>VYKS01000006.1_pt1 | contig 168435 bp, 158 predicted proteins | sample 5114511 | NCBI WGS metagenome assembly VYKS01 (sample SAMN12291795, study PRJNA351875) | freshwater metagenome | isolation source: freshwater lake | place: USA: Michigan, Gull Lake | collected 2011-07-05 | reverse complement strand
TGAGCGTCATGTGTGGATGGCCCCACACGTCAACCGGTTTGTTCTGGGGGATTGCCTGATCGTCAGTGAAGGCCTCCTCGGCCTGAAGCCTTGGTGGCCCTTCCTGCCTCATGGGTAAGGCCCGTCAAGGAGCGCGCAGAGCGCGCCCGGCGGGCCGGCTTCGTCCTTGACGGGCCTTACCCATGAGGCTCCCTTCGCCACCGAGCTTCAGCCCGAGGCGCCCTTTCTTTCGGCCGGAGAATGATGGTGGGAAAAAGGTCAGCGCGCGGTCATGTGTCCGGCTTGGTCCTGCGAGGCTGAGCCTCGCGAGCCTTGATGGAATGCGCGGACTTCGGATCCTGATCAAGGGTCCGCCCTCGTGGGGCTTAGACGCTCCCGGTTTGTCCGAGGTCTAGGTGTCGACCTAATTCGTCATCACCTCCGTCGTCGTCGACGCACGCCGCCGGCCGCGCTGGCGCAGCCGGCGAACTCTATGCCGCGGCCGCGCGGTAAATGCCGCCCCTGGCCATGAGCGCCCAGACAATGCGGGCATTCTTGTTGGCCAGCGCCACCGCTGCGACAAGCATGGGCCTTTGCAGCACCAGCCGGCCGAGCCACGTTTGAGCGAAGCCGGGACGCTTCTTGGCCTGGGCGATCACCGTGAGCGCGCCGGAGATCAAGAGGCGCCTTATCGTTCGATCCCCCATCTTCGTGATGCGTCCGAGTTGGGATCGACCGCCCGTGGAATGCTGCTTTGGCACCAACCCGGCCCAAGCGGCGAAGTGGCGTCCGCAGCTGAACCGGCTGGCGTCCGGCGCGGCAGCCAGGATGGCGGCGGCAGTCAGTGGCCCGACGCCAGGAATGGTCATGAGGCGGCGGGCAACAGCGTCTGACGCGCTGCGTTTGGCGATCATGGCGGTCAGCTCGTCGATACGACGCGAGCAATCGGCGACTTGATCGATGAGCATTTGCACGACCGCGCGTGCAAACTCCGGAACAGCTTCGGCTCGGGCTTCCAATCGCTCAATCAGGCTCCGCAGATTCCCAAGCCCGACGCCAGCGGTGATCCCGAACTCGGCCAAGTGGCCGCGCAGGGCGTTGATGCTCATCGTGCGCTGGCGAACCAGCACCTCGCGAGTCCTGATAGCAACCTGGTCGGCCTGTTGAGCGTGGGTCTTCACGGGGACAAAGCGCATGGTCGGGCGGATCATCGCTTCATAGATCGCCGCCGCGTCGGCGGCGTCGTTCTTCTGCCTTTGCACGAAGGGTTTGACATAGTGCGGCGGCACCAGTCGAACGTCGTGCCCCTGGTCGACAAGAAGACGCCCCCAGTAATGGGCGCCGGGGCAAGCTTCCATGCCGATCGTGATCGGCGAGAGGGCGGTGAAGAACGAGGGAACTTCGCTCCTGCGTAGGCGTCGTTGCAGGCATGTCTGGCCAGCGGCGTTGATCGATTGCGACCATGCGGATCTGTTCCATGACGGCCTCCTCGAGGGGTTCGAGATGGCTCACTTTGACGCCTTTCGGCCGTCAGGGGCCATCCACCCCATCAAGGGTGGCGCCTACGGCGCCATCGCGCAGCGACGGCGAAGCCGCCCTTGACCCTCAGCGCCCCGCCCGGCAGAGGCTCGGCAAGCGCTTCAGGGCGAGCACTGGCCTTTCAGGCCCAGGCTCTTACGAGCGCAGCCGAACACCGGGGCCGCCGCCAGCCGTAGGCTCTCCCGCACCCAGGAAGACCACCCCAGCCTCCTCAAGCGCTCTTCGTACGGCATCGACATTGGCTGCCGTACTTCGGCTCGGCCCCAATGCCCCTTCCATCCTGCTAATTGTCGGCAAAGACAATTTCGCTGCCTCAGCAAGCTGCGGCTGGCTCCAGTCGAGCAGCGCTCTCGCCGCCTTCAGCTGCGCGGCGGTCAACATCTGTGATAATTTCCTAATCGCATGATGATTTTCAATTGATTTGAATCGTCTAATTTGATACGAAAATCATAACCATCGAACCGAGGTTTACGCCATGGGCACGCGCCGAAAGGCGGGCGATAGCTTACGCCTGCCTGCACCGTCGCGCCGGGATGTCATCGGCGCCGCCGCCTTAGCTCCCGCACTCGCATCGGCGCGCGTCTGTCCGCCCTCCGATGACCTGGTGGCGCGCTGCGCGGCCTGGCTCGCGCTGGACCTGGAGATTGACCGCCTTAGCCTACGCTGGTCGGAACTAGAGACCGAGGCCGTGCGTGAGTTCGGGTGGTTCAATCTCACCCGCGCGCAGCGTCGCCGCGTCCCGATGGCGCAGGAGATGGGGCAGATCGACCATCGGCTTACCGATCTCTTTAGGGCCCGTAAGAGCGGCTTGGCGGCCCTGAAGAGGATCAAGCCGACTGACGTCCATGGTGTGGCCAGCAAGCTCGTCGTGGCCACCCGCCTAAGCCTCTCCGGTGGCGACGAGGTCAACGGTTTCATCGCCGAGGCAGTCGGCGCCCTGGCGAGCTTGAAATGTCCTTGCTGTGGAGCGCCGTATGCGCCCGCCACGCCCCATCGAGCCTGACGCCCTCCCGCCATTTCCCTGTCTTTTCGGCGGTGACTACGCCAGCCACGCTGATGCGGTTGATCCGGCCCCTTTTGCGGCCACCCTGGTCAGATGGCTCGTCGCTCCAAGGCGGGTTTCCCGCCCCTCGACCTCTACGACTATCTCAAACCGGAGCCGCCCCAACTACCAAGGTCGGCCGTTCCGGACGTCTCTATCCGTGTCACCGACGACTGGCCCGAGTTCGTGCCGGTCACTGACCGGGAGGCGCGGATCATTGAGGCCTTCTTCGCCGACGTGCTGGACGAGCTGTTCGGCCCCATCCCCTGACATCTGGAGACCATCCCATGGGCCGACTGATCGAGCCTGAACCGACCTCGATGGCGTCGAGGGCGGCGCTCTACCTTCGCGTCTCGACCGGCCGTCAGGCCGAGAGCGATCTTTCCCTTCCCGACCAGCGCCGACAGATGGAGGCCTATTGCGCGGGTAAGGGCTGGACCGTGGGCGAGGCGTTCGTTGAGCCGGGCAACACCGCCACCGACGACAAGCGCCCCTCGTTCCAAGCGATGATCGAGGCGGCGCTGACCAAGCCCGCGCCGTTCGACGTGATCCTGGTCCACTCGTTCTCGCGGTTCTTTCGCGATCAGTTCCAGTTCGAGTTCTACATCCGCAAGCTGGCCAAGAACGGCGTGCGCCTGGTCTCGATCACCCAGGAGCTTGGCGACGACCCCATGAGCGCGATGATGCGCAAGATCATGGCCCTGTTCGATGAGTACCAGTCGCGGGAGAACGCCAAGCACACCCTACGCGCCATGAAGGAGAACGCCCGTCAGGGCTTTTGGAACGGCTCACGCCCACCGCTGGGCTACCGGGTGTATGTCGCCGAGCAGCGCGGAGCGAAGCTCAAGAAGAAGTTGGAGATCGACCCGATCAACGCCGAGAAGGTAAGGCTCATCTACCGCTTGGCGCTGTACGGCGAGGACGGGTCCGGCCCGATGGGCTTCAAGTCGATCGCGGCTTATCTCAACGACCGGGAGATCCGCACCCGCGACGGCGGCAAGTTTGGGCTCGATGCGATCCATCAGATCCTGCACCGCCCATCGTACATGGGTGAGCATCACTTCAACCGAACTGACCACAAGCTCAAGAAGCGCAAGCCTGACGCCGAACACGCCATCTGCGAAGTGCCGGATATCGTCTCCCGTGAGGAGTTCCAGGCGGTGCAGGACTCCCTGCATCTGCGAAGCTGGAAGCAGACCCATCCCAACCACGTCACCAGCCGGGTCTTGCTTGGCGGCATCGCCTTTTGCGGCAAATGCGGCGGGGCCATGACCCTGCGGACCGGGCATAGCTCCACCGGGCTGCAGTATCGCTATTACACGTGCTCGACCAAGGCCCGGCAGGGGCCGAGTGGCTGCGAAGGCATCACCGTCAGGGAGGAGAAGCTGGACGCCGCCGTGGTCGATCATCTGGAGCGCCGGCTTCTCCATCCCGAGCGCCTGGAGATGCTGCTGGGCAACGTCATCGACAAGCGCAGCGAATGGATCGACCGGCGCCGGGCGCATGTCGTGGAGTTGCGTCAACGGGCGACCCAAGCCGCCACCAAGCTCAAGCGTCTCTATGAGGCCGTCGAGGATGGGCTTGCCTCGACCGAGGATCAGGACCTCAAGGACCGGATGCGTGAACTGGCGATCATCCGCGACGACGCCCGCGCGGACGCTGACCGGGCCGAGGCGGCAATCGAGAAGCTGGGGCCGATGCTGACGCCGGAAATTCTAAGCCGCTTCGCCGAAGCGACCAAAGAACGGCTACGCGGCGAAGACGGGAAGTATCGGCGCGAGCACGTGCGCGCGGTGGCTCAGCGCGTGGAGGTGATCTCCAAACACGAGATCAAGATCATGGGAAATCGGACTGACTTGCTGAGAACCTTGGCCGCCTCGGCGGGCGAGCAATCGGCGGTTCTCGGCGTTCGCAGTTTTAAACCGAAGTGGCGCACCCGACACGATTCGAACGTGTGACCTTTGCCTTCGGAGGGCAACGCTCTATCCAGCTGAGCTACGGGTGCCTTCTCGTCGCCTTGGAGATCAAGGAGACGGGAAGCGGGTCTTAGCCGAAAGGCGAGGCCGGCGCAAACGGTCTCGCGCGGTCGTTCACGCCTTTCCCATATAGATGAAGCGGATCACGAAGAGGCCGGCCAGGACGAACAGCAGCCAGTCCTTCGGCTTGGCCTTGCCCCGCAGCAGGGTGAGGCCCGCATAGGCGGTGATGCCGAACGCCAGTCCGTTGGCGATCGAGAAGGTCAGCGGGATGGCGATCACGGTCAGGAAGGCCGGGATGGCCACGCTCGGGTCGTCCCAGTCGACATCGGCCAAGGCGCCGACCATCATCGAGCCGACGACGATCAGGGCCGGCGCCGTGGCGGCGGCGGGGATGGCCTGGACCCAGGGCGCGAAGAACAGGGTCAGCAGGAACAGCACGCCCACCACCACGGCGGTCAGGCCGGTGCGGCCGCCCTCGGCGACGCCGGAGGCGCTCTCGATATAGCTGACAACGGTCGAGGTGCCGGCCAGCGAACCGCCGATGGTGGCGATCGAGTCTGCGGTGAGGATGCGGTTCAGGCGCGGGATCGTGCCGTCGGGCTGGACGAGGCCGGCCTTTTTGGTCACCGCGACCAACGTGCCGACATTGTCGAACAGGTCGACGAACAGGAAGACGAAGATCACTTCGGCCAGCGCCATGCCCACCGCGCCGTTCAGGTGGAGAGCGGCGGGAACGTCGAGCTTGAAGGCCGTGGCGGTGAGGGCCGCCAGGCCGTACTCCCCGGGCGTGATCTTGGCCAAGCCCAGCGCCCAGGCGGCGCCGGCGGCGACGAGGATGCCGATCAGGATGGCGCCCTTGACCCGCCAGGCCATCAGGGCGCCCATGACCAGCAGGCCAAGGATCGACAGGGCGGCCGTCGGCTTGGTCAGGTCGCCCAGCGCCACGGTGGTGGCCGGGTCGGCGACGATGATGCCGGCTTCCTTCAGGCCGATGAAGGCGATGAACAGGCCCACCCCGGCCGCGACGGCCGAGAACAGCGGGCGAGGAATGGCGCCGACGATCAACTGGCGGATGCCGGCGACCGTCAGCACCAGGAACGCCACGCCCGATAGGAACACGCAGCCCAGGGCGGTTTCCCACGGCAGGCCCATGCCCTTGACCACTGTGAAGGTGAAATAGGCGTTCAGGCCCATGCCGGGCGCCAGGGCGATCGGATAGTTGGCGATCACGCCCATCAGAATGCTGCCCAGGCCCGCCGCCAGGCAGGTGGCGGCCGCGACGGCCGCGATCGGCATGCCGGCCTGGCCCAGGATCGCCGGATTGACGATCACGATATAGGCCATGGTCAGGAAGGTGGTGAAGCCGGCCAGCACCTCGGTGCGCACCGAGGTTCCCTGTTCCGACAGCTTGAAGATCTTTTCGATCATTTCGCCGCGCCCCCGATCGCGGTCAGGTCCGGTGTGTTGGTCTCGTAGCGGTCCCAGCGAGCCGTCAATTCCCGCACCACGACCGAGCCGACACGGTAGGCCGAGTCGAACGCCGACATCGCGCCTTCGTCGTGGAAGGCGCGGGGAAAGGTCGGCGCGCCGAGCGGCGGGCGAGAATAGTTGCTGGCGGTGCGCAGGACCATCACGCGCTGGAAGTCGACGCGGCCGGTCCTGGCGTAGAGGTCGAGCACGTCGAGGATCCCCTGGTCCTCGCAGTCGGTCATTACGAAGACGCCTGCGCCGTCAGTCCACAGCTTGACCCAGTCTTGCGCCCATTGGGTGCGCCGGGCGCCGTGCCAGAACCGGGTCGCGCCCAGGGCCTCTCCCTTGAGTACGAAGGGCGGGCGCTGGGCGTTCGTTTCGCCGGCATAGGGGGCCCGTAGCGCGGCCAGGCCGGGGTGGTCGGGGATCTCGACCTTGGCGGTCAGGCTGTAGGCCCAATCGACCAGTCGCCAGTTCAGCGCCCAGACCATGCCAGAGGAGCCTTCGGCCGAGCCCTTCACGTTCGGACGCTCGGTCTCCAGGGCGTAGAGGCCGTAGGGCCAGTCGGCGGGGATTTCTCGGTCATCGACCTCGTAGATCGGATCGGCGTCCACGACATAGCGGGCCCAGGCGGCGCTGCCGATCGAGGCCGCCTTGGGATCGACGCCGGCGATGCCCGCCACCAGCCAGTAGGTCTTGGAGAAGTCGAACCGCTTGTCGAGCAGCAAGGCCGCAACGCTTTCGCGAGCTCGGGCGCGCATGTCGGTCATCACGCCCAGGACCCCGTCTTTGGGCGAATAACGGGCCGGATGCCGCAGGCCCGGGACCTGGATGACTTCGTTCAGCGGCAGGCCTTCGACCCAAGGCTGAAACTCGCCCGGGCGATCGCCCGTCACCGCGCCGATCTCGAAAGTGGTGAGCACGACGACCTTCACCGGGATCGGCTTTGCAGGCTGGGCGTGCGACACCGCGCCAAGCCCCAGCCACAAGGCCAGAATCAGTCCAAGAAATCGCATCGCCCCTCACGCCCCGCCCCATGCCGGAGGCGCGAAGCTGGCGCGCGCCGCCCGCCCTGACAAGCCGGTATCGTCCTCCGGCGCCGAGGCCGCGTCGAGTGATCAGTCCTTAGTCGGATCGGCTGCGTTGGGATCGCCATAGGTCAGGGCGACAAAGACGTCCTCGAGATCGGGGTCCTCGGTGGCGATGTCCTTGATCTGAACGCCGCTGGCGCGGACGGCGGCCAACACCTGCTCGACGCTGGATTGACCCGTGCGATAGCTGACCGAGAAGCCGCCGCCGGAACGCAGCTTGGTGTCGAATCCTTGCAACGCCGGAGCGACCGATACGGGGTTTTCGGGGGTCACAACCACGTTGCGGCTGTCCATCCGACTCAGCAGCTTGGCCGTCGGCTCGCAGGCGACGACTTCGCCGCGATTGACGATGGCGATCTCGTCGCAGAGCTCCTGGGCTTCTTCCAGGTAGTGGGTGGTGAGCACGATTGTCACGCCCAGTTGGTTCAGACCTGTCACGTACTGCCAGAGCTGGCGGCGCAGCTCGACGTCGACCCCGGCCGTGGGCTCGTCCAGGATCAGCACCGGCGGTTGATGGACCATCGCCTTAGCCACCATGAGGCGGCGTTTCATACCGCCCGACAGCTGGCGCACATAGGCGTTGGCCTTGTCGCCAAGGCCCAGGGCGTTCAGCAGTTCGTCCGTGCGCCGTTCGCTTTTGGGCACGCCATAGAAGCCCGCTTGCACCTCCAGCGACTCGCGCGGGGTGAAGAACACGTCGGCGGCCAGTTCCTGCGGCACCACGCCGATGGCGGCGCGGGCGTCGCGCGGGCGCTGGTCGATGTCGCGCCCCCAGATCCGCACCGTGCCCGAGCTCTTGCGGACCAGACCGGCCAGGATGTTGATGAAGGTCGACTTGCCCGCGCCGTTCGGACCCAGCAGGCCGAAGATCGAACCGCGAGGGATCTTCAGGTCAATGCCGTTCAGGGCCCGCTTTTCCGGCGAGGTCTTGGTGCCGGCATAGGTCTTGTACAGGCCTTCGGCTTCGATGGCGTAGGCGGGCAGGTCCATGGAGCGTCCAAAGCGGGCCGGCGGTGGGCCGGGAAACGTCATAACAGGCGCGCGTCGATTGACGGCACCTTTCAGCGTCGCATAGGTATGCCTCGTTCGCCGCCGCGCCAAGGCCGCGTTCCGAATTCAGGGATTCCCTACATGGCCAAGGCCAAGATCACGCCCGCTAACGCCACCGTTCCGACGGCCATGGATCCGGCCGCCATCGCCGGTCCCGCGCCGGAGACGATCGCGGTCCGCTCTCACCGCATCGCCTGCGACGGCGTCGGGGGCGCCTTGGGGCATCCGCGCGTCTGGCTGGAGATGGGTGCGGCCGGCTTTGTCGACTGCCCCTACTGCGACCGTCGGTTCGTGGCGACGACGGGCGAGGGCGACGAGAGCGAGCTTCTGGCGCCGGGCGTCTATGAAGGCGCCGGCGGCCACTAGGCCGCGTGCTTGGCCTCGATGAGCAATATCCCTGCGGCGCAGCGCGCTGAAACCCTCGCCAAGGCGTGGGAAAAGGCTGAGTGGCCGCACGAGGCGCCGGTGCTGCGCGCCATCGCCATGCCGTCCGACACCAACCCCGAGGGCGACATCTTCGGCGGCTGGCTGCTGTCGCAGATGGATCTGGCCGCCGCCTCGATCGCGTTCCACCGCGCCGCAGGCCGTTGCGCGACCATCGCGATCGACGGCATGACGTTCATCAGTCCGGTGTTTGTCGGTGACGAGGTCAGCCTGTTCGCGCGGGTGATCCATACGGGCCGCACCTCGCTGAAGGTGCAGGTCGAGGCTTGGCGGCGTCCGCGCGACAGCGAGCAGGCGCACAAGGTGACCGAAGGCGTGTTCGCCTTTGTCGCCATCGACGAGAACCGGAAATCTCGGCCGCTGCCCTAGAATATTCTCCGATAGGCGTGAAGCGGCCATCGGATCGAAACGGCTGTAGCGGCGGCGGCTTGGACCGGCTTGCATGACTTGGCGGCATGGGCGTCAGATGGGCGCATGAGCACCGCCGTCTTGGATCTCGACCTTCTGTCGTTCGCCCCCTTGATCATCGCCCCAAACCCGGCGAAGGCGGGTTAGCCATGGTCCAGCTGCGCGCTACCCGTCCGGGCGATCTGGGCTGGATCATCCAGCGCCACGGCGAACTCTACGCTGCCGAGCAGGGCTGGGACCATCGGTTCGAAGGCGTCGTGGCCGGAGTCGTCGCGGACTATGTGAAGACCCATGACCCGGTCCGGGAGGCCTGCTGGATCGCCGAACATCAGGGAGCGCCGGTCGGCTCGATCATGCTGGCCAAGGAGACCGAAACGGTCGGCCGCCTGCGCCTGCTGCTGGTCGAGCCCTCGGCGCGAGGGATGGGCGTCGGCGAGGCTCTAATCGCCGCCTGCATCGCCCGGGCCCGCGAGGTCGGCTACGCGGAGATGGTGCTGTGGACCCAGAGCATCCTGCTGCCGGCGCGCCGCCTCTACGCCCGCTTCGGCTTCGTGCTGGAAGAAAGCTGGGACTATGACGGCTTCGCCGAGGGACTGATTTCGGAGAGCTGGCGGCTGAAGCTGTGATCAGCCGATCAGGTGGTCCCTCCACGCCTGACGCAGGACCTTCTTGTCGATCTTGCCGGTCGCGGTCAGCGGCACGGCGGCGAAGACCACGTCGTCGGGCGTCCACCATTTGACGATCCGGGGCGCCAGATAGTTGAGCACGGCGGCCTTGGTCACTTCCGCGCCGTCGTGGGGTTCTATGACCAGGATCGGGCGCTCTTCCCACTTGGGGTGCGGCACGCCGATTACCGCGGCGATCTTCACGCCGGGACAGCCGACGGCGACGTTTTCCAGGTCGATCGAGCTGATCCACTCGCCGCCTGACTTGATGACGTCCTTCTGGCGGTCGGTGATCCGCATGAAGCCGTTGGCGTCCAGGGTGGCGATGTCGCCGGTGTCGAAGAAGCCGTCGTCTCGCGCGGCGTCGGCGTCCTTGCGGAAATAGCGCTTCACCACCCAGGGACCGCGCACCAGGAGGGCGCCAGAGGTTTCGCCGTCCCAGGGCGCGGCCTCGCCGCCCTCGGTCTCGACCTTCAGCTCGATGCCGAACTGCAGCCGGCCCTGGCGGGTCCAGATCGCCTCGTCCATCGCTTCCTCGCCCAGCGACGCAAGCGCCGGGGTGGGGGTGGCGACAACACCGATCGGGCAGGTCTCGGTCATGCCCCAGATCTGCAGGGTCTGGACGCCGTAGAGGCGCTTGAAGGTTTCGGCCATGGCCCGCGGCACCGCGCTGCCGCCGATGACGACCTTCTTCAGGCTGTCCGGCCGCTGGCCGTTCCGGTCGAGCCAGTCCAGATACATGGTCCAGATGGTCGGCACGCCGCCCGTGAAGGTGACGCCCTCGCCGTCGATCAGCTGGTGCAGGCTGGCGCCGTCCATCTTGTCGGCGGGCAGGACGAGCTTGGCCCCGCAGATCGGCGCGCTGAACGGCAGGCCCCAGGCGGTGGCGTGATAGAGGCTGGAGCAGGGCATCACGACGTCGAATGGCGTGAAGCCGAACGCACTGTTCAAGCCCCCCGCCATGGCGTGCAGCACCACCGCCCGGTGGGAATAGAGCACGCCCTTGGGATCGCCCGTCGTGCCCGAGGTGTAGCAGAGGAAGGCCCCGGCGTTCTCGTCGAAGATAGGCCAGGCGATTGTATCGGGTTCGTCCGCGATCAGGGCCTCATAGCTGACCGCGCCGACCGCGCCGGGGGCGGTCCGCTCGGCGTCGGACAGCATGACGAAGGTCTTCACTGTGGTCAGTTGCGGGGCGATCCGCTCGACCAGGGCCTGGAAGTTGCGCTCGAAGAATAGCACCGAACTTTCGGCGTGATTGATCGTGTAGACGATCTGCTCGTCGAACAGCCGGGGATTGGCCGTGTGCAGCACAGCGCCGATCCCCGGGACTGCGTAGAACAGCTCCAGGTGCCGATGAGTGTTCCAGGCCAGGGAGGTGACCCGGTCGCCGGCCTTGATCCCCAGCCCTCGGAGCGCGTGGGCGGCCTTGGCCGCGCGGCGCGCCAGGCCCGCATAGTCGTAGCGATGCAGCGGCTCGTCGATCAGCCGCGAGACGATCTCGCGCGCGCCATGAGCCTGGGCGGCGTAGGTCAGGATGCCGCTGATCATCAGCGGCGTCGTCTGCATCAGGCCCGGGATCATGGGCTCCTCCCAATTCTTGTCGTTGAGAGGAGCCTAGAGGGTGAAACGCTTGTTGGAAAAGGGCCTAAAGCGCCGCCAGGACCGCGTCGCCCATCTGCGTCGTGGTGAGCGAGCCGCCCAGATCACGAGTGCGGGCGCCGTTGTCGAGGGCGGCCTTCACCGCCGTCAACAGCGTGTCGGCGGCTTCGGTCTGGCCCAGAGACCAGCGCAGGGCCATCTCGAACGACAGGATGGCGGCCAGGGGGTTGGCCAGGCCTTTGCCGGCGATATCGGGGGCGGAGCCGTGGATGGGCTCATAGAGGCCCGGCTTGCCAGGCGCGCCCAGAGCGGCCGAGGGCAGCATGCCCAGCGAGCCGGTCAGCATGGCCGCCGCGTCCGACAGGATGTCGCCGAACAGGTTGTCGGTGACGATCACGTCGAACTGCTTGGGCGTGCGGACCAGCTGCATGGCGCAGTTGTCGGCCAGGATGTGCTCCAGCTGGACGTCCGGATATTCGCGGGCGTGCAGGTCGGTGATCACCTGCTTCCACAACAGGCCCGACTCCATGACGTTCGACTTCTCGGCCGAGTGGACCTTGTTGGTGCGGCCGCGCGCCAGCTCGAAGGCGACGCGTCCGACGCGCTCGATCTCGCTGGTCGTATAGACCTGGGTGTCGAAGCCCTTCTTCTGGCCATCGGCCAGGTCTTCGATGCCGCGCGGCTGGCCGAAATAGACCCCGCCCACCAGTTCGCGCACGAACAGGATGTCCAGACCCGAGACCAGTTCCGGCTTCAGGCTGGAGGCGCCGGCCAGGGCTTCGAAGCAATAGGCCGGGCGCAGGTTGGCGAAGACGTCCATCGCCTTGCGCAGGTTCAGAAGACCGGCTTCTGGGCGCAGGTGGCGCGGGGCGTCGGCCCACTTGGGACCACCGACCGCACCCATCAACACCGCGTCGCTGGCGGTGGCCTGGTCGCGGACCTCGTCGGTCAGCGGCGTCCCGTGGACGTCATAGCTGGCGCCGCCATAGAGCGCTTCCTCGACCTTCAGGTCCGGGGTGAGGGCGGCCGCCACGCGGCGCACTTCGGCGCAGACTTCCGGGCCGATGCCGTCGCCGGGCAGGAGGAGCAGGGTGGACATGGGGCTCTCTTGGATCAGATTTCGCGGTAGGCGGAGACGTCGAACGAAGACATGCGGCGTTCGCCGACGCCGAGCTCCGGCCAGCAGGCCCGCCAGGCCGCCATGTGCGGGCTGGCGCGATGGAAGGCCAGGGCTTCTTCGTCGATGAAGTGCTCGTAGACCCGGATCAGGCCTGGGTCGAGCGGGTCCTCGGTCAGGGCATAGTCCAGGCAACCCGGTTCGGCGCGGCTGCTTTCGACCTGGGCGCGCAGGTGTGGCCGCAGGTCGGACAAGCGCTCGGGAGCTATGCGGATCGTGCCGGCGAGGATGATGGTCATGTTCGCTCAACGTCCCAAAATTCCGTGTCATCCCGGACGCGCATGCGCGATCCGGGACCCAGGGGCAACCGCAGTGCATCGGCCTCTGGGGCCCGGCTCTCCGCTGCGCTGCGGCCGGGAGGACACGCTTTACTGCTGCCTTAAGCCTCCAGCCAGGGCTGGCTGATGGCGCGCTTGCTCTCGAACAGGTCGATGTCGCCGCCGTGCTGCAGGGTCTCGCCGATGGCGTCGAGACCTTTCAGCATCTTTTCCTTACGGACCGGGTCGATGTCGAAGCCGATCGTCTTGCCCGAGGGCGAGATCACGGTCTGGGCCTCGAGGTCGACGCTGACCATGTGGTTGCCGCCCTTGGCCTCGTCCATCAGCAGGGCGAGGTCTTCCGGGCTGACCACCACCGGCAGCAGGCCGTTGTTGAAGCAGTTGTTGAAGAAGATGTCGGCGAAACTGGTCGAGATCACGCACATGATTCCGAAGTCCATCAGCGCCCAGGGCGCATGCTCGCGCGAGCTGCCGCAGCCGAAATTGTCCCCGGCGATCAGCACGGACGCGTTCTTGTACTCCGGCTTGTTCAGCACGAAGTCGCTGATCTCGTTCCCGTCGGCGTCGAAGCGGAAGTCGTAGAACAGGCCCTTGGCCAGCCCCTCGCGCTCCACAGTCTTGAGGAACTGCTTGGGAATGATCTGGTCGGTGTCGATATTGGCCAGCTCCAGCGGAGCCGCGCGGCCGTCGAGGCGGGTGAAGGCCTTCATTGGGCGGTCTCCGAGAACAGGGTGCGCACATCGACAAGGTGGCCCGCGATCGCCGCCGCCGCCGCCATGGCGGGGGAGACGAGGTGGGTGCGGCCGGCGCGGCCCTGGCGGCCTTCGAAGTTGCGATTGCTGGTCGAGGCGCAGCGCTCGCCTGGGGCCAGCTTGTCGGGGTTCATGGCCAGGCACATCGAGCAGCCCGGCTCGCGCCAGTCGAAGCCGGCGGCCTTGAAGATGGCGTCCAGGCCCTCGGCCTCGGCCTGCTCCTTCACCAGGCCAGAGCCGGGCACCACCATCGCCTTGACGTGCGGCGCCACCATGCGTCCGTGCAGGAAGGCTTCCTGCACCACGGCGGCGGCGGCGCGCATGTCTTCGATGCGGCTGTTGGTGCACGAGCCGATGAAGACGCGGTCGATGCGGGCTTCCGAGATCGGCTGGCCGGCCTTCAGGCCCATATAGTCCAGGGCCCGGTGAGCGGCGGCGCGCTTGTCCGGCGTGGCGAAGCTTTCCGGATCGGGGACGGCGCCGGTGACCGGGATGACGTCCTCTGGGCTGGTGCCCCAGGTGACCATCGGCACGAGGGCCGAGCCGTCGATCACGACCGTGCGGTCGAAGACGGCGTCCTCGTCGGTGAAGAAGGTCTTCCAGTGGCTCAGCGCCATGTCCCAGGCCGCGCCCTTTGGGGCGGCGGGCTTGCCCTGGATATAGGCGAAGGTCTTCTCGTCTGGGGCCACCAGACCGGCCTTGGCGCCGCCCTCGATGGTCAGGTTGCAGAGGGTCATGCGGCCCTCCATCGACAGACCGCGAATGGCCTCGCCGGCGAATTCGATGACGTAGCCGGTGCCGCCGGCGGTGCCGATCTCGCCGATCACGGCGAGCGCCACGTCCTTGCCGGTGACGCCGGGCGGCAGCTGGCCGTCGACGCGGACCAGCATGTTCTTGGCCTTCTTCTGGCGCAGGGTCTGGGTGGCCAGGACGTGCTCGACCTCGGACGTGCCGATGCCGTGCGCCAGAGCCCCGAAGGCGCCGTGGGTCGAGGTGTGGCTGTCGCCGCAGACGATGGTCATGCCCGGCTGGGTGCGGCCCTGCTCGGGGCCGACCACATGGACGATGCCGTTGCGGATGTCGCCCATCGGGAAGAATTCGATGCCGTTGTCGGCGACGTTGCGGGCCAGGGTCTTGAGCTGCAGGCGCGCTTCTTCGTCCGCCACGGCGTCGACGCCCAGCGATTGGCCTTCGGTCGGGATGTTGTGGTCGGCCACGGCGAGCGTGCGATCGGGCCGGCGCACCTTGCGGCCGGCCGCGCGAAGGCCCGCAAAGGCCTGCGGCGTGGTCACCTCGTGGATCAGGTGCAGGTCGATATAGAGGATCGCTTCGCCGCCTGCTTCGCTGACGACGTGGGCGTCCCAGATCTTGTCGTAAAGGGTTTTGCCGGACATGGGCGCGATATAGGGCGGATCGTGCGTCAAAATCCAGAGGCGGGCGTTGCTCGGGCCAAATTCTTGCGCCGCGTTCGCCCGCAGCACGGTAACAAAGACAAAGGGCGCGCCCGTCTTTCGACCTGTCGGCGCGCCCTCGCATCATTTTCAGCCTTCGGGGGCCGATGGGCTCCGCCCGAAGAGGGCCGTCCACTAGAAAGGAGACGGTCTGGAAGCCCGGGCGATGGTCGCCGGGGGTGAAGAAAAGCTCTCACGGATCGACGTTTTGTCAAGTCGCGTGTGATTGCACGCAAGCTTGACTGGTTATGGATCACTGCGGGCGAGCGAAGACGCGGCGGGCGCGTTGACGGGCGCCAGGGCGGCGTAATGGGCGATCAGCGGGTCGGCCGCCGCCTGGGCCAAAACCCAGTCGCGGAACGCGGCGATCTTGCGGACCCTGGCTCGCTCGCGCGGATAGGCCAGCCAGTATCCGCCCGTGTACCGCGCCACCACGTCGAACGGCATGACCAGCCGTCCCTCCGCCAACTCGCGCGCGAAGAAGATCGGCGAGCCCAGGGCGGCGCCTTGTCCGGCGAGCGCGCTGGCCACTTCCAGGGTCTGGGCGTCGGCGGCGAGGCTCGGCGGCGGGCGGTCCGAAGCCCCGCTCACGCCCGCGGCCTGGAACCATTCCTCCCATTCGCGGGCCACGCCGATGCGCTGCGCGTTGAGCAGGTCCTCCGGACTGGCCAAGCCGCCGATCTGCTCCAGGAAACCGGGGGCGACCAGCACAGTCTGGACGGCTGGGATCAGAAAGTGAGCCTCAAGCCCCGGCCACTCGCCGCGTCCGCCGCGCAGGGCGACGTCGGCCCCACCTCCGACCAGATCGATGACCTGGCTGGTGGCCTCCAGGCGAACCGCCACGCGGGGGTGAGCGATCTGAAAGCCGCCAAGGCGCGGCGCCAGCCAAAGTCCGCCGAGACTCTGGACGGTGGTGATCGACAGGACGCCCGCCTCGGTCTCGACCAGGTCAGAGACGGTCGCGCGCAAAAGCGAGAGCGCCTCGGTGGCAGCCCGAGACAGGCGCTCGCCGGCGGGCGTCAGGGCCACTTCCCTGGGCAGTCGATGGAAGAGTGGTTGATCCAGGCGTTGCTCAAGAGCGCGCACCTGCCAGCTGACGGCGGCCTGGGTCATGCCCAACTCGCCGGCGGCGCGGGTGAAGCTCTTCAGGCGAGCGGCCGCCTCGAACACACGAATGGCGCTCAGCGGCAGGCGGGCGAGGATGTCAGGCATAAGTAGGGCTTATGTATAGCCAAGGAGTGCGCGTTTGTCATTCGTGTCCTGGGAGCCGAAAGGCAAGATCATCATGGGAGCAGGAGGACGACGATGATCGACACCGCCTTCAAGACGCATAAGGAAACTTCGTTCGGCTGGGTGCTGGCCCTGCAGATTCTGTGGCGCGCCCTGCGCCAGCGTTCCGAAGCCCGGCGACGCCCCCGCCTGCTCGCGCCGCGATGAACGCGCATGAAAAAGGCCCCGGCGTTTCCGCCGGGGCCTCGTTCAATTTCGAAAGTCGGAGACTTAGTCTTCCGACGCCGCCGAAGCCGAAGCCTTCGGGCCGCCAGCGCGCTCGGCGATACGGGCCGACTTACCGCGACGGTCGCGCAGGTAGTACAGCTTGGCGCGACGGACGACGCCGCGACGCTTGACTTCGATGCTTTCGATGCTCGGCGACAGCAGCGGGAACAGACGCTCCACGCCTTCGCCGAACGAAATCTTACGGACCGTGAAGCTCTCGTGCACGCCCGTGCCGGCGCGGGCGATGCAGACGCCTTCGTAGGCCTGAACGCGTTCGCGCTCGCCTTCCTTGATCTTCACGTTGACGCGCAGGGTGTCGCCGGGACGGAAGTCCGGGATCGCGCGGGCGGCCAGCAGACGGGCCGATTCTTCTTGCTCGAGCTGAGCGATGATGTTCGCAGCCATGGTCACTACTCCTTGGGCTTACCCGGTTTCGGGTCGCCTTTTGCCTGTTGATTGGCGAGGTGGGCTTCCCAGAGATCCGGGCGCCGCTCGCGGGTCGTTTCTTCACGCATACGCTTGCGCCATTGGTCGATCTTCTTGTGATCGCCCGACAGCAGCACCTCGGGAATGTCGAGCCCTTCGAACGTCCGCGGCCTAGTGTACTGCGGATGCTCAAGGAGACCGTCCTCGAAGCTTTCTTCCAGCGTGCTCTCGATGTTCCCCAGAACCCCCGGGGCTAGTCGAACGCACGCCTCGATCACGACCATCGCCGCCGCCTCGCCACCGGCAAGGACCGCGTCTCCGACCGAGACTTCCTCGAACCCTCGGGCGTCAAGCACCCGTTGATCCACCCCCTCGAAGCGGCCGCACAGCACCACGATACCCGGCGCCTTGGACCACTCCCGAACGCGCGCCTGGGTCAGGGGCCGACCCCGGGCGCTCATGTACAAAAGCGGCCGCCCATCAAGCTCCACGCTGTCGAGCGCAGAGGCGATGACGTCCGCTTTGAGTACGGCTCCCGCGCCGCCACCCGCAGGGGTGTCGTCGAGGAAGCCGCGCTTATCCTTGGAAAAGGCGCGAATGTCCAGTGGTTCCAAACGCCACAGGTCCTGCTCCTTCCAGGCGGTCCCGATCATCGAGACGCCGAGCGGGCCCGGAAAGGCCTCGGGGAACATGGTCAGGACAGTGGCGGTGAACGGCATGGCCGCTCTTTAGCGTCAGCGACGGCCGGAGTCGAAGCCCGCGTGACGCGCCCGTTCACCACGGGCATTTTCCAGTTGTTCACCGTCATCCGGCACATTCAGGCGGAACCAAGAGGTCCGCACCGTCCCATGCCCATCCAAGGCCGCTTCTTCCGACGTCTGAGCGAAGGCGTCGCCGCCCTCGCCCGCCGTCTGCGGCGCGATGAGCGGGGCGCGATCGCCGTTCAGTTCGCGCTGCTGGCCCTGCCGCTGTCGATCCTGATCTTCGGCCTGGTGGATGTCGGACGCCTCAGCCTCCAGCGCCGACAGATGCAGGACGCCCTGGACGCGGCGACCCTGATCGCCGCGCGTTCGACCGCTGCGACCGACGCCGAACTCGATGCTGCAGGCGACGCCGCGTTCCTGGCCGAGATCGCGGGGATGAACCTGGGCCTTACGGCGTCGAACTCGACCTTCACGGCGGGGACGAACAACCGCGTCGTCGGCTCGGTCACCGCCACCCTGAAGCCGATCATCGCCAATCTTTGGCAAAGGGGCGATTTCACCGTCACCGCCCGATCCGAGGTCGTCCGTTCGTCCAAGGACCTGGAAGTGGCTCTGGTGCTCGACATCACCGGCTCGATGGGCGGCACGCGGATCGCCGACCTGAAGGTCGCGGCGTCGGATCTCGTGGATATCATCGTCCGTGACACCCAAACGCCTTTCTACTCCAAGATCGCCCTGGTGCCCTATGCGGCCGGTGTGAACGTTGACACCTATGCCGACGCGGTTCGTGGGCCGGTTCCGGTGCGCGATGTCAGCAATGTTGCGTGGGTGGCGAGCGGTACGCCGATCACGGCGATCACCAAGGCGTGGCCCGCCAGGGTCACCTCAAACAACCATGGCCTGGTTACTGGCGACAAAGTCCTGATCACTGGCATCAACGCCAGCGGCTCGAACAGCATGTCGAGCCTTAATGGCCAGACCTACACGGTGACGCGCGACACGAACAACCGCGTATGGCTTGATGGGGTGAACACGACCCTGAAGTCCAACTATTCAAGCGGCGGCACAATCCAGAAATGCCTCACGAGCAATTGCAGCCTCGTGGTTACGACGGGCGCGTCACATGGTTTCTCTACGGGCGACCAGATCAGCTTTACAGGGATCGGCGGCACGACGACGCTGAACGGCCAGACGGTCTCGATCACCAGCTTGACGAGCACGACGTTCGACACGGGCGTCGCGGGGCTCGGAACGGCCGCCTACACCAGCGGGGGAACGGCGACCTGTGAGCAGAGCACGACGCCCGGGTGCCGACGTCTCGCCTATGTCAGTAACTGGGGAAATAACAAGGTACGTTCCATCAGTACCTGCGTCAGCGAGCGGACGGGGCCTCAGGCCTACACGGACGCTGCGCCTAGCACCGCCTATGTGGGAACGAACTATCCATCGGTCTCGCCCGAAACCAACTCCCCCAACCCCTGTCCGTCCGCGAAGATCACCCCGCTTTCGAGCGACAAGGCTTCGCTGAAAGCCCAGATCAACGCCTACGCCGCAGGCGGCTCGACGGCAGGCCATATTGGTCTCGCCTGGGGCTGGTACATGGTCGCGCCGAACTTCGGCTATATCTGGCCAAGCGCGTCGCAGCGTCCGGCGGCTTACAAGACCAAGGACCTGATGAAGGTCGTGATCCTGATGACGGACGGCGCCTTCAACACGCCCTATTGCAACGGCGTTATCGCGGCGAACGCCGGCGCTGGCAGCGGCAGCGATGATGATCACATCAATTGCAACGCGACGAACGGCGACTCGTTCTCGCAGGCGCGGGCGCTCTGTACCGCGATCAAGAACAGCGCCTACGATATTACGCTTTACACCGTAGGCTTCGACGTCGGTTCGGACGCCACTGCCAGGAGCTTCCTGACCGATTGCGCCTCGGACTCGTCCAAGGCCTTCTTCCCCGCCACGGGGTCGGAGCTGAAGTCGTCCTTCAAGGCGATCGCCCAGGAAATCTCCTCGCTTCGAATCTCCAAATAGAAAAGCCCCGCCGGGTTTCGGCGGGGCTCGTTGTTCCAGCGCGGGTAGTCGTCAGGCCAGCTTGATCTCGCGCAGGCGCTGTTGAAGGAATTCGTCGGCGGTAATCGACTCCGGATAGCGATCCGGGTTTTCGGCCGTGACGCAGTTAGGCAGCGTCTTGATCTCGTAGTCCGACGCGAAGTGCAGGAAGAACGGCGTCGAATAGCGCGGCACCCCGCGACGTTCCGGCGGCGGGTTGACCACGCGGTGCACCGTCGAGGGCAGGACGTTGTTGGTCAGGCGCTCGAGCATGTCGCCGATGTTGATGACCAGGCAACCCGGCGGCGGATTGATCGGCAGCCACTGGCCGTCGCGGTCCAACACTTCCAGCCCGCCTTCCTCGGCGCCCAGCAGCAGGGTGATGGTGTTGATGTCGCCATGGGCGCCGGCGCGCACGCCGGTGGCGTCCTTGGGGATCGGCGGATAGTGCAGCAGGCGCAGCACCGAATTGCCGTCCTGGACGGTCGGCTTGAAGAAGTCGCGCTCAAGCTTCAGGTAGGTGGCGATGGCTTCCAGCACCTTGCCGCCCATGGCGTCGAGGCTGTTATAGAGCCAGCTGACGTCGTGCTTGAAGGCGGGGATTTCGGCCGGCCAGACATTGTCGGCCATGTGGGCGCGGAACCGGTGGCCGGGGGGCAGGTCGCGGCCCATGTGCCAGAATTCCTTCAGATCGTAGTGGTCAGCGCCCTTGGCGGTCTCGACGCCGAACGGGATGTAACCGCGCGCGCCGCCCTTGACGCCGGCGTATTGCTTCTTGGTCTCGACCGGCAGGGCGAAGAAGGCTTTTGCGGAGTCGACGGCGGCGTCGATGCGCGCCTGATCCAGATCATAGTCGGACAGCACCGCGAAGCCGTAGCGTTCGAACGAGGCGCCGAGCTCCTGCGCGAAGCGCGAAAAGTCCTTGGCGTAGAGAGAGAAAGAGACCGGATCGATGGCGGAGGTGGACACGTCGGCGAGCCTTGGAATGAGTAAGCTCCTTCTTACTACACCGGGCGAGGAGCGAAACGAAGGCTGTTCGTCGTCGCGCGGCGCGAGGTCGGGAACTTGACCATAAGACGGGCGTTTGCCCGGTTGACTTGATCTACAACAAAGAAGCGAGGGTTGCGACCATGCCGAAATTCGCCCGCAAGACGACGCTGGCTCTGGTGCTGATGAGCGCCGGCGCCCTGGCCGCCTGCACCACCACCGATCCCTACACGGGCATGCCGGTTCGGAATAACACCGGTACGGGCGCGCTGACCGGTGCTGGTGTCGGCGCAGTGCTGGGTTATCTGACCAACACCAACAAGGGCGAACAAGGCCGCAAGAACGCCCTGATCGGCGCGGGCATCGGCGCCTTGGCTGGCGGCGCGATCGGTAACTACATGGACCGTCAGCAGGCCGACTTCCGCCGCAGCCTGGAAGGCTCGGGCGTGATGATCCGTCGTAACGGCGACCAGATCGTGCTGGTCATGCCCAGCGATGTGACCTTCGCCGTCGACCGCTCGGACGTGCAGCCCCAGTTCATGCGCGTGCTCGACGACGTGGCGCGGACGCTGAACGCCTATCCCCAGACCACGATCGACGTGGTGGGTCATGCCGACTCCAGCGGCCCGGACGACTATAACCAGACCCTGTCCGAACGCCGCGCCAGCGCCGTCGCCGGCTATCTGACGGGCCCGGGACGCGTGCTGACCGATCGCGTCTATGTGGCGGGCATGGGCGAGCGCGCTCCGATCGCCGACAATGCCACCGCCGAGGGTCGCGCCCAGAACCGCCGGGTCGAGATCATCCTGCGCCCGTTGACCTAAGACCTGCCCCCGGGGCGAGACGCCGGCTTGGCGGCTCGCCCTTAGGGGCATCAAGGTGTTGCATTTCTCGTGCGCCGTCGCCAATTCGTCGTCCCAGGCAGAGCGGCGCGAGGGCGAAGTGGCGAAGACGACGAGCGACATCAGTCTGACGAAGCAGGCCATGGGCCTGACCGAAGACCTGATGACGCCCAACGCGGCCATCTACTGGACCGATCTCCTGGTGTCGGTCGGCGCCATGTGGGGCGGCCTCTTCCTGGCCGCCACCACCCCGAATGCCGTGTTCGCGCTGCTGGCCGGCCTCGTCAGCATGCTGGCGCTTTACCGGGCGCTCAGCTTCATCCACGAACTGACGCATATTCGCGATGACGAGGCGCCGGGGTTCCGGGCCGCCTGGAACGCCTTGGTCGGCGTTCCGCTGATGACCCCGTCGCTGATGTACGAGGGCGTCCACAATATCCACCACATCAAGGACCGTTTCGGGACCAAGCTGGATCCGGAATACCTGCCCCTGTCGCACTTCACGCCGCTGAAGCTGGCAGGTTTTCTGTTCGTCGCCCTCCTGGCCCCGCTGGGCGTGGTTCTGCGCTCGGCGGTTCTGGTTCCGCTGTCGTTCGTTGTTCCGCCGCTGCGGCGCTATCTGAAGACCAAGCTCTCGGCCCTGATCATCAACCCCGATTTCGCCCGCGAAGACCTCAGCCGCTGGCGCAAGGAATGGGTCGTTCAGGACGTGGCGTGTTGGCTTTGGTCCTGGGCGGTGATCGCGGCCACGGTCACGGGCGTTATTCCCGTGCGCGCCGTACTGACGGGCTTGGCCATCTTCGCCCTGGCCACCTTGCTGAACCAGGCGCGCACCCTCGTGGCCCACCACTGGGACAACGACGGGGGCAAGATGACGCTTGAGGAGCAGTTTCTCGACTCGGTGAATGTGCCGCCGCCGAACCTGGCCTCCGAGCTGTGGGCGCCGGTGGGCCTGCGCTACCACGCGCTGCACCACCTTCTCCCCCGTCTGCCCTACCACAACATGGCCCAGGCTCACGCCCGGCTGACCGAGGCGCTTGGGCCGGACTCGCTTTATAATCGTGCGTCCGAGCCGGGGCTGTTTCAGGCGCTGGGGGATCTCTTCCGACGCGTTCGCCAGAAGAGCGCTCAAGCGGGTAAGCAGCCCGCGCATTAAGCGCCGGTTGAGGCGTCTGCGCTAGGACGGTTCCGTATCACACGGAGGCCGCCGGGCGTGACCATCGCCGAGCCAGGGTTCGACTTTACCGCCGCCGGCCATCGGCTGGCCGCGCCCCTGCTCGACACCCTTTTGCCCCTGGGCTCGACCTTCTCTCTGCTGTCCTTGACCTGCGCGCTGCTGATCGCGGCCGGTCACGTGATCTCAACGCGCCGCGCGCGCGGCCGTCGAACTTCGGCGCGGCTGCTTGTGCGGGCGCTGTTTCCCCGCAAGGTCTGGCTGACCGCATCCAGCCGACTGGATCTGGTGTTCTTCGTGTTCAACATCTGGTGCGCCGGACTGCTGCTGGGCGGTGCGCTATTGTCGGGGCAGGCGATCACCAAGGCGCTTTCGGGATGGCTGGGGACCAGCCTCGGCGAAGGCCCGCTCGCCTCTACGCCGTGGCCTATCGTGGCGGTGGTGGGAACGCTCGCCGGCTTCCTCGCCTATGAGCTGGGTTATTGGCTGGATCATTGGCTGAGCCACAAGATCAAGGTCCTGTGGGCCTTCCACAAGGTCCACCACACCGCCGAGGTCCTGACGCCGCTCACAGTGTATCGCGTCCATCCCGTCGAGAGCCTGAAGTTCGCCAACATCGCGGCGCTGGCGACCGGCGGGACCGGCGGCGTTCTCGCGTGGATCTTTGGACCGGCTTGGCATCAGCCGCTGATCTTCGGACAGAACGCCATCTTCCTGGTGTTCGCGATGAGCCTGATCCACCTGCAGCACTCGCACGCGTGGATGACGTTCAAACCGTTCGGGAAATGGCTTCTCAGCCCCGCCCACCACCAGATTCACCACTCGGCCGATCCCGCCCATTTCGGCAAGAACCTGGGGAGTTGCCTGGCGGTGTGGGACCGGATGTTCGGCACCTTGCACGTACCCGACCAGCGACCCGCATCGCTGACCTTCGGCGCCGTGGCGAGCGATCCGCACAGCCTGACCGGCGGGTTTGCGACGCCCTTCGTCGAAGCCTTCAAAGGCGAGCCGGCTCGAAGCCCGGTTCCGCTACACGCAGAGTAGGGCTCAGTCGGCCCCTTCGCGTTGCGCCCGTTCGCGCAGTTCCTCGTCCAGGCTCGCGGTGTCCCAGGCGCCGCCCCCGTCGCCTGGGCGCATGCGGTGAAGGTCGGCGTTGAGCAGCCGATCCATAGTCTGGGCCGCGTCGCGCGAGGCCAGGATATAGGCCTCCTCCTGGCCCCACATCGGGCGCAGCTCCTCGAACATCCGGCGATCGTGGCGGCGGAAGAAGGCGGCGGCGCGATGGGCGCGATGGGCCCGGAAGCCCAATTTCTGCAACGCGGTCGAGCCGAGCGCCAGGGCGGCTTCGAAGGTCTCGCGCTCCACCGCGTCGGCCCCGTTCGACAGAAGGTCGTAGGCGTGGCGACGGTCCCAGGCGCGGGCCAGGATGGTCAGGTTGGGAAACGCCTTGCGGGCGGTCTCGACCAGTTCGACGGTCTTTTCCCGGTCGTCGAGCGCGACGATCAGCATCCGCGCGCGGTCTGCGCCCGCCTGGCGCAGCAGGTCCAGCCGCGTGGCGTCGCCATAGTGCACGCGGCGACCGAAACGGCGCAGCAACTCGATCTGCTCGATATCGCTGTCCAGGACCGTCGACTTGAAACCGTTCGCCGCGAGCAGGCGGCCGGTGACCTGCCCGAACCGGCCAAATCCCGCGATGATGATGTCGGGCTCGCCTTCGTCGAACTCGCCGGTGTCGGGGGTCACGTCGGGGATCGCCGCGTCCATCAAGGCCGCCACCCGCTCGTAGAGGATCATGGCCACCGGCGTCAGGGCCATCGAGACCGCGATGGCGGCAGTCAGCAACGCGGCCAGTTCCGCGCCGATCACGCCCGCGCCGACGGTGAAGGTCAGCAGCACGAAGGCGAACTCACCGCCCTGGGCCAGAGCGGTGGCGACAGCCAGGGCGCCGCGCTTGGGCGCGCCGAACAGCCTGGCGATGCCGTACATGACCAAGAACTTCAGCAGCATCAGGCCGATGACAAGGCCCGCCAAGGTCAGAGGCTGGCGAGCGACCAGAGGCAGGTCCACGCCCGCGCCGACGGTCATGAAGAAGAGGCCCAGCAGCAGGCCCCGAAACGGCTCGATGTCGGTTTCCAATTCGCGGCGGAACTCGCTTTCGGCCAGCACCACGCCCGCCAGGAAGGCGCCCAGCGCCGGCGAAAGGCCCACCGTCTGCATCAGGCTGGCCACCGCGACGACGATCAGCAGGGCCGAGGCGGTGAAGATCTCGCGCAGGCGAGCCTTGGCGATGAACCGGAACAGCGGCCGCACCAGATAGCGGCCGCCGCCGACCACGGCCGCGACGGCGGCGAGCACCGAAAGGGTCTGAGCCCAGACCGGCAGGTGAGAGACAAGGCTGGCGCCATGGCCGCCGGCCTCCGCCGCGTGTTGCGGCGCGCCGATGGCCAGCAGGGGCAGGAGGGCGAACAGCGGAATGACGGCCAGGTCTTGCAACAGCAGAACGCCGAAGGCCGCGCGCCCGACCGGTCCTTGCCGCAAGCCCTTTTCGTCCAGGGTCTGGAGGACGATGGCGGTGGAGGACATGGCCAGCACCAACCCCACGGCCAGCGCCGTCTGCCAGGGCAGGCCCAGGGCCAGCGCCGCGGCCGCGATGGCCAGGGCCGTGCCGACCACCTGTGCGCCGCCGAGGCCGAAAATCGCCTTGCGCATGTCCCACAGCATGGAGGGTTGAACCTCGAGGCCGATCAGGAACAGAAGGATCACGACGCCAAACTCGGCGAACTTCATCACGTCGGCTTGATCGCCGACCAGCGACAGGGCGAAGGGGCCGATCACCACGCCGGCGATCAGGTAGCCCAGCACCGATCCGAGCCCGAGCCGCTTGGCGATCGGCACCGAGACGACAGCGGCGCCCAGATAGACGAGAGTCTGGGTTAGGATGTTTTCCATAGCTCAGGCCTCCGTCTTCGTCGGCAGCAGCGAAGCCACCCGCGCTCGGTAGCGCTCGGCCTCGGCCTTCAGGGCCGCATCGTCCTTGACCGAGGCGCCGTGCACGACGAACGGCGTCTCCCAGACCATGCCGCACAGATGGGCGGTCTGCTCCAGCGGGCGCAGGAACTCGTCCATGGAGAAGCGGTTGTAGCCATGCGCATGATAGGCCTTGGCGCTGGCGCCCGTGGTGCAGGCGATGAAGAGCGTCTTGCCCCGAAGCGCCTCGCCGCCCTCGCCGTAGGCGAAGCCGTGCAGCCAGACGAGATCCAGCCACTCCTTCAGCAACGCGGGGGTGGAATACCAATAGAGCGGGAACTGCAAGGCCACGACCTGATGAGCCCTCAGCGCCGCCTGCTCGGCTTCGATATCGATCACGAAGTCGGGATAGGTTTCGTACAGATCCTTGAAGGTGACGCCGGCGTGGCCCTTCGCCGCCTTGGCCAGGGCGCGATTGGCGCGAGACCGTTCAAGCGCCGGGTGCGCCAGCACCAGCAGCACTCCGGAGGTGGCGGGCGTCACGGCGCCGGTGCTAGCGTCGGTCATCAAGCAGCCCTTCGGGAAAATAATTCATCAAGGGTTGAATTTATTCGCAGCTCGGGCGACACGCTGGGCCCAGCGCCAGACGTATAAGTCTGGGAACAGGGAGACACCATGGTCGACAAGGTGAAGAAGGACGCCGTCGAAGCCCTTGCCGGGCTTTTGTTCGACGGCATGACCATCATGGCGGGCGGGTTCGGCCTCTGCGGCATCCCGGAGAACCTGATCGCGGCGATCCGCGAGGCGGGAACCAAGGACCTCACGGTCATCTCCAACAACTGCGGCGTCGACGGCTTTGGTCTGGGGATCTTGCTGGAGAACCGCCAGATCAAGAAAATGGTCTCGTCCTATGTGGGCGAGAACAAGCTGTTCGAACAGCTCTACCTGTCGGGCGAGCTGGAGCTGGAGTTCAATCCGCAAGGCACTCTGGCCGAGCGCATCCGCGCCGGCGGCGCGGGCATTCCCGCCTTCTTCACGCGTACCGGCTACGGCACCCTGGTGGCCGAGGGCAAGGAGACCCGCGAGTTCGACGGCGAGATGTACGTGATGGAGCGCGGCCTGACCGCCGACCTCGCGATCGTGAAGGCCTGGAAGGCCGACGCCGAGGGCAACCTGATCTATCGAAAGACCGCCCGGAACTTCAATCCGATGATGGCTACGGCGGGCAAGAAGACCGTCGTCGAGGTCGAGACCCTGGTCGCGATCGGCGAGCTGGACAAGGACGCGATCCACACGCCCGGCATCTATGTCGACCACATCGTCGCCGGCGCGAAGTTCGAGAAGCGCATCGAGCGCGTGACCACTCGCCAGAAGGAAACCGCGTAATGGCCTGGACCCGCGATGAGATGGCGGCCCGCGCCGCCAAGGAGCTGCAGGACGGCTTCTACGTGAACCTCGGCATCGGCATCCCGACCCTGGTGGCCAACTACATCCCGGAAGGCATGCATGTGACGCTGCAGAGCGAGAACGGCATGCTGGGCATGGGCCCCTTCCCCTATGAGGGCGAAGAGGACGCCGATCTGATCAACGCCGGCAAGCAGACGATCACCGAGCTGGACTCCAGCTCCTACTTCTCCTCGGCCGACAGCTTCGCGATGATCCGCGGCGGCCACATCGCCCTGTCGATCCTGGGCGGCATGCAGGTGGCGGAGAACGGCGACCTCGCCAACTGGATGGTGCCCGGCAAGATGGTCAAGGGCATGGGCGGGGCCATGGACCTGGTGGCCGGCGTCAAGCGCGTGGTGGTGGTCATGGACCATTGCGAGAAGTCGGGCGCGCCCAAGCTGCTCAAGCAGTGTACGCTGCCCCTGACTGGCGCCGGGGTCGTCGACCTTCTGATCACGGAACTGGGCGTGTTCGAGATCAATCGCGGCAAGACGCCGGTGAAGCTGATCGAGCTCGCGCCCGGCGTCACGGTCGACGAGGTCAAGGCCAAGACCGAGGCCGCCTTCGAGGTCGCGGTCTAATCACTGACCAAGCCAGTACGGGTGCTCCAAGGTGAGCGCCACATAGCGCGCCGTCGCCTTGCCATAGGCGGCGGCGATCGCGTTGAGGGTGGCCGTCGGGTCGCCGTCGCGCGGATCGATGACCCTGTCGGCGCGCGGGGATTTCGCGGGCGCGATGATCGTCAGTCCTCGCCGCGAAGTCGCGTCCCGACTGGCGAACGCTTCGGAACGGTTGGTTCGTGACCAGGCGTCGAGGGCCGTGGCGAAGGCCAGATCATCAAAGCCGTCGGCGATCCGGATCGAGACCTTCTCCGCGCGCCAGGCGTTCATCCAACCCGATAGTCCGGACAGCGCCGCGTCACGGGTCACCCGGAAGGCCGCCCCGTTGTGGGGCTGGACCGGCAGGGGCAGGTTCAGTCGCGCCGCCGTGGTTCGCATGACGTCTTCGCCGGCCAGGTCGCGGAGCAGCGCCAGGCTGGCCGGGATCGAGGCGGTGACGCCGGCCGTCGTGGTCACCGCGCCGTCGACGATCCAGCGTTGGTCACGACGCCACCGGACCTTGGGAAAAGCCTTGGCCAGACGGTTCATTTCGTACCAGTGGGTGGTCGCGGTCCGGCCATCCAAGAGCCCCGCCCGCGCCAGAGTTTCCGCGCCTGCGCAGATCGAGACGATCCGGGCGCCGGCCCGGGCCTGCTCGCGCAGCCACGCGTCGCGGGCCGGATCATAGGGCGGCATCAGGAACGGAACGACAATCACATCCGGACGCCGGCGCAGATCGGCGTAGGTCGTTTGAGGCCGCACCCAAGCGCGGCCGGGCATCAGTCGCACGGGCGCCAGGCTGGGCGCGACGATCTTGACCTCGACCGCCCCCGACTCCGCGAGCACCGCGTATGGCGCGATCAGATCCGTGGTCTCGACGCCTCGTGGGTCGGCGAGGATCACGACCAGCGGCTTGGCGAGGGCCGGAGCGGCCGCCAGCAGAACGAAGAGAAATGCGAAAAGCCGAAGCATGGATGTCTCCCTTTGACGGGAGAAAGCATCGTTGGTGACTGGCGAAGCGAAAGGACGGTGATCCCTCGAAAGCCGCCAGCCCTAAGGCTGGCTCCGCTTTGGTGGAGGCGGCAGGCCGGTGACAGGGTCGCGAGGCAGCGGCGCGAAGCCTTCGGCGATAAAGAGATCGATCCGCCGAGACCGGGTCTTGTCCAGCCTGACGCGCGCGATTTCCAGCCCGGAGACCGCCTTGAAGTCCTGCTCGATCTCGGGCCGGTAGCCGCCTTCCAGGCTGACGATCAGCGCGCGGCGACCGTAGTCGGCGTCGAGAGGGGCTTCGGTTTCGGCCTGGTTCTGGGCATAGGCCTCGTGCACCCACATCCGCAGCGGCGGCGCGCCGGGCTGGCCGAAATAGTCGCGGCCATAGTAGGCGGCGGCGTTGTAGACAAAGCGGTCGTCCATGGCCACGGCGCTGAGCGGACCTCGCAGGGCCTGCTCCTCCCGCGTTCGGGCGACGATGGCTGCGACCGTCTGATCCCAGCCCCGCACGCGCTTGAAGCCGTTCGACAGGCCAACGGCGTCGGCGACCTTCGGGTTGACCATGCAGACCACAAAGAAGGCGGCGAACAGCGCCTGCAGAGCGAGGCCGCCGAGCAGCCAGCGGCGCGCGTTCCAGCGCGTCATCCAGCCGGCGACGAGCACCGAGCCGCCAACGAACGCCGCGCCAGCCCAGTTGGCGTTGGCGCGGGAGACGAACGCCTCGGCCGCCACCACGATCAGCGGCGGAAGCGCAAAGCACAGCAGAAGCAGATCGGGCGACTGGACCTTTTTCTTGACGCCGAGCCAGAGTGCACCGCCGGCCAGCACGGCGAAGGGCAGGGGGCCGAACACGCCGAACTGCGAGCCGACGAACTCGATCAGTTCCCGGAAGTTGAAGAGTTGCTGGGCGTTCCAGTTGGCGTTGGCGGCTGTGTGCTTGACGGTCGAAAACTGGTGGCTGGCGTTCCAGGCGAGGTTCGGCGCGAGGACTAGGACGAAAGCCGCCAAGAAAATGGCGGCTGTCATCGGGCTCCAGCGTCGCCGCGCGTCCTTGGAGACCAGAAAGTGCAGGGCGATGCTGCCCAGCGCGTAGATCGCTGCATATTTCGACAGGAACGCCAGGCCCAGCGCCGCGCCGAGTCCGGCCGCGACCGGCGCACGACGTCCAGCGCTGGCGTCCGGGAGCGCCACGTAGGCCCAGATCGTCAGGGACAGGAAAAACAGTAACGGCGCGTCGGTCGCCATCAGGCCCGAAGACAGCACCACGCCTGGCATCAGGCTATAGATCGCCGCAGCCGCTAGTCCGGGCCATCCGCCGTAGAGGCGCTGGGCGAGCCTGTAGATGACCAACGCCGTGGCGCCATGAAGGAGGGGGGCCGAGAGTCGCACCCAAGCCTCGGCGTCGCCACCCAGCGTCGTGGTCAACCAGATCAGCCAGGCGATCATGGGCGGCTTGGAGAAATAGCCGAAGGCCAGCTCGCGCGACCACAGCCAATACTGCGCCTCGTCGGGGTAGAGCTCCAGCGGCGTCAGGAACAAGGCCGCCAGACGCACGATCGTCAGCCCGCCGACCATCAGCAGCGTCAGCCGCCAGGCGCGGGTCTCGTTCGAAGGCGGCGAAGCGTCAGGCGCGGTCTGCATGACGCCTGATTAGCCAAGTAAAAAAAATCTGACCACTTCTTCCGCGTTTTGAGGCGTTTGTGACACTTTGCGGGCGGGCGTGGCCTTTCCGTCACCAAACCTTCTAAATCTTTCGATAAACGGCCCGCAAAGGCACGAAACTGTGCGACCCAACGCAAGCGTGTCGATGAATGAGGGGATCCTTCAGATGAACATGAAACATTTCGCCCTGGCGACCACCGCCCTGGTTGGCGGCATGATGCTCGCCGGCGCCGCTTCGGCCCAGTCGACCGCCTCGCAGGCCACGGAAGTCGACAAGGTCGTCGTCACCGCTTCGGGTCAACGGGCCGTCAGCGGTCTGATCGCCGAAACCGCGCCGAAGTCGAAGTCGTCGATCAACCAAGAATACATCGACAAGCAACCTGCGGGCCAGACGATCCTGGACACGCTGAACCAGACCCCGGGTCTGTCGTTCACCAACAACGACCCCTACGGCTCGTCGGGTGGTAACGTCCGCCTGCGTGGCTTTGACGGCAACCGCATCTCGCTGACGTTCGACGGCATCCCGCTGAACGACACCGGCAACTACGCCATCTATTCGAACCAACAGCTGGACGGCGAACTGATCAGCCGCGCCTCGGTCAACATGGGTACGACCGACGTCGACAGCCCGACCGCCTCGGCCGTCGGTGGTACGATCAACTACACCACCCTGACCCCGACCAACGACTTCAGCGGCATGCTGCGTGGTTCGATCGGCGAGAACAATTACCGCCGCGTGTTCGGCGTGGTGAACAGCGGCGAATTCGGTCCGTTCGGCACCAAGGCCTGGGTCGCCGGCTCGTACCAGAAGTACGACAAGTTCAAGGGTCCGGGCACCCTTGAGAAGAAGCAGTTCAACGCCCGTCTGTACCAGAACCTTGGCAATGGCGATTTCGCCAGCCTCGCGTTCCACTACAACGAGAACCGCAACAACAACTATCGCTCGCTGACCCTGGCTGAGTACCGCGCCTTCGGTCGTAACCTCGACTTTACCGAGACTTGCACGACCCGCACGCTGAACACCGCGACGGCTACGATCACCGAGGTTGCGCCGACGATCCCGGGCAACTGCGTCGACTTCTACGGCCGTCAGGTCAACCCGTCGAACACCGGCAACATCCGTGGTCAGTTCCTGTACCACATCACCGAAAACCTGCGCTTCACCTTCGACCCGTCGTTCCAGTACACCCTGGCCGATGGCGGTGGTCAGCTGGGCACGATGTCGGAAACCGACGGCCGCGTCCGCGGCACCAGCACCGCGGCTGGTAAGGACCTGAACGGCGACGGCGACACCGCCGACACCGTGGCCTTCTTCACCCCGTCGGTCACCAACACCCGTCGCTATGGCCTGACCTCGTCGCTGATCTGGGACATTAACGACCAGCACCGCGTCCGCGTCGCCTACACCGGCGACTTCGGCCGTCACCGTCAGACGGGTGAGTACACCACCCTGAACGCCGACGGCACCACCACCAACGTGTTCGGTGGCAAGGATGGCAACGGTCAAAAGGTGTTCGGCGCCGACGGCAGCTTCCTGCGCGGTCGCGACCGCTTCTCGATCGCCAACCTGAACCAAGTCGCCTTCGAGTACCAAGGCAAGTTCATGGACGACAAGCTGCGCCTGTCGGCCGGCGTCGTCAGCAAGAACTTCAAGCGTGAGCTGAACCAGTACTGCTACTCGCAAGACGGTTCGAGCAACGTGCGCTGCACCAGCGAAACCCCGAACGCCACGCTGGCCAACGGCAACGTGACCTTCGCCGGTTCGTCGACGCAGTACATCAAGCCGTACAAGGCCGAAAAGAAGTACGACAAGGTTCTGCCGAACGTCGGCCTGAACTACGAGCTGGCTCCGAACAACTACGTGTATGTCAGCTACGCCGAAGCGCTCTCGGCTCCGCGTACGGACAGCCTCTACACCGTGAAGCGTCTGGCCAACGGCACTGTGACGAACCCGGGCGTTCAACCCGAAACGACCCAGGCCTTCGACATCGGCTACCGCTATCAGACGCCGGACGTGGTCGCTCAAGTGGCTCTGTGGACCAACAAGTTCCAGAACCGCATCGTCAGCGCCTATGACGACACCCTGGGCATCTTCGTCGACCGCAACGTCGGCGACGCCAAGGGCTACGGCCTGGACGCCAACGCGTCGTGGCGCCTGGAAGAGTACCTCAGCGTCTTCGGTTCGTTCTCGTACAACCACAGCGAACTGAAGTCGAACATCCCGCTGAACGGTCAGTTCCTGCCGACCAAGGGCAAGTTCATCGTTGAGACGCCGGAAATCACCTTCGGCGGCGGCTTCGACTGGAACATCACCGAGGCCCTGCGCCTGTCGATGGACCTGAAGTACACCGGCGAGCGTTGGTCGACCGACGTCAACGACGAAAAGACGCCGGCCTACACGATCACGAACGTCAGCGTCCGCTACGACCTGCCGTTCGCCGAGAAGACCTACGTCCAAGTCAACGTGAAGAACCTGTTCGACGAGGACTACTTCGGCAGCATCAGCAGCCGGAACAACGCGATCACGATCCTGAACTCGACGGGCGGTACGCTGCAGTCGGGTTCGGCGCCGACCTACGCCGTGGGCTTCCCGCGCACGGTTCAGGCCAGCATCACGACCCGCTTCTAAGCGGCGTCGGCTTCGCCGATCCTCAAAGAGAAGGGCGGCCCGTCTGGGCCGCCCTTTTTCTTTGTCGTATTGGTTTGCTAGTGAGGCGCCGCTTGACCCCGGCGTCGTGAGGGGCCATCTGCGCCCCCTTCGTCCCTCCCGACCGTTTTCCTTGGGCCTTCGAATGACCGTGACCGTTCCCGCCGAATGGGCTCCGCACCGCGCCATGTGGGTGGGTTTCCCCAGCCACGCCGAGCTTTGGCAGGAGGATCTGGAGCAAGCTCAGCAAGAGGTCGCCGACCTTGCGCGCGCCCTGGCCGGGCCGGGCGCCGAGCGCGTGCGCCTGATGGTGGTCGGCGATGAGGCTGAGTCCGCCGCCCGCGCCCTGCTGTCCGACACGACGGTCGAGATCGTCCGGGGCCAGTTCGGCGACATCTGGCTGCGCGACACCGGCCCGATCTTCATCGACGACGCCGGCAAGGCCGTCGCCGCCGGCTTCAAGTTCAACGGCTGGGGCGGCAAGTACAGCCTCGAGGGCGATGACATCGTCGCCGAACAGATCGCCGCCGCGTCGGGGGCGCCGCTGGTCCGCAACGACTTCATTTTGGAAGGCGGCGCGCTGGACCATGACGGCAACGGCACGATCCTGACCACGCGCCAGTGCCTCTTGAACGACAACCGCAACGCCGGCTGGGACGAGACCACGGCGAATGCGGCCCTGACCCAGGCGCTGGGCGCCAAGAAGGTGCTGTGGCTGGGCAAGGGTCTCAAGAACGACCACACCGACGGTCACGTCGACAATCTGGCCCGTTTTGTCGCGCCGGGTGTCGTCGCCTGCCCGATGGGCTACGGCCTCGATGATCCGAACGCGGACATCTATGGCGACACCGCCAAGATGCTGGCCGGCATGACCGACAGCCGCGGCTCGCCGCTGCAGGTGGTCCGCATCCCGTCGCCGGGCAAAATCCTGGACGAGGACGGCGAGCCGATCCCGGCCTCGCACATGAACTTCCTGATCGCCAACGAGGCCGTGATCGTACCGATCTACGCCGAGGAGTCCGGCGCCTTCGCCGTCGAGGTGATCAAGGGCCTCTTCCCGGAACGCCAGGTGATCGGCCTGCCGTCCACCGCCATCCTGACGGGCGGCGGCTCGTTCCACTGCATCAGCCAGCAAGAGCCGGAGACAGCCTGATGGCCCGCACGCTCAGCGTCGCCGCGATCCAGACCGCGTACGGAATGGATCTGCAGGCCAATATCAAGAAGACCGAAGGCTTCATCCGCGAAGCCGCGTCGAAGGGCGCGCAGGTCATCTTGCCGTCGGAACTGTTCCAGGGGCCGTACTTCTGCGTCGCCCAGGAAGAGCGCTGGTTCGCCGAGGCCCATCCGTGGCGCGAGCATCCGGTCGTCAAGGCCATCGCGCCCCTGGCCGGCGAACTGGGCGTCGTGATCCCGATCTCGATCTTCGAGCGCGAGGGACCCCACTATTTCAACAGCCTTGTCATGGCCGACGCCGATGGTTCGCTAATGGGCGTCTATCGCAAAAGCCATATTCCGGACGGCCCGGGCTATATGGAGAAGTATTACTTCCGCCCCGGCGACACCGGCTTCAAGGTCTGGGACACCCGCTTTGGCCGGATCGGCGTCGGCATCTGCTGGGACCAGTGGTACCCGGAGTGCGCCCGCGCCATGGCCCTCATGGGCGCCGAGGCCCTGTTCTATCCGACCGCCATCGGCAGCGAGCCGCATGACGCCAGCCTCGACACGGCCCTGCCGTGGCGGCGGGCCATGCAAGGCCACGCCGTCAGCAATGTCATCCCGGTGATCGGCGCCAACCGCATCGGTTTCGAGCCCTGGGACGGTTATCCGAACGGCGGCCAGACGTTCTATGGCTCGTCATTCGTAGCCGACCATCGCGGCGACCTGGTGTCGGAACTGGGCCGCGCTGACGAGGGCCTGGTCAGCGCGACCTTCGACCTCGACTTCCTGACGACGCACCGCGCCGCCTGGGGCTTCTTCCGCGACCGCCGGCCAGAGTTCTATACGACCCTGGCCAACGGCCGTCCGGCGTGATCCAGACCGACCGCCTGGTGTTGCGCCCGGCGGTCGACGCCGATCGGGACGCGATCGCCGCGATGAACGGCGACGCCCGCGTCAGTGACTGGCTGGGCGGACCGATCGACCGCGCCGCCAGCGACGCCTTCGTCGACCGCGTAATGGCGCATCAGGCCGAGCACGGCTTCGGTTTCTGGGCGGTGGAGCGCCGCGCGGATCGTCGCGTCATCGGTATGGCTGGGGTCTGGTGGGTTCCTCCAGAAATGGCGACGCCGGACCAGATCGAGATCGGCTGGCGCCTGCATCCCGACGCCTGGGGGCGCGGCTTTGCCACCGAGGCGGCGCAGGCCGCTCTGCACTATGGCTTCACGGTCCTAGAACGCCCGGAGATCATCGCGTTCACCGCCCGGGCCAACCTGGCGTCACAGGCGGTGATGCGTCGGATCGGCATGACCCCCGCCCCGGACCGGGATTTCGATCACCCACGCTTGGCGGCGGATCACCCGCTTAAGGCCCATGTCGTCTTCGTCGCTCGTCCCTGAGGGCGTGAACGGAATCGTTTAACCGCCGCTTAGAAACCCAGCAGCCGACCAGGCGGATCGTGATCGCGATCAGCGCCAGGCGGGGGCATGGGTGTTTTCCTGGCAACAACGCGACGGCGAACTATCCGTCGAAGGAAGGTCGCCGCAAAAGCGGATTGACGAATAGATATGTTATTTCATAACAGTTTTGAGCGGACGTTTCCACGCTCGCGTTCAATTCGTCCAGGACAAACCATGTTCCGTCGCGCCGTCCTCTCCGCCGTGAGCCTTGTCGCGCTCGCCGCCGCTGCTTCCGCCCATGCCGAGACCCCCGCCGCCCCGGCCGATGGCGCGGAGGACACCCAGGTCTCCAAGGTGGTGATCACCGCCGCCCCCTATCCGGTGTCGCTCGACACGGTCACCAGCAGCGTCAACATCATCACCCGCGACCATCTGGACCTGGCGCCGCCGGCGGGCCTCGGCGACATGCTGAACGGCCAGCCGGGCCTGCGCTCGACCGCCTACGGCCCCGGCGCGAGCCGTCCGATCATCCGCGGTCTCGCCGGTCCGCGCGTCATGATCCTGGAGAACGGCGTGGGCCAAGTCGACGCGTCGTCGCTGTCGCCCGACCACGCCGTGGCGTCCGATCCCGGCGAAGCCTCGCGCATCGAGGTGCTGCGCGGACCGTCCACCCTCGCCTACGGCGGCTCGGGCATCGGTGGGGTCGTCAACATCATCGATGACCGCGTGCCGTCGAGCCCGGCCGAGAACGGCTTCGAGGGCCGCATCGCCGGTTCGCTCTCGTCGGTCGATGACGGTCGCTCGATCAACGGCTCGGCCAAGTTTGGCCGCGGACCGCTGGTCTTCGCCATCGACGCGGATCATCGCGAAAGCAGCGATTACAAGGTTCCGACTACGCCGGTCTCGTCGCGTCTGGCTGTGCGCGACGGCCTGACGCCCGATCCGGACAAGACGGTCAAGAACACCGACGTCGAGATCGACGCCTATGGCGCGGGCGTGTCCTACGTCCACGATCGCGGCTTCTTCGGTGTTGCGGTCAAGAAGACCGACATGACCTACGGCGTGCCCTACCTCCAGATCCTTGCGCCGATCGATCCTGACGCCGAAGGACCGGTTTCCATACACCTGCAGCAGACGCGCTATGATCTGCGCGGCGAGCAGGATGTGGATCTCGGGCCGTTCGCCAAGATCCGCCTGTCGGCCGGCCACGCCAAGTACGAGCATGCCGAGGTCTCGGTCGAGGACGGCGAGGTGGGCACCCGCTTCCTCTCCAACGGCAACGAGGGCCGTGTCGAACTGGTTCAGAAGGAGCGTGACGGTTGGCAGGGCGCCGTGGGCTTCCAGGCGCTGGAGCGTCACTTCAAGGCGATCGGCGACGAGGCCTTTGTGCCGTCTACGGACATCAAGGAATACGGGATCTTCACCCTGCAGCGCCTGGACAAAGGCGTCTGGGGCGTCGACGCGGGTCTTCGCTTCGACAGTCGCGAACTGAAGACCGACTTCACCAAGCGCTCATTCGACAATGTCTCCGGCTCGCTCGGCGTGTTCTACAAGCCCGCCGATAAGCAGTTTGTAGCTCTGACGCTTTCGCGCAACGGCCGCGCCCCTACCGAGTTCGAGCTGTTCGCCGATGGTCCGCACCCAGGTACGGGCGGCTATGAGGTGGGCGACGCCACGCTGAAGTCGGAGAAGGTGACCTCGTTGGAGGCGACGTACCGCTACACCGGCGATCGTCTGCGGCTCGAAGGTCACCTCTGGGGCGCACGCTACAACGGCTTCATCGAGGAAAAGCCTACCGGTGCGGTCGAGGACGGCCTGCCCGTGTTCCAGTACTTCCAGACGGACGCCAAGTTCCACGGGGCCGAGGCCGAGGCCTCGTACACGGCCTGGAGCGACGGCGACAAGGCGCTGAAGCTGGAAGGGGTCTATGACTGGGTGCGTGGCTCGACCGACCTAGGCGTTCCCGCCCGTGTGCCCCCTTGGGCGCTGACTGGCCGTGTGGTCTGGAGCGCGCCCCGCCTTCAGGCTCAGGCCGAAGTTCGGCGCGTCGCCAGCCAAGACCGCGTCTCGACCTTCGAGTTGCCCACGGATGGCTACACCCAAGTGAACGCGATGGTGACCTTCAAGCCGATCGCGGACTCGCCCTTGCGGCTGTTCGTCGATGGCCGGAACCTGACCAACGAGACGATCCGCGAACACACCTCGTTCCTCAAGGAGTTCGCGCCCGCTCCGGGCCGTTCCGTCCGCGCCGGTTTCGCCTGGCGCTTCTAGCGCCTGCCGAAAGGTGGGCTTCTCGCCAGCCCCAACGAGCCCCACCGCGCGCCGGGGCCTGGATGATTTCCGGGCCCCGGCGTTGGCGAATCAAGGCCAAGATTGCCGCAGGGCGTGGGATCGGCTAGAACCGCGAGCCTTTGCGGTCGTCCTTGAGGCGTTCGAGCGACCGCGCCAATTTTCTGTCGTAGAGCTCTTCATGACAACGACCCAGTCCGCCGGCGAAATCACCGGCAACGTCCTGTTCTATAACTCGCCCGAGCCCCTGAACCGCGAGCAGCACGCCAAGCTGGCGCTCGTTCATAAGGAAAAGCCCTACGCGTTCGCTGCGGCCGGCACCGCCGTTCCGCTGACGGTCTCTGAATTCGGTCCGGCCGCCCTGACCTTCCCGGTGATCTTCGCCGGCGACGACAAGGTGCCGCTGGCCGTGATGGGTCTGAATCAGCAGGAAAACCTGTTCGTCGGCGCTGACGGCTCGATCGAGCCGAACGTCTACATCCCGGCCTATATCCGCCGCTATCCGTTCGTGCTGGCGAACGACGACACGCAAGAGCGCCTGATCGTCTGCATCGACCGCGGCAGCGACCTGCTGAGCGAGCAAGGCCAAACCCCGCTGTTTGACGCCAAGGGCGAGCCCACCGAATACACCCAGAACTGCATCAAGTTCTGCGACGACTTCGAAGTGGAGCGCCGCCGCACCGACACGTTCGTTCAGATCCTGAAGGACAACGACCTGTTCGAGCTGAAGAAGGCCACCTTCCAGCCGACCGACGAGGCCGGCGCTCCGGCCGGCGAGCCGGTCACGGTCGCCGAGTACTTCGGCGTTTCGGAAGAGAAGCTGAACGCCCTGCCGGCCAAGAAGCTGAAGGAGTTGCAGGAAAACGGCGCTCTGGGTCAGATCTACGCCCACCTCGTTTCGCTGCTGGGTTGGGATCGCCTGATCAACAAGACCATGATGAAGCAGGCCGAGGCCGCGAACCTGAACTAAGGTTTTGCTTCGACCGAGAAGGAAGGGCGGCGAGCCAGACTCGCCGCCCTTTTTCTTTGTGACGATCAGCGCGCGAAGATGCTGCGGGTCAGGCAGGAAAAGACCAGCCGCCCGGCCTCGTCGAGGATGTCATGCTGGGCGATGACGATCCCCTTGCCCTCGCCGACCGGATCCTTGCCCATGATGGTCATGCGGCCGCGGAGCAACTCGCCGACGGGCGGATTGCGCATCCAGCGCAGGGCGTCGACGCCCAGCCGCTTGGTCTGGGGCCACCCGGCGCTCGCCTCGGACTCCAGTCGCGTCCATATCGCAAAGATCATGGCGTCAGGCGCGCCGTTCTCGACCGGCCAGCCGGGGGCGAACGCGGCGGTGAAGGCTTCCAGAGCCTTGGCGTCGACCGCGCGCGTGCCCAGCGTCACGACCTGGCCGATCTCGATATCGTCGAACGCGGCGGGCATCAGCGTCTCCAGATGATTCCTCGCCTGACTGTCTGTTGGGCCTTGGCCATTGTCGAGAGCCGGCCGGCGGTCCATGTGTACCGCTCAGCTCTTTTCCGTGTCCGGGCCAGCGCATGTTTCTGAAGAAAGTCGTCCTCGCCCTGCAAGCCGTGTTGCTCGCGGCGCTTTTGGGCGGCCAAGCCCTGGCGGGTCCGGTCGTCAACTCGGGCCATATCGAGTCCGAACTGGTCGCCCAGGAGGCGGGTATCGCGCCCGGGGGCACGATCTACGTCGCGCTCCGCCAGAAGATCGTGCCGGGGTGGCACACCTACTGGCGCAACCCCGGCGACGCCGGCGAGCCGACCAAGATCACCTGGACCCTGCCGGAGGGCTGGAGCGCCGGGGAGATGGTGTGGCCGACTCCGAAGAAAACCCGGCTCGGTCCTTTGCTCGACTACGCCTATGAGGGCGAGGTCCTGATCCCGGTGCCGATCACGGCGGCCGCTGACGCAAAGCCCGGCACGACTCTCAGCCTCACCGCCGACGTCTTCTACCTCGTGTGCGAGCAGGTGTGCATTCCCGAGGAGGCCAAGCTTTCGCTGCTGCTGCCGGTCGTCGCCGACGCGCCAAAGCCCGATCCCAAATGGGGCGCGGTGATCGGCAAGGTGCTGGCTGACGCCCCCAAGCCGGCCGGTCTCAAGGCGGTGTTCAAGCTTGAGGGGCAGACCCTGAAACTGGCCGTGACCGGCGGCCTCCTGAAGGGCGCGGACATGGCCGGCGCCTACTTTTTTCCGTACTCACCCAAGGTCATTGAACACGCTGCGGAGCAGACGATCGAGCGCGGCCCCGAGGGCCTGACCCTGACGCTGAAGCCGGGCTATGACTTTGTCGGCGGCGGAACACCCCCGAGCGAGCTTGCCGGCGTGTTGGCGACCAAGGCGGGGGCGTGGGAGGTGACGGCCGTCGCCGGCGATCCGCCGCCGCAGGCCTCCGGTCTGGGCGCACCGCCCGCGGACGCCGCGTCGACCAGTCAGACGACGACCGGCCTTGCCGGCGCACTGCTGTTCGCCTTCCTGGGCGGGCTGATCCTCAACCTGATGCCGTGCGTCTTCCCGGTGCTGTCGATGAAGGCCGCGAGCCTGGCCGGTCACGCGCATGAGACGTCGAAGGCCCGCCTGCAAGGCCTGGCCTTCCTACTAGGCGTCGTGGCCACCTTTCTGGCCCTGGCCGGCGCGCTCTTGGCGGTGCGTGCGGGCGGCGCGGCCGTGGGCTGGGGCTTCCAGCTGCAATCGCCGCTGGTCATCGCGTGGCTGGCCCTGCTGATGCTGCTGGTGGCGCTGAACATGTCCGGCGTGTTTGAGATCGGAACGTCAGTGCAGGGCGTGGGCGCCGGCGCCTCGGCGCGGGGCGGCTTCTCCGGCGCTTTCTTCACGGGCGCCCTCGCGGTCGTCGTGGCCGCGCCCTGTACGGCGCCGTTCATGGCCGGCGCGCTCGGCTACGCGCTCACCCAGCCACCGGTGATCGCCCTGGGCGTCTTCTTGGCTCTGGCCTTGGGCTTCGCCGCGCCGTTCGTGGCCGTCACCTTCATCCCCGGCGCCCTGAAGCTGCTGCCGCGCCCCGGCGCCTGGATGGAGGTGCTGAAGAAAGGGCTAGCCTTCCCGATGTATGGCGCAGCGCTGTGGCTGGTCTGGGTGTTCGCCCAGCAGGCGGGGCCGATTGCGCTCGGGCAAGTGCTGGTCGCGGGTATCCTGGCGGCTTTCGGCGCCTGGCTCTACGGCCTGGCCCAGTCCCGGCGTGCCCTAGGCAAGCCCGCAATGGTGTCGATGATCCTCGGGTTGCTGGCGGTGATCGCCGCGCTTGGTTTGGCCGCCATGGCGGCCCTGTCGGCCAAGCCTCCCGTCGCGGCGTCGACGGCGGAGGCCTCGCCGCCGAGCGGACCGGGCTTGGTCGCCGAGGCCTGGTCGCCCGAGCGGGTGAAGGCCCTGCAGGCCGAAGGGCGTCCCATCTTGGTGGACTTCACCGCCGCCTGGTGCGTGACCTGCCAAGTCAACGAGAAGGTCGCGCTCTCCGGAGCCAAGGTCGCCGAGGCGTTCAAGGCTCAGAACGCCGTACTGCTGAAGGCTGACTGGACCAACCGCGATCCAGTCATCGCCAAGGCGCTGGCGGAGTTCAACCGCGTCGGCGTGCCGCTTTATGTCGTCTATCCGAAGAACGGCGCCGCGCCGGTCATCCTGCCGCAGCTGTTGACCGAGGGCATGGTGATCGAGGCGATCGAGAAGGCGGGGGCTTAGGCCGCGCTACTTCTTTTTGTCGCTTCCGAACGGCAGCTTGGCCTTGACCTGGTCCAGCGGCGTCTTGGTCACAACCACCGGCGGCGGCACAGTCACGGGTGCCGTCTTGATGGGATAGGCGCGCCAGCCTGTTTGGATCAGGGCGCTAAAGCCCTGGCACTTGGGGAAATAGCGCACCATGCCCGAACGCGGCTTGGCGAACGGGGGCGGCTGCACCAGGTCCTGGCGCTTAGGATCGACGAAGCGCCAGTCAGTCGGCAGGCCGTAGCCCTTCTCACCGCCCAGGCGCACCGCCTGATAGGCGAGGTTGGCCTGGAAAGGCGGGACACCGTACCGCAGCATCGCCCGCAGGAAGATCTGGTCGGCCTCCTCGCGCTTGCCGGGCTCGCCCAGCGTATAGAGCCAGTCGTGGACGATCGCGGCGCGGGCCGTCGGGCCCTGCGGGTCGATGAAGGCTTGGCCGTACCAAGGCACACTGGCGAAGTCGGTGACGTACCAACGCGGCACCACGATCACCTTGCCGGTCTCGACGTCGCAATAGGGGAACTCCGCATCCAGGGTGAACAGCTTGCGGCCGTCCTTGGTCTGGTTGAACAGCATGATCGGCTGCGGCGTCAGCGAGCTCGGCGGCGTCGGGGCGACCACGGGCACGAACACGGTCGTGCTGGTCTGCGTCGCACAGGCGTTCGCTAGAAGAGCGGCGCCGATCAGGGCAAGGGCGGTTCTCGAACGGGACATCAGTGTACTGCGGACGGGAGGGAGACTTCTTCTGAGTGGCAAGGGCCTACGGATCAAGTCCGTGTGGCGAAGTTTCGACCCCCACAACATTGCGACTGCGAATCTTCCGCATATCTCGGGTCTGTGAGAGTTTGATCCACAGTGTTCGCCGCTGGAGACCCGACATGCCGATCACACGCCGCCTGGTGGCCGCCGCCCTGCCGCTGACCGCCCTTGTTCCCGCCATCGCCCACGCGCGACCCGCGCCCGACTTCACGGCGATCGACGCCGATGGAAAGGCCCGGTCACTTTCGGAGTTTCGCGGCAAGACCGTGGTCTTGGAATGGACCAACGAGGGCTGCCCTTATGTCCGCAAGCACTATTCGGGGAACATGCAAGGCCTGCAGCAGGCCGCGCGCGCCGACGGCGTCGTGTGGCTGACCATCGCCTCGTCGGCGCCGGGCAAGCAGGGGCACTTCGCCGACGGCGCGGCCGCCAAGAGCTGGATGAACGCCAAGGGCGCCAAGCCCACGGCTCTTCTGCTCGACGCAGACAACAAGGTCGCCACGCTCTACAAGGCCAAGACGACGCCGCACATGTTCGTCATCGATAGGATGGGCGCGGTGGTCTACGAGGGCGCGATCGACGACAAGCCGACCAGCAAGGTCGAGGATATCCAGGGCGCCAAGAACCTCGTCGCGGCGGCTCTCGCCGACGTGAAGGCTGGGCGCAAGGTCGCCACGCCCTTCGTCGCGCCCTACGGTTGCTCGGTGAAGTACAAGGACGTTTAAACCCAGAGGATTCTAAGCGGCTGGTCGGGGCGGCGCGGTGATCACTTCGACGTTGTCGTTCAGCAGATAGACCATGTCGCGTAGCGCGAGGTCCTGAGCTTTGAGCGTCGTGGCGGCGCGGACGGCGGCGAGTTTCTCGGGCAGGTCCTGGCTGATGCCGCGCAGGATGCACTTGAGGTCGTCGACCGCCCCGCGTTCCCTCAGGGTGACGTGGCCCTTCATGTCGAGCGCGGCCAAATCACGGATTTTTCCGGAGAACGCGTCGAAGGCTTTGAGCGTCGAGGCGGGACCGGTCGGGTCAGCCTTGGCCAACTGCGCGCGATAGGCCTCGGTCTGGGCCTTCAGTTGGCGGGCGCGTTTGACGATGTCGATGAACAACGGCTCGCCCGCAACGGACGCCGGCGCTGCGGGCGCTTGCATAACCGCCAGGGTCGGGCCGGCGCCTTGCCCTGGGTTGAACGACGCCATCCAGAGCATGGCGGAAAAGGCGACGGCGTCACAAGACATGAGGAGCTCCCGCAAAAAACGTCATTGGTCTGCCATGACGTGGCGGCGCCTGTTTGATAAGCCCGGTTTCGTAAACGCCGATTTACCAAAACCGTGAGGACGACATGGCCGATCTCGACGCCGCCTGGACCCGCCTGGAAGCCGCCGCCAAGGCCGCCGGCGACAAGCGTATCGTCGAGTTTTTCGACGCCGAGCCTGGGCGCCTCGAGGCGCTGACTTTGGACGTCGCGGGCTTGCACCTGGATCTTTCTAAGCAGGCTTGGGATGAGGCGGGCCTGGAAGCTGCGCTGGATCTGGCGCATGCGGCCGATGTCGAAGGCGCTCGGGCCCGCATGTACGGCGGCGAGGCCATCAATTCGTCCGAGAGCCGCGCGGTGCTGCACACGGCCCTGCGCGCCCCGGCCAACGCCGACATCAAGGCGCTGGGCCAGCCGGTCATCGCCGAGGTCGAGGCTGTCCGTCAGCGGATGAAGGCTTTCGCCGAGGCGGTGCGTTCGGGGGTGATCAAGGGCGCGACCGGCAAGCCGTTCAAGGCTATCCTCCACATCGGCATCGGCGGTTCGGACCTCGGTCCGCGCCTGCTGTGGGACGCCCTACGTCCGGTCAAGCCGTCGATCGACCTGCGCTTCGTGGCCAATGTCGACGGCGCCGAGTTCGCCTTGACGACCGCCGACATGGACCCGGAGGAGACCCTGGTCATGGTGGTCTCCAAGACCTTCACGACCCAGGAAACCATGGCCAACGCCGGAGCCGCGCGCGCATGGCTGGTGGCGGCCTTGGGCGAGCAGGGGGCTAATCAGCACCTGGCCGCCATCTCGACCGCGCTGGACAAGACCGCCGCCTTCGGCGTGCCCGACGAGCGGGTGTTCGGCTTCTGGGATTGGGTCGGCGGCCGCTATTCGCTTTGGTCTTCGGTCAGCCTGTCGGTGGCCGTCGCGGCGGGCTGGGACGCGTTCCAGGGCTTCCTCGACGGCGGCGCGGCCATGGACGAGCACTTCCGCACGGCCCCGCTCGACAAGAACGCGCCGGTGCTGGTGGCTCTGGCCCAGATCTTCAACCGCAACGGCCTGGACCGCCGGGCCCGCTCAGTCGTGCCGTACTCGCACCGCCTGCGCCGCCTAGCCGCTTTCCTCCAGCAGTTGGAGATGGAGAGCAACGGCAAGTCGGTTGGTCCCGACGGCAGGCCGGCCCAGCGCGGCACGGCCACGGTGGTGTTCGGCGATGAGGGCACCAACGTCCAGCACGCCTATTTCCAGTGCATGCACCAGGGGACGGACATCACGCCGATGGAGCTGATCGGCGTCGCCCAGTCGGACGAAGGTCCGGCCGGCATGCACGAAAAGCTGCTTTCCAACCTCTTGGCCCAGGCCGAAGCCTTCATGGTCGGGCGGAGCACGGAGGACGTCGTGGCTGAGCTGACCGCCAAGGGCGTGTCCGAGGCCGAGATCGTCACCCTGGCCCCGCAGCGCACCTTCGCCGGGAACCGGCCCTCGACCCTGGTGCTCCTGGACCGCCTGACCCCCCAGGCGTTCGGGGCGCTGATCGCACTCTATGAGCACAAGACCTTCGTCGAGGGCGTGATCTGGGGGATCAACTCGTTCGACCAGTGGGGCGTCGAGCTGGGCAAGGTGATGGCCAATCGGATCTTGCCGGAACTGGAGAACGGCGCGGCGGGTGAGCATGACCCGTCGACGACGGCGTTAATCCAGCGACTGAAGCGATAGGCGCCGCCGTGCGAACCCCCATGATCGGCGGCGTCGCCGCGGCTGTTCTGCTGGCCGCCTCGTGGGCGAATGCCGGCGAGGTGATGGTCGATGGTCGCAAGGTCGCCTACCGCGAATGGGGCGCCGGCGACCGGACGCTGGTGATGGTGAGCGGTCTTGGCGACGGCGCGGAGACCTTTGACGGCGTCGGCCCGCGCCTGGCCCAAGGCTTGCGCGTCATCGCCTATGACCGCGCGGGTTACGGCGGCAGCGCCGATGATCCTGGCGTTCACGATGCGGTGCGGGCGGAGGCTGAGCTCAAGGGGTTGCTCGCCGCGCTGAATATCCAAAGGCCGGTGCTGCTGGGGCACTCTCTGGGGGGCGTGTTCGCGGCCCACTTCGCCGCCCGCAATCCGAGAGAAGTCGCGGGGCTCGTGCTGGAGGAGACACGGCCGACCGGCTTTACCGACGCCTGCAAGGTGAAAATCAAGCGCGGATGCGAATTCCCGCCGCTGCTCAAATACGCGTTCCCGCCGGGCGGTCGCCGCGAGATCGAGGCGCTGAGCCTAACCGAGCGTCAGGAAGCCGAGGCGGCCGGCGGGGCGACGCCCACCTTGATCCTGACCCGCGCCAACACCGGGCAGGGCGGTTTCGATGGGCTATGGCTCTCGCAGCAGGCCAAGCTGGTCCAGCGTTGGCCGGCTGCGCGGCTGGTCGCCGCCCCGAAGGGCGGCCACTATGTCCATCGCGACGCCCGCGACTGGTTCGTCTCCGAAGTCAGCAGCTTTTTGACAGCGCTAGGCCAACCTTAGAACGTCTTGCGCACCCGGAAGCTCATGAAGGTTCGCGGGTTGATCGCGCGGTCCTCGACGAAGGCGACCGCGCGGTTGGGGCCGCGGTTGGCGAAGACCGTGCGGCGGATGCTGAAGTCATCCCACAGGTTCAGCTGCGCGCGGATGGCCAGGGTCGGGGTGGGCTTATATTCGGCGAAGAGCTCGTAGTACTGCGCGCCGCGCCAGACGCTGGTCTGGTCGACATCATAGGTGCCCTGCCCGAGCAGCGGCAGCCAGTTGATCCCCCATTGGGTCTTGTACTTCGTCAGATCTTGCTGGAAGCCGATATTGGCCTGGGTTGGCCGCACGCGGGAGATCGGACGATCCAGACCGGTCGTCGGGTCCTTCACGTGCGTTTCGTTCCAGTCGTTCTTGAAGGTGAAACGGCCGCCCTTGATCCCCAACTTGTCGGTCGGGACCACGATGTTCAGGCTCAAGCGATCCAGGGTGGCGTCGCCGATATTGCCCACGGCCGAGAGGCCGCCGGGCAGCGGCAGGCGGTCGATCACGCCGATGATCTCGTCATGGCGATAGGTGATCGCGACGATCCCTTCGCCCCAGAAGCGGCGCTCATAGCCGATTTCGGTGATCCAGCGCTGCTCAGGCTTCAGCTCGACATTACCGCCGTAGACATTGCCTTCCTCCAGGTCCGACGAGGCGGCGAAGTCCTCAAAGTCCAGTTGGCCAAGCTCCCGCTCGAAACGGAAGCGCAGCTGATTGTTGGCCACGGGCGTCCACGTCGCCAGGAACCGGGGCTTGGCGTAGAAGAAGCTCTTCTTGTTCTCCGCGTCGCCCGACTGCTTGATCGTCGAGGTCTCCAGGCGCAGGCCGCCTTCCAGCGTCAGGCGCGGATTGACCCGCCAGGTGGCCTTCGAGAAGGCTTCGCCGCGCAACTCCTCGACCTTGACCGAGGCGCTGGGCAGCGGCACGGCCGCGCCGCCCACCGAATAGGCCTGTTTCACGTCGAGCATGTTGTAGGCGGCTTCGGCGCCGGTCTCGACGGTGATCGCCTTGCTCCAGTCGTGCCGAATTTGGGCGCGAAAGATCGACTCGCCGCTGTCGCCGTCGCCCGTGAAGCGTTGCTGAGCGGCCTTGACGCCGTTCAGCGTTTCGTCGCTGGTCGAAGCGCTTTCGAAACTCTCGAAGCTATGGATGGCCCTCGTCTCCAGAGCCCAGTTGGGCGCCAGCGGGCGCGTGTAGGTCAGGCCGAGCTCGCCCGATCGGCTCTCATCGGCATAGTCGCTGCGGCGTTCGGCGGTCGGCGAGGTGAGGGTCTGCCACTGGTTCCAGTCATTGACGCCAAAGCGAGCCGTCGCCTCGATCTTGCCGCCGCCCAGCGGCGCTGAATAATTGCCCCGGATGCTGCGTCCGCCGCCCCAGCTATCGTTCAGGAACTTCTCGTCGCGGATGATCTTGCCGGTGGCGTCGCGTCGGATGTTCGTGCCGGGGCCGTTGGAGTCGCTGCTGCCGATCCCGTCGCTCAGCGTCACACCCCAGCTCTTGTCGCCGTTCGTGGCGGTGAATTGATAGCTGCCGCCATAGAGGTCACGACCACCGTCGAACTGGCTGGTGTTCCACGTCAGGATCGACTGGCGGTTGGCGCCCTTCTTCAGGATCACGTTCACGACCACCGAATAGCCCTGCATGTCGACGCCCGGCGCGCCGCCCCGGATCAACTCGATCCGCTCGACGCGGTTGGCCTGGGTGCGTGACAGCACGTTGCTGCCGGTGTCGTTCTTGGAGGCCGGACGGGCGCCGTTGATCAGGATGTTTCCGACTGCGCCTTCGAAGCCCCGCGCGCCGGTGCCGTCTTGAACCGAGAACCCGGGCACGCGCTGGACCATCTCCAGCGCCGTGTTCGGACGTTGGGCGGCGAAGAAGTCGGGCTGGAAAACCAGAACCCCGCGCTGGGCGGCTTCGGCCTGGGCGGCCACTTGCTCAGGCGTCAGTTCGGCGGCCTGGGCGGCGCCGGCCAGCAGAATGGCGGCCGCGCTGGCCAGAAGCATCGTCTTAGTCATCACCGGTTCCCCTCAGTGACGGAAGGTCTGAAGGGCGCGTGCGTTCACCTCAAGTTACAAGCCTGAAAGGTAGATTACATATCGGATAGAATTACAGGAAATTCATCTTCCGTCGCATGCTGCGCGCTGGTTATACGTTTCATAATCGACGTTTACTTGAAATATACTGTTCTGAGCAGCGTCGTGTCTCGCTGCGAAATTCGCAGCCGCAGCAAGGGGCGTTGCGACAGAGGCGCGGGGCTCACCTGACTATCCCTTGCTCTTGAGCTTTTCGACGGTTTGGCCCACCTTCGACTCACAACCTTCTCTCGTGTGGTTCATGTCCGAGATTGTGCGCGAGGCCCGGGCCTAACAGGCTCAGAACCTCGGTTCGAAAGTCGCTAGGCCCGCTCCGCCCGTGCTTCCCGCCGGTGGAAGCGCGATCGTACGCCTCGATCTCTCGGACAATCCCTTGAACATCTCAAAGCCGCAGCAACGCACGCTGCACGCGCTGGCCCAAGGCGGCCGCATCGAACTCGAACGTGACGACAAAGGCCGGGTGCTCTCGGCCGACTGCATCACCCGTGATGGCTGGACGCTGACCGACTGCACGGTCAGCGTTTTTCAGTCCCTGAAGCGAAAGCGGCTGATCGCCAGCCAGGACGGCGGGCCTTACCGCATCACCCGGCTGGGTCTGGCCAATCTACGCGCCCAGCTCGACAACCGGGTCGGCGCCAGAGCGTGGTGATCAGTCCAGCAGCTTGAAGAACAGGACGCGCGCGGCGCCATAGTCGCGCGCGTCGATCTGTTCGAAGCCGTCGAGCATGGGATCGACCTCCCCGCGCCCGCGCTCGAACATCAGGATCGCGCCGGGGGCCAGCCAGCCATGGGTCCGCAGTTCGGCCACGGCCTTCTCGCCCAGGCCCTTGGCATAGGGTGGGTCGAGGAAAACGATGTTGAACGGCTCGCCGGCGCTGGCGGGCCGCGGTCCAAGATCGGTCGCGTCCCGGCGATGCACCCGCGTGACGCCGAACAGATGCATGGCGTCGATGTTCTCGCGGATAGCGCCGCGCGCGGCGTCGTCGGTCTCCACGAACAGACAGAAGGCCGCGCCGCGCGACAGGGCCTCCAGGCCCAGAGCCCCTGAGCCAGCGAACACGTCGATGACCCGAGCACCGTGCAGTTCAGGCGCCCAGGCGGCGTGCTCCAGGATATTGAACACCGCTTGGCGGGCGCGGTCCGAGGTCGGGCGGGTGGCCTCTCCGGGCGGGGCGGCGATGGCCTTGCCGCGAAACTGGCCGGAAACGATCCGCATCAGCCCGCCCGCGTCTGGGTCGCGGGAGCGACCGTATAGCGCAGGCGCCCCGCGCCTGAATCCTGATCGCTCATGCCCGCCCCCTTACAAGTCGTAACCGGATGTGTGCCGTCGTCCGCGCGCTGCGGCAAGCGCGCGCTTTACAAGATTGCAGCGGCCCCCTCTTAGTCCAGGGCGGGAATAGACGGATGGAACAGGCGATGGGCGAGCTGATGGAGACCGTGAGGCGTTCGCGCTTCCTGGCCGACCTGTCGCCTTTCGACCGCGATCCGTGGCGGACGGCCATCGCGATCCCGGCGGGAATGCTGGCCGGCGCGGTGGCGGGACTCCTGGGGGCGCTATCCGCGATCCTGGTCTTCATGCTGATCGTCAGCGGCCTGGACGGCGCTTCGGCGGCCATGGAGCTCTTTCGCGTTTTCTCCGAAACAGATCTGACCGAACCCACGGGACGAGATTCGCTCTTCATCCTGGCGGCCCTGGCGGGCGTCAACCTGGGGGCCGCCATCGGCTTTGTCGCGGCGGCGGGGGCGATCCACCACCGGCGTATCCGCGATTATGTCAATGACGGCCAGCCGTTGCGTTGGCGCCTGATGGTCGGAGGCTTGGTGTTGGTCGGGCTGGTCATGCTGGCCGTGACCGGCGCAGCGGTCTTGACCGGTCAGGCGATCGACCCGCCGGTCCTGCGAGTCTCGCCCAACCTTGTAGGGCGTTCGCTATACGCGGTGATTGCCGTGGCGTTGCTGGTTCTGGCGTCGGCCGCCGAGGAGCTGGTGTTTCGCGGCTGGCTGCTGAAGCAGAGCGCGGCCTATGTCCGCAATCCGATCGCCTTGATGGCGCTGAACGGTCTGCTGTTCGCGGCCATCCATCTGGATCCGAATCTGGACGCCTTTCTGGTGCGCGCGGCCATGGGCGCCGGCCTGACCTGGATGGCGCTGCGCTTGGGCGGCATCGAGCTGGGCATCGGGGCGCACGCCGCCAACAATGTCGTCATCCTGTTGATGTTGCGTCCGATGACCACGCGGCCGGACGCCGCCCACGAGTTCAAGGTCGGACTGATCGCGAGCGCTCTGGTTGTCCTTGCCGGCTTCATAGCGATCGCCGAACTCGCGGTGCGCTGGCCGGCCCTTCGTCGGTGGACGCGGTTGTCCAGCCCGGCCACGGCTTGAGCTAACGCTTGGGACCGCGCGATGCGCCGGCCTTGCCTGGCCGTTCCGACAGTCGACGAGCCGCGCCCTCGGCGGGCTTCACGCCCGGCTTGGCGGCGACGCGCGGGGCGGTCTTGCCGCGCGCGACGGGTTTGCGATCGTCGATGAACTTGGTCTCGATCGACTTCGCCGGCCGCTTGGGCTTGGCCGGCCCCTTGCCTGCGGACTTGGCCGGGCCATGCGGTGAGGCCTTCTTCTTCGGCTTGGCCCAGCCGGGTTTGTAGACCGGTTTTTCCGGCTTGTCGGGCGCGTCGGGCAGGATCGCGCGGTCCGCGCGCGGAGCGCCCCGACGTTGCAACTCGCCGCCGCCCTCGGCCCCGGGCGCCTTGGTGGGATTGGCGATCCCGACGAACTTGGGACGATCACCGGTCGGCATGTTCTCGGGAGAGACCACGCCTTCCAGCAGTTCGCGGATCACCCGCGGGCCGACCTCCTCGATCTGGCCGGCGGCCAGGGTTCCCAGGGCGAAGGGCCCGTACGACAGGCGGATCAGGCGATTGACCTTCAGGCCGATCGACTCCAGCACCTTGCGGACCTCGCGGTTCTTGCCTTCCGACAGGCTCACCGTGATCCACACGTTTTTGCCGCCGCCTGCGCGTTCGTGGGCCTTGTCGAGCTTGGCGTCGATCGCGCCATACTTGACGCCCTCGATCGTGACTCCGTCCTTGAGCGTGTCGAGCTTGGCCTGGGTAGTGTCGCCGAAGGCCCGGGCGCGATAGCGGCGGACCCAGGCGTTGCTGGGCGTTTCCAGCGCGCGGGACAGTTCGCCGTCGTTGGTCAGCAGAAGCAGACCTTCGGAGTTCAAGTCCAGGCGACCGACCGAGATCAGGCGCGGGAGGTCCTTGGGCAGGGTCTGGAACACCGTCGGGCGGCCCTTAGGATCGCTGTGGGTGGTCATCAGTCCGGTGGGCTTGTGATAGCGGAAGATCCGCGTCGGCTCGCGCTCAGCCACCAACTGGCCGTCGACGGTGAGAAAGTCGCCGGGCTTCACCTTGACCGCCGGGGTCGTCAGCACCTTGCCGTTGATGGCCACGCGGCCCGCTTCGATCAGCCGCTCGACCTCGCGCCGCGAGGCCACGCCGGCCCGCGCCAGCGCCTTGGCCACCCGCTCGCCGGGGCCGCCGTCGAGATCTCCGTCTTGACCGTCGAGGTGGGGCTCGTACAGGGGATCGTGGGGTTTGGTCATGGCGCGTCCTTCTGGGGCTGGGCGCATCTCTCGATGGGCTTTGTTTTCTAATGCGCACTGATGCGAGCGAGGATCAAGACCGCCAGATGATGCGGCTCGCACTTGCAGCCGCACATGAAGCCGCCGCGGCGGGCGAGACGCCGGTCGGGGCGGTGATCTTCGATCCAAGAACCGGCGAAGTGATCGCGACGGCCGGCAACGGCCCGATCGGGGCGCACGACCCCACCGCCCACGCCGAGATCGCCGCGATGCGTGCGGCGGCCGCCAAGCTCGGGAACTATCGGCTGACGGGCCTGACCTTGGTGGTGACCTTGGAGCCCTGCGCCATGTGCGCCGGCGCGATCAGTCACGCGCGGATCGGGCGGGTCGTCTTTGGGGCCGAAGACCCGAAGGGCGGCGCCGTGGTGCATGGACCAAGGTTCTTCGCCCAGCCCACCTGTCACTGGCGACCCGAGGTGACGGGCGGGGTGCTGGCCGAGGAGAGCGCCGACCTCTTGCGCAGCTTCTTTCGCGCGCGGCGAAAGGCCAAGCCTAGTTGATCATCGCCGAGGTGAGCATGACCTTCGAGCCCGGCTTGCCCAACACCTGGTCGGCGGCCTTCTGTAGTTCGCGGCTGATGTGGTCGATATCGGGGGGCGATCCGCCGCGCAGGCCGGCGGCATAGACCATCAGGGTCTGGGCGAAGGCCGCGCGAAGTCTCGGGGTCGAGGCCTGGGCCCGTTCCATCAGCTTGGCGTCCTTGATCTCCAGCCCTGTCTCGACCGTCATCACGCCTCGGCGGCCGTCGCGCCGCAGGACCACCGCGTTGATGGGGGCCAGGGCGAAGTACGTGACGGCCTCCTTCTTCTCCTTCTTGCCCTCATTGGCCCAGGCCAGGCTCGGGGCGAGCGTCGGGGTCGCCACCAGGGCGACGGTCAGGGCGAGAGACAGGAGGCGATGTCGGCGCATGCCGCCTTCTAACGCGACGTGGTTGACGTCCTCTTTACGTCTACGGGCGCATCAAGGGGCGTTAACCACGATTCGTCGCCGCGCCTGCCGAACCCGGAAGGCCGCCGGCAGCGTCGCAGGAGGCTGAACTTGGGTCGTTTTTCTCCCAAATCCCTCGATCTGGACGGCAAGGTGATCCTGGTCACCGGCGGCACCGGCTCCTTCGGGCGGCGCTTCATCGAGACCGTGCTCCGTCGCTATGACCCCCGGAAGGTCATCGTCTATTCCCGCGACGAATTGAAGCAGAGCGACATGCAGATCGAGCTGCGCGAACAGTTCGACGAGACCACCGTCGCCAAGATGCGCTTCTTTCTTGGCGATGTCCGCGACCGTGAGCGCCTGACCTTGGCCCTGCGCGGCGTCGACATCGTCATCCATGCCGCCGCTCTCAAGCAGGTGCCGGCCGCCGAGTATAATCCGTCCGAGTGTATCCATACCAACGTGCTGGGCGCCGAAAACGTCGTCTGGGCCAGCCTCGCAAATGCGGTGAAGCAGGTGGTGGCCCTGTCCACCGACAAGGCCTGTAATCCCACGAACCTCTATGGCGCGACCAAGCTGGCCTCCGACAAGACCTTCGTGGCCGCCAACAACCTGTCGGGCGACATCGGCACGCGGTTCTGCGTCGTGCGCTACGGCAATGTCGTCGGCTCGCGCGGCAGTGTCGTGCCCTTGTACCGTCGTCTGCTGAGCCATGGCGCGACCGAGCTGCCCGTCACCGATCCGCGCATGACCCGCTTCTGGATCACCTTGAACGAGGGCGTCGACTTCGTGCTCTCCTCGCTGACCATGATGCGCGGCGGCGAGATCTTCGTGCCGAAGATCCCGTCCATGGCCATGCCCGACTTGGTCAAGGCGATGTCGCCGACGGCCGCGATGAAGGTGATCGGCATCCGCCCGGGCGAGAAGCTGCATGAGATCATGATCAGCGCCGACGATGCCCGCTCGACGGTGGAGTTCGAGGATCGCTACGCTATTGAGCCCAACTTCGCCGAGTTCGGCCGCGAGCCCTACGCCGCCTCGGACGGCGCCCAGCGGGTCGCTGAAGACTTCTCGTACAGCAGCGACAACAACCAGGACTGGTTGAGCCCCGAGGGCCTCTTGGCCATGCTGGAGGAGAAGGCCGCGCGATGAGCGGCTTCCTGCCCTATGGCAAGCAGACGATCGAGGACGACGATGTCGCCGCCGTCGCCGAGGCGCTGCGCGGCGATTTCCTGACCACCGGGCCGACCGTTGAGGCGTTCGAGACGGCCTTCGCGAAAAAGGTTGGGGCGGAGCATGCGATCGCCGTCTCCAACGGCACGGCGACCTTGCATCTGGCGATGATGGCCTTGGGGATCGGGGAGGGCGATGTCTGTATCGCGCCGTCGATCACCTTTCTGGCGACCGCCAACTGCGCCCGCTATGTCGGCGCCGAGGTGGTGTTCGCCGACGTCGATCCCGACAGCGGCCTGATGACGCCCGATACGCTGGCCAAGGCCTTGGCCGGCGCGCGCGACAAGCGGGTGAAGGCGGTGCTCCCCGTACATCTGCGCGGCGATGTCTGCGACCTGCCCGCGCTCAAGGCGATGGCGTCGGCGTCCGGCGCGATCCTGGTCGAGGACGCGCCCCACGCGCTGGGCTCGATCGCGACGTTCGGCGGCGTCGCCCATCCGGTCGGCGACGGGACCTATTCCAGCTTCGCCAGCTTTTCGTTTCACCCGGTCAAGACGCTGGCCACCGGCGAAGGCGGCATGTTGACCACCAACGATGCCGCCCTGGCGGCCAAGGCTCGGTTGCTTAGATCCCACGGCATGGTCCGCGAACCCGGCGGAGACCCATGGTGGTACGAGATGCCGGAACTGGGCTTCAACTACCGCATCCCAGACGTGCTCTGCGCCCTGGGCCTGTCGCAGCTGAACAAGCTGGAGCGCTTTGTCGCTCGACGGCGCGAGCTGGCCGCGCTTTACGCCCGGCTGCTGGCCGAGCGGGCGCCGCGCGTACGCTTAGCCGCGACCCCCGCCCATTCGAACCCGGCCCTGCACCTGCTGACCGTGCTAATCGACTTTCAGGCCGAGGGCCTGTCGCGGCGCACGGTTGTTGAAAGCCTCAAGGCGCAGGGGATCGGGACCCAGGTCCACTACATCCCGGTGCATCGTCAGCCCTATTACGTGAACCGCCAAGGCCTGGCCCATCTGCCAGGGGCTGACGCCTGGTACGCGCGCTGCCTGACCCTGCCCCTGTATCCGACCATGACCGACGGCGACGTCGAGCGCGTGGTCGACGCCTTGGCGGAGATCCTGGGGTAGGGGGTCTGCATTCGCCTGAGGTGGGCAGGCGTGCTCAGGCAATCGTCGATGGTCTGTCGTTCAAGCCGCTTTGGCCAGCAAGCTCTTGATCAGGTCCATGGTCTGCGGGGAGTTCGCCAACTGTTCGCGGGAGTTGGGATCCTTGGCCAGTTTCAGGGCCTCAAACCGCGCTTTTTCGGCTACGGGGCCGGTCGGTCCCGCCTCGCCCATGGCCAGTTTGGCCAACAGTTGCAGGCGATGCGGCAGCGGCGCCGGCGCGCGCACCAGCATGGTCAGGAGCCGCGTATCGGCCTCGATCAGGGCCCCGATCTCGCCCAGCTTGGCGCAGAGGGGCTCATAGTCTTCCCGGACCAAGCCCGAACGGGTCAGCGAGCGCTGCAGAATCGCCAGGTGGCTGAGCTTGGCTACGGGCGAATCCGGCCCCTGGCGCATTTCCTTCTCGAACCGCATGGCGCTGATATTGGCGTTCAGCCAGCGTGACGCGTTGCGCTTGTTGACCGCGCCCATCACGTTCTCGGCCAGGCGGATCAGCATCTTGATCTCTTCGTGGGCGCTGCGGTCGCGGCCCAGAAGGGAGTCGATGAAGTCACCGTTCAGCAGGGTCTTGGAGCGGGTGGTGAACGCGACCTGGATATCCTCGGCCTGCAGGATCCGGCCTGCCGCTGCGGTCAGGCTCATCGCCAGCGCGCGCAGGAACTCGATCTCGGCCTCGGCGTCGTTGGGCTTCAGGCGGCGCACGCCGTTCAGCTCGGCGAGCACGCGGTCGGCGATCGCCTTGCGCACGGACGGAAAATGATCACCCGCCAGCCAGGCGCCCAGACGGCGCGCGGTGCCCGACAGCTCAGGCATACAGGCCTGGACGCTCGACTCGATGCGGATCAAGGCCTCGACCGCCGTGCCACCGGTCAGGCGAGTCATGGCCGCAAGGGTCGAGCCCAAGTCGTCCTTGGTGTCCAGAAGGTCGGCCATGCCGGCGCGTGAGCCGATGATTTCGGCCAGGGGTGTCTCAATGGCCTGCAGCGCGGCGACGCGGGCGCGCGCTTCTTCCGGCGCGGCGTCGGCCAGGTCCAGCAGGCGCGCAATCTTGTCCGACCAGGTGCTGGCGGGCGCGATCGAGGCGGCGACGCCAGCGCCCAGCAGGAACGCGCGATCGGGATCGGCGACAAGGCGTTGGGCGGCCTTGGCGAATCCTTCCTTGTCCAGATCCGGCAGGCTGCCCTTCTTGAAGGCCTTCATCAGGTTGGCGATCGTGCGCTCAACCAGGCCGTGGAAGTGACGCATCACCTCGTGGACGGATTGTCCGCGCGCCTCGGCCTCTGGAATGGCGATCTTCTGCAGAGCGTGCTGCAGGTCGGTGCCCGAGGCCTCCAGCTTCTCGACGAGATCGGGCCGGTGCAGCAGCTCGAACGGTGTCGCCCTATGGCGCGCCAACCAGCCCTCCAGCAGGCGGCCGATCCGGTCGCGGGCGTGCGCGGTGTAGAGGTCGGCCGGCTGGACGCACAGGGGGTCGCGGTCCTCGACCTCCTTCTTGGGCTTGCCGCCGTCGACGAGGCCCTTGGTGAAGATCGAGATCGACTTGTATTCGCCGGTAGAGGGGTCCAGCGTTTCCTTGGTCACGCGCGCGGCGACGGCGCGATTTTGAGTCAGGACGTCCTCGGCCGCCTGCAACGCTTGCGCGCGGTTTTCCGTGGCGATTTCCAGCGTCCACTGCGCGCCGACTTTGCGTCGGACAAAAAGCTCGTAATGGACCTGGCTCATGCCTACCTGCTCCAAGAGCCTGAACTATGGCGTACGAGACCTTAAGGTGAGGTTGAGGATAATCGGGACGACCCAGAACGCCCCAATCACGCCTTTGTCGGGCCGCAAAGCGTCGCCAGAAGCAGGGAAAGCTTTGCCGCGCCGCGCGTTGAAGCTGCGACGCCCGACCGATAGGATCGGGCGACTACGGAAGGTGAAGGACACGTATCGACCCAATGGCCGCCATCACGCTCATTGACGACGACGAGAACATCGTCGCTTCCGTCTCGCTCGCCCTGGAGAGCCATGGCCACACCGTGAAGGCCTATTACGACGGCGCCTCCGGGCTGGAAGCGGTCGAATCCACGCCGCCCGACCTGGTGATCCTCGACGTGAAGATGCCCCGCATGGACGGCATGGAGGTGCTGCGCCGTCTGCGCCAGACGTCGGAAATCCCGGTGATCATGCTGACGTCCAAGGACGACGAGATCGACGAGATCCTCGGCTTCAACCTCGGCGCCGACGACTACATGCACAAGCCGTTCAGCCAGCGTCTTCTGCTCGAGCGGGTGAAGGCGGTACTACGCCGTGCGCGCCCCGAGGAGGAAGACGCGGCCACTCCGGCGGGCGCTGCGGGCTCCAAGGTCATGAAGCGCGGCAAGCTGACGCTCGACCCCGCACGTCACGACAGCCTCTGGGACGGCAAGCCGGTGCGTCTGACCGTCACCGAGTTCCTGCTGCTGCAGGCCCTGGCGCAGCGTCCCGGCTTCGTGAAGAGCCGCGACAACCTGATGGACGCCGCCTACGACGATCAAGTCTACGTCGACGACCGCACGATCGACAGCCACATCAAGCGCATGCGCAAGAAGTTCCGTCAGGTCGACCCGGAATTTGACTCCATCGAGACCCTGTACGGCGTTGGCTACCGTTACCGCGAAGCCTGATCCGGCCCCCCCAGGCGTCGCCGAGCGTCGGCGACGCTTCGCTTGGCCGCGCGGATCGCGGCTGGGCCGGCTGATCGTCGTCCTGAACGTGGTGGCCTTGGCAATCGTGATTGTCGGGGCCCTAATTCTGAACGAATGGCGCAACGGCCTCGTCAATGCACGCATCGACAGCCTCACCACTCAGGGCGAGCTGATCGCCAACGTCATCGACCAGTCGGCGACCGTGGGGGAACCCGAGCCGGCGCTTGATCCCTATACCGCCAGTCAGATTTTCCAGCTGCTGTTTATCCCGCGCTCGCAGCGCGCGCGTCTGTTTGACGCCAACGGCAAGGCGCTGGCGGACTCGTTCGTGGTCGCTGACCGAGTGGACTGGAAGGTGTTGCCGCCTGCCCGCAAGCCGGGGCAGAAGGATGATGAAGCCCAAAAGGCGCCGGCGCACGACGCCACGGCCAAGCGCGCGCAAGAGGCGCTGAACCATGAGATCGCCGAGGCCATGCGCGGCCGTACAGTCGCGGGGACGCGGATCGCCGAGAACGGCGAGCGCGTGGTCTCGGTGTCGATCCCCATCCAGCACGTCAAGGCGGTGTTGGGCGTCCTCACGCTGGAAGCCAGCGACGTCGACGAGATCATCGCCGCCCAACGCAAGGCGCTGTTGCCGTTCATCGCGGTGGCGATGCTGGCGATCCTCGTCTCCAGCGTGCTGCTGCATCGCCTGATCGCCGTGCCGGTCCTGCGGCTGGCTCGCGCCGCCGACCACGTTCGCCTGCAGGGCGCGCGCGCCATCTCCCTGCCGGACCTGTCAGAGCGCAAGGATGAACTGGGCGATCTTTCGCGCTCGCTCGAGGACATGACCCATTCGCTGTCCGAGCGCATGGACGCCATCGAGCGCTTCGCCGCCGACGTGGCCCACGAGATCAAGAACCCGCTGACCTCGATCCGCTCGGCGATCGAGACCCTGGATCTTGTGTCAGAGCCCGCCGCGCGCGCGCGCTTGCTGGCCATCCTGCAGAATGACGTCAACCGGCTGGACCGTCTGGTCACCGACATCTCCAACGCCTCGCGGCTCGACGCTGAGCTGTCGCGCGAGCAGCCAAAGGCTGTGGACCTCGCGCGCCTCTTGGCCGAGGTGGTAGGCCTCTATGAGAATCAGCTGCGACCAGGTGAAGCGCCCGGCAGCGTGCGCGTGTCGCTGCGCGTGGCGGATGGGGCGCAGCCGGCGGTGCTGATCGGGCGCGAGACCCCGATTGGTCAGGTCTTCCGAAATCTTATCGACAACGCGCGTTCGTTCAGTCCCGCCGACGGCGAGGTGCGGGTGAGCCTGTCGCGCGCGCGCGGGCGCTTGATCGCCATGGTCGAGGACGACGGACCGGGGATGCCGCCCGAAAATCTGGAGACCATCTTCGAGCGCTTCTACACTTCGCGGCCAAAGGGCCGGGCGTTCGGCGGCAATTCGGGGCTTGGCCTTTCGATCGCGCGGCAGATCGTCGAAACGCACGGTGGCGTCATCCATGCGGAAAACCGCCGCGACGCCGACGGCGCGGTGGTCGGCGCCCGATTCGTCGTCGACCTGCCGGACGCGCGCGAATGATCCTCCATGGCGGCCTGATCGCTCGGCGTCAGAACGGCTTTTGGCGCGGCGCGCTGATCGAGGGGGCGTCAGGTTCGGGCAAGAGCGACCTGGCCTTGCGGGCGATCGATCAGGGGTTTCGTCTGGTGGCGGACGACCGGGTCGTCGTCTTCCCGGCTGGCGGTCGCCTCTATGGCCGCGCGCCGGAAACCCTTGCGGGGCTAATCGAGGTGCGGGGTGTTGGCGTGATCGGCGCGCCCGCGCTCGCCTTCTCCGAGATTGTGCTGATCATCCGTTGCGTCGACGCGCCCGAACGGGTCGAGCGCCTGCCCGACCCCGCGTATCAGTCCATTCTGGGGGTCGACGTTCCCGTTTTCGACCTGTGGCCGCGAGAACCCGCCGCTCCGGCGAAAATCGGACGCATGATGCAGTCTCTTGGAGTCCAATCCTAACGGGCGTATCAAGACCGCCCGCGCGACGCTCTCCCGGTCGCTGCGGGAATGGGGATCCCGTTTGAGATACAAGGCATGATCGGGCTCGTGATCGTGACGCACGGGCGTCTGGCGGAAGAATTTGTCTCCGCCATGGAGCATGTCGTGGGGCCGCAGGCCGCCGTGAAGGCGATCTGCATCGGTCCCGAAGACGACATGGAGCGTCGCCGTTCGGACATCCTGAAGGCGTGCGCCGCCGTCGACGAGGACGGCGCGGGCGTGATTCTGCTGACCGACATGTTCGGCGGTACGCCCAGCAACCTCGCCATCTCGGTGATGGAGCAGACCAAGGCCGAGGTCATCGCCGGCCTGAACCTGCCCATGCTGATCAAGCTGGCCAGCGTGCGCCAGCGCGAGACGCTGCAAGCCTGCGTCGCCCACGCGCAAGAGGCTGGACGCAAGTACATCTCGGTGGCCTCCTACGTCCTCGCCGGAGAAAAGTAACGCGCATGGCTTCAAGAACGGTCGAGATCGTCAACGAGCGGGGATTGCACGCCCGGGCCTCGGCCAAGTTCGTGAAGATGGCGTCGGGCTTCGACGCCGAGGTCACCGTCAGTCGCGAAGGCGCTTCCGTCGATGCGCGCTCGATCATGGGCTTGATGATGTTGGCCGCCGGTATCGGCTCCACGATCGACATTAGCGCCGAAGGTCCTGAAGCCCAGGCCGCTGTCGAGGCCCTGTGCGAACTGGTCGCCAATCGGTTCGACGAAGAGCGGTAGCGGCCGCCGCGGGCGTCAGCGTTCCGCCTTTTGCGATGTGGTTTGAGACACCTTGACCGGCGCGCCCTGCTGGCGTGCTTCGCTGACCAGGCCCGCGCAGTCGGCGTCCTTGGCTTCGCCCGTGGTGACGAACGGCAATAGCGCCGCGATCGGATTGACCAACGACCCGAGCACGGCGGCGACGCCGCCTTGGCCGACGGCCTTGCCGGGCCGCACGCTGACGCTCGGAGCCATGAACGGCCCTTTGATGGTGATCGGGGCGAACACGCGGACCAGACGCGGTTTCTTGCTGTCGCCCTGGATCCGGAAGGCCATCCGCTCGGTTCCCAAATCGATGGTCCCGTGACCGCGGGCTAACACCACGCCGGTGTCGGCGACGAGATGGTTGGTGGTCATCACGCCCTTCTTGACGCTGAAATCCGCCACAGCGCAGCGAACCGGAGTCTGCTTGTCGCTCCCAGACAAGAGCAGGATCAGTCCCTTCGAGGCGTTGACGCCCAAGAGCTCGGCGAAGGCTTGCCGGATCTCGCCTTTCGGGGCCACGACCGTGACCACGCCGTCGGCGGTCGACGCGGCGCGGTGCACGCTGTTCCCCAGCCCCGTCAGCTTGGCCCGCGCCATGACCGGTCCCTCGATGGCGGGTTTGCCGCCGCTTTGAATCGGGATGAAGTCCTCCAGCCGTCCGTTGGTCAGGCGGACGTCGATATCGGTTCGGGGCGTGTTCGGTCGCGCGTCGAGCCGAACCTTCCCGCGTAGATCGCCCCGCGAGAAGGTGAAGGCCAGCGGGTCCAGAGTGAGCACCCCCGCCTCCAGCGTCATGTCGAGGCTGACCTTCCGAAGCGGCAAGTTCGGCGCGTTCACGGCGTCGGCGCGGTACGAGACCTTCGCATCCATGGCGCGGACGCGTTCTACCTGAAGGGTGGCGTCGGGAAGAAGGCGCTGTGTGACGTCGCGCCGGGCGGCCTCGATCTTCTGGCCGGACGAGGCGGTCTCGCCGCGCCCCGTGGCGGGGGCGGCGCCGAGCAGGCTTCCGAGGTCATCGAAATCCAGACGGCGAGAGCGCAGCCGGGCTTCCAGATAGGGTCGCTCCCCACCCGTCAGGACGAACAAGTCGCCGCCAATATCGCTGTCACCCACACGTCCCGACAGGCCTTCAAAATCGTAGCGAGGCCCCTTGCGAACCAGGCGGCCGGCAATGCGGTAGGGCGGCGTATTGGGAAGGGTCAGTCCGGTCAGGTCGTGTAGCCGATTGAGGTCCGCGCCGGAGATGTTGAGCCGTGTCTCAAAACGGGTCAGATCGAAGGGGCGCACAATCTGGCCCGAAGCCTGGATGCGGGTCGCCCCGGCCTGAACCCGCGCCTCGAACGGGTAGGGCCGGCTGGGCAAGATGTGAAGTAACGGTCCCCCGCTGACCTCGGCCAAGAAGACCGAACGGTTCAGGCTGCCCTTGCCCTCGAGCACGAAGCGGCCCTGACGATCCCCGGCCCGTTCGCGCGCATTGACCTCGCCGATGAACAGCGCGCCGCGCTGGCGGTCGTCGAGGCGAAGCGCGCCGTCGTTGATGATCAGGCGCTGGATGGCCGGCAGCTTCAGCGGTTTGTCGCTTCGGCTCGGTCCGAAGGTCCAGTTCGCCCGTCCGTCCTGGAGGCGCAGAAGGCGTGCGTCTGGGCGGTCTATCACCAGGAACGGCAGGACCGTCTGGCCGCGCAGCAAGGGCAGGATCTTGATCTGAACGGCGATGCGCTGGATCCGCACCATGGGCATGGCGCCAGGTTCGTGCGCGCGCGTCCAGTCCGGTTGGCCTATCCGCAGGCCATAGGCCTCAATCTTCGGCGACAGTGACCAGGGGTGGACCCGCAAATCGCCGGTGATCGCAACCTCGCGCTTCAGCTGGTCTGAGGCGTACCGTCCGACCGGGCCCCGCAGCCAGTTCCAGTCGAAAACGACCAGGAAGCCCACAATGGCCGCCAGCAGGGTCAGCGCCGACCCGATACCCACAAGCGCGCCGCGCGACAGCCGGTTTACGGGCTTTCGCGGGGGCTTTGACTGAGAAGAAGCATCAGGGGTTGGCAGGATCGCGGCTCCGGTTGCTCCCACATAACGCGCGGGGCCGGCGATCCTGTTCCCATGTGGCGCTAGGCTGAGCCTCGCGCCGTTGGCCTATTGGAGCTTAATAAACGAGGCCGATGCTGCTGACAGCGGCGGCCGCGACAACGAACACGGCGATAGCCACCAGTTCGTAGGCCTTGAAGAGTGGTTTACTCGGTGTACGCATAAGACTGTTTCCCCCGTCCCAATTTGGTGCACGTGAACGCGTCCGGCGCAAGGGCGGCGCCATTCCCTTCAGGGTCTTTTTCCCGGCCAGATCAGGTATCCGATCCGATCGCGCCCCGCCGCGACGTAGTTCGGCGCATAGGCGCCGGGCGGCGGCCCGTAACGGTCCTCCGCATAAGCCTCGCGCTCCCCGTAGCGATCAAGCTGGGTCTCCACCGCTAGCGGCGCTTGGCCGTAGCCCCAGCGGTCGTAGTCCGACCAGCCGTGATCGGTGTCGCAGGCGACGCGTTCCCAACGATAGGCGCCGCCCGGCCCCGTGACTCGCCGGGTCTGGCAACCCCCGCCCGAGAGCTCGGGCGGCGAGACGCGAGCGTCGATGTATCCGCCCCGTCCCGACCCGGCATGGGCGGGCGCGGACGCCAGGGCGGCGCCGGCGAGGACGAGCAGGGATAGATGGCGAACACGGTTCATGGGCGGCTCCTGAATTGTTAACAAAACATTTCCAGGGCGGACGTCACCGTCGTTCACCCGACGCGCGAGCTTGGTCATCAACCGACTTCCCCTCGCGCGCATCGACGGCTAGCGTGGCTCAAACAAGTGTTTGAGGCGGCGATGGCGATCGAGGCGGTGATCTGGGATTTCGGCGGCGTTTTCACGACCTCGCCGTTCGAGGCGTTTCGGCGCTACGAGACTGAACGCGGCCTGCCCAAGGACTTCATCCGCACGGTCAACGCGACCGATCCCGACACCAACGCCTGGGCGCGGTTCGAGCGTGCGGAGATTGACGCGACGGCGTTCGACGGGCTGTTCCGGGAGGAGGCGCTGCGGTTGGGTCATGACGTGCGCGGGGCCGAGGTCCTGCCCTTGCTCTACGGCGATCTGAGGCCTCGGGTGATCGATGCGCTGAAGGCCTGCAAGGGTCGCTTCAAGGTCGGCTGCATCACCAACAATGTCCCCACGGGGCACGGTCCCGGCATGGCGCAGAGCGCGGAGAAGGCGCTGGCGGTCGGCGAGATCATGGGGCTGTTCGACGCCGTGATCGAAAGCTCCAAGGCCGGCGTCCGCAAACCCGACCCGCGCATCTACGAGATGATGTGCGAGCTGCTCGGCGCGGCGCCCGAGGCTTGCGTTTATCTCGACGACCTGGGGATCAACTGCAAACCGGCGGCGGCGCTCGGAATGACCGCGATCAAGGTGTCCGGCGAGCAGCAATTGCTTGACGACCTTGCGAAGGCGACAGGATTGGCGTTCTGAGAGGTAGAGCCCCCTTGGAGAATCCCATGTCCCGCCCCCGGATCGGCGCCACTGCGGCGATCACGCAGCTCAATGGCTGGAGCGTCGCTCCGGATGCCAACGACGCCATCGCCAAGACGTTCAAGTTCGCGGATTTCAACGAGGCCTTCGGGTTCATGACCCGGGTCGCCCTCATGGCCGACAAGCTCGACCATCATCCGGAATGGTTCAACGTCTACAATCGGGTCGAGGTGCTGCTGACGACGCATGACGCCGACGGGGTGACGGATCTCGACGTCACGCTCGCGAAGTTCATGGACAGCATCGCCTGAAAATTTCAAACTGATGTTTGAATAATCGGGAGGACGCCACATGGCGCAGAGCACGGGCCGGGTCGCCGGCAAGAAGGCCTTCATCACCGGCGGGGCCCAGGGCCTCGGCGCGGCGGCGGGACGTATGTTGGCCAAGGAGGGCGCCAAGGTCGCCCTGGCCGACATCAACCTGGCGGGCGCCCAGGCGGTGGCTGACGAGATCAACGCCGCGCATGGCGCCGGCACAGCCTTCGCCTTCGAGCTGGACGTCACCCAGGAAGATCAGTGGATCGACGTGCTGGAAAAGGCGACGCAGGCCATGGGCGGCCTGTCCGTGCTGGTCAACAACGCCGGCATCGGCGGCGACGGTCCGATCGAGAGTCTCGACTTCGGCCTCTGGAAAAAGGTCATGTCGGTCAATGTCGACTCGGTGTTTCTGGGGGCCAAGCACGCCCTGACCCACATGCGGGCCCACCAGCCAGGCTCGATCATCAATCTGAGCTCGATCGCGGGCCTGATCGCCAACGGCAATTCACCCGCCTACAACGCCTCGAAGGCGGCGGTCTGGCTGCTCAGCAAGAACATCGCGCTCTACTGCGCCAAGATGAAGCTCGACATCCGCTCGAACTCCATCCACCCGACGTTCATCGACACGCCGATCCTGGACGGCTTCTCGGCCCGGTTCGGCAAGGAGGAAGCTTTCGCCAAGCTGGCCCGCCAGGTGCCGATGGGCCGCATCGGCGAGCCGGCTGATATCGCCAACGCGGTGCTCTATCTGGCCAGCGACGAGAGCAAGTTCATGACCGGCGCCGAGATCAAGGTCGACGGCGGCATCTCGGCTATGTGACCCCTCAACTCCTCCCCCGCCTCATGGGGGAGGAACAGGGTTCGTCCTATCGCGGTGCGCGCTTTGCCAGGATCCGCTGCAGGGTTCGCCGGTGCATGTTGAGGCGGCGCGCGGTCTCCGAGACGTTGTGACCGCACATCTCGTAGACGCGCTGGATGTGCTCCCAGCGGACGCGGTCGGCGCTCATCGGATTCTCCGGAGGCGCGGGCGCGGCGTCCTTGGCCGCCAACAGAGCTCGGGCGACGTCATCGGCGTCGGCCGGCTTGGACAGGTAATCGACCACGCCGGCCTTCACCGCAGCCACGGCCGTGGCGATGTTGCCATAGCCCGTCAGCATGATGACCTTGGCGTCGGCCCGGGCGTCGCGCACCGCTTCGACGACCTTCAGGCCAGATCCGTCCTCAAGACGCATGTCCAGCACCGCGTGGGCGGGGGCCTGACTCCGGAGGATGGTCAGGGCCTCGGCGACGGATGCCGCCAGGGTCACCTCGAACCCGCGTTGTTCCAGGGCTCGACCCAGTCGGGTCCGCAGCGGAGCGTCGTCGTCCAGCAGCAGCAATGACTTGTCCGGCAGCGCCGAAACCAGCTCTCCGATATCCGCCATAAAGTCAGCGCCTCCCCGCGCCAATACTTGAGCAGGCCTAGTAAAAAAACATACTTCCGCGTTTCCGCATCATAACTCAAGCCCCCGTATAGCCGGGCGCTTCAAGCGCGGGTCTCGGCCAGCGCGCTGAAACCACCGCACCGCCCCGACGACCATTGCGGAAATCCACTGTGGCCCCGGTCCGCTCCAGCAACGTCTTCGCGATGAAGAAGCCCAAGCCCATGCCGATATGACCGGTACGGGAGCCTTCGGCGCCCGGACGAGTCGTCACGTACGGCTCGCCAAGCTTGGCGAGCACTTCGGGCGAGAAGCCAGGACCGTCGTCGCGGGCCTCTATGACGATATAGCGGGCGTCGAAGCGGGCGATGACGATCACCTCGCCCCGGGCGAAGTCGACCGCGTTCTCCACGATCGAGGTCATGGCGTGAATGATTTCGGGCCGGCGCCAGACGTCGGGCGCGGTCTCGCCCGCCGGCCCGTTGACCACGGCTTCAACGCGGATGCCATGAACCATATGCGGCTCGATCACGTCCTGGACCAACTGGACCAAGCTCATACGTTCGTGCACGGCGTCGGTCGCTTCGGGCATCTCGGTCAGACGTTGCAGGATCTCGCGGCAACGCGCGGCCTGGCCGATCATCAGCTCGGCGTCCTCGCGCACCTCGTCATTCGGCGCATTGCGGGCCATCTCGCGCGCGACCACCGAGATCGTCGCCAGCGGCGTGCCTAACTCATGCGCGGCCGCGGCGGCCAGAGCGCCGAGCGCCGAGAGACGTTGCTCCCGGGCCAGCACCGTCTCGGTCACGTTCAGCGCCAGCTCCATTCGGGCGGATTCGCTGGCCGCCTGCCACGCATAGAGGCCGGTGAAGACGATACCGAAGATCCTGGCGATGACGATCGACCATAGCAGGTTGGAGCTCGACAGGTCCGGCAACTGGCGCCCGTCGACGGTCGGCAACGGCATGTGGAAGATCGCCAGCAGGATCGAGGAGAGGATGGCCAAGGCCCCGAGCGCCAGCGCGTAGCGCGCGGGCAGGGTGGCCGCCGCCAGGGTCACCGGCGCGATCAGGAGCAGCGAGAAGGGATTCTGCGCGCCGCCGGTCAGATAGAACAGACCTGACAGTTGCAGGATGTCGAAGGCGATCTGGGCGGTAGCTTCGCCGTCCCGCGCCAGTCGCTGGCCGCTAGAGGCCAGACCCAGCAGAACATTCAGCCACGAGGAGAGCGCGATCAGAGTGAAGCACAGCGCCCACGGCACCTGAAGCTTCAGGACGAGGCCCGCGAAGATGAGAACAGCCGTCTGGCCGACGATCCACGCCCAGCGCTGCGCGAGCAGGGTTCGCACCCGCAAACGACCGCGGCGAAGTCCTGGGGCCGTCCAGGACCAAGCGTCGTCTTGCACCGGCTCGTCGCCCGGCTTATCGAGCCCCATATGACGTTGATCGTCGGGTGTTTTCGCGAACGAAACGTCGGCCATGATCGCAGGATTGTCCAGAATTGCGCGCGTGGCGAGAGTAAAAGGATCAAGCGCACATGCCTCGCCATAGGCTCATACTCATCCTGGCCTGTATTCTGGGTCTGGCGGTCGTTACGGGCCTGGCCTGGAACGCGGGGGTCTTCCGCTCTCAGTCAGCCGTTACGGTCGGCGGTCCCTTCACTCTGGTCGATCAGAATGGCGCGCCGACCACCGAAAAGGCGCTGAAAGGCAAGTGGAGCGCGGTGTTCTTCGGGTTCACCTATTGCCCTGACGTGTGTCCGGGCACGCTGCAAGGCCTGGCGGTGGCGACCGATCAACTCGGCCCCAAGGCCAAGGATTTCCAGATCGTCTTCATCTCGATTGATCCGGCGCGCGACACCGTGCCGCAGATGAAGGCCTACCTCTCAGCCCCCTATGTCCCGAAGTCGACCCTCGGCCTGACCGGAACCCAGGCGCAGGTCGACGCGGCCGCCAAGGCTTACCGCGTCTACTACGCCAAGGTTGGGGCCGGACCCGGCTACACCATGGACCACTCGACGGCGATCTATCTGATGGACCCCAAGGGCCGCTTCAAGACGGTGATCCCCTACAACCTGCCGCCGGACGAAATCGCCCGCCGTATCAAGGATGCGATCCGCGAAGGCTGAGCCGATCGGCAAAATTTCGCGAGCGACTGGACTTTGTTAGGCTTCGGCGTGTTATGTTGCATTGCAATATCGCGGATGCGCCATGCTCTACGCCCTGCACGAGGCGGCCTACTACGCCTCCACTCCGATGCGCCTTGCGGCGCTGGCGGCCCGGGACTTCTGGGGATCGCCGCTGAACCCGGCCGCTGACAGCGACCTCGGCCGCCGTGCGCGCGCCGGCGCCGATCTCTTCGCCAATGTCACGCGCCGATACGGCAAGCCCGACTGGAACATCAATACGGTCAAGGTCGGCCAGGTCGATGTCCGCGTGCGGCCTACCGTGGTTTGGGAAAGCCCGTGGGCGCGCCTCGTCCAGTTCGACCGCGACATGGCCGACATGCGACGGGCCGGGAAGTTCTCGCTTGATCCGGCCGTCCTGATCGTCGCTCCCCTGTCGGGCCACTACGCCACGCTGCTGCGCGGCACGGTTGAGGCCTTTCTGCCCGACCACGCCGTGTTCATCGTCGACTGGGTCAATGCGCGCGAGGTCTCGGTTCTCGAGGGCCGCTTCGACTTCCACGACTATATCGACCACGTCATCCAGATGCTCGAGGTGCTTGGGCCGCGTCCGAACGTGGTCGCGGTCTGTCAGCCCGGGCCGCCGGTCCTGGCCGCCGCCGCCCTGATGGCCGAGCAGAACCACCCCTCGCGGCCGGCCAGCATGACCTTCATGGGGTCGCCGATCGATGCGCGCCTGTCGCCGACCGTGACCAACCAGCTGGCAGAGGAAAAGCCGTTCACCTGGTTCCAGTCGAACATGATCTACACCGTGCCGCCGCCCTATCCCGGCGCGGGCCGGCGCGTCTATCCAGGCTTCGTCCAGTTGGCCAGCTTCATGAGCATGAACGCCGAGCGCCACCAGGAGGCCCATCGCCGCTACTTCAACGACCTCGTGAAGGGCGACGGCGACAGCGCCGACAAGCACCTGGAGTTCTACGACGAGTATCTGTCGGTCCTGGACCTGACCGAGGAGTTCTATCTCCAGACGATTGATATCGTGTTCCAGCAGTACCTGCTGCCCAAAGGCGAACTGGTGCATCGCGGCACGCGGGTGAAGCCCGAGGCGATCACCGACATCGGCCTGATGACGGTCGAGGGCGAGAACGACGACATCTCCGGCATCGGCCAGACCCAAGCGGCGCACGGCCTCTGCCCGAATATTCCTGACGATATGAAGCTCGATTACGTCCAGCCCAGCGTCGGCCATTACGGCGTGTTCAACGGTCGGCGGTTCCGCGAAGAGATCTATCCGCGCGTGCGCAAGTTCATCCGCAAGTGCGACCCGCATTTCGCCGAAGAGGCGTGACGCAGGGGCGCACTTGCGGCGCGACCGCAGGCAAGCGATCTAGGGGCGATGTTCGCGCGTTCCGCCCAACGCTTTTCAGATGGTGATCGACTGGAGGTCGCCGGCTGGCCCGTGCGGCTGAAAGTCGACGGCCGCGCGCGGCGGATTTCGTTGCGCGTCGATCGCGCCAAGTCCGAGATCGTCGCCCTGGCGCCCCATCAAAAGCGCCTCAACGAGGCTGTCGCCTTCGCCCAGGAGAAGTCCGGCTGGATCGCCAAGCAACTGGCGGCTCTGCCTGAGCGCATGAGCCTCGCGCCCGGCGGCGTGCTGCGGCTGAACGGTCGTCCTTACCGGCTGGATGTCGGTCCCGGCCGCGCCAAGATCGACGGTGACCGCATCGTTGCGCCCGATGATCCCAACTGGGGCCTGAAGATCATCCGCCTGGCCAAGCGCGAGGCTCTGACGGTGCTGACGGAACGCACCGCGATCCACGCCGCCGCTCTGCAACGCCCGATGCCGTCGGTGGCCATCGCCGATCCGAAGGCGCGATGGGGGTCGTGTCGTCCGGCGACCGCGCGGACGCCGGCGGCGATCCGCTACAGCTGGCGGCTGATCCTCGCCCCGGCGGCGGTGGCCGACTATGTCGCCGCCCACGAGTGCGCCCACCTGATCGAGGCCAATCATGGCCCGCGCTTCTGGGCGCTCTGCGAGCAGCTGGTCGGCGACCCCGCGCCCCACCGTGCGTGGCTCCGCGCCCATGCGGCCGAGCTGCACGCGATCGGCGCCTGACCCCTAGTAGGGGAGCTGATCCGCAGGCGGAGGCTCGCCTGCGGGCGTTTCCGCAGCGGGGCCCTCAGGCGCGGGCGCGGCGTTCATCAGGTCCCCGATCGGATCCTCGGTCGGGGGCGGAGGCGGCTCGATCACCCCGCCCGGGATCGGTGTGGACTTCAGCCGGGGGAGCGCGGCGGCCATGAAGGTGCGCCAGACCTCGGCCGGCGCGCCCCCGCCCGTGACGCGCTTCATCGGAGTCGCGTCGTCCTTGCCGGTCCACACCGCCGTGACGAAGCCGCCGGTGTAGCCGACGAACCAGGCGTCCTTGTAGTCGCTGGTCGTGCCGGTCTTGCCGGCGATGTCGTAGCCGCCGACGCGCGCCCGGGTCCCGGTGCCCGAGGTGACGACCTCGCGCATCATCTGGTTCATGTACTGAAGGCCCGGGGAGCCGATCACGGCCGTCCGCGCCTGCTTGTCGACGCTGTGGTCGTAAAGAACCTTGCCGCTAGCGGTGCGAATACGCTCGATGCCATAGCCCTTGGCCAGGAACCCGCCGTTCGCGAAGGGCGCATAGGCCTGGGCCATCTCCATCGGGGACACCTCGACGGCGCCCAGCGCCATGGACGGGTCGAGCTGGATCTTGCTGGTGATCCCCAGCCGCCGGGCCGTGGCGGCGACGTTGCTGGTGCCGACCTCGTTGGCCAGGCGCGCGGCGACGGTGTTGATCGACTGCGCCAGGGCCGTCTGCATGGTGATCGGACCCAGATACTTGTTGGTGTAGTTCTTGGGCTCCCAGTTGCCGATCTTCACCGGCTCGTCGACCACCATGACATTGGGGGTGCGGCCTGCTTCCATGGCGGTCAGATAGACGAAGGGCTTGAACGCCGACCCTGCCTGACGTCGCGCGGTCGTCGCGCGATCAAACTGGCTTTCGTTGTAGTCCGCGCCGCCGACATAGGCGCGGATGCGACCTTCGCCGTCGATGGCGACCAGAGCGGCTTGCTGTACGCCCTGCTTGATGTGCCCCTCGACGCCCAGCTTCACGGCGCGTTCGGCCGAGACCTGGATCGGCAGGTCCAGCGTCGTCTCGACGACGAGGTCCTCGGTGGGCTCGCCGACCAGCGAGCGCACCTGGGCGTCGATATAGTCGGTGAAGTACTGCGCGCGTTGGTTGGCCAGCGTGGCCGACACCTGCACCGGCGTGCGGAACGCTTCGTCGCGCTGCTCGGGGGTGATCGCCTTGATGCGCACCATCTCGTCGAGAACGATGGTGGCGCGGCGGGCGGCGCGTTCCTTGGCTGACACCGGCGAGTAGCGGGCGGGGCCCTTCATCATGCCGGCCAGCAAAGCCGCCTCACCGATGGTCAACTGGTTGGCGGGTTTGTTGAAATAGCGCTGAGAGGCGGCTTCGATCCCATAGGCGCCGGCCCCGAAATAGACCCGGTTCATGTACAGGGCCAGGATCTGCTTCTTGGAGAACTTCAGCTCCAGCCAGACGGCCAGGATCAGCTCCTGGGCCTTGCGGCGATAGTTCTGGGCCGGGCTCAGGAACAGGTTTCGCGCCAGCTGCTGGGTGATGGTCGAGCCGCCCCGTTGCGGGCCGTCGTGGGTCAGGTTCCAGGCCAGCGACCGCACGATGCCCCAGGGGTTGAAGCCGAAGTGGTGATAGAACTGCCGATCCTCAATCGCGATAAAGGCGGCGGGCACATACTTCGGCAGGGCGTCCAGATCGACAGGCGGAGCGTATTGGCTGCCGCGCACCGCCAGCAGCGCGCCCGAGCGGTCCAGATAGTTGATCGAGGGCTGGCGCTTGACGTCGTATAGCTTGGACGTGTCCGGCAGGTCGCTGGCGAACACCGCGAAGAAAGCGACGACGAAAATCAGGCCCCAGACGCCGACGACCGAGCCCCAATAGACCAGGGCCTGAAGCGGCGTGCGCTGCGGCTTCGCCGGCTTATTCCCGCCGAAGGGTCCGTTCGCCATGATCGTATTGTTCCTACCGCGCAGACGACGTGATCACGCCCCTTGGGGGCGCGTTCGGTTTAGCCGAAGCCCACAAAACGCGCGACAAGATTGACGAGACATGAACGCGGCGGTTTTCGGGCGGCCTCCGACGGGCCTTCGTTTCCCTGTCAGGGTCGCCAGAAACCCTCGGCTTGCGCCGGCGGGGTATGAGGCGTAACGGAACCGCGCCCCGCGAGGTCCGCAGGGCGACAGTCTTCAGGAGAGCGCGATGGGTTACCGGGTCGCCGTGGTCGGCGCCACGGGCAATGTGGGCCGCGAGATGTTCAACATCCTCGAGGAAGTCAAATTCCCAGTGGACAAGATGCACGCGATCGCCAGCCGCAAATCCATCGGCGTCGAGGTCTCGTTCGGCAACGAGATCCTCAAGTGCGAGGACCTGGAGCAGTTCGATTTCTCCAAGGTCGACCTGGTGCTGATGAGCGCCGGCGGCGCGATCTCCAAGGCCTGGGGCGAGAAGATCGGCGCGGCCGGTCCGATCGTCATCGACAACTCCAGCCACTTCCGGATGGACCCGGACGTGCCGCTGGTGGTGCCGGAGGTGAACCCGCAGGCGGTCAACAGCATCCCGAAGAACATCATCGCCAACCCCAACTGCTCGACGGCGCAGCTGGTCGTGGCGCTGAAGCCGCTGCACGACGAGGCCAAGATCAAGCGGGTGGTCGTCTCGACCTACCAGTCGGTCTCCGGCGCGGGCAAGGAAGGCATGGACGAGCTGTGGGACCAGACCAAGGGCGTCTACGTCCTGGGCGCGCCGCCGCCCAAGAAGTTCACCAAGCAGATCGCCTTCAACGTCATCCCCCACATCGACGTCTTCATGGAGGACGGCTTCACCAAGGAAGAGTGGAAGATGGCCGTCGAGACCCAGAAGATCCTGGATCCGGCGATCAAGCTGACCGCCACCTGCGTGCGCGTGCCCGTCATGGTCGGTCACTCCGAGAGCGTGAACGTCGAGTTCGAGACCCCGCTGGACGAGGACGAGGCCCGCGAGATCCTGCGTGAGGCCGACGGCGTGGTCGTGGTCGATAAGCGCGAGGACGGCGGCTACATCACGCCCAAGGAGTCGCAGGGCGAGTTCCCGGTCTACATCTCGCGCATCCGCAAGGATCCGACGGTCGAGAACGGTCTGGCCTTCTGGTGCGTCGCCGACAACCTGCGAAAGGGCGCAGCCCTGAACGCGGTGCAGATCGCCCAGCTTCTGCACGACAAGGGTCTGCTGAAGCGCAAGGCTCTGGCTTAAGAACGACTATCCCGTCGTCCTTCGCCAGCGGAGCGGAGGACGACGGATTTCCTGGACCCGGGTCCAGATTTTCCCGAACCACCGCAAGATGTCGGCGGACGGCGGGCTTCCTATTTGCGAGAAGCCTTCCGAAAGGTTCGGTCACATGCCTACCAGTTCCGCGGCCGAGAGCCGGTCAGCCTATATCGCCGGCGTCGGTTGCTACCTGCTTTGGGGCTTTCTGCCTCTCTATTTCCACCTGCTAGCCAAGCTGGGCGTCACCTCCTGGGAGATGATCGCTCACCGCTCGCTGTGGTCTGTGCTGTGGGCGCTGGGCCTCGTGTTGATCGCCAAGCAGGCCGGCCAGGTGGCCGAGGTGCTGCGTCAACCGAGGACGCTAGGCGTGCTGGCGCTCTCCACCCTGGCGATCTTCAGTAACTGGACGATCTACGTCTTCGCCGTGAACGCCGGACACGTGATCGAGGCCAGCCTCGGCTATTACATCAACCCGCTGATGAACATGGCCGCCGGGGCGCTGCTGTTCCGCGAGCGGATGTCCACCGAGGGCAAGGTTGCGATTGGCTTCGCCGCTGTTGGCGTGGCCATTCAGACCGTGGCGCTCGGCCATCTGCCGATCGTCTCGCTGGGCCTGGCCCTCAGCTTCTGCGTCTACGCCATCCTGCGCAAACAGGTGAAGGCCGACGCCCAGACCGGCCTCTTCATCGAATGCGCCTATCTGGCGCTGCCAGGGCTGGCCTATGTCTGGTTCCTGCAGGCGAACGGTCAGGGCCATTTCGGCAGCGGGGCCGGCGTCACGACGCTGCTGGCGCTGGCTGGTCCTGCAACCGTGGTTCCGCTGGCGCTGTTCGCCTGGTCGGCTCGCCGCCTGCCGCTCAGCGCGGTCGGGTTCCTGCAGTTCATCGCGCCGACGATCCAGTTCCTGCTGGGCGTGGCGTTCGGCGAGCCGTTCACGCCGCTGCGGGCGCTGTCGTTCGTGTTCATCTGGCTGGGTGTGGCCACCTTCGCCTACGGCGCGTGGCGCAAGGCCAGGGCCTTGGCTCCGGCCTAAAGGCAGGCGTACGCCGCCTCGATCAGGCGCACCGACCGGGGATCACCGATCAGGGCGTTGCCCTGCTTGTTCATCACATAGGCCCCCGACAGGCCGCGCGTCGGATCTGCAAAGGCGCAGGAGCCGCCCCAGCCGGAGTGGCCGAACGCCTCGGCGGTCGGGCCGTAATAGAAGTTGGGCTCGTTGCGCATGAACCCCGCGCCCCAGCTGATCTCATAGGGCAGAACAAGGTCGCGGCCCCGGATGCGCTCAGCAGTGGCGGCCTTGATCCCGGCGGGAGTGATCAGCGAGCGGCCGTCCAGCGTTCCGCCATTGGCCATCGCGCCCATCAGCCGCGCGAGGGCGGGCGCCGTGGCGTGGCCGTTGGCCGAGGGGATCTCGACGCGCCGCCATTCGGCCGCGCCCTTGCCGCCCGGCGAGGACCACGGTTTGAAGAAGGCCGCTTCGACCGCCGGGTTGATCTCGCCGAACTGGGGCATGGCCGTGGGGCGCATCAGGTCGGCGACGCGGCCGTGCTCGCTGTCGGGCAGGCCGATCCAGAGATCCAGGCCCAGCGGGGCGCAGATGTCCTCGCGCAGCGCCGTTCCCATCGTGCGGCCGTCGACGCGGCGGAAGATCTCGCCGGCCAGATAGCCGTAGGTCACCGGGTGGTAGCCGCTGGCCGAGCCGATCGGAAACAGCGGAGCCATGGCCGCCAGCTTGGCGCAGGTGGCGTCCCAATCGAACCAGATCGCCGGATCGGTCTCGTCGGGGAAGCCCGACAGGCCGGCCTGGTGCGACAGCGCCTGCTCGACGGTCACCGCGGCCTTGCCCGCTTGCGCGAACTCGGGCCATACGTCCGCGACAGGCTGGTCGTAGGCCAGGCGGCCCTCATCGACCAGGCGCGCGATCATCAGGGCCGCCACCGCCTTGGTGGTCGAGAACAGCGCGGTCAGGGTGTCGGGACCGAACGGAACCTCGCGCTTGCGGTCGGCGAAGCCGCCCATCAGGTCGACCACCACCTCGCCCTCGATGGCGAACGCAAAGCGCGCCCCCAGCTCGCCGCCTTCAGCGAAGTTCTGTTCGAAGACCTCGCGCACCCGCGAAAAGCGGTCGGGGCAATAGCCGTTGATGTCGGTCATGGTCGCGCCTGCGGGGCTTTAGGCCAGCCGTTCGATCCGAACGGTCGGCGAGGTCTGCTTGATGCGCGCGCCCATGCCCACGATCGGCAGTTCTGGCGCGTTCCAGATGTTGGCGGCGGTGACCGTCTCGGCCACGCCGCCGACGGCGCGGGCCAGGCCGTACGAGAAGGTCTGACCCTCCAGGATCGAGGCGGCGTAGAGCGCGGTCAGAAGGTCGCCGGTGCCGTTGGGCGAGCGTTCGGACTTGGCGTGGGCGGCCAGCCAGGCTTCCTTGCGGTCGGCCAGCACCGCGCCGATCTCGGCGCCGCGATGGACGGACGAGACAAGGGTCGTCTTGCCCAGCAGCCGCGCAGCGCGCATGGCCGACTGAGGGTCCCGAGCGTCGGTCCCGGTCAGCTTCTGCAGCTCCCAGGAGTTACAGGCCACCACGTCGGCGCGTGGGATCAGGTCGGCGATGATTTCGTCTGCGGTTTCGGCCGGGATGTAAAGGCCTTTGCCGGCGTCGCCCATGGTGGGGTCCACGACGACGGTCGGGCGGCGCATGGCCGCGCCGTTCGGACGGGGCGATTCCCGGACCGCGTCGATCACCCGCGCTGCGGCGCGGGCCTGGGCGGCCGTGGCGAAATAGCCGGTGATGACGAGGTCGACGAGGCCGAACAGGCCATTGGCTTCGATCCCGTCGAGCATGCCCTCGAACACCTCGATCGGCACCGGCGCGCCGCCGGGAATGCCCCAGCCCGGATGACGGCCGAACAGCACGGTCGGCACCACCATCGAGTCGATCTTGAACTGCGCCAGGGCGGTGGCCTGGGCCGTCGCGCCGACCTGGCTGCCCGCGACATGGCTGGAAAGGATCAAGGCTAGCGGCATGGCAAAGCGATTAGCCGAGCAATGCGGGCTTGAATAGGGCGTCTTCGCTTATGACCCTAAAAGAAAAAGGCCCGCCGTGCGGCGGGCCTTCCCCATGGGAATTCAGACTTCGTCCGATCTTAGTACCGGTAGTGATCCGGCTTGAACGGGCCGGCCGCCGGAACGCCGATGTAATCGGCCTGATCCTTGCGCAGCGTGGTCAGCTTCGCGCCCAGCTTTTCCAGGTGCAGGAACGCGACCTTTTCGTCGAGGTGCTTGGGCAGGGTGTAGACTTGGTTCTCGTACTTGGCCTTGTTGGTCCACAGCTCGATCTGGGCCAGGGTCTGGTTGGTGAACGAGGCCGACATGACGAACGAGGGGTGGCCGGTAGCGTTGCCCAGGTTCACGAGGCGCCCTTCCGACAGCACGATCAGCTTCTTGCCATCCGGGAATTCCACGTGGTGGACCTGCGGCTTGATCTCGTCCCACTTGTAGTTGCGCAGGGCGGCGATCTGAATTTCGGAGTCGAAGTGGCCGATGTTGCAGACGATGGCGTTGTTTTTCATCTTCCGCATGTCGTCCAGCGTGATGACGTCCTTGTTGCCGGTCGCCGTCACGAAGATGTCGGCCTTGTCGGCGACGTCGGCCAGGGTCTGGACCTCATAGCCTTCCATCGCCGCCTGCAGGGCGCAGATCGGGTCGATCTCGGTGACGATCACGCGGGCGCCGCCTTGGCGCAGCGAGGCGGCCGAGCCCTTGCCCACGTCGCCATAGCCGCAGACTACGGCGACCTTGCCCGACAGCATGACGTCGGTGCCGCGACGGATGGCGTCGACCAGGCTTTCACGGCAGCCATACAGGTTGTCGAACTTGGACTTGGTGACGCTGTCGTTGACGTTGATGGCCGGGAACGGCAGCTCGCCCTTCTGGGCCATGTGGTACAGGCGGTGGACGCCCGTGGTGGTCTCTTCCGACACGCCGCCGATGGCCGCGCGGATCGCCGAATAGAAGCCCGGCTTTTCGGCCAGGTACTTCTTCATCACGGCGTAGAGGGCTTCTTCTTCCTCGTTCTGCGGGTTGTCGAGGATCGAGGGATCCTTCTCGGCCTTGGGGCCCAGCACGCAGAGCAGGGTGGCGTCGCCGCCGTCGTCGAGGATCAGGTTCGGATAGCCGCCGTCGTGCCACTCGAAGATCTTGTGGGCGTATTCCCAGTACTCGACCAGGTTCTCGCCCTTGAAGGCGAAGACCGGAATGCCGGCGGCGGCGATGGCGGCCGCGGCGTGGTCCTGGGTCGAGAAGATGTTGCACGAGGCCCAGCGGACCTCAGCGCCCAGGGCCGTCAGCGTCTCGATCAGCACGGCGGTCTGGATGGTCATGTGCAGGCTGCCGGCGATGCGGGCGCCCTTCAGGATCTGTTGCGGACCGTACTCGGCGCGCGTGGCCATCAGGCCCGGCATTTCGGTCTCGGCGATGGCGATTTCCTTGCGGCCGAAATCGGCGAGCGAGATGTCCTTGACGATATAGTCAGCCACGGTCGGCTCCTGCGGTCGAATGGGGGTTCTTGCGCGCCTTATACGCTGGAGACCCCTTCCGAGCAATTAACGCATAAAGATATCCTTATGTGGCTGCCGGCGGAGTGCGGCTTGACAAATAGTGCACCGAAATATCTCTTTAGGCTGTATTCGGGAGATTGCACCATGTTGGGTAGTCTGATCTTGGCCGCAGCGTTGTTTGCCGACGCCGCACCCTTAGACGCCACTGGGCTGAAGGCGGCGATCAAAGGCGCTCAACAGGCCCCGACTGTCGCCCCGGTAGGGCGGTCTTTCAGGATCGAGATCCCGTTTGTGGACGGCCGGAAGCGGGACGTAATGACGTTCCAGAGTCCGGCGCGCTGGGTTTACGACTACAAGCGCGACCAACTGGATCTAATCATCGGCCCCGGCGAGATCACGGCGCTGAACTATGATCAATTCTCGGCACAGGGCCTGGACAAGCTGCCGCCGCTGCAGAGCTATGTTTTCGACTCGCGCCAGGTGACCAACGAAATCAACTTCAATATCGACAACAAAACAAAGGCGCGCGATCGCGACAACGACGATCTGGGCGATGGGCGTGGGGACCGGTACGAGCGTGGCTTACGATCCTGGGTGTACAGCTTCGCCATCGCCGCGCCCTACGACGAGAAGGGCGTTTCGGGCTTGCCGGGCGGTATGAAGCCTTCGGTCATCCATAGGGTCGAAAACCTGCCTCAAAGCGAATTGCGTCGCTTTGTGAGTCATATGAGTCTTGTGCTTGAGGGCGAGGTGACGGAACTGGGCCAAAAGCCACCGGCGTTCTGCGGTGGCTTCCACGGCGGGGTAACGTCCAGGGCCCTGACCAACTCCGAGAGCTTTGCAATCCGCGCCCGGCAGTGCTTTGTGACGGCGCGCATCGACAGGGTCGTCGTTATGCGGAATGGTCAGGCTCTGGCGGTCTGGCCGAAACCGGCGCCGACCGCCGATTAGAGCTCACGGCCTGATGCTGTCAGGCCGCGAGCTCTACGCCCTTGAGCTTGCCTCACCCCTGCTGCCCCAACCGCTCCCACCCGTCAAAGAACGGGAATCGTGCCCCCCAGAACGCCTCCAGCCTCGGGTCCGCGTCCACCCGGCGCACGGCCTCCGCCATCCTCGGCGCGGCCTCGTAGAACCGCACGCGCCGGGGCCCCCAGCGGCTGACGACGGCGACATAGAGATCCAGCACGCCCAGCGTGTCGCCCAGCAGGTAGGGGCCGCCGTGGCGGTTCATCAGCGGCGCGACCTGGCTTTCCATCATCGCCCAGCAGTCGGCGATCCGCTCGGCCGTCGCGGCCTTGATCCGCGCCTGGACCTCCGGGTCGGGTCCGCCCAGGCGCGCGGGCTCGTCGCGCACCCAGAACAGCGAATAGATCGAGGCCGAGATGAAGGTCATCCAGCGCAGGAACTGAGCCCGCATCGGATCGTCGATCGTGGGGCCGAGCTTCGCCTCGGGGAAGCGGTCGGCCAGCCAGATCAGGATCGCCGCGCTTTCTGTGATCGTCTCGCCGTCCGGGGTGACCAGGGCCGGAATCTGCTTAAGGGGATTGATTGCTGCGACCTTGGCCTGCTCCGCCTAGCCCTCCCAGGTCGGGGCCTCGATCACCGCATAGGGCAGTCCGATCAAGGACATGGCCGCCTCGACGGGGACGCCGCCAGAGCCCAGGGCGCTGAAAATTGTAAACGGCTTGTCCACAAAACCTCCCCTATGTTGTGTCTGTGGCCCATTGTCACACCAGATGTAGTGGGGCACTCTAGGCGTGCGTCGGGCTTGCGCCTGCCGTAGCCTAGCCTAAACCGTCCGCTCGATTCTCGCGCTACCGAGGCCCTCCCATGTCCGTCATCTCGACCGCCCTGCCTGGCCTTATGACCCCGTCGGGCGGCTACAAGCCGTTCCGCTATCCGTGGGCCTATGACTTCTGGAAGAAGCAGCAGCAGGTCCACTGGATGCCCGAAGAGGTGCCGCTGGGCGAGGACCTCAAGGACTGGGCCGTCAAGCTGAACGACAAGGAACGGAACCTGCTGACGCAGATCTTCCGCTTCTTCACCCAGTCCGACGTCGAGGTGCAGGACAACTACATGGAGCGCTACGGTCGGGTGTTTAAGCCCACCGAAGTGAAGATGATGCTGGCCTCGTTCGCGAACATGGAGACGATCCATATCGCGGCCTACGCCTTGCTCCTCGAGACCATCGGCATGCCCGAGACCGAGTTCTCGGCGTTCATGGAATACGAGGCCATGAAGGCCAAGCATGACTACATGCAGACCTTCGGCGTCGAGACCAACGCCGACATCTGCCGCACGCTGGCGATGTTCGGCGGCTTCACCGAGGGGCTGCAGCTGTTCGCCTCGTTCGCGATGCTGATGAACTTCCCGCGCTTCAACAAGATGAAGGGCATGGGCCAGATCGTCTCGTGGTCGATCCGCGACGAGAGCCTGCACTGCGACGGCATCATCAAGCTGTACCACGCCTTCAACAAGGAAACCGGCGCGGTGACCAAGGCCGTGGCCGACGACATCGTCGACTGCTGCAAGCACGTGGTGGGCCTGGAGGATCGCTTCATCGACCTGGCCTTCGAGGCCGGCGACGTGCAGGGCATGGTCCCCGACGACATCAAGCAATACATCCGCTTCGTCGCCGACTGGCGTCTGCGCCAGCTGCAACTGCCCGAAGTGTACGGCGTCAAGGAAAACCCGCTGCCCTGGCTGCAGTCGCTGCTGTCGGGCGTCGAGCACGCCAACTTCTTCGAAGCCCGCGCCACCGAATACTCCAAGGCCGCGACCAAGGGTCAGTGGCACGGCGCCGACGGCGTCTGGACCAGCTTCGACGAGATGATGAAAAAGCGCTCGGATCTGACGCCGGCGGAGTAGACGTTCCGTCTGCGGAGAAAATGGGGCGAGGTCCGGAAGTCCGGATCTCGCCCTTTTCTTTTGCCTGCGGTCGATCCTTGCGATTCGCGCCATGGCGCCGCCTCGCTTCCGACACAACGAAGGGATGCTCTGCGCGCGGACGGGGTGGCTTGGGGAAAAGTGATGCGGGGTGCGGGGCGGCTGTCGCGCCGATGGGGCTTGGTCACGGTCCTGTCGCTGGGCCTGCACGCCGCCATACTAGCCTGGTTGGCGGGGTCTACGGCCCCGGTCCTGCGCGACGATGGGCCGGACCTGCCGCTGATGACAATCGAGTTGACTCCCCCAGACGCCGAGAGTCCGCAGGCTAAGGTTTCGCGCCGTGCGTCCGTGGCTTTGGCTTCCGTATCCTCGCCAGTTCCGGGGGCGCCGACCCTGTCCGCCGCCCCGGTGGATGTCGCGCCGGCCGCGCCAGCGCTAACCGCCTCGCCCGGCGTCGCCCCGCCCTCCGACGCGTTGCGCACGGCGCTCCGTGCCGGGGGATGTCTGCGCGGCGCAAGTCTATCCCGCGAGGAGCGGGAAAGGTGCGAGGAGCGGCTGGGACGTCTTCAAGCGGCGACGCCCAGCTATCCTGCAGCCATGGATCCTGCCAAGCGCGCGTATTACGACGCCGTCGTCGCGGCGGGCCCCTCGGGCGGGGGCTACGGCGATGCGCCGCCGGGCGCGGTCAGCCCGGGCGCCGCCTACGGCCGTTTCATCAACTGCTCGATCAAGTTCGGCCCAGGCGCCAAGCCGAAGGACCGGCAAGGCGAAATCAGGCTCGGTGCGACGCCATGCGTCGTGCCGATACAGGGGAACTTCTTCGCGCCCGAGGCCAGCGTTCGAAAGCGCTGAGCGCCTGGCCAGATGCTGGGACCCCTAAGGCCGATCCTTCTTCGGCAGCGCCGCGATCTCTTCCGGCGTCAGCTTGGTGATCGCCTTGGCCCGGATCGGCATGGCGAAGCCGAAGCCGTCCGACACCCGCAGGTCCAGATCCAGCGGATGACAGACGCTGTCGGGGCCGCGCACGACCGACACCAGATGCGAGCCCGGCCAGGTCAGCTGGTTCGAGCCATAGGCCAGGTCGACGCGATACACGTCGCGGCCGCGCACCTTCATGTACAGCGTGTTCTTGTCCGGCGCTGTCCAGCCGCGCCAGTCGGACAGGTAGAAGCATTGTCGGGCCGGCTTGGCGGGCTTGGCCGGCGCCTGGTGGGCCAAGGCGGCGGAAGCCGAGAAGCCCGCGACGGCGAGCCCGATCAGCGCCACGCGCGCCAGGGGGGTCATCTTGCTCATGACGTCGTCCTCATAGTCCCTCGCCCTTTGAGATTGGCGCTCCTACCGGCCTTGTCAAGTTTTTACTGTACATTTGAAACTGGACACGAAAAAGCCCGCCCCGGCGAAGCGGAGCGGGCGATTTCAAGCGGCCGGAGGGCAGGCGTCAGGCCTTGGCGGCTTCGCCTTCGGGCGGGATGTCGTCGAGCTCGCCCTCCCACTTGGCCACGACCGCGGCGGCGACGCTGTTGCCGACCACGTTGGTCGCGCTGCGGCCCATGTCCAGCAGGTGATCAACGCCCAGGACCAGCGCGATCCAGGCTTCCGGCAGGCCGAAATAGGTGAGGGTGGCCATGATCACCACCAGCGAGGCGCGCGGCACGCCGGCGATGCCCTTGGAGGTCACCATCAGCAGCAGCAGCATGAAGATCTGCTGCTGGACCGTCAGCTCCACGCCGTGCGCCTGGACGATGAACATCGTGGCGAAGGTGCAATACAGCATCGAGCCGTCGAGGTTGAACGAGTAGCCCAGCGGCAGAACGAACGACACGATCCTGCGGCGCACGCCCACCTTGGGCAGGCTGTCGAGAATGCGCGGATAGGCGGCTTCCGAGCTGGCGGTCGAGAAGGCCAGCAGGGTCGGGTCGCGGATCACGCCGAACAGCGGGACCACCCGCTTGCCCAGCACCACCAGGCCGGCGAGGAACAGCAGGCCCCAAAGCACGCCCATGGTCAGGTAGAAGCCCAGCACGAACTTGCTGTAGGTGGCCAGCATGCCCAGGCCTTGGGTGGCGATGGTCGAGGCCAGGGCCGCGAAGATGGCCAGCGGAGCCAGCTTCATCACAAAGCCCGTGACCTTCAGCATGATCTGGGCGGCCTGTTCGACCAGCTCGAGAATCTGCGGCGCCTTGTCGTCCAGAGCCGCGACCGCGGTGCCGACGAACAGCGAGAAGACGACGATCTGCAGGATCTCGTTCTTGGCCATGGCGTCGAAGATCGAGGTCGGCACCAGGTGGGTGATGAAGCCCTTCAAGGTGAAGGCTTCGGTCGTCGCGGTGGTCTTCATCGCCACATCGACATGGGCCATGTTCAGGCCCGCGCCCGGATCCAGCAGGTGGACCATCAAGAGGCCCAGCAGCAGCGACACCGCCGACGCGCCGATGAACCAGGTCATGGTCTTGGCGCCGATGCGGCCGACCGCGGCGGCGTCTTCCATATGAGCCACGCCGGCCACCAGGGTCGTGAAGACCAGCGGCGCGATGATCATCTTGATCAAGCGCAGGAAGATGTCGGTGATGATCGACAGGTTGTTCGCGGCGGCCTTGGCGCCGGCGGGATCAAGGAACTGGTTGCAGGCCCAGCCGACCAGCACCCCGATGACCATCGCGCCGATGATCAGATAGGCGAAGCGTTTATTCATCTCGTCCCCCTGGCGCCTACTGCGGCGTCGACGGCTTTGTTCGGGTTGCGGAAGGACTGACGCGCGAGAACGACCGCGCCGCCATTGGTTCCTTCCTCCAGCTTTGCAGCCCTTGTGGCCGACCCCGGCGGGTTCGTCCATGCCCTAGAGTCGACGACCGGCGTGTTCCGTCGGTCCAGCTGCGCAAACAGGCGCGTTCGGCGGCCCCGCAAGGCGCCGCAGCCGGAACCGCAAGCCATAAGTAATAAAATTCTTATTTGCGTCACCCGACTGTCTCGCCAAGGTCGCAAAACGTCGCTATAAGGCGCCATGTCAAACCAAGAAAAAGCAATCGCCGTCGTCGAACGGCTCAATGACGAATACGAACGCGCCGTCGGCGCTCTGCGCGACGCGCTCCGCGCCTATCTCGAACATGGAACCCGCCCGGATCCGGCCGCCCGCTTCGATGGGACGTTCGCCTATCCCGAGCTGCGGCTGACTTACGACCCCGAAGCGCTGCCGCCGAAGCTGGCGCGCTCGTACGCCCGCGTCAGCCGGCCGGGCGTCTATGCGACGACGGTCACGCGGCCCGCCCAGTTCCGCGACTATCTGGTCGAGCAACTGACGCTGCTGATGGATGACTTCGACGTCGAGATCGAGATAGACCGCTCGCGGCAGGAAATCCCCTATCCCTACGTCCTGGACGCCACGATCGACCTGAACCAGGCCGACGTGCGCAGCGAGGACATCGCCCGCTTCTTCCCGACCACGGACCTGGCCTTCATCGGCGATGAGATCGCCGACGGCCTGTGGAACTCGGTGCTGGAGGACAACCACCCGCTTTCGCTGTTCGACGGCCTGCGCACCGATTTCTCTTTGGCCCGTCTGAAGCACTACACCGGCGCCCCCGCCGAGGACGTGCAGCAGTTCATCCTGTTCACGAACTACAACCGCTATGTCGACGAGTTTGTGCGGTGGGGCATCGAGCAGCTGCAGCAGCCCGACAGCCCCTACACCGCGCTGTCGTGCGCGGGCGGCCTGACCATCACCGCCAACACGGTCAATCCGGAGCTTGCGGTGGCGGAGTCGACCTGGCGCAAGCACCAGATGCCGGCCTACCACCTGATGGCGCCGGGCGGTTCGGGCGTCACCCTGGTCAATATCGGCGTCGGGCCCTCCAACGCCAAGACGATCTGCGACCACCTTGCGGTGCTGCGTCCGCAGGCCTGGCTGATGATCGGCCACTGCGGGGGGCTGCGCGACACCCAGACGATCGGCGACTACGTCCTGGCCCACGCCTATCTGCGCGACGACCATGTGCTGGACGCGGTGCTGCCGCCCGAGATCCCTGTGCCGTCGATCGCCGAGGTGCAGCGCGCCCTCTATGACGCGGCCAAGGCGATCAGCGGCGACAGCGGCGATCAGCTGAAGAAGCGCCTGCGCACCGGCACCGTGGTCACCACCGACGACCGCAACTGGGAGCTTCGCCACAGCCTGTCGGCCCTGCGCTTCAACCAGAGCCGCGCCGTGGCGATCGACATGGAGAGCGCCACGATCTCGGCCCAGGGCTACCGCTTCCGGGTGCCTTACGGCACGCTGCTGTGCGTGTCGGACAAGCCGCTGCACGGCGAGATCAAGCTGCCCGGCCAGGCCAACGCCTTCTACGAGCGGGCGATCAGCCAGCACCTGCAGATCGGCATCCTGGCCTGCAAGCTGCTGCACGCCGAGGGCCCGAACCTGCACTCTCGCAAGCTCCGCGCCTTCGACGAGCCGCCGTTCCGGTGAGTTTTAACTAAGATGCTCCCCCGCCGCGCGGGGGAGCATAGGGTTCCCCTAGACCCGCTCGATGATGATCGCGGGGGCCATGCCGCCGGCGGCGCACATGGTCACCAGGCCGCGCTTGAGGTCGCGGCGTTCAAGCTCGTCGAGGATCGTGCCGATCAGGATCGAGCCGGTCGCGCCGATCGGGTGGCCTAGCGCCATCGCGCCGCCGTTCACATTGACCTTGTCGCGGTCGAGCTTCAGGTCGCGGATGAACTTCTCGGCCACGACCGCGAAGGCCTCGTTGATTTCCCACAGATCGATGTCGTCGACGGTCAGGCCGGCCTTGGCCAGGGCCTTGCGCGCGGCCGGGACCGGGGCGTTCAGCATCAGGGTCGGGCTGTCGCCGACATTGGCCATGGCGATGACCTTGGCCCGCGGCTTCAGGCCATTGCGCTGGGCGTAGGCCGGCGAGGCCAGCAGCACCGCCGCCGCGCCGTCCACCACGCCTGACGAATTGCCGGCGTGGTGCATGTGCTCGATCTTGAGGTCCGGATAGACCTTGCGGATCAGCCCGCCATAGGTGTTGCCCGCTTCGTCGACCGGAATCTCCGCCAGGGCGGCGAACGAGGCCTTCAGGCTGGCGAGCCCTTCCGCCGTGGTTTGCGGACGGGGGAACTCCTCATGGTCCAGCGCCACCGAGCCGTCATCGCGCAGAACCGGGACCAGGCTCTTGTCGAAATGACCGCCCTTGATGGCGAGATCAGCGCGACGCTGGCTCTCCAGCGCCAGGGCGTCGACATCGGCTCGGGTGATGCCCTCCAGGGTGGCGATGGCGTCCGCGCAGACGCCCTGGTGCGATTGCGGATGGCGGGCGCGCAGACGCAGGTTGCCGCTGTCCAGCATCGGCGGCGAGGTCACGTTCGCGGTGGCCGAGGTGTAGGACATCATCTCGGTCCCGCCGGCGATGACCAGGTCTTCCATCCCCGACATGATCGAGGCCGCCGCCAGGTTCACGGTGGTGATGCCCGAGCCGCAGAAGCGGTCCAGGGTCACGCCGCTGGCGCGGACGTCATAGCCGGCGTCAAGCGCGGCCATTCGGCCAAGGTCCCCCGCCTGCGACCCGCGCTGGCTGGACGTGCCCCAGATGATGTCGTCGACTTCGGCGGTCTTAAGGTCGTTGCGCTCGGCCAGGGCCTTCAGAACCGTGGCGCCCAGATGCTGCGGATGGAAGTCGGCCAGGGCTCCCTTGCCGACCTTGCCGATGCCGCGCGGTGTGCGGCAGGCGTCGATGATGTAGGCTTCGGCCATCGGGCCCTCCCATGTTCAGTTCACATCGCCGGTCTTGCTGGCCGGGCTCAATGCGAACTGAACGGGAGGCGCCGCTGGGGCAGTCCAGAGGTTTTATGCCTCTTCGGCCCAGGCCTTGATCAGCTGGTGGGCGATGGCCAGGGGCGGGGGGGCGAACAGGCCCTCAAGCTCGCCCTTGATCAGCTGCTGGGCCTCCTCGCGGCTGAACCAGCGGACCTCTTCCAGTTCGGTCTGGTCGGGCGCAGCGTCGGCGGTCTCGACGTCGGCCATCAGGCCCATCATCAGCGAACTTGGCCACGGCCAGGGCTGGCTGGAGTGGTAGCGGACGGCCGTCGCCTTCAGGCCGGCCTCCTCCTGCAGCTCGCGGGCGCAAGCCTCTTCGATGGTCTCGCCGGGCTCGATGAAGCCGGCCAGGGCCGAGAACATGCCCTTGGGCCACATAGCCTGGCGGCCCAGCAGGCATTTGCCGTCATGGATGGCCAGCATGATCGCCACCGGATCGGTGCGCGGAAAGTGTTCAGCCTCGCAGGACGGACAGACCCGCTTCCAGCCGCCATCTGAGACTTCGGTCTTCTGACCGCAGGCGCTGCACCAGCGATGGCGGCGACGCCACTCGAACATCGACTTGGCGGTGGCCAGGATACCGGCGTCGGCCGGGGGCATGGTTGCTGCGGCGCCGCGCAATTCTTCGAACCGACCCAGGCCCTGAAGCGCGCCTTCCGCCGGGTCGGCGGCGCCCTCGATGTCGACTGCGAAGACCGCAATGTCCTTCCAGAGGCCCAGATACAGCAGCTTCTCGTTCCCGCCGGCCAAGTCCTGCGCCATGTCGGCGCGCAGATAGGCGATCTGGACGCCCTTGGGCTTTCCGGTCTCGTCGAGAATGTCCTCGACCAGCGGCTTGCCGTTCCACAGCGCCACGGCCAGCGACTCGGGGTCGGCCAGCTTTTCGGCAAGGAAGGCCTCGTCGCCGCGACGCTCGCTGTCACGGTCCAGGGGGTTGCCGGCGAAGGTGTTGGTGATGATCGAAAGAGGCATGCGCCACTCTGTAGCGTGAGCGGAATGACTCGTCAGCCTTGCATCCTGCGCGATGAGTCGCGATATAGGCCTCGGAGATCGGCGCGGACGGAGTCCTCGCCAACCTGGTCAGGGCCGAGAGGCAGCAGCCACAACGAGATCACCTCTGGGTCGTCTGCCGGTCTCCACCTCATTTCCTTTGAAGATTCTGTCAGTAGATGCGCGCTCGCTTGGGTGCGAGGCTTTTGCTGCGCCCTTCGCGCCACTACACTCCGCGCCATGGCCGACCACGACGACCTCCCGCCCGATTCCGCGCCGCCGTGGGACGAGGCGCCTGCTGAACGCGATGAGAACACCGCCGACATCTTCGGCGATGCGCCGGCGCCGGCCGCCGATGCGCGCCCCGTTGTCGAAACCCCGCCTGAGAGCGAGAAGGGCGACGCCTATACGGTTCTGGCGCGGAAGTACCGGCCGCGCACCTTCGAGGACCTGATCGGCCAGGAGGCCATGGTCCGCACCCTGGCCAATGCGTTCTCGACGGGCCGCATCGCCCACGCCTTCATGCTCACCGGCGTCCGGGGCGTCGGCAAGACCACGACCGCGCGCCTTCTGGCTCGGGCGCTGAACTACGAGACCGATACGGTGAAGGGCCCCTCGGTCGACCTGACCACCGAGGGCTACCACTGCCGCGCTATCATCGAGGGCCGGCACATGGACGTGCTGGAGCTCGACGCCGCCTCGCGCACCAAAGTCGACGAGATGCGCGAGCTGCTCGACGGGGTGCGCTACGCCCCGGTCGAGGCGCGCTACAAGGTCTACATCATCGACGAAGTGCACATGCTGTCGACGGCGGCCTTCAACGCCCTCTTGAAGACGCTGGAAGAGCCGCCGCCGCACGCCAAGTTCATCTTCGCCACCACCGAGATCCGCAAGGTTCCGGTGACGATCCTATCGCGCTGCCAGCGTTTTGACCTGCGCCGCGTCGAGCCGGACGTGCTGGTCAAGCACTTCGACCGCATCTCGGCCAAGGAAGGCGCGCGGATCGAGATGGACGCCCTGGCCCTGATCGCTCGCGCGGCCGAGGGCTCGGTGCGCGACGGCCTCTCGCTGCTGGACCAGGCCATCGTCCAGACCGAGCGCGGGCAGACGGTCACTTCTACGGTGGTACGCGACATGCTGGGCCTGGCGGACCGCAGCCAGACCATCGCGCTCTATGAACATGTGATGGCGGGCAAGACCAAGGAGGCCCTGGAGGGCTTCCGCGCCCTGTGGGGCTTCGGGGCCGATCCAGCGGTGGTGATGCTCGACGTGCTGGACCACTGTCACGCCTCGGCGGTGTCGAAGGCGCTTGGGCCCGACGCCCTGTCGATGCCCAAGGAGCAGGCAGCGCGGCTGGCCGCCATCGGGGCCCATACCTCGGCGGGCACGCTGTCGCGTCTGTGGCAGATGCTGCTGAAGGCCCATGACGAGGTGCGCCGCGCGCCCGACGCCATGGCTGCGGCGGAGATGGCCCTTATCCGCCTCTGCTACGCCGCCGACCTGCCCGGTCCGGAGGAGGCGCTTAAGGCCCTGCGCGACGGCGCGCCTGTGGGCGGCGGCGGTCCTGGCGGTGGCGTTGCGATCGGTGGCGGCGGTGCTGGCGGGGCGACGGCCTCGGCCCAGTCGCCGGTGATGATGGCCGCGCCCGGCGCCCAGGCCATGCCGGTTCTGGCCTCGTTCGACGATGTCATGGCTCTGATCGCCGCCAAGCGCGACATCGGCCTGCGCCTGGACGTCGAGCAGTATGTCCGCCCGATCAGCTTCCGTCCCGGCGCCCTCACTTTCGAGGCAGCGCCCGGCGCGCCTGGAAACCTGGCGGGGCGGCTTGTTCGCTTCCTGAAGGAGCATACCGGCCAGCCGTGGCTGGTGGCGGCCGAGGGCGGCGGCGGCGCGGAAAGCCTCATGGAGCGCCAGAAGCGCGAGGAGCGCGAGGCGCTGGAGGCCATCAAGCAGGATCCGTTCGTCGCCTCGGTGCTGTCGGCCTTCCCCGGCGCCGAGATCGTTGAGATCCGCAAGCTCCTCACCCCCGAGGCGCCGCCCCTGGAGCCGGACGAGGAAGAGGGCTGAACATAGAAGCTGTCATCCCGGACAGGCGCAGCGCGACCCGGGACCACGGCGAGCGCCGGAGTTTCCGGCGGTCTCGGCTTTCGCCGGGATGACAAGAAAAGTAGGAGACCAAGACCATGAAAGACCTCGGCGGCCTGATGAAGCAGGCCCAGGCCATGCAACAGAAGCTTCAGGACGCCCAGGCGCGCCTGGCCGAGAGCACCGTCGAGGGAACCTCTGGCGGCGGCATGGTGACGGTGACGCTGAAGGGCACGGGCGAACTGGCCAAGGTGGTTCTGGACGAAAGCCTGATCGAGCCCGGTGAGGGCGAGGTGATCGCCGACCTGATCGTCGCCGCCCACGCCGACGCCAAGAAGAAGCTCGACGCCAAGCAGGCCCAGATGATGCAGGAGGCCGCCGGTCCGATGGCGGGCCTGATGGGCGGCCTGCCTGGGATGAAGTTCTAGTCTTGGCCTCGTCCGCCGGACCCGAGATTGAGCGCCTGATCGCCCTGCTGTCCAAGCTGCCGGGCCTGGGTCCGCGCTCGGGCCGGCGGGCGGCCCTGGCTCTCCTGAAGAAGCGGGACACGCTTTTGGCCCCGCTGGCGGCCGCTATGGCCGAGGCTCAGGCCAAGGTTCGGACCTGCGGGACCTGCGGCTCGCTGGACGTCACCGACCCTTGCGCCGTCTGCGCGGACGGTTCGCGCGACGGCCGGCTGCTGTGCGTGGTCGAGGAGGTCGGCTCGGTCTGGGCCATGGAGCGCGGCGGCTCGTTCAAGGGGCGCTACCACGTCTTGGGCGGCCTGCTGTCAGCCCTGGACGGCGTCGGCCCCGAGGCCTTGCGGATCAGTGAGCTGGTCGCGCGGGTCAGCGGCGGCGAGGTGGCCGAGGTGATCCTGGCCTTGCCGGCCACGGTCGACGGCCAGACGACCGCCCACTACATCGCCGACCGCCTGGCCCAGACCAATGTGCCGGTGACCATGCTGGCGCGCGGCGTGCCGGTCGGCGGCGACCTCGACTGGCTGGACGATGGCACCATCGCCCAGGCTTTGCGCGCGCGACGGCCGGCCTAGACCCTTCCGGGAGCGATAGACTCCGGCTAAGAACGGAGCATGAACTTTTCCGATCCGTTCCTGATCCTGGCCCTCGTCTTCGCCCTGGCCGCCGTGGCCCTGGGGCTGTGGGCCGTCGCGGCGCAACGCCGGGCCGCCAAAGCCGAGGCCCAGGCCTGGCTGCTGAACGAACGCCTGACCCAGGCCGAGGAGCGCCATCGCCTGCTCGAGGATCAAAGCGCCACCCAGATCGAGCTGATCAAGGCCCAGGCCGCCCAGAGCGCCAACGCCATCGCCGAGCAGCTGATCAAGCGCGCGGACGAGAACGCCAAGAGCCGCGAGCGCCTCGCCGAGGCCCGGCTGGAGGCTCAACTCAAGCCGGTGGCCGAGACCCTGGCCAAGTTCGAGGCCCAGGTCACCGCCGTGGAGAAGGCCCGCGCCGAAGAGACCGGCGGCCTCAAGGCCCAGATCACCGCCCTCCTGGAGGCCTCGACCGCCACCCAGGCCGAGGCCCGGAAACTGTCGGCCGCCCTGCGGCGCGGAGCGGGGGTCCAGGGCCGCTGGGGCGAGCAGACCCTGCGCAACGTGCTGGAGGCCGCTGGCCTCAACAGCCGCTTTGATTTCCAGGAGCAGTTTAGCGTCGACAGCGACGAGGGCCGCCGCCGGCCCGACGTCAAGGTCACCCTGCCGGGCGGCGGGGTGTTCGTGATCGACGCCAAGTGCTCGCTGAACGCCTTTCTGGAGGCCCAGGAAGCCACCGACGATGTCCTGCGCGAAGCGGCCATGGCCCGCCACGCCCAGAGCGTCCGGAGCCACATGCAGGGCCTGTCGTCCAAGGCCTATTGGGACCAGTTCGCCGGTGAGGGTTCGCCAGACTTCGTGGCAATGTTCGTGCCCGGCGACGGCTTCCTGGCCGCCGCCCTGGATCGCCTGCCCGAGCTGATGGCCGAGGCGATGGACCGCCGCGTGGTCCTGGTCACGCCCACGACCCTGTTCGCGCTCTGCAAGGCCGTCGCCTATGGCTGGCGGGCCGAGGACCAGGCCAAGAACGCCGCCCGTATCGTCGAGGTCGGCCGCGAGCTCTACAAGCGCGTCTCGGTCATGGGCGCGCACGCGGGCGCCATGGGCAAGGCGCTGGAAAGCGCCGTGGGCAAGTACAACCAGTTCGTCGGCTCGCTGGAGAGTCAGGTCCTGACCCAGGCCCGCCGCTTCGAGGATCTGTCCGTCGATCACGAAGGCAAGGAGATCCCCGAGCCGCCGATGGTCGATCAGGCCGTGCGGCCTTTGACCAAGCTGAAGGCCGTGGGACAATCTCCCACCTTGACCCTCGGGAATGACACGCCTACCTGACCAACATCATGGCCATCCGTCGCATCCTCACCGTCGATAACGCCGCCGACCTGGCGGTCCTGAAGAAGGTTTCCACCCCGGTGGAGGCCGTCACCGACGAGCTGCGCGCCCTGATGGATGACATGCTGGAGACCATGTACGACGCCCCCGGCATCGGTTTGGCCGCCGTGCAGATCGGCGAGCCCGTCCGCGTGATCGTCATGGACCTGGCCCGAGAGGGCGAGGACAAGGCGCCGCGCTACTTCGTCAATCCCGAGATCCTGGCCTCGTCCGAGGACCTGCAGGGCTATGAAGAAGGCTGCCTGTCGGTGCCCGAGTACTATGACGAGGTCGAGCGCCCGGCCAAGGTTACTCTGCGCTACATGAACTACCAGGGCGAGACGATCGTCGAGGAAGCCGAGGGCCTGTTCGCGGTCTGCATCCAGCACGAGATGGACCACCTGGAAGGCGTGCTCTTCATCGACCACCTCTCGCGCCTGCGCCGCGACCGCGCCATGGCCAAGGTGAAAAAGGCTCGCCGCGCGGCTTAAGGTTGTCGGCGTTCTCGTCGTTCGGCCGTCCTTGGGCTACCAAGGACCAGGAGACGAGCCGATGACCCCCATCCTGACCGCCTTCAAGAGTTCGCCTGATCGCGGACGCGGACTGGCGCGGGACATGCCGGTGCGCTGGGCGCTGGAGGAGGTGGGCCAGCCCTATGAAGTCCGGCTGGTGACCTTCGGCGAGATGAAAGCGCCTGGGCACAAGTCGCTACAACCGTTCGGTCAGATCCCGACCTACGAGGCGGACGGCCTTGTCCTGTTCGAGTCCGGGGCGATCGTGCTGAACATCGCCGAGACCCATCCGGGCTTGCTGCCGTCTGAACCCGAGGCCCGGGCCCGCGCGATCGCATGGATGTTCGCCGCCGTCAGCACCGTGCAGCCGCCGATCGTCGAGCGCGAACGTTCGAGCCTGCTGGAGCGCGGCGAACCCTGGTTCGCGGCCCGCCAGCCAGTCTTGGAACAAGAGGTGCGTCTGCGTCTTGCGGACCTTTCCCAGTGGCTTGGCGACGCCGATTGGCTGGACGGCCCTTTCGGCGTCGGCGACCTCATGATGGTCACGGTGCTTCGCCGTCCGGCGGGGGCTAGTCTGCTAGGGGACTACCCGAACCTGGCGGCCTATGTGGAGCGCGCCGAGGCGAGGCCCGCTTTCCAGCGCGCCTTCGCCGCCCAATTGGCGGTGTTCGAGGCCTCGTCCAAGAGCTAGCGCTGGCGGCCGTGCTCGGTGTCGTAGGGCGTCCCATCGCGATGCCGATACACACTCTCCCCCTCCCGCAGCACCAGGTCGATATCTGGATAGTCGCAGCCGTCCTCCTCCGGCCGTCGGGACCCAACTTCCAGCAGTACCGCGTCCCGATCCGAGCGGTTCTGGAAGCAGTGGCCGTTGGCGACGCCGGCCTTGAAGCCAGCGCAGTCGCCGGCCCGCAGCACGGTCTCATCGTCGTTCTCGACCAGCACGACTTCACCCTCGACCACCCAGGTGAACTCATCCTCGGCCGTGTGCCAGTGACGCTGACTGGACCAGGCGCCGGGCGGTAGGCGCAGGAGGTTGACGCCGAACTGGTCTAGCCCGACCGCGTCGCCCAGCTTGGTGCGGTGACGCTTCAGGCAGGGCTGGTCGAACGGCGCGGGATAGGCCGTGCCGACGCGGGTGGGGGCGGTGGCGAGATCGATCTTGGGCATGACCTACCTTGGAACAAGCGTGCCGAATTTGCGTCGGCCCGGAGGGAAGCCTAAAGCCTGCATCATGACCAGTCTCGCGCCCGTTTCCGTCAGCATCGATCCCGTTGCGCTCGCCCAGGCCCTGATCCGGCGCCCATCGGTGACGCCGGCCGATGCGGGGGCGATGGACACGCTGCAGCGGCAACTGGAGGCGCTGGGTTTCGCCTGTCGCCGCATGAAATTCGGCGAGATCGAGAACCTCTACGCCCGGCGCGGGACGGCGCGGCCGAACCTGTGTTTTGCGGGCCATACCGACGTTGTGCCCGTCGGCGACGACGCGGCCTGGACCGCCGGACCGTTTGAGGCGCAGATCAAGGACGGGGTGCTGTTCGGTCGCGGCGCAGTCGACATGAAGTCGGCCATCGCCGCCTTTGTCGCCGCCGTCGCCAAGATCCCTGAGCATCCGGGTTCGATCAGCTTCCTGATCACCGGCGACGAAGAGGGCGTGGCCGAGGACGGTACGGTCAAGGTCGTCGAGGCCCTGGCCGCCGAGGGCGAGATCATCGACCACTGCATCGTCGGCGAGCCGACCTCGGCCAACCTCCTGGGCGACATGGTCAAGATCGGCCGTCGCGGCAGCATCAACGCCTGGATCACGGTCGAGGGCCGCCAGGGCCACGTGGCCTATCCGCACCGCGCAGCCAATCCGGTTCCGGTGCTGGTCGATATCCTGTCGGCGCTGAAGGCGCGGGTGTTGGACGAGGGTTACACCGGCTTCCAGCCGTCGAACCTGGAAATCACCACGATCGACGTGGGCAACACCGCCACCAACGTCATCCCGGCCTCGGCCAAGGCGCGCGTGAACATCCGCTTCAACCCCGCCCACAAGGGCAAGGACCTTGCCGCCTGGATCGAGGCCGAGTGCGCCAAGGCGGCGGAAGGCTTCGACGGAAACGCCAGCGCGCTGTGCAAGATCAGCGGCGAGGCCTTCCTGACCGAGCCGGGCGCCTTCACCGACGTGATCGTCGCCGCCGTCAGCGACGCCACCGGTCGCGCGCCGGAGCTGTCGACCACCGGCGGCACCAGCGACGCCCGCTTCATCCGGGCCCTGTGTCCGGTCGTCGAGTTCGGCCTGGTTGGCTCGACCATGCACCAGGTCGACGAGCGCGTTCCGGTGGAGGAAGTCCGCCAGCTGGCCGACGCCTACGAGGCGCTGGTCAACCGCTACTTCGCGGCGTTCGCCTGAGCCGAGCGGGGACGAGGATGAAGGCGCTCTCGATCCCCGATGTCTTGGCCGAGGTGGCCGTACTGGTGAAGCCGCATTTCGGCAAGGGCCGACCGGCCGACTACATCCCCCAACTCGCGATCGTGCCGGGAACGAAGTTCGGTATGGCCGTCCGCACGGTCGATGGCGGCGAACACGTCATCGGCGACGCAGACGAGGGCTTTTCGGTCCAGAGCATCACCAAGGTCTTCGCCCTCGGCCTCGCCTTGAACCGGCTGGGCGACGAGACCTGGACGCGGGTCGGCAAGGAGCCGTCCGGCACCCCGTTCAACCACCTCTCACTGCTGGAGGCCGAGCAGGGCGTGCCGCGCAATCCGTTCATCAACGCGGGCGCCCTGGCGGTGACCGATGTGCTGATGGACGTCACCCGCGATCCGGCGGCGCTGGTCCGCGACTTCGCAGGTTTCCTCTGCGATGAGCGGCTGGAGATCGACTCGGCGGTGGCGACCTCAGAACTGGCGCATGCCTGGCAGAACCGCGCCATCGCCAGCCTGATGCGCGGCAAGGGCACCATCACCCATGACCCGGAGGCGGTGGTCGCCGCCTATTGCCGCCAGTGCGCGCTGACCATGAGCTGTCGCCAGCTGGCCCGCGCCTTCCTGCCGCTGGCCGCCGGCGGCTTCTCGCCGATCGCCCAGGAGACGGTGTTCCCCGAGCGCCTGACCCGGCGCCTGAACGCCCTGCTGCTGACCTGCGGCATCTATGACAGCGTCGGCAGTTTCGCCTATCGCGTCGGCCTGCCAGCCAAGAGCGGGGTGGGCGGCGGCATCGTCGCGGTCATTCCTGGCAAGGCGACGGTCGCGGTCTGGTCGCCGGAGCTGGATCGGTTCGGGACGAGCGTGGTTGGCACGGCGGCGCTGGAGGCGTTCAGCCAGATCACCAACTGCTCGGTGCTGTAGGGCTTGATCACGGTCAAGGCGCGGGCGGTGGCCCCAGGCCAAGCTGGGGCCCATGACCATGACACGCCATCGAATTTTGATCCTGGTCGGCCATCCCGACCCCGCCCCCGAGCGTTTTTGCCGGGCGCTCGCCGAGGCCTATGCAAATGGAGCGGCGGAGGCGGGGCATGAGGTGCGTCGCGCCGACATCGGCCCGATGGACGTACCCTTGCTGGAAAGCCAGGCGGCTTTCCAAGTGGACGACATTCCCCGCCTGATCCGGGATCTTCGCGCGGACATCCTTTGGGCGGACCATCTGGTGCTGGTCTTCCCCCTCTGGCTGGGCGGGGTGCCGGCCAAGCTCAAGGCCGCGCTGGAGCAGGTGTTTCGGGGCGGGTTCGGATTTGAGGTCGGTCCCAAGGGCTGGAACTCGAAGCTCTCGGGTCGCACGGCGCGCATGGTGCTGACCATGGGCATGCCCGGGGCGATCTTCCGGATCGTCTTCGGGTCGCACGGCCTCAAGGCGGTGACGCAGGGCGTCTTCATGCTGGCGGGCGTCAAGCCGGCCCGCGCGTCGATCGTCGGCGGCGTCGAGGCCATCGGCGCCGGCGGCCGGACCCGGTGGTTGGAGCGGATGAGGAAGCTGGGCGCCGCCGCGAGTTAGTCGCCGTACCCGACGCCGACCAGATACAGCCCATCGGCTGGCGCGACGGGTCCGCATTCCCGGCGGTCCCTGGCCTCCAGCGCCGCCTTCACATCGTCCACCGTCCAACGTCCCGCGCCGACCTCGACCAGGGTGCCGGTCATCGAGCGAACCTGGCGGTGCAGGAAGGACCGCGCCTCGAAGTCGAGGTGAATCTCCTCGCCGACCCGGCGCACGCGGGCGACGTCCAGAGTCTTCACCGGGCTCTTCGCCTGGCAGTGCATGTCGCGGAAGGTGGTGAAGTCGTGCAGGCCGATCAGATGCTGGGCCGCCGCGTGCATGGCCTCGTGGTCGAGCTCCTTCTTCATGTGCCAGACCCGGCCCCTGTCCAGGGCCGGCGGGGCGCGACGGTTGAGGATCCGATAGAGGTAGCGCCGCTCATTGGCCGAGAAGCGGGCGTGCCAGTCCCCCTCCGCCACCTCGGCCGAGAGGATCGAGACCGCCTCGCGGGTCAGGTGGGCGTTGAGGGCGTTGAACACCGTCTGGGCCGGCCAGTCCTTTTCGAGATCGACATGGACGACCTGGCCGGTGGCGTGGACGCCTGTGTCGGTGCGGCCGGCGGCGGCGATGCGCACGTCCTGTCCGCAGAAGGCCTTCACCGCCGCCTCGATCGCGCCTTGCACACTGGGCAAGGTCGCCTGGGCCTGGAACCCGGCATAGGGGCGGCCGTCATACTCGACGAGGAGGCGGTAGCGGGGCATCAGGCCAGGACCGTTCCCATCGGGATCGGGAAGCCGCGCGTGAAGGCCTGAGCGTCCTGCACGCCCTTACCCTCGCGCTGGGCCTTCAGCAGGCGGATGGAGCCGTCTCCGCAGGCGATCAGCAGGCTGTCGTCCAGCACGGTTCCAGCGGCGCCCGAGGCGGCCTCGACACGCGACAGCAAGGCCTTCACGCGGACGGGACCTTTCTCCGACGGCGCCTCGAACCAGGCGCCGGGGAAGGGTGAGAGACCGCGGATGTGGCGATCGACCTCGACGGCTGGGCGAGTCCAGTCGATGCGGGCTTCGGCCGACTTGATTTTCTTGGCGTAGGTGACGCCGTCCTCCGCCTGCGGAGTTTCGTGAACGACCTCGCGCTCGATCGCTGCAAGGGCGACCGGCAGCAGGCGGGCGCCAACGGTGGCCAACTTGTCGTGCAGGCTGGCGGCCGTGTCATCGTCAGCGATGGCCACCTGCTCGGACATCAGGATCGGACCCTCGTCGAGGCCCTCGCTCATCCGCATGACCTGGACGCCGGTCACCGCATCGCCGGCCATGATCGCCCGCTGGATCGGCGCGGCGCCCCGCCAACGCGGCAGCAGGCTGGCGTGCAGGTTGAAGCAGCCGTGGCGCGGCGCCTCCAGGACGTCCTTCACCAGGATTTGGCCGAAGGCGACCACGACCGCGGCGTCGAGATCCAGGGCCTTGAAGGCCTCGATCTCCTCGGGGGTCTTCATCGAGACTGGCGTACGAACCGGCAGGCCCAGACCCTCGGCGAAGGCGTGGACCGGTGAGGGCTTCAGCTCTTGGCCGCGTCCGCGTGGCGCGGGGGGCTGGGAATAGACGCAGGCGATCTCGTGCCCCGAGGCGACGAGTTCGGCGAGGCAGGTGACGGCGAAATCGGGAGTGCCGAGAAAGGCGATGCGCATGGCGGGGGTTTAGCGGTCCCGGCGCTGGGACGCAAAGCCTGGCCGGAACCTGCGCCGTGGCCTTTCGTTATCTAGCCGACCCATGAACCCAGCCGGGAACTCGACCATGCGCTCGAAACTGCTTGTGATCGCCGCCGTCGGCGCCGCCTTGTCCATGGCGGCCTGCTCTGACCAGCATGCTCAGGAGGTCAAGGAGGGCGCGAAGGCCGCCGCCGCCGACGTCAAGGACGCGGCCCACGAGATCGCCAATGACCCTGACGTCAAGGAAGCGGGGACCGCGATCAAGGAAAGCGCCAAGGAAACGGGCGCGGAACTGAAGGAGGCCGTCGGCGAGGCCGGCCAGGAACTCAAGGAAGCCGGCAAGGAGTTCAAGCAGGACGCCAAGGAAGGCGCGGCCGAGAGCAAGAAACAACTGAACGAGGCGACGAAGTAGGGCGTCAGGTCCTAGCTTCAGCCTTGAAGAAGTCCCCTGGCCGCAATTCAGAGGGCGGCGGCCCGTAGCGGTTAGCGCCTTGAGCTCCGCGCACGAAGCCGATTTCGATCCAGCCCCACGCGCCCAGCGCAAAGCCGCTCAGCGCCAGAAGCGAAGCGCCGAGGATCGCCCCCGTGTTGGCGCCGTCCCTCAGCGTGCCAGCGGGGGCGAAAAGCACCCACGGACCGACAAGGAAGAAGAGCGCCCAGAGGACGCCCTTCCCCCGGTCATGCAGACGGCGCACCGTGATCGAGAAGCCGGTGAGCAGGAGGGGTGGGATGAAGGCCAGCGGCACGGCGCCTAGCCAGCCGCCCACGATCGTTCCGAAGGCCGCTAAGATGAACAGCGTGGCTCCAACGGCCGTGAGCATCACCTGGATGCGCCAATAGGTCAGGCGCGTCGCGCGACCTTCAAAGCCGAACAGCAGCTTCGCGTAGTCCAAGATCGTCTCCTCAGCCGAAGAGACAACCTTAGGGTGGTCCAGCTTACTCGACTAGTCCCGCAGCAGGTCGTTGATCGAGGTCTTCGACCGCGTCTGCGCGTCCACCGTCTTCACGATCACGGCGCAGTACAGGCCTGGGCCGCCGTTGGGGTCGGGCAGGTTGCCCGGCACGACCACGCTGTACGGCGGCACCTTGCCGATGTGGACGGCGCCGGTCTTGCGGTCGACGATCTTGGTCGAGGCGCTGATGAAAACGCCCATCGACAGGACCGAGCCTTCGCCGACGACCACGCCCTCGACGACTTCCGAGCGAGCGCCGATGAAGCAGTTGTCTTCAATGATGGTCGGATTGGCCTGCAGCGGCTCCAACACCCCGCCAATGCCGACGCCGCCGGACAGGTGAACGTTCTTGCCGATCTGGGCGCACGAGCCGACCGTCACCCAGGTGTCGACCATCGTGCCCTCGTCGACATAGCCGCCGATGTTCACGAACGAGGGCATCAGGATGACGTTCTTGCCGATGTGGGCGCCGCGACGGACGATCGCGCCCGGCACGGCGCGGAAGCCGCCGGCTTCGAACTGCGGCGCGTCCCAGCCGTCGAACTTGTTCGCCACCTTGTCCCACCACGGGCCCACGCCGCCGCCCAAGGCGCCCGAGCGCATCACGGCGTTGGGGTTCAGGCGGAACGACAGCAGCACGGCCTTTTTCAGCCACTGGTGGGTGAACCACTCGCCGTCGATCTTCTCGGCGACGCGGGCCTCGCCGCTGTCGAGCAGGCGCAGAGCCTCTTCGACGGCCGTGCGGACGGGACCAGTGGTCGCGGCGGAAACGTCGGCGCGGGCTTCCCAGGCGGCTTCGATTTCAGTCTGGAGATCGACGAGGCTCACGGCGGTCATGCGGGGCTTCCTTGCAGGCGCGCCGAGTTCAGGAACTCGGCGAGATCATTGGTGCGGAAATGAACGTGTTCGGAGGTCGAGGCGGCCGCGTGCGGGCCGACCAGCACAGTGGTCATGCCCATGCGCGAGGCCGGCACGAGGTTCTTTTCGCTATCCTCGAAGAAGGCCGTCATCGGCGGATCGATGTCATGCAGCTTGCAGATCCGATCGAAAGTCGCCAGGGCGGGCTTGGGCACATAGTCCGCTGTCTCGATAGCGAAGATCTCTGAGAACAGGTCCCGCAGACCGATGTGCGCCAGCACCCGCTCGGCGTGGCCGACCGATCCGTTGGTGAAGATCAGGCGCCGCCCGGGAAGGGCCGCGATCGCCAGGCGCAGGTCGGGATTGGGCGTCAGGCAGTCCAGGGAGACGTCGTGCACCTCGTCGAGGAAGCGACGGGGCTCGATGCCGTGGTTGGCCATCAGTCCGGCCAGGGTGGTGCCGTGCTCCTGGAAATAGCCATGTTGCAGCGCGCGCGCCTCGTCGCGCGGGAGACCGGTCTCCCGTGCCACAAAATCCGTCATCTTGGCCTCGATGAGGCTCATGAACCGGGTTTCGAGCGGGTAGAGCGTGTTGTCGAGGTCGAACAGCCAGGTGTCGATGTGGGAGAGGTCGGCGCTCATCGCTTGATGAGCGTACCCGCGCCGTGCTCGCTGAACAGCTCGACCAGCATGGCGTGCGGGCGGCGGCCGTCCAGGATGACAACAGCCTCGACACCGGACTCGATCGCGTGGATGGCGTTCTCCAGCTTCGGGATCATGCCGCCGGTGGCCACGCCCGTGGCGATCAGCTCGCGCGCCTGTTCGATCGTCATTTCGCGGATCAACTCGCCGTTTCCGTCCAGGACCCCCTTGATGTCGGTCAGCATCAGCATGCGCTTGGCCTTCAGCGCGCCGGCCAGGGCGCCGGCCACGGTGTCGGCGTTGATGTTGAAGGTGTCGCCGTCGGCCGAGACCCCAATCGGGGCGACGACCGGAATATAGTCGTGCTCGGACGTCAGCAGGGCTTCGATCAGCTGCGGGTCGACCTTGGTGGGTTCGCCCACAAAGCCCAGGTCCACCGCTTGTTCGATATTGCTGTCGGGATCCTTCTTGGTCCGGGTCACCTTCTCGGCGGTGATCAGGCGAGCGTCCTTGCCCGAGAGGCCTACGCCGCGCACGTCGGCTTCGGCGCCGGCCAGCGTGATCCAGTTGGCGATTTCCTTGTTGATGGCCCCTGAGAGGACCATCTCGGCGACTTCCATCGTCGCCTCGTCGGTGACGCGCAGGCCGTCCACGAAGGTCGACTTGACGCCGGCCTTGTCGAGCATCCGGCTGATCTGCGGGCCGCCGCCGTGGACGACCACGGGGTGGACGCCCAGAAGCTTCAGCAGTACGGCGTCGGCGGCGAAGACCTTGGCGACCTCTTCCTGGCCCATGGCGTGGCCGCCGTATTTGATCACAACCGTCTCGCGGTCGTAGATCTGGATAAAGGGCAGGGCTTCGGCCAGGGTCTTGGCGGTGGCCCAGCCGGCTTCCTCGGCGACGTCGTTCAAGGCGGCTGTCCTCGAAGGGAAAATTAGGCGGGCCTCGATAGCGGACCCGGCCCCCCCTGTCACCAAAAACGAGCCCTGCGCTAGTCCGAGCGACTGAAGCGCAGCTTGAGCGCCAGCATGGCGCCGGACATCAGGAGGCACGCGAGATTGGAGGCGATCACCGGCCAGGCCTGGATCATCACGCCATAGGCCAACCAGCACGCAAACCCGGTGACTGTGACCAAGTACATGCGGAGCGAGACCGCCGAAGCATCGCGCTCTCGCCAAGTCTTGACGATCTGGGGCGCGAAGCTGCCGATCGACAGTAAAGCCGCCAGCGTTCCGACCAAGACGGCGATGGGCGGCCCGTCCATCAAGCCGACTTCGCCAGCGGGTCTTCGGCGCCCCAGCGCTGCGCGTAGGCCGGGGCCAGGGTGAGGCCTACAGGAATCGGACCCGGCGCGCGCCCCTCGGTCAGGCAGACGGCCAGATAGGCGAGGGCGGTCTTCACGCCGTGCTCCGAATAGGGCTTGCCGATCACGCCGCAGGCGCCGGCGAAATCGTCGGGCAGACGTTTGACGTTGGCGGTCATGAACAGCGCCACGCCGCCGCAGTCGTCGGCGATCTTGCGGGCGACATCGACGCCGGTGGGACCGTCGCTGAGATGAACGTCGACGAGCGCCAGATCCGGTTTCAGCTGCTCCGCGAGCGCCACGGCCTCTTGCGAGCTCATAGCGCAGCCGAGAGGATGACAACCGGCTTCCTCGATCAGATGTTCGAGTTCGATCGCGAGAAGCATCTCGTCCTCGACAATCAGAACATCGAGCGCCGGCCGGCTCATTACCAAAACGCGTCCTTACCTAGTGCGCCCCATTGACGGGCAACAGAACGACCACCCGGGTTCCCGGTTCCGCGTCGGTCGTTTCCCATTTCGCCTTCAGCTGCTGGCAAAGCAGCTGGACGATGGTGAGACCGAAGCCGGACATGCTCGTTTCCTTGTCCAGACCAACGCCGTCGTCGGTGATTTCGATCCGGAAGTCGCCGTTCAGGCGAGAAACGCCGACGAAGATGCGACCGCCACGCCCCTCTGGAAAGCCGTGCCGTAACGCGTTGGTCAGCAGTTCGTTGACGACCAGGGCGAACGGCGCGGCCTTGGCGGCCGGGATTTCCACGCGCTCGAGGTCAAGCTCCACGCGAATGTCGTCGCGCATGGCCGAACCCATCAGGTCTGCGACCATGTCGCGGATGAACGCCGAGACGTCGAAGCGTTCGACGTCCTCGCTCTGAAACAGGCGTCGATGCACGGTCGCGATCGCGTTCACGCGGCCGAGCATGCCCTTCAGCGACGCCTTCACTGCCGGATCGGGCACGCGGCGGTTCTGCAGCAGCAGGAGGCTGGAGATCAGCTGAAGGTTGTTCTTCACGCGGTGGTCTACCTCGTGAAGCAGCGCCGTCTTTTGTTCAAGCGCCTGGGTCAGTTCCCGCGTCCGGTCTTCGACCACCTGCTGAAGACCATCGCTATGGTCGCGCGCGCGAAACTCGATGGCCTTCTTGTCGCTGACGTCGAGTTGCGATCCGAAGAAATAGACGATCTTGCCGACGTCGTTACGTACAGGAGACAGATAGAGCGCATTCCAGAACGGCGAGCCGTCCTTGCGATAGTTCAACAGGTCCATCGCGATGTCCTGGCCCGCCGCTACGGCGTCGCGGATGGCGCTAGCGGCCTCGCGATCCGTCTCCGGACCCTGAAGGAAGCGACAGTTACGGCCGATCACTTCCTCTCGGGGGTATCCGGTGAGGCGCAGGAAAGCGTCGTTGGCGAAGATGATCGGATTGTCGTCTCGGGTGGCGTCGGTGACGATCATGGCCATGCGCGTCGCCTTGATCGCGGCGGCGAACGGGTCTCCGACACCGTGGCCGGAGGCGAGTTCCTGGCCGAGCCGGTGAAATTCCGAATAGTCTTCCAAGGCCAAGCTCCCACCTCCCCGTGGACGCTCAACGTACCCGATCGTGTCGGGTTCCCAACAGTGGTTATGTCAAGGCGCGAAGGGGGCCACGGGCTCCCGCCAGCAGGCCGGAGATGCGCCCTCCTGCGTCGGGCCACGCTGGTTAGGGAGCGACCGGACTTCCCGGAACGGCCGCCCCCCCAAAGAGCTCAGGTCACTTCGGTTGATAGATGCGGTCGAAGACGCCGCCGTCACTGAAGTGGATGGCCTGGGCCTTCTTCCAGCCGCCGAACGCACCGTCGATCGTCACCAGCGGGATCTTCTTGAATTTGCTTGCATACTTGGCGACGGCCGCTGCGTTGCGGGGGCGGTAGTGGTGCTTGCCGATCAGGTCTTGGGCCAGCGGGCTGTAGAGGAAATTGAGGTAGCCTTGCGCGACCAGGCGGGTCTTGTGGCGGTCGACATTCTTGTCAACCAGCGCCACCGGCGGTTCGGCCAGGATCGATAGCGACGGATAGACAATCTCGTACTGGCCCGGCAGTTCCTCTTGCGCGAGGAACGCCTCATTTTCCCACGTTAGGAGGACATCGCCGATGCCACGCTGGGTGAAGGTGGTGGTTGCGCCGCGCGCGCCGGAGTCCAGGATAGGCACATTCTGGAAGAGAGCCTTGACGAAGGCCTCGGCCTTGGCGGGACTTCCGCCCGGTTGCTTCAAGGCCCAGGCCCAGCCCGCCAGATAGTTCCAGCGCGCGCCGCCGCCGGTCTTGGGGTTGGGGGTGATCACCGCTACGCCCGGCTTGATCAGATCGCCCCAGTCCTTGATCCGCTTGGGATTACCCTTTCGAACCAGGAACACGATCGTTGAACTGTAGGGCGTGGAGTTGTTCGGCAGGCGCGATTGCCAGTTGGCCGGCAGGAGCTTGGCCTTGGCCGCGATCTCGTCAATGTCATAGGCCAGGGCCAGGGTCACGACGTCGGCCTGCAGGCCGTCGATCACCGAGCGCGCCTGCTTGCCCGAGCCCCCGTGGCTCTGATTGATCGTCAGCGTCTGTCCGACACGCGTCTTCCAATAGGTGACGTAGGCGGCGTTGATCTCCTTGTAGAGCTCTCGGGTCGGGTCGTAGCTGACATTGAGCAGCGAGACCGTTTTGCCCTGAGCCTGAGCGACGCCGCCGAGCATGGCCGGCGCGGCGAGGACGCCGGCGCCAGCTGTGGCGGCGCCGAGGACACCTCGACGCGTGGGTTTCGTGAAACGACGGGTCATCGGTGTCCTCGGTGCTGTGGAGGTTAGAAAACGTATTGTGTTCGGACCGACCAAATGTCGAGGTCCTGGCCGACCTGCGCGCCCGCCGGCGGGGTGGCGCCGGCCACGAAGGCCGAGCCGCCGGGCGAGAGGCGCTTGACCTCGACATTGCGGTACGCTGCGGAGAGCGAAACGACTGGGTTGAGATACCAGTTCACGCCCAGGGATAGGATGTTCTGCTCACCGCCGCGGATCGCCCCGGCGACCGGCGCGGAGCCGGCCGGCCCGGCGAGGTAGTCCAGGTCGAAGTTGGAATAGCGCGCGGCCAGTTCGATCGCGCCCCAGTCGCCTTTCTTCAGGTCAAAGGGCTTGGCCGGACGCGGCGCGTCGAAGCCGGCGGTCGCGGTGGTGTAGCGGCGGGACTCGCCCGTCAGCGTCCAGCCGGCCTGGACATACCAGCCGTTGAACTTGGGGTCTGGCAGGGTGCTGTTGCGGCGCTTGACCTTGATGTCGAAATACTCGGCCTGCACGAAGACGTTCTTGCGCAGTGCGCCGAACTCCAGCCCGATCGCGGTCAGGCTGTCGGCGTCGATGTTGCCAGTGTCGATCAGTCGCGTGCCGTCGACCCGGAGTTCGGGGCGATCGCGGAGCCGCAGGTTGGTGACAGCGCCGCCCGTGGCCGCGACGTCAGGACCGCCCTTGGCCGGATGGATGACGAGGTTGGTGTTGACCCCCGTATGGACCAGCCACCCGTCGCCCTTGAACGGAACGACCGAGAAGCGGCCGATGAAGCCCAGCTGTTCGTCGAAGGTCTGGGTCGTCACGGTGTTGCCGGTGACGGCGGCGGAGAAGGTCCAGCGTTCGCCGTTGTTAAACACCCCAAGGGTCGCACGGCCATCGCCGCCGGAGAGGCCCCGGATCGTTTCGGCGACAGAAGCGCGCTCTACGAACAGCGATCCGGTGAAGCTGGCGGCGTCTTCCAGGCTGGTGGGGTGCGGGTAGAAGCCCGCGCGGACCCGCATCGGCAGCCCGTTGTACTGCAGCCAGGCCGACGAGATCTTCCCGGCCTCTTCGGTTCCCGACCCGCCAAAATCATAGACCATGTTATAGTCGAAGACGCCGAAGACCTTACCTTCGATGCCGAAGCGCGCCCGACGGACGTTGACGCCATCAGAGAGATCGCGCGCGCGGTCGTTCTCGGTGGCGTCGCCGAAGGAGCCGCGTCGGAAATCCGTCGCGAGGGGGCCAGCGGCGCTCTGGTCATAGAGCGCGGCGTCGGCCTGGAAGAAGCCGCGAAGCGACGCCGAAAACGCCCCATCGCCGGTGGAGAAGGTGGGGCGGCCGTTCGCTAGGCTCACGCTGGTCGTGTTCGGGCTTGGCTTGGCATCCTTGGGGCTCGCGGCGGTGGCGGCCTTGAGATCGGAAACTTGCTTCTGCAAGGCTGCGAGCTGGGCTTCCAGCGCGGCGATGCGGGCGGTGGCGTCGTCGGGCGAGGTCTGCGCTGAGGCGGCGCCGGCGGTGACGAGCAGGGAGGCTCCGGCGATCAGCGCGGCGCGGAAGGCGGTCTTGGCAACGGTCATGGTTAGTCCCCTCTCGGCGCGCAGCGCGAGCCGACCTGCCGAGGTCTAGGAAGACGATCATTCCTAGCTCGGGAATAGAGATTAAGGGAGCCGGCCCCTAGATTTTCTTGAGGCGCGACGAAGTGTCGCGAAAAAGCTCCGCGAATCTTCCATGTAATCAATCAGTTGAAGCGATTAAAAATCCGTTTGTGGAAAAGGCCGCCTCGGTCTCCCGAAGCGGCCTTTCCTTAGAAAAACGGGTGATGAGGCGATTTGACGCGCTTAGAACATAGCCCGACCTGAGAGGCGCAGATTGTAACGCTTCTGCTTCTTGGTGGCTTCTACGCCGCCTTCCAGCGCCAGATAAGACATCGGGGTGCCCGCCCGAAGCGCGAGGCCCGCTGTGACAGCGCCGTCCTTGCTGTTCAGGGCGGCCAGCGAGAACGGGTTGCCGCCCTTGAAGCGCGCCACCGTGTCGCCGACGGAACCCGCCAGGGTCTGGCGGTAACCGACGCGAACTTCGGGGCGCCACCAGACCTGTTTGCCGAAGTCGGCGCCCATGACCACGCCGAGTTCGCCGCTGAGGTTGCTGGACGTGCGCTTGTCGACCGTGAGGTCAAAGCCTGCGCCGCCGCCGCTCTCGGCGCGCTTGCCTTCGCGCAGCCAGACATAATCGAGACGACCTTCCGGACGGGCGAAGAAGCGACCGAACTTCTGCTCGTAGGCCATGCCGGCATAGGCGTTGGCGGTCACGCCATTCCAATCGGCGCTGTTCTTCAACACGAGGTCGGCGACGCCGTTGCCGTCGGCGTCGGGCGCGATGAAGCGGCGATCTCCCTGGAAGAAGGCGTAACCCACGCCGCCCCCGGCGTTGAAGCGCCAGCCGCCGATGGAACGCCGCCAGTAGGCTCCGCTCTGAACGAACGAGGCGGTGGTCTGCTCGCCAACCTTGGCGACCGTGTCGTGTTCCTCGATGCTCATATAGGCCAGGGTGAGGCCCAGCGCGCCGCCGGCGTCGCCCATGGCTTCATAACCGCCCACAAAGCCGAAGGCCTGGGTGTCCGAGCCGAGGGTCTGGTCGGTGTCGCGGCGTGTCAGCGAGTTGATCTCCTGCACCCAGACGCTGTCGGGTCCGTAACGGTCACCCGGATCCGGACGGAACATGGTCGCGGCCGAAATCTGCTGATTCACCGACTGCAGGGCCGCGAACAGGCCCTCGCCCTGGTCGGGCAGCATCTGGTCGTAGAGGTCTCGGAAGCCGTCGCGCGAGTTCTGGCTCAGGAACGGTGCGGCCAGCGCCGTGTCCGCGCCGAGCGCCGCATACACCGCGTCATAGGCCGAGGCTTCCGCCTGGTTGAACCCGATTTCGGCGGCGGTGCGGCGGCGCACGTCGATATAGACGTTGTTGGCGTCGGCGCGGCTGGTAGCGACGTAGAGGTAGGGCGATTCCGCAAGCAGGCCGGAACCGATGGTGCCGACGTTGATGTTGGAGCCCTGGATGACGGTGAACGTCGTCGGTTGTTTGACGAGGTTGGCCATCCGGATGCCGAGCTCGGCGCCTGTGGCGATGTTGGTTGCGCCGGAAACCACCAGCTTGGTGTTCGTGCCCGCACTGGCGTCGGCGGAGAAGAGAAGCTTGGCTTTTGAGCCGAGGTTCAGGCTGGTGACGTTGATAGTGTCGCTGTTGGCGATGCCGAGGCTGCCGTTGGCGATGGCCAGATCCAGCTTGCCGTCGCTGTCATAGAGCTTGCCCAGCGCGACGGCGCCGCCGTCGATCGACAGGCGATCCTGACCGGCCCCGAACGACATTTCGCCCAGCAGCGTGCCGCTCCACAGGTTCAGGGTGTCTGCGCCGCCGCCAAACAGCACGTCGCCCACCGTCGAAGGCGCGGTGGTGGTCGAGCTGGAAGTGGCGCTCGTGGTGGTGTCAGTGCTCGGGTAGGTGCTCGTCGAGGTAAAGTCGGCGGGGCCTGACTGGGTGAACGTCACGCCGGACGTATTGGCCCGCAGGTCCAGAGCGATGGCTCGTCCGGCGCTGGTCACGGTCGCCGCCGTACCGTCCGCCTTGATGGCCGGCGCCGAGACGGTGGCGCGCAGGGCGCCCGTGTTCGAGATCGTTCGCAGCGTGCCGGCCTGGTCGAGCACGGCGACCGCATCGCCGGTCTCGCCGGTACGTGTGGCCGTGATGCTGCCGGTGTTGTTCAGGCTGGTCGCAGAAGCGCCTGCGCCGATCACGATCCCGCGCGCGTTGGCCGTGACGCCAGACCCGGCGAACGAGGCGGAGTTGGCGGTGATCGAACCGCGATTGAGGATCGCGCTGGCCGTCGCTCCCGAATTGAGCAGGGCGCCGGTAGCGTTGGCCTCATACGAGGTCGCGGTGATCTGCCCGTCGTTTCGCAGGCCGCCAGTCAGGGTGGTGGTGCGGCCGCCGCCAGCGCCAATCGAGACGCCCGTAGCCGACACGCCGTTATAGACGCCATTCGCCGTGATCGCGCCCTTGGCGATCAGGCCATAAGCGTTGTCGCCGGTCCCGACCGCGCCCAGAGTCACATTCTGGCTGGTCGAGCCGATCAGCAGCGCCGGGGCCTGGCCGGAGACCGTGATGCTCGACGTGCCACTGCTGCTGGACGAGACCGTCGTGGTCGTCGTCGTGCCGTCGCTGTTGACCTTGGTCGAGAAGTTCAACCCTTGCAGCAGCACACCGCCGCTGACGTCGCCGGCTACGCGAACCGCCGGTCCGCCTTGCAGCAGGTCATCGGCGTCCAGCTTGTTCAAGGCGTCGAGCGTCGTCGGCCGCGACGTGTAACGGTAGCCGGTCGCGGTGGCGGTGCCTTGAAGAACCAGCGCGCCGGAGATGTTCGAGTCGATCGCCTGCGCGACGGCATTGACGCCTTGCACGTTGATCTGGCCGCCCAGCGTCACCTTGCCGGTCACCAGCGCGGCGAGCCGCACGCCGTAGGCGTTGTCGCCGATGACGCTGATTGCGCCTAGGTTCGTGACGTTGCCGACGATGGGGCCTTCCAGCAGCATGCCGGCCGAATTGTTGCCTTCGATGCTGATGATGCCGGTGGCGTCATTGGTAATGTCGCCGGTGAAGGCGCCGGCGTTGGTCAGACGAACCCCAACGCGATTTGAGCCCTGGGCGAACACGCCGTCGAGGTCGCCGTCCGAGTCGCTGTCGCTCGCGGTGTAGTCTTCCAGCAACGAAATCGTCGCCGAATTGGTCAACCCACCGGTCTTGCCGCCGATGATCAGCACGCCGACACCGTCATTGACGCCGTTGGTCGAGAGCGTACCGAGGTTCGTCACCTTGTTGTTGCTGTCGATCGTGACGATCGGTCCGGCCGTCGTCGGCTTGATCGAACCTTCCGCGGTGATTCTGATGTCGTCGGCGGTCGAGCCCGTCGCCGTGCTCGTCGTGATCGGCGTCGTGCGCGCGGTGGAGACCGTCGTCTGAGCCGAGGCGGCGAGACCAATGGCCAGGAGAGGAGCGGCCGCGACCGTCGCGACCAGGACCTTGCGCTGCATTACGAACGACACCTCGATAGAAACCGGGCCACTAATTCGGGTCACGATGCGGCGAAAATGCGGTGAGTTCCGCTCGCGACACGCACTAGGGCGTCAATCGTCTATCGCATGGCTTGGCGGGGCGCCATATCTGGTTCGTCGAATCGCCTCTCACTTGAATCGGTGAAGCCCCACCATGCCGCTGGCGAACCTGCCCCTGGATGGCCCCCAGCGATCGCGCGCAAGCGTCCGTTGGTCGCTATGGCTTGGACCGGCGGCCCTGCTGGGCCTTGCGGTCACCGGTCTGGCTGAGCCCGCCCCCGCCGTGTTCGCCGCGCTGACGGTGGCCGGCCTGAGCCTTTTCCTGAACCGCCGCCGCGAAACGGAGGCTTCCGGACACGCGGCGATGGTTGTCGCCGCGCCGGACGCCAAGAACGAGCCGACGCCGCCTTTCGCCGCCATATTGGACCGGTTGCCCGATCCGTTGATGGTGATCGCGGCCGAGGAAGCCGACGATCTCACGGGGCGGCGCTTCCTGTTCGCCAACGCGGCCGCCCGTGAGCTGTTCAAGATTCAACACCAAGGCGCGCTGCTGGTCACCGCCGTGCGCCACCCCCGCGTCCTGGAGGCCGTGGATGAGGCCCTGTTCGGTGCGATCGAGGGCGTTGTGGAGTTCGAGACGGGCGGCGCCCAGGGGCGCTCATGGCTGGCCTACGCGCGCCCCCTGAAGGAGACGGCGGGGCGCTCCAAGCTGGCGCTGCTGGCCCTGCGCGACGAGACCGACGCTCGACGAAGCGAGCGCACGCGCGCCGACTTTCTGGCCAACGCCAGCCATGAGCTTCGCACCCCGCTAGCCTCGTTGTCGGGGTTCATCGAAACCTTGCGCGGTCACGCCAAGGACGACCCGGGCGCGCGCGACAAGTTCCTGGCCATCATGCTGGCTCAGGCCGAGCGGATGTCGCGTCTGATCGACGACCTGATGAGCCTGTCGCGCATCGAGTTGAACGAACACATCGCGCCGGCGGGGCGCGTGGACCTGTCCATGGCCGCGATTGATGTCATCGACGCCCTGGCGCCGCAGGCTCGCGACAAGGGCGTGACGTTCGATCCGGTTCTGCCGCCCCGCGGTGGCGCGGTCGTCGACGGAGACCGGGACCAGATTATTCAGGTGGTCCAGAACCTCGTCGACAACGCAATCAAGTATACGCCGCAGGATGGCGTGGTGCGGGTCGAGGTGTTTCCAGGGCTTGCGGCCGAGGCCGCCGCCGCCGCCCGTGATCCCGCCGCCTCGCGCATGTCGCTTCTGACGCCCGATCACGACCCGGCCGAGCGCTACGCGGTGCTGCGCGTTACCGATCGGGGACCGGGTCTGGCGCGCGAACACCTGCCCCGCCTGACCGAGCGATTTTATCGTGTCGAGGGACAGAAGAGCGGCGATCGGTCAGGTACGGGCCTTGGTCTGGCCATCGTCAAACACATCATGAACCGGCATCGCGGCGGTCTGACCGTCGAGAGCGTGCAGGGGAAAGGTGCGACCTTCGGAGTCTACCTTCCCATGGCGAAGGCAGAGGGGGCGGCGAGCCTCAAGACGGCGGCGACCGAGGCCTGACGCCGCTGAAGACGGGCTTATCGTCCGTCGCTGTCGTCAAACTGTCATACAACTGTCGCATAAGCACAGCGCCCGGCCGGCATAGACGCCCGGGGGGAGGGCCCGCGATCCTGCGTGGCGCTCGACAACTCGCGCAAGATTAGCCTCACGCATGCTGACCTGGCTTTCGCTTCTCGTCCTGGCGCTGTTTTCCGGCGCAGCCTTCATGGCTGGCCGCCGGCGCGCCACGACCGCCGCTGCGGGCCACCCCCGCGTGCTCCATTCCTTGCCGAACTACTACGGGACCTATGTCGCGCTGTGGGCCGGCGTTCCCGCCGCCTTGCTGCTTTTGCTGGGCGTCATGGCCGGAGGGCGTCTCGAGGACGCGATCCTGCAGTCGACTCGTCCGGCGGCCGTCCAGGCGCTGGAGCCGGACCGTCAGGCGGTGTTCTACAGCGATGTCCGCGCGATCGCGGCCGCACAGTCGCCCTCCGAAGTCGCCTATGAGGGTGAGCTGAAGGTCGCCCTCGACGCCAAGGTCGCCGAGGCCAAGCGCATCGAGGCCGTCGTCAACACCGGCATGCTGGCCGGCGCGGGTGTTCTCGCCCTCGCGGGCTTCCTCCTGGCCTTCCCGCGCATCAATCCCGAATTCCGCGCCCGCAATCGCGTCGAAGGCTGGACGAGCAGCCTGCTGATCGCCTGCTCGGTCGCGGCGGTTCTGACCACGCTGGGCATCGTTCTGTCGCTGGTCTGGGAAAGCTGGCGCTTCTTCCAGAGCGTAAGCCCGCTGTCGTTCCTTTTCGGGACCGAGTGGAGCCCGCAGATCGCCATGCGCGCCGATCAGGTCGCCTCGTCGGGCGCCTTCGGGGCGGTGCCGCTGTTCGCCGGCACCTTCCTGATCATGCTGATCGCGATGCTGGTGGCCGCGCCCGTCGGTCTCTATTCGGCGATCTATCTTTCGGAATACGCAAGCCGCCCGGTGCGCGGCGTGGTGAAGCCCCTGCTCGAGGTGTTGGCCGGCGTGCCGACCGTCGTCTACGGCTTCTTCGCCGCCCTGACCGTGGGACCGCTGTTCCGAGCCGGCTTCAACGCCATCGGCGCGGCCCTGCCGCCCGGTCCGATGGCCACCTATCTGATGGAAGTCCAGAACCAGATGGCGCTCGTCGCCGGTGTGGTGATGGGCATCATGCTGATCCCGTTCGTCTCCTCGCTGTCGGACGACATTATCAATGCGGTGCCGCAGTCCCTGCGCGACGGCAGCTACGCCATGGGCGCGACCAAGTCCGAGACGGTCAAGAAGGTGGTCCTGCCGGCCGCCCTGCCGGGCATCATGGCCGCGATGCTGCTGGCCATCTCCCGCGCCGTCGGCGAGACCATGATCGTCACCATGGCGGCGGGCCTGCAGGCCAAGCTGACCGCTAATCCGCTCGATACGGTGACCACCGTCACCGTGCAGATCGTCACCTTGCTCACCGGCGACCAGGAGTTCGACAGCCCCAAGACTCTGTCGGCGTTCGGTCTCGGCCTCACCCTGTTCGTGGTGACGCTGTGCCTGAACATCATCGCCCTGCGCATCGTCCAGAAGTACCGGGAACAATATGACTGACGCGACCCTCGGCGCGGCCGCCCCGCGCCAGGCCCCCTCGGCCGCCGAAGCCCGTCTGAAGAAGCGCCACCGCGCCGAACGCCTGTTCAAGGCCCAAGGGGTCGCCGCGATCGTCGTCGCGATGATCTTCCTGGTGGTGCTGGTCGGTCGGATCGTCAGCCAGGGCTACTCGACCTTCGAGACCCACACCCTGTCGGTGCCGGTCTATCTGAATCCCGACCGGATCGACACGTCGGACCTGTCTGGCGTCAACTACGACTACATCGTCGCCGAGGCGGTGATGAAGAAGTTGGGCCTGCAGGATGACGATTACGGCACGATCTCGTCCAAGGTCCAGGATCTGGTGTCGCGCGATTTTGGCTTCCAGCTGCTGAACAAGCTAAAGGCCGATCAAAAGCTGATCGGGCAAACCGTCACGGTCACCGGCCCCCTGAAGGCCGACGCCGATCTTTATTTCAAGGGGCAGATCAAGCGCTCGACCGCCGAAGGCGATCGCAAGCTCGACAATCAGCAACTGGACTGGCTGGATAGGCTCAAGAAGGACGGCGCGATCACGTCGGGCTTCAATCTCGGCTTCTTCACTCACTCCGACTCGACCGAACCCGAACAGGCCGGTGTGCTCGGCGCGGTGATCGGCTCGGCCATGATGCTGCTGATCACCGCCCTGATCGCGGTGCCCGTGGGTGTTCTGGCCGCTGTCTATCTGGAAGAGTTCGCGCCGAAGAACCGCTGGACCGATATCATCGAGGTCAACATCAACAACCTCGCGGCCGTGCCCTCGATCGTCTACGGCCTGCTGGGCTTGGCGTTGTTCATCAACTGGCTGAACGTGCCGCGCGGTTCGCCGCTGGTGGGCGGTCTAGTCCTGGCGCTGATGGCGTTGCCGACGGTGATCATTGCCACGCGCTCGGCCCTGAAGGCGGTGCCGCCTTCGATCCGCGAGGCTGCTCTGGGCGTTGGCGCGTCCAAGACCCAGACCGTCTTCCACCACGTTCTGCCGCTGGCCATGCCCGGCGTGATGACCGGCGCTATCCTGTCGCTGGCCCACGCGCTTGGCGAAACGGCGCCGCTGCTGATGATCGGCATGGTTTCGTTCGTACCTGGCGTGCCGGAAGGCCTGACCGGCGCGGCCACCGTGCTGCCCGTACAGGTGTTCATCTGGGAGAACGCTTCCGAGCGCGCCTTCCATGAGCGCACCGCCGCGGCCATCATCGTTCTTCTCGTCTTCATGATCGTCATGAACGCGGCCGCCGTGATCCTGCGCCGCCGCTTCGAACGCCGCTGGTAGGAGCGCTCATGACCTCGATCCTGAATCCCCTTGCTTCGCCCCTCCTCCAGGGACACGCCATGACCGTCCAAAGCCCCGACGATTCCTCCCGCGCGTCGGTGATCAACACCGCCCCGACCTCCGCCCCGGCGACCGCCGAGCCCAAGATCAAGGCGCGTGGCGTCAAGGTCTTCTACGGCGAGAAACAGGCGCTCTTTGACGTCGATCTCGATGTCCCCGGCAAATCGGTCACCGCCTTCATCGGCCCGTCGGGCTGCGGCAAGTCGACCTTCCTGCGCTGCATCAACCGCATGAACGACACGATCCCCAGCGCGCGCGTCGAAGGCTCGATCCAGATTGACGGCGCCGACGTCAACGCCAAGAGCGTCGACCCGGTGGTGCTGCGCTCGCGCGTCGGCATGGTGTTCCAGAAGCCCAACCCCTTCCCGAAGACGATCTTCGAGAACGTCGCCTATGGTCCCCGCATCCACGGCCTCGCCACTGGCAAGGCTGAACTGGAAGCGATCGTCGAGAGCAGCCTCAAGAAGGCTGGTCTTTGGAACGAGGTCGCCGATCGCCTGCACCAGCCCGGCACCGGCCTGTCCGGCGGCCAGCGGCAGCGTCTGGTCATCGCCCGGGCCATCGCCGTTTCGCCCGAAGTGATCCTGATGGACGAGCCGTGCTCGGCTCTCGACCCGATCGCCACCGCCAAGATCGAGGAACTGATCGACGAACTGCGCAGCCAGTTCTGCATCGTCATCGTGACGCACTCGATGGCCCAGGCCGCCCGCGTCTCGCAGCGCACGGCGTTCTTCCACCTCGGCAAGCTGGTCGAGAGCGGCCCAACCGAGGAGATGTTCACCAATCCTCGCGACAGCCGCACCCAGGACTACATCACCGGCCGCTTCGGCTAAGCGGAACCGGAGGAAGCTGACATGACCGAACATACCGTCAAATCGTACGGCGAAGAGCTGGCCCACCTGACCGCCGAAGTCACCCGCATGGGCGGCATCGCCGAGAGCCAGGTCGCCGACTGCATCGCCGCCATCGCCCGCCGCGACGGCCCGCTGGCCCAGGCGGTCGTGGCCGGCGACGAGCGTCTGGACACGCTGCAGTCCGAAATCGAGCGCAAGGCCTTCCGCCTGATCGCACTGCGTCAACCCATGGCGGTGGATCTGCGTCACGCTGTGGCCGCGCTGAAGATTTCGATGAGCCTGGAGCGCTGCGGCGACATGGCCAAGAACATCGGCAAGCGGGCCCTTATCCTGACCGAGGCCGACCCGATGAGCGCCCTGACGCGCTCGATCGAGCGTATGGGCAAGCTTGTCCAGGGGCGTCTGAAGGACGTGCTGGACGCCTACACGACCTCGGACCTTCAGCGCGCCATCGGCGTCTGGAGCCGCGACGAAGAGGTCGACGAGCACTACAACGCCATCTTCCGCGAACTGCTCACCTACATGATGGGCGATCCGCGAACCATCAACGCGTGCACGCATCTGCTGTTCGTGGCCAAGAATCTCGAGCGGATCGGCGACCACGCCACCAACATCGCCGAAATCATTCATTTCGAGCTGACGGGCGAGGAACTGACCTCGCAGCGTCCCAAGCTCGATGTGCTGTCGCACTAGCTCCGAAAGAGGCGGCTGAAATGACTCCCTACGTTTTGGTGGTCGAAGACGAAGACGCCCTGGCCACCCTGCTGCACTACAACCTCGACAAGGAGGGCTACCGCGTCGGCGTCGCCGGCGACGGCGAGGAAGCCCTGATCATGGCCAACGAGCGCGCGCCGGATCTGGTGATCCTCGACTGGATGCTGCCCAAGGTCTCCGGCATCGAGGTCTGCCGCCGCCTGCGCGGCCGGGCCGAGACGCGCAACGTGCCGATCATCATGCTGACGGCGCGCGGCGAGGAAACCGATCGCATCCGGGGTCTGGACACCGGCGCCGACGACTATGTGGTCAAGCCGTTCTCGATGGTCGAACTGACCGCTCGCGTCCGAGCCGTGCTGCGCCGAATCCGCCCCGGTCTGGCCGACGATCGCATCACCGTCGGTGACATCATCATCGACCGCGTCGCCCACCGCGTGAAGCGCAGCGGCAAGGAGATCCACCTGGGTCCCACCGAGTTCCGCCTGCTCGACTATCTGATGCAGCACCCCGGCCGGGTCTTCAGCCGCGAGCAACTGCTGGACGCGGTCTGGGGCTCGGATGTTTATGTCGAGGCGCGTACGGTCGATGTCCATATCGGTCGTCTCCGCAAGGCGCTGAATGGCGCCACCGACGCAGATCCGATCAGGACCGTGCGCTCGGCGGGCTACTCGCTGGATATGGACGCAGCGTAAGCCTGGGCGGACTGAGGGCCGCCTCGCCGGAAACACTCTAATTGTAAGCCCTAGGGCTGGACCGCGCGCTGTAAGTCGGCGCGCGGCTTTTCGTGCTTTCAGGGCGTCACGCGAAGATCACGTCGTGCTCGCGAGGAAGAAGCGATTTCACTCAAGGATGGTGAGGCAGAATGTCGCTATCTCGATAGTTGATTGATTCACTGGCCATTAACCGTCAGTGGTCGAAGCTTGTAGAGTATTATTTCGGTAAAAGGCGCTCTTCCTAGCGTATATCTCGATTGAATAAAGCGGTGTGTATATAAATATATTTATCGATGATTATTTTGAGTGTTCGGAAAATTGAGATATTGAATAATGTTTGTGTGTCTGTGTGGTTTTGAGCTCGACTTTATAAGATGGATGCGCGTTCGGCATTCGGTTTTCTCTTCCTTTTCATCCTAGGGCCAAAAACGGTCGGAGCCTCCCATGCGCATGACGATCAAGCTCAAACTCGCCCTGACCTTCGGGGCGCTCATTCTGATGATGGCCGCCGCCACCCTGTTCGGTGTTCGGCAGCTCGGTGACCTCGATCGCGGCCAGAAAGCCATGGTCGAGGGGCCGGTGGCTCAGCTGGAGCGCAGCCAAAGCTTGAGTACGGCCCTGTTGCAGGTGATGCGCGCCGAAAAGAACATGGCCCTGGCTGATGACGCCGAGGAGTTGAAGAGCCAAAACGACAGCGCCGTAGACAACAAGCGGAAGGTCACCACCCTGCTGGAGGCGGGCCTGTCCCATGCGTCGCCCAGCGGCAAGCCGAAATGGGAAGCTCTGGCCAGCGAATGGGCGGTGTTCGCCGAGATCGACGAGACCATGCGGCGCGATCTGATGGAGGGCCGCCGCGATGAGGCGCTCACTCTGATGCGGACCACGCAGCGCCAGATCACCGGACGCATTATGACGACTGTCGAGGCTCTGACGGAGGTCAATCAAAAACTCCTGGCCGAAGCCATCGCCGAAGGCGATCGGACCTACGCCCGGTCGCGCAACGCGTTGATGGGCGTGATCGGCCTTTCGGTCTTGCTGGCCGCCGGGGCGGCGGTCTGGATCGCACGGACCATCTCGCGCGGGTTCGCCAAGATCGGCGACCTAGCTGAAGCCGTGGCCAAGGGAGACCTGGATCAGACCGTGACCGTCACGACCAACGACGAGATCAAGGACCTGGTCGAAACGGTCAATCGCATGACCGCCAATCTCCGGGCCACAGCCAGTCTGGCCGATCAGGTGGCCGCAGGCGACTTGAGCGTCGACATCAAGCCGCTCTCGGACAAAGACATCCTGGGTAACTCCTTGAAGCGCATGGTGGCCAATCTTCGCCAGACGGCGGCCTTGGCCGACAAGGTGTCGGAAGGCGACCTGACGGTGGAGGCCAAGCCCCTGTCGGACAAGGATGTCATGGGCCTGGCGCTCGAACGGATGATCGATCGACTGCGCGGCGTGGTCTCCGACGCCTCTGTCGCCTCAGAGAATGTATCGGAAGGCAGCCAAGAACTGTCTTCGGTCTCGGAGCAGGTCAGTCAGGGCGCGACCGAACAAGCCGCTTCGACGGAGCAGGCCTCGGCCTCGATGGAGGAGATGGCCGCCAACATCAAGCAGAACGCCGACAACGCCGCTCAGACCGAGAAGATCGCCCGCCAATCGGCTCAAGATGCAGAGGCTTCGGGCAAGGCGGTCGCTCAGGCCGTCGACGCCATGCGAGTCATCGCCGAGAAGATCACCATCGTCCAGGAAATCGCCCGTCAGACTGACCTTCTGGCCCTGAACGCGGCTGTCGAGGCGGCCCGCGCCGGTGAGCATGGCCGAGGCTTCGCCGTCGTTGCGTCGGAAGTGCGCAAGCTGGCCGAACGGAGTCAGACCGCAGCCGCCGAGATCAGCGCCGTGTCCAGCGACACCGTTAAGGCGGCTCAGGCGGCAGGCGAGATGTTGACCTCGCTGGTGCCGGACATCCGCAAGACCGCCGAGCTGGTCGCCGAGATCAGCGCCGCCTGCCGCGAGCAGGATATCGGCGCCGCCCAGATCAACGAGGCGCTGCAGCAACTGGACCAGGTGACGCAACAGAACGCCGCCGGGTCCGAGGAGATGTCGGCGACCTCCGAGGAACTGGCCGCCCAGGCCGAGGAACTGCGCGCCTCCATCGCCTTCTTCCGCATAGACGGCGAAAACGCCTCCGCGATGGCGCGATCGCCCGCCAAGGCGACGGTCCGACCCGCGCGCAAGGCTGTCGCCGGCAAGTCGACGAGCCGGACTCCGGTCTCCGCTCAGCAGGCGCGCGTTAAGGGCTTCGCTCTGGACCTGGCGCAAGGCGGACCGGATTCAGACGACGCCAACTTCAAGGACTACGCCGCTTGAGACCCCACGGCGCGGGTCCGGCCCTTGACCCGCGCCGTCGCCCGCGCCACACCCCGCGCTCATGGAAAAGCTGACCATCCTCCTCATCGGGTCCGGCGGGCGCGAGCACGCCCTGGCCTGGAAGATCGCCCAGTCGCCGCTCTGCGGACGCCTTGTGGCGGCGCCTGGCAATCCGGGCGTTGAGGCGGTGGCCGAGCTGCGCCCGGTGAAAGCGACCGACGCCGACGGACTGGTCGCGCTGGCCCAGGAGATCGACGCCCACCTTGTGGTGGTCGGTCCGGAATCGGCTCTGGAGGTCGGTCTCGCGGACAAGCTCGCGACGGTCGGCATTCCCTGTTTCGGCGGCAGCCAGCGCGCGGCGCAACTGGAGACCTCCAAGGCCTTCACCAAGGACTTCTGCCAGCGTCATGGCCTGCCGACGGCGGCCTATGGCGTGTTCGAGGACGCGGCCTCGGCCGGCGCCTTCCTCGACACCTTGGACGCGCCGTTCGTGATCAAGGCCGACGGTCTTGCGGCGGGCAAGGGCGTGGTCATCGCCGCGACCCGCGCCGAGGCTGATGCGGCGGTTCTGGACATGCTGGGCGGCCGCTTTGGCTCGGCCGGCGCCCGCGTGGTGATCGAGGAGTTCATGCACGGCGAGGAGGCCTCGCTGTTCGCCGTCTGTGACGGCAAGACCGCCGTCCTGTTCGGCGCGGCGCAGGACCACAAGCGCGCCTATGATGGCGACGAGGGGCCTAACACCGGCGGGATGGGCACCTATTCGCCCCCGCCGGTGCTGACGCGGGATCTGATCGACCAGGCTTGGCGCGAACTGGTCCTTCCGACAGTCGAGGGCATGGCGGCTGAGGGTAATCCGTACGTCGGCGTGCTCTACGCCGGCCTGATGCTCACGCCGACCGGCCCTAAGCTCGTCGAATACAACGCCCGTTTCGGGGATCCCGAGTGCCAGACCCTGATGCTGCGGTTGGAGAGCGACATCGTCCCCATCCTGCTGGCGGCGGCGAAAGGCGAGTTGGCTAGCGCCGAGCCGCCCAAGTGGCGCGACGAGGCGGCGCTCTGTGTCGTGCTGGCGGCGGAAGGGTATCCCGACGCGCCCAAGACCGGCGGCGTTATCACGGGCGCGGACGGGTCTTTCGATCAGGCCGTCATTTTCCATGCCGGCACGAGCCGTGACGCCGAAGGGCGCCTCGTGGCGTCGGGTGGGCGGGTGCTGAACGTCTGTGCTCTGGGCGAGACCCTGGCCGAGGCGCGGGAGAGCGCCTACGCCGCGCTTTCGCAGATCAGCCTGCCGGGCGGCTTCCACCGTCGGGATATCGGCTGGCGAGGGCTTCAACAGACCTGAGGTTTCGCAGGCGAAGGCTTGCCTCCGGCGACGTGACCTCTAAACTCCCCATTCAAACAAGCGTTGGGGAGAAAGCGTCATGGCCGAAGCCGCCGAACCGTCCGCCCAGGACCTGAATTCCGGCACCAAGCCCGTCGACCCGCGCCATGCGATCGACGAGGCTAAGCTGGCGGCTTGGCTGGAAGCGAATGTCGAAGGCTATGTCGGCCCGCTGGAAGTGCGCCAGTTCAAGGGCGGTCAGTCGAACCCGACCTACCAGCTCGTCACGCCGGCCAAGAAGTACGTCCTGCGTCGCAAGCCGCCGGGCAAGCTGCTGCCCAGCGCCCATGCGGTGGATCGCGAGTTCAAGGTCATCTCCGGGCTCAACAAGGCCCACTTCCCCGTCGCCAAGGCCTATGCCCTGTGCATGGACGAGGATGTGATCGGAACGATCTTCTACGTCATGGAGAACGTCGAGGGCCGGATCCTGTGGGACGGCACGCTGCCCGACTACCAGCCGGCCGAGCGCCGCGCGATCTACGAGGCCCAGATCGACACCCTGGCGGCGCTGCACAATGTGGACTATGCGGCCGTCGGACTCGCCGATTACGGCAAGCCCGGCAACTATTTCGCGCGCCAGATCGACCGGTGGACGAAGCAGTACAAGGCCAGCGAAACCAAGACCATCGAGGAGATGGACCGCCTGATGGAATGGCTCCCGGCCACCGTGCCGGCGGACGATCAGACCTCGATCGTCCACGGCGACTATCGCCTCGACAACATGATCCTGCACCCCACCGAGTCGCGGGTGATTGCGGTCCTGGATTGGGAGCTGTCGACCCTGGGCAATCCGCTGGCGGACTTCAGCTACTTCCTGATGAACTGGGTGATGCCTTCCGACCAGCGCGGGGGCCTCTCGGGCATCGACGACCTGACCGCATATGGCGTTCCCACCATCCCCGAAGCCGTGGCGCGTTACTGCAAGGCCACGGGTCGTGACGGCCTGCCGGAACTCGACTGGTATTTCTCGTACAACCTCTTCAGACTGGCCGGTATCTGCCAGGGTATTGTTGGCCGCGTCCGTGACGGCACCGCCGCCAGCGCCCATGCGCAGCTGATGGAAGCGCGCGTGCCGGTTCTGGCCAAGGGGGCCTGGGACTTCGCGCGCAAGGCGGGGGCCTGACGATATGATCAAGCGCTATTTGGCGGGCGTCTGCGCCCTGACGGCGACGACCGTGCTCGCCGGGGCCGCGAGCGCGCAGACGACTTTCGTTCAGGCGGGGCGCCTTCTGGCCGACCCGGCGACGGGCAAGGTCGAGACCGCCAAGACGCTGGTCATCGAAAAGGGCAAGGTGGTTCGCATTGTCGACGGCTATGTCGCCGAAAAGGGCGGTAAGATCGTCGATCTGAAGGACAGCTTCGTGCTGCCAGGCCTGATCGACAGCCATGTCCACCTGACGGGCGAGCAGAATCCGAATTCCCGCCTTGACGAGGTTACCCAGTCGTCAGCGACCCAAGCCATGGTCGGCGCTGGCTTTGCGCGAAAGACCCTGATGGCCGGTTTCACGACGGTCGCAGACCTGGGCGGCGAGAACCAGGCGGTCTTCGCGCTGCGTGACGGGATCAAGCGCGGCGATGTTCCCGGACCGCGCGTGATCGCCGCCGGCTCGGCGGTTTCGATCCACGGCGGCCACGGCGACGTGAACGGCTATTCGGACGAGGTCATGCATGTGCTGCGTCCGGAGTCGGTCTGTTCGGGCGCCGACGATTGCCGACGCGCGGTGCGCGAGCAGGTTTGGCACGGCGCCGACATCATCAAGATCACCGCTACGGGGGGCGTGCTCTCCAATACCGCCGCCGGCCTGGCTCAACAGTTCTCGAACGCAGAGCTGGAAGCGATCGTCGACGCCGCCCACCGCATGGGCCGGAAAGTCACGGCGCACGCCCACGGCGTGGACGGCATCAATAGCTTCCTGAAGGCTGGCGGCGACTCGATCGAGCACGGCACCTTCCTGGACGCCGAGAGCATCGCCTTGTTCAAGAAGAACGGCGCCTATCTGGTGCCGACCTTGATGGCCGGCGATTTCGTCTACCGGATCGCCTCGGGTCCGAACAACTTCCTCACCCCCGCCCAGACCGCCAAGGCCCTGGATGCCGGTCCCAAGATGCTGGCCATGGCCCGCCGCGCCCACGAGGGCGGCGTGAAGATCGCCTTTGGCACTGACACGGGCGTCTCGGCCCATGGCGACAACGCCGGGGAGTTCGCCTTGCTGGTCAAGGCCGGCCTGACCCCGCTGGAAGCGATCCAGACCGCTACGGTCAACGCCGCCGATCACTTCTCGATGAGCAACGAGATCGGCAGCCTGGCCCCAGGCAAGGCCGCCGACCTGATCGCGGTGAAGGGCGACCCGCTTAAGGACGTCACCGAACTCCAGCGCGTGACCTCGGTCATCAAGGGCGGCGTGGTCTATAAGTGATCGGATCCTCCCCTTGCCGGGGAGGATTGACCCTTAAAGCCCGATCCCCTTCAGCAGGGCCTCAAGCGCGTCCGGGTCGTCGAACCGGGCGCGGACCGGCCAGGGGGTCACGCGTTCGCGCCAGGCCGGCGGCAAGCGCACCCAGTCCTTCTCGGTGGTGACGAGACCCGCCTCATAGACCTCGGCGCGGTCGGCCAGCATCTTTAAGGTCGACTCGCTGTAGGCGCCGTGATCGGGGAAGGGCGCGAAGTCGACCAACTGGCAGCCGGCGGCGGTCAGGGCCTTCTCCACCTTCCAAGGCTTGGCGATGCCGGCGAAGCCGACCTGAGGTCCCTTGGGGACCGGGGCGGCGGCTTCGAGGCGGGCGACCAGCACCGGGACATCCCCGAACTCGACGAGAAGATCGAAGTCCGGCTGCTCCATCTCGACCGGCAGAAGCACGATCACCGCGTCCGCGCGGGACAGGCCGACCTTCAGCGGCTCGCGCATCGGTCCGGCGGGAAACACGCGGCCGTCGCCGAACGGCCACTCGCCGCCGCGGGTCTCGCCGTCGACCACGACCAGAGACAGCGCCTTTCGGATGCTGGGATTCTGGTGGCCGTCGTCCATGACGATCGCTTGAGCGCCGGCCCGGGCGGCCGCCCTGGCGCCGGCCACGCGATCGGCCGCGATCCACATCGGAAAGTCTTGCGCCAGCATCAACGGCTCGTCACCGACGTCGGCGGCGGTGTGACGCGCGGTGTCGACCTGGACCGGTCCCTTCAGCCTGCCGCCATAGCCCCGCGACAGGCCGTGAGCTTCTACACCCCGTTTCGTGAGGGTCAGCAGCAGTTCACGGACAATCGGGGTCTTGCCCGCGCCGCCCATGGTGACATTCCCCACGCAGATCACGGGCGCGCCGACAATCGCTGGGGTTGCGCGCGCGATGCGACGGCGGGTGGCGTCGGCCCACACCCAAGACAGCGGCGTGAGCAGCGCGCGGGTTATCGGCGCGGGCGCACCGCTCTTGACGTACCACCAGCGGGGGGTGCCGAGTTTCATGGTGCCAGCTCGAGGATGCGCGACAGGCCAGCGCGGGCTTCCTGGTCGCGGCGGTCGACAAAATCGCGGGCGCGAGCAGCGCGAGCGCCCGCCGCCTCGGGATCGACCAGGTCGGCGGCGATGGCCTCGGCCAGCCCTGTCGGCGGGGTCATCACCACGCCGCCGATCGCTTCGAGGCCGGCATAGGCCGAGGCCCAGTTCTCCACGAAGGGGCCGCTGATCGCGGGGCAATCCAGCCGTGCGGCCTCCAGCGGGTTGTGGCCGCCGATATCAGGAACCAGGCTTCCGGCGACGACGGAAGTTCGCGCCAGACGGAACCAGAGGCCCATCTCGCCCAGGGTGTCGGCGATGACGATATCGGCGGGCTGACCCGGCGACTGGCTGCGGAGCGAGGCCGACAGACCTCGGGCCTTGGCCAAGGTCATGATGGCCGGGCCCCGTTCGACGTGGCGCGGCGCCAGGATCACGCCGGGACGATCCGACAGAGACGCGATCGCATCGAGCGCGATCTCGTCCTCGCCGGGGTGGGTGCTAGCGATCAGCAGCGGTGCGACGGGGAACCGTTCGCGCTCGACCGCCAGGGCGGCCGGATCGACCGGCAGAGGCGCGGCGCCGAACTTAAGGTCAGCCTCGCCGGCGACCTTCCCGCCGAGGGCCTCAAAGCGCGCTTGGGCCCGCGCGTCCTGCGCCAGGATCAGGTCAAAGCTCGCCAGAAGCTGGCGAGCGGCGTCGAAGCGTTGCGACCAGCGCGCGAAACTGCGATCCGACAGCTTCGCCGAAACCAGGGCGAGGCGCGTTCCCGCCGCCTTGGCTTCGAGCAAGAGGTTGGGCCACAGCTCGCTCTCGACGAACACGGCGAGGCTGGGCCGCCACTGCGCCATGAAACGTTTGGCCGCGCCGGGGGCGTCGACGGGGAGATACTGGTGGATCGCGCCCTGCGGCAGGCGTTGGGCCAGCAACGCGGCGGACGTTGTCGTGCCGGAGGTGACCAGCACGGTCACTTTCGGCTTCTCGGCGCGCAGGCGTTCGACCAGCGGCAGGATCGACAGGCTCTCACCGACGCTGGCGCCGTGCAGCCAGACGAGGGGGCCGTCGGGCCTCAGCGCCTTGGACTTGCCGAGGCGTTCGTCCAGGCGCGCAAGGTCCTCCTTTCCCCTGCGGGCGCGGTGCGTCAGCAGGGCCGGCGCGATGGGCTCCAGCAGGCCCGTGACGGCCCGGTAGAGGTTCAGCGCGTTCGGACGGATCACACGACGTCCGCCGGCGCCAGGCGGCACCCGTGCGCGCCGTGGCTGCTTTCGACTTGGATGGTCACGTGGCCGATCTTGAACCGGCTGGCCAGTTCGGCGCAGGCGTCGTGCAGAAACTGGTCGTGGTCTGCGTCCAAAGGACGGACGACGTGGGCGGTCATGGCGGTCTCGGTGGTGCTCATCGCCCAGATATGCAGGTCGTGAACCTCACTGACCCCCGGGCGCGCCGCGAGCCACGTGCGTACCTGGTCGGCGTCAATGCCGCGCGGCGTGGCGTCCAGGGCTAGATCCAGCGAGTCGCGCAGAAGGCCCCAGGTGCCCAGCACGATCACCGCCACGATCACGAGGCTCACCACGGGGTCCAGCCACAGCCATCCGGTGAAGGTCATGGCCAGGGCCGCGAGCACAACCCCGGCCGACACTGCAGCGTCGGCCGCCATGTGCAGGAACGCGCCCCGAACGTTCAGGTCCTCTTTGGACCCCTTCATGAACATCAGCGCCGTTGCGGTGTTGATGACGATGCCGATGGCGGCGACGATCATCACGGGGCCGGTCTCAATCGGCTCCGGCGCGGCGAAGCGGCGTATCGCCTCCCAGGCAATGGCGCCGACCGCGACCAAAAGAAGGGCGGCGTTGCCCAGCGAGGCGAGGATCGTGCCCTTGCGGAGGCCATAGGTGCGCCGCGCGCTGGGCGCGCGCTTGGCCAGAATCGTCGCGCCCCAGGCCAGCAGCAGGCCCAGGACGTCAGACAGATTGTGCCCGGCGTCGGCCAGCAGCGCCAAAGAGTGCGTGAAGATCCCTGCGCCCGCCTCGACGATGACGAAGCCGAGGTTCAGCGCCGTGCCGATTGCGAAGGCGCGGCCGAAGTCCTTGGGGGCGTGATGGTGGTGACCGTGATGATCATGGCCATGGTGGTGATGCCCATGCCCATGCGCGTGGTCGTGACCATGATGGTCATGACCGTGTCCATGATCGTGCGCGTGTCCGTGGGCGTCGTGGGGCATGGGGCTTACATCCCACCAAGGCGGGCGAGGATCAATCTTTGGGCGCGGTTTCGCCGACAATGGCTTCGGCGCGCCGCGAAACGGCGCTCAGTCGCGCGCCCCAGGCCTGGACCAGGGCTTCGGGGTCGTCGTCGCGACCGGCGTGAACCGGGCCGTCCCAAACGATCGCCGCCTTGGCGAAGGGCAGGGGAATGATGGTGCGGTCCCAGGTCTTCAGGCGGATGCAGGGATTGACCGCGACGCCGACGAACAGCACTGGCGCGCCGCTGACCCGGGCCAGCGCGATCGCGCCCTTTTGCATTACCTCGACGGGGCCGCGCGGGCCGTCGGGCGTGATGGCCATGGCGCCGCCGTCCTTCACCCACTTGACCATGTCGCGGAAGGCCTGCTCGCCGCCCTTGTTCTTGTGCGTGTCGGTCTTCTTCAGGGACGATCCCCGGATTGATGGCAGGCCCAGGCGCGCGATCACCCGGGCGATGAACTCGCCGTCGCGGGACTGGCTGACCAGCACCCGGATCTCCGGCTTGTCCCGCCCCTGCGGCCAGGTCGCGGGACCAACCGGAACCCGCGAGTGCCACAGCGCCAGGATCGCGCCGCCGCCGCTGGCCAGGGCCTCGGTCTGGACGCGGTCGGCGATCGCCTGGCCCTCGCGCGTCCAGCGCAGGGTCTTGTAGGTCAGGGCTATGTAGCCCGAGAAGACACGCGTCAGCGCGCCCATCACCCAGGGAGAACGGAGCGGCCTCATGGTTGGGACTCCCCGCCCGCCGGGTGGTCCAGATCCTGAGCCTTGGCGAGGCGGGCATAGAGGCCGCCGGCGCGGACCAGATCGGCATGGGCTCCCGTCTCCACGACCCGCCCCTTGTCAATCACATAGATCCGGTCGGCGTTCTTCACCGTCGACAGGCGGTGGGCGATCAGGATGGTGGTGCGACCGGCCATCAGGCGCTCCAGCGCCGCCTGGACCTGGGCCTCGCTTTCGGTGTCCAGCGCGCTGGTGGCCTCGTCCAGCAACAGGATCGGGGCGTCCTTCAGGAAGGCGCGGGCGATGGCGATGCGCTGGCGCTGGCCGCCCGAAAGGCGAGCGCCGCCTTCGCCGACCGGGGTGTCATAGCCCTCGGGCAGGGCCAGGATGAAGTCGTGGGCGGCCGCCTGACGGGCGGCGGCCTCGATCTCGAGCTGGCTGGCGGCGGGACGGGCGTAGGCGATGTTGGCGCGGATCGTATCGTCGAACAGGAAGGGCTCCTGGGTGACCAGGGCGATGCGGTCGCGCAGGGAGGCCAGGGTCACCGAGCGCACGTCGTGACCGTCGATGGTCACCGCGCCGGCGTTCACGTCGTAGAAGCGCGGGATCAGGTTCAGAATCGAGCTCTTCCCACCCCCCGAGGGACCCACCAGGGCCACCGTCTCCCCCTTGCGCGCCTGCAGATTGACGTTCGACAGGGCCGGAACGTCCGCGCCATAGGAGAAGGTCACGTCGGCCAGGGCGATCATGCTCTCGCCCTGCGGCAGAGCCTTGGCGTCGGCCGGATCGACAATGGTCGGGGCCACGTCCAGAGCCTCGAACAGGCGACGAGCGGCGGTCAGGCCCTCGCTGAACACGGTCTGCAGGTTGGCGACCTGGCGCAGGGACTGGGCGGCGATGCCGAGCAGGATCACGAACTTCAGGAACCCGCCGGGCGTGATCGGCGGCAGGGTGAAGGGACCCACCACCAGCGCCCCGGTGATCGCCCGCCAACCGGCGTAGGCGAAAACGGCCGCGATCACGATCTGCGAGAACAGCTCGGTGGCCGGCGCGGCCATGGCGCGGGCGTTGCTGCCCTTGATCAGGTGGCGTTGGCGACGCTCGACCACGGCGGCGACACGGGCCTCCTCATAGGCCTCCCGGTTCTCCATCTTGACGATCTTGACCCCGTCCAGGCTCTCCATGATGGCTGTGGAGAGGTTCGAGGTTTCGCCCATGGCCCCCTTGGCGGCCTTGGTAGTGCGTTTAGAGAAATGGCGGATCACCCCGCTGACGCCCGGCACGATGATCAGCACGCCGGCCGCCAGGATTGGGTCGCTGTTGAACAGCGCCCACAGGGTGATGGCGACAGTCAGGCCTTCGCGGACATAGTTGATGACGCCAGTCGTGGCGGCCTCGCGGATCAGGCCCGCGTCGTAAAGCACCGATGCGACATAGGAGCCCGAGTGCGCGCCGCGCAGACGGGCCAGATCCGCTCGGATCAGGCGGCCGAACAGGCGCGTCTGCATGTCGCCGACCACGCCGTTGCCGATGCGGTTGATCAGGCTGGCCTGGATCACCTGGAAGACGCCCCGCGCCAAGGCCAGGCCGGCGATGGTCAGCGGCACCCAGATCAGGGCGCCCGGCTGGGGATGGGCGATCAGCTTGTCGACGGCGGGCTCGACATACTCGGCCAGCATGACGGTGAGCCGCGCGACGATCATGGCGCTGAGCATCGACACCAGGAAGCCCTTCCAGCGCGGCTGGAGGAACTCGCGCCACATCCGGCCCATCAGGGCGCGGTTCGAGGGCTGCGGACGGTCCTGTGCGGTCATGGGCGAGGGGTCGGATTTCGGAAGGAGGCTGTCAAGGACGCGCGAGACGCACTGGCGTCGAAAAGCGACGCTCTGAAGGCGGATCGTCGCGCGATTTTGCCTTTCATGGGCGATACCCCTACTTAGAGCCGGAATTTCCGAAGGATCGCGCCGCCTTGGCCAAGTTCGACCTCACCACGCCCTGGGGCCGGTTCAAGACCTATCTCCACTATCTGTGGAACGACCATGCCTATCTGCGGCTCGGCTTTTCCAACGCCCACTGGATCAGTCCGGAACTGGTGCGCGCCAACCAGCCGTGGCCGTTCCAGCTGGCCTGGTGGAAGAAGCGCGGGATCAAGACGATCGTGAACCTGCGAGGTGGCTTTGACGGCAGCTTCTATGCGCTGGAGAAGGACGCCTGCGAGCGGCTGGGCCTGAACTTCGTCGACTTCACCATCACCTCGCGAGAGGTTCCGATCCGTGAGCGGGTGCGCGGCGCCAAGGAACTATTCGACAAGATCGAGTACCCGGCCCTGATGCATTGCAAGTCCGGTGCGGACCGGGCGGGGATCATGAGTGTGTTCTACGCCCACTATCGCCTGGGCCAGCCGATCCGCGAGGCGATGAAGCAGCTGGGGCCGCGCTACCTTCACATCAAACACGGCAATACGGGCGTGCTGGACTACGTGTTCGAGCAGTACCTGGAGAAGGGCGAGCCCAAGGGTCTGAGCTTCAGCGAGTGGGTCGAGAGCGACGACTACGACCCGGTCGAGATGAAGAAGACCTTCCGGGCGGGCATGCTGGGTAAGGTCCTGACGGACAAGATTTTGCGCCGGGAGTAGGCGGACGACTCGCCCCCTCCGGGCCTTCGGCCCTCCTCCCCCATAGGGGAAGAAGGGCGCGCGCCTTGCGACCCCCTATGGGGGCGGCCGACCGCGAAGCGGTCAGGTGGGGGCCAGTGACCCGGCCCCCTTTTACGCTCACCCCTCGCTGCTCGGATCCAGCAGCTTGTGGGCGTGGATGATGAAGTAGCGGGCGTGGGCGTTGTCGACCGTGGCCTGGGCCTTGGCCTTCCAAGCCTTGTGGGCCTCGTCGTAGCTCGGATAGGCGCCGACGAATTCGACTTTGGAGAGATCGCGGAATTCGACGCCCGCGACGTCCTTCAGTTCGCCGCCGACCACGATATGAAGAAGCTGCTTGTCAGGCATTTGGAGCAAGTTCCTGCGAGGAATTGTGATTATGGCAGCTCGATATGCCCGACACGGTTAAGGATCAATGGCGCCAGCACGCGATTGGCGCAAACAAGGCTCGGAACCTGCGGAACGGGCCGATTATAGGCGTAGGGACGGCCCTTGTGATCGCTGAGCGCCGCGCCAGCGCGCCGGCAGATCAGGTCAGCGGCCGCGACGTCCCATTCGCTCTTGGGAGATAGCGCCACCGCCGCGTCGAAAGCGCCGGCGGCCACGAGGCAGGCCCGGTAGGCGATGGAGTTTCGGGTTTCGATCCGCATCGCCGGCCACGGCTCGCGCCAGGCGGGGTGGGCGAACATCTTGGCGTCGCCCAGCATCGCCGCGCCTTCCAGGCGGTCAGTGGCGCTGGGGGCGATCGGTGCGCCGTTCAGGGTGGCGGGGCCGTCGAAGGTCGCGGCGTAGGTCTCGTCCAGCGCCGGCGCGTGAACGACGCCGGCGACGGGATGGCCGTTCTCGACCACGGCGATCGACACCGCGAACCAGGGCTTGCCCTTCATGAAGGCGACGGTGCCGTCGATCGGATCGACCACGAATTGCCGTGCGGTGGAGAGGCGGGCGGGGTCGTCGGCGGTCTCTTCGGACAGCCAGCCATAGTCCGGGCGTTCGGCGCGGAGTTCGGTGCGCAGCAGCGTGTCGACGGCGAGGTCGGCGTCCGTGACCGGTGAACCGCCCGACTTGGACCATATCTTCAGGCCGTTCTCGCGAGCGCCGAGCGCCAATTCGCCCGCCTCCCGCGCCGCAGCGATGATCAGGTCCAGGTCGTTCATTTGCCCGCGATCGCCAGGGCGTCGGCCAGCAGCGACGGGCTGTTGCTGGCGCCGCGCAGCTCCAGATCCGAGCCAGGCACGAGGCGGGCGTAGATGTCGATCAGGTTGCCGGCGACGGTGATCTCGGTGACGGGGCCGGTGCTCTCGCCGTTCTCGAACCAGTAGCCCGAGCAGCCCACAGACCAATCGCCCGTATTGCCATTCAGTGAGGGGCCGAACATCGAGGTCACCACAAGTCCCGTCCCCGCATCCTTCATCAGGCCCTGCAGGTCCTGGGCGCCGGGTTGGAGCGTCAGGTTGTGGGTCGAGACGCCGGAAGGGCCCGCCAGACCGCGCGAGGCATGCCCCGTGGTCGTGAGGCCCAGCTGCTTGGCCGCGCTGGTGTTGAGCAGCCAGGTGGTCAGGACGCCGTCTTCGATCAGGGCGCGGGCCTCGGTGGCCACCCCCTCGTCGTCGAACGGGGCAGAGCCCAGGCCGCGCACCCGGTGTGGGTCTTCCAGCAGGTTGACGCCCTTGGCGAAGATCGCCTGACCCAGCTTGTCCTTCAGGAACGAGGTGCCGCGCGCGATCGAGGGACCCGAAATCGCACCCAGCAGCGGACCGATCAGGCTCATGGCCAAGCGGTTTTCGAAGATCACCGGGGCGGTGGTCGAGGCGATCTTGCGTGGGTTCAGGCGGGCGACGGCCTGGCGGCCAGCCTCCATGCCGACGTCGCCCGCCGCCGGCAGGTCGCCGAAATGACGGGTCGAGCGACCTTCGCCGCCCCGCTCCATGCCTGCGCCCTCGCCGGCGATGGCGGAGGCCGAGATCGAGTGACCCGTGGCCGCGTGGGCACCATGGAAGCCGTCGCTGGTGACCAGGGCCCAGCGTGACGACGACCAGGTGGCCGAGCCGCCGTCGGAATTGGTGACGCCCTTGACCGCACGCGCGTGCTCTTCGGCGGTTCGCGCCTGGGTCTCAAGCGTTTCGGCGGACGGTTCGTAGGCGTCGATCAGGTCGAGGTCCGGGAATGGACCGCGCGCCAGACGATCCTGAGGCGCGAGGCTGGCATAGGGATCCTCCGGCGCCAGACGGGCCATGGCGACGGCGCGTTCGATCAGCTTCGCGCGCGCTTCGGCCGAGATATCCGATCCGGAAACTGTGGCGCTGCGCTGGCCGATGAAGACGCGAAGGCCAAGATCGCGGGCCTCCTCGCGCTCGACTTCTTCTAGGTCGCCCAGCCGGACGGAAACGGAAAGGGATTGGCGCTCGGCGAAGACAGCCTCGGCCGCGTCGGCCCCGGCCTTGCGCGCGGCGGCGACCACGTCATGCAGCAGATTATCGTCCATGGGGTCTTATGGACGTGATCTCCTCCCCCGTGCAACGGGGGAGGACAATTCGCAGCTATCCGATCGCCGACAACAGCAGAGCGACGCCGGCGAAGATGTAGGCCAGCCAGGTGGCCAACATGCCTACCGCGCGTGGGATCGACGCCCCGCCGCTGTTGGACAGGCCGACGGCGTGAATCACACGGCCGGCGAACAGGATGAAACCCACCACGTGGATGGCCAGGGGCGCGGCGCCTGCGACGGCCAGCACCGCGAGCGCCGCCATACCCGAGGGAATGTACTCTGAGGCGTTGCCGAACGCGCGGATCGCGCGGGCTAGTTCGGGAATGCCTTCATCGCCCAGCGCCACCTTGTGTTTCTGGCGGAGGCGCACGACCAGCAACGACAGGATGAGAAGCAGGAAAAGGTTGAGGCCGGCCCACAGCGCTGCGGCGTGGCCCGAGGTGATGGTGTCCATGATCTTTCGTCCCTACGCCCGCTCCCCCCGAGCGGAGCGCCATATGAGGCCTTCCGCTCGGGCTCGGCAACCCGGCGACCTTATCGCGCGCGTTCCCGCGCGATCGGATAGAGCAGGTGGTGGTCGTCGTAGAACGGCGTGCGCTTGTAGAACCAGGCCAGGCGCGCGTCGGGATCAGCGGCGAACTTGGGCTCGGCCGCCAACTTGGCCTCGAACTCTGCCTTCAGCTTCGGATCGGCCGCCATCATCTTCTCGGCCAGGGGGGCGATGGCGTAGGGCTCGATGTATTCCACCCGGCTCAGCACCTCCGGAACCATGCCCCAGGCGAACAGGCTCTCGTTCGACTGCGGCTCTAGCAGCAGGACGACAAGGTCGCCCAGCGGCTGGTCGGTCGACACACGGACCGAGCCCTTGGGGAAGGTCCAATCGCGGATCTCGGTCGTGACCTTGTCGACGCTGATCTGCACGTGGCCTTCGTTGGCGCGCGTGGCGATCTTGGGATCGACCAGGCGGATCATCTCGACCTTGAGCGTCGTGGCGGCTGGCAGCGTCTCTACGATCACGCCATGCAGCTTCAGGCGATCAATGATGTCGGCGCGGTAGCTGGGCACATAATAGGCGGCCGGGCGTTTGAGCGTCAGCGAGGGCTTGGAGCCATAGAACGGGACGTTCCAGATCTCGGGATCCGCCTCGCCCAGCCAGCGCACTTCCTTCCGGCCGGAGGCGGGGCTGTCGTAGTACTCGTAACGGATGCCCTTGAAGGCCCGCGTGTAGGCCGGCTTGTCGTCGGCGACGAAATTGGCTGGAATCTCGGTCGGGCGCAGGGCGCTGTCGGCGGCGATGGCCGTCCGCAGGTCGCCGCCCTTTTCGGCCAGGAGCTTCATCGCCGTCTCGATGAACACATAGGTCCCGAGCACGCGCTGGGCGTGGGGCTTCAGGCTATGGTTCTCGATCAGGATGGTCGGGACGTGGGCCGCCGCGCCCCAGCCGTTCGAGAAGCGCTCGCCCAGACCCCCGTCCGAGAAGCCGGCCTTGGGATTGTGCTCGTCGACGCCGAACACCAGCTCGCCCGGAATGTGGCCCTCGGCCTCCAGGCTGTTGTTCATGGCGGGCTTCAGCACCCCGTCCAGCCACTGGGCGATGGCCGGGGAGCGGTTCCAGACGCCGTTCTCGCCGTTGAAGCCGTAGGTGACGTCGTACTGGTAGTCCATGCCGTCGGTCACGTGGACGTCGACATAGAGATCGGCCTTGTACTTGGCCTGCAGGCGCTTCAGGGCCCGCATCTCCGGCTGGTCCAGCTTCATGAAGTCGCGGTTGAGGTTCTGGTTGGTCGCGGTGTTGCGCCAGCCCTGGATGCGCGGCCCGCGCTGGTTGGGGCGGGAGTAGGGGCCCGAGCGTTCGTGTCCGTCGACCGACAGGATCGGGATCAGGACCAGGTTGACCTTGTCCAGCAGGCCGTCCTTGCCGTGGAACGCCATATCCCGCAGCAGCATCATGCCGGCGTCCTTGCCGTCGATCTCGCCGGGGTGGATTCCGGCCTGGACCAGCAGCAGCGGCTTCTTGGGATCCAGCTTGTCGCCGTCCTTGCTGGCGATCACCGCGAAGATCTCACGGCCCTGCGGCGAGACGCCGAAGTCCTCGACGCGGATCAGGGGGCTGGCCTTGTCCAGCTTCTGGAACCAGGCGCGGGTGTCGGCGTAGCTCGGCGAGAAATTGTGTTCGGCGTCGGCCTCGAACGGCGTCACCCACGGATCGGCCTTGTCTCGGATCAGAGCTTGGCTAGCGCCCTGCCAGTGCGGCGCCGGCGGCAGGAAGGCTTGGTCCCATGGGGCTTTGGAGGGCGGGGTCTGGGACATTGCGGGGGCTCCCAAGGCAAGCAGGGTTATGGCGAGAAGGGCTGTCGTGCGCATGGAGCGAAGTCGTCGCGCCTCCCGCGTCCGATGACAACCCACTTAGCAGCCGATCAGCGACCGAAACGCCGAGTAAGCGCTAAGGGCCTTCGCTCCGAGGGCAGGCCGCTGTCGGGCGTACGAAGCCTCAGGGCTGTGCGTCGCGTGAAACCGTTTCGACGAGGCTTCAGATCGAAGGCAATCTGAGGAAAGAGGCGACATTGACCGACAGCATCAGCACCATCAGTCCAAGGTTCGCCGCCTTGTTTCGCGTCAGCATGATCGCGCCGATGCAGGCGAAAAAGGTCAGCGGCTGCCAGCTCTGCGACAGGTTGGTCCAGAAGGCGAGCCGTTGAGCGAAACCCGCAGGCGTCAATGACGGCGTCAACTCGAACATCACCAAGCCGGCTATGGCGATACAGGCCATGATCAGCCGACGGTGCCGCAAGTAGACGGCGTCGAGATCGGGCTCTTGCGACAGGTCGCGAGGCAGGACGATCGCGGCTGCCAGATAGTAGAGCGATGCTGAAAAAAGGCTCATGACGACAACGAGATAGTTCAGCGGGCGGTCGTTGTAGAGCAGATAGGCCGTCACCCAGAAGCCGCACAGATCCGTCAGCAACACCGCGATCAGGACGGGTGTCAGCAGTCCGATACGGACGCCCTTCGAATCATGGGTCAGCCGGGCGACGCCGCCGATGATCTCGACCACCGACAGGCCCAGAACCAGCCCGTAAAGCGAAAAGAAGAACTCGAACCCGCTCATCAATGGCCCCCCGACCGTTGTTGCGCCTTGAGTCTATTTCCAGATCGGCCGGCCGTCACCCGGTAGGCCCAGCTTCGCCCACTTCTCGCTGACGGCGTCGACGACGGCTTGGTCCATGCGAATCTCCTCGCCCCATTCGCGCTTGGTCTCGGGCGGCCACTTGTCGGTGGCGTCGAGGCCGATCTTGGAGCCAAGGCCGCTCTCGGGCGACGCGAAGTCGAGGTAGTCGATCGGGGTGTGCTCGATCACCGTGATGTCCCGCGCGGGGTCCATCTTGGTGCTGATCGCCCACATCACGTCCTTCCAGTCGCGGGCGTTGATGTCGTGGTCCACGACGATCACCCACTTGGTGTACATGAACTGGCGCAGATAGCTCCACACGCCCAGCATCACGCGCTTGGCGTGGCCGGGATAGGCCTTCTTCATCGACACCACGGCGATGCGGTAGCTGCAGCCCTCGGGCGGCAGCCAGAAGTCGACGATCTCGGGGAACTGCTGGCGGATCAGCGGGATGAACACCTCGTTCAGCGCCTCGCCCAGCACACTGGGCTCGTCCGGCGGCCGGCCGGTGAAGGTGGTCAGGTAGATCGGGTCCTTGCGCATGGTGATCGCCGTCACCTGGAAGACCGGGAACTTCTCGACGCTGTTGTAATAGCCGGTGTGGTCGCCGTAGGGGCCCTCGTCGGCGAACTCGTCCAAGAGGACATGGCCCTCGATGACAATCTCGGCATGGGCCGGAACCATCAGCGGCACGGTCTTGGCCGGCACGAGGTCGACCTTCGCACCGCGCAGCAATCCGGCGAACTGGTATTCGCTGAGCGTGTCCGGGACCGGCGTCACGGCCGCCAGGATCGTGCCCGGATCCGCGCCCAGGACGGCGCAGGCGGGCAGGGGCTCTTTGCTTCCTGCCTTCTTGTGGCGCGCGTAGTGCTGGGCGCCGCCGCGGTGGGCCAGCCAGCGCATGACGCACTTGTCCTTGGAGAGGACCTGCATTCGATAGATGCCGAGGTTGAAGTCGTCCTCGCGATCCTTGCTTGGGCCCTTGGTCACGACCAGCGGCCAGGTGATCAGAGGCGCGGGTTCGCCCGGCCAGCAGGTCTGGACCGGCAGCTTGGAGAGATCGATCTGGTCGCCGGTCAGGACGACCTCTTGCACGGGCGCCTTTTTCACCGTCCCGGGACGCATGCTCATGACCGTCTTGGCCAGGGGCAGCATGTCGAGGGCGTCCTTGAGGCCCTTGGGCGGCTGGGGCTGGCGCAGGAAGGCTAGCAACTCGCCGACCTCGCGCAGTTCGCCGGCGGTCTCGCGCGGCTCGCCGCCCAGGGTGACACCCATGGCCACGCGCTTGACCGTGCCGAACAGGTTTGCGAGCGCCGGCATCTGCGAGCGCGAACCGTCGGGCAGCAGGACGTGCTCGAACAGAACGGCCGGACCGCCGGTCGCCAGAAGGCGTGTCTGGATCTCGGTCATCTCCAGCACGCTCGATACGGGCTCCCTGACCCGGACCAGTTCGCCCTTGGCCTCCAGGACATCGATGAATTCGCGCAAGGATCGGTAGGCCATGGGAATGCTCGTACTGAAAACGTCTAGTGGGCTACGGCCAGGTCGTCGGCGTGGATCATGGGACCCTCGGTGAAGCCGAGTTCGGCCTCGATGGCGTCGGATCGCAGGCCGGCGATACGCTGGGCGTCGGCGCTGTCGTAGCGGACGATACCACGCGCGACTTCGCGGCCGGTTTCGTCGCGGACGCGTACGGCGTCGCCCTTTTCGAAGGGGCCTTCGATGGCGCGAACACCCGCCGACAGCAGGCTCTTGCCCGCCTCCAGCGCCCTGGCCGCGCCGGCGTCGACGGTGACCCAACCTTGAGGCGCCAGCGAGCCGGCGATCCAGGCCTTATAGGCGGCGGCGGGCGATGCGCCGGCCTCGATCAGCGTCGCCGTCTCGCCGTCGGCGATGGCGGCCAGCGGGCGCGAGCGCGACCCCAGGGTGATCAGGGTGGCGCAGCCGGCGGCGCGGGCGATCCGGGCGGCGGCGATCTTGGTGGCCATCCCGCCGGTGCCGACCCCGGCGGCGGCGTTGGCGCCTTCGGCCATGCCGGCGATCTCGGCCGTGATCTCGCTCACCAATGGGATGTGCTGGGCCTTGGGGTTCTTGCGTGGATCGGCGGTATACAGGCCGTCGATATCCGACAGCAGGACCAGAAGGTCCGCGCCCGCCATCTGGGCCACGCGCGCGGCCAAGCGGTCGTTGTCGCCATAGCGGATTTCCTCGGTGACGACCGTGTCGTTCTCGTTGACGACGGGGACGACGCCCAGGCCCATCAGAGTCTCGGTCGTGGCACGGGCGTTCAGCCAACGACGGCGGGTCTCGGTGTCGTCGCGGGTCAGCAGAATCTGGGCGACGCTGACGCCATGGGGCTCGAAGGCCTCCTCCCAGGCGCGCATCAGCAGCGATTGGCCGGCGGCGGCGGCGGCCTGTTTTTCGGGCAGGGTCGTCTTGCGGCCGGTGAGTCCAAGGCGTCGACGTCCAAGCGCCACAGCGCCTGACGAGACGACCAGAACCTGCTTTCCGGCCTCTCGCAGGGCTGCGGCGTCGGTGCAGAACGCGTCCAGCCAGGCGCGGTCGGCCGCGCCCGTCTCATCGTCGACCAACAGGGCCGAGCCCACCTTGAAGACGATGCGACGGGCGTTCCGATAGGCCTCGGCCGCCTGGCTCACGGCGTCCAGCCTCCGGGGGTCTCGTCGACGTGATCCTCATCGTCGGCGATCTCTTCCTCAAGATCGCCGCGGCGGATGCGGACCTGCCGGTAGGCGGCGCGCAGCAGTTCGGTGACGCCCTGGCCCGAGACCCCTGACACCAGGCGGGGCGTGACGCCCGCGACGGCCTCCAACTCGGCGACCTTCTCGGCGAGGGTTTCCTCATCTAAGGCGTCGATCTTGTTCAGGGCCAGGATCTCAGCCTTGTCAGCCAGCTCGTCGCCATAGGCTTCAAGCTCGCCCCGGATCGTCTCGTAAGCCTCGGCGACATTCTCCTGAGTGGCGTCGATCAGATGGATCAGGGTCGCCGAGCGCTCGACGTGGCCCAGGAAGCGCGTGCCAAGGCCCGCGCCTTCGCTGGCTCCCTCGATCAGGCCGGGAATGTCGGCCAGCACGAAGCGCTCGCTGCTGGACAGGTCCACGACGCCGAGGTTCGGAGTCAGGGTGGTGAACGGATAGTCGGCGATCTTCGGCTTGGCGGCGCTGGCGGCGGCCAGGAAGGTCGACTTGCCGGCGTTGGGCAGGCCAACGAGGCCGACGTCGGCGATCAGTTTCAGCCGCAGCCAGATCCAGCGCTCTTCGCCTTCCTGGCCGGGGTTGGCGTATTTCGGCGCCTGGTTGACCGGGCCCTTGAAGTGCAGATTGCCCCAGCCGCCATTGCCGCCCTTGGCCAGTAGGATGCGCATGCCGGCGTGGTCGAGATCGGCGATCAGGGTCTCCTTGTCCTCTTCGAGGATCTCGGTGCCGACGGGAACTTTCAGCACGACGTCTTCGCCGGCCGCGCCATGACGCGCGCGGCCCATGCCGTGCACGCCCGTGCCGGCCTTGAAGTGCTGCTGGTAGCGATAGTCGATCAGGGTGTTGAGGCCCTCGACGGCCTCGATCCACACGTCGCCGCCGCGACCGCCGTCGCCGCCGTCCGGGCCGCCATACTCGATGTACTTTTCGCGGCGGAACGACACCGATCCGCCGCCGCCGTTACCGGAGCGGATGTAGATCTTGCATTGGTCCAAGAATTTCATGGGGTCCTTTTGTCCCAAGGCGTCCCGCACGTCGAGCCCAAAGGCCGCCTCGCGCCGCGAGACCTGTGACGCTTGGTCACGTCCGGGCGGCGCGGGAATATCCGATGCACGGTTTCGATCGTGACGAAATGTTAAAGTAGAAAGTGCGACAAAGTGTCTTGGCAGCAAAACCGCCATTTTTCCTATGGCGGAGCAGGAGGCTGACCTTGGCGAGCGAAGAAGAGCGCGCGGCGTTGCTGGCGAGGGATCTGGTGGATCTGTCGACTCAGGAGCTCCACCGTAAGTATAGCGCTGAGGCCTCCACTCACCGCAACATTCTGATCAGCCGCGGGACTGGCGTTGCGCCTCAGTGGCGTGACTTCAAGGTGTTCATTGGGGAAGTCGGACCCAAGCCTTCCGCCGGCCATAACCTGGTGCTGCTCAACCGTTACGAACGTACCTATGGGCCGGGCCGTGCGCGCTGGATGACCGCCGAGGAGCAGGCCGCGCACGAAGTGGAGTTCGACCGTCTTCGCGCCGAGCAGATGCGCGAAGAGCAACTCTTGCTGCACCAGACCGCAGCAGCGAAGCGAGCCAGCGCGCCGGGCGCGCCCTCGTTCGGTCAATGGACCCCGATGGGCGGAAAACAGGTCGCCTACACCGAGGTCGCCAAGCGCTTGGCCATTCCAGTCAACGCCTTGTCGAGAACCATGCCGCCTGGCGCGAACGCCGACGAACTGGTCAAGCGCGCTGCGGCGTCCAACGACCTGATCAACGAAAACGCTACCTGGCTGCCGCCGGATCCGGTTCGCAAGGCGGGGTTCTTCGAGGCCTATCGCATCTGGCATCTTCAGGTTCAGCCCCAGTTCGCCCGCGCCGCGACGCCGACCTTCCTGTTTCTCTACATCGCGCTGCCGGTGATGAAGCAGTGTCGCGACGAGCTGATGGACCTGGATCTATGGAATCCGCTGGGTCAGCGCGCTCTGAACGCTCGCGACAATCACCCGGCCTGGAAGAAATACACCGAGTTCATGCCGCGCGCTCAGGTGGCGATGATGGAGATTCCCATCTACGCCACCTACTCCCTGCTCAGCGACCTGGACGCGCTTTGCGAGCGGATCACCACAGCCGAAAAGCGCTTCCGCGAAGGCCCGCAGAAGGTGATCCACACCCACCGCGCGGCCTAGGGCGCGAGACGATCAGGCCAGCCAGATCATCATTCGCGTCGCCGCCAGTTCGCCGCGCGCGATCGACGGCTTGTGCTCGACGACGCCCGTGTACAGAAACCCGGCCTTGACCAGCACGCGCCCAGACGCCGCGTTGTCGGCGAAGTGGCCTGCGGTCACGTACCGCTTGCTCCAGCGGGAACGCGCCCAGTCCAAGGCGCCGCGCGCGGCCTCGGTCGCATAGCCGCGACCCCAGTAGGGCCGGCCGATCCAGTAGCCCATCTCCACCGGTCCGTCCGGATTGGTGAAGAGGCCGATTACCCCGATCAGGCCTTCTTCGCCTAACTCGATGGCGAAGGTGTTGTCGCGCCGACGATCCTGGGTTCCGCACCGTGCGACGAAATCCTCGGCGTGGCTGCGGGTGTAGGGCGAGGGCATGCGCGTGGTCATGCGCGCCACGTCGTGATCCACGCAGAAGGCCGCCACGCGCTCGATGTCGGCCAAGGCCGGGACGCGCAGCGTCAACCGCTGGGTTTCAATGACGGGTCTTTCTTCGATGACGCTCATCAGCGCCTCCCAGGGATTCTCCGGCCCTCTTTCGTTCGGGACCGTGACGCCGCCATGGCGAAGCTTGTTTCGGCGGCGAGACAAAACAAAAGCGGGGAGCCCGGCGTCCGGACTCCCCGCTAGAGATCGTCTGTCCGGATCGTCTTCTTGCGAAGCACGATCCGAAGAAACCCTGGTTCGTGCTTACTCGGCCGGCTGAGCGGCCGGGGTCACGGTCACGTAGGTACGGTTGTGCTTCTTGGTCACGAAGCCCACCGCGCCCTGCACGAGCGCGAAGAGGGTGTGATCCTTGCCCATGCCCACGCCCGAACCCGGGTAGAACTTGGTGCCGCGCTGACGCACGAGGATGTTACCGGCGAGAACCTTCTCGCCGCCGAACTTCTTCACGCCAAGGCGCTTCGACTCTGAGTCGCGACCGTTGCTGGACGAGCCGCCTGATTTCTTGTGAGCCATCTTGCTCTCCTACCTTAGAAGGCGTCGCCCTTAGGCTTCGCCTTCCTCCGTCTTGGCGGCGGCCTTCTTAGGGGCGGCCTTCTTCTTCGGGGCGGCTTCGGCCTTGGCCGGCGCAGCTTCAACCGGAGCCGGGATCGTCGCCGGAACGGCGGCGTCGCCGAGGCCGCGGGCGCGGGCGTCGAGGATGACCTTCGGGGTCAGGTCGATCGTGCCTTCCCACTTGGCTTCCTTGCCGGCGCCGGTGACCGACGTGACGCGCACGACGGATTCGAACTGGCGGTGACCGCGGGTGCGGCGATAGCCCTGACGGCGGATCTTCTTGAAGATCTTCACCTTCTCACCCTTGCGGGTTTCGATCAGGGTGCCGGAGACGACAGCGCCGTCCACGGTGGGGGCGCCGACCGTCACGGCCTCGCCTTCGCCAAGCATCAGGACTTCACCGAAGGCCACGGCAGCGCCGGGTTCACCTTCGAGCTTTTCGACCACCAGCAGGTCGCCGGCTTGAACCCGGTACTGCTTGCCGCCGGTTTTGATCACCGCGTACATAGGTTAGCGCCTTAAAAACGTGCGTTCGCAAAATAGGGAACGCCCGCTCGGAAACCCGGCGGGCGAAGAGGGCGCGACTTATACAGCCCAAGGCCCGGGAGTCAACGGCGTAGCAGCGGATTCAGCGAAGGTCCGCGACGAAAGCTCGCGGGACGGCGGGTAACCCCTGGCATGTTACTTTATAACACGCTATATGCCGTCTCGTGACCTCGACCTTCTTCGCATCGATCGCCGCCACCGGCTTCGCCGTGGCCTTCCTGCACGCCGCGCTGCCGACCCACTGGCTGCCGTTCGTGCTGGTGGGCCGCGCGCAGAAATGGTCGACGGGCCGAACCCTGGGTGTGACCTTGCTGGCGGGGCTGGGTCACGTGGGTCTGACGATTGCGCTGGGCCTGGCGCTGGTGATGGCCGGCCTGGCTCTGCAGCCATCGCTTGGAGGCCTTTTCCACTGGATCGTGGGCGGGCTGATGATGGCGATCGGCGTATTCTATGTCGTGCGGGGCCGGCACAATCATGCGCTGCCCGAGGCGAGCCGCCGCGCCTACGCCTCGGATCGGGCCGCGATCGCCGCCCTCGTGACTTTGCTGACCCTTTCGCCGTGCGAGGCGTTCCTACCTTACTATCTGGCGGGCATGGAGCACGGCTGGCAGGCCTTTCTTGTGCTAAGCGCCGTGCTGATGGCCGCCACCGCCGCTGGCATGCTGATCTTCACCAGCCTGAGCCTCGCCGGGTTCAAGCGCCTGGGGCTGCAGTGGGTCGAACGCTACGAGGAAACCATCCTGGGCGTGGCCCTGATCCTGGTCGGTCTGGCGGTTGCTTTCCTCAAGACGTAAAGGCGGCTTTCGCTCAGCGGCCCGGGCGCCTAAATAGCGGCCATGACCCAGACTGTTCCGGCCTCCGGCAAGATCCCCGTCACTGTGCTCACCGGCTATCTCGGCGCCGGCAAGACCACTTTGCTCAATCGCATCCTAACCGAGGAGCACGGCAAGCGCTACGCCGTGATCGTCAACGAGTTCGGCGAGGTCGGCATCGACAACGACCTAGTGGTCGGCGCGGACGAAGAAGTCTTCGAAATGAACAACGGCTGCGTCTGCTGCACGGTGCGCGGCGACCTGATCCGGGTTCTCCAAGGCCTGATGAAGCGCAAGGGCGGCTTCGACGCGATCATCGTCGAGACCACGGGCCTTGCCGATCCCGGCCCGGTCGCCCAGACCTTCTTCGTCGACGATGACGTCAAGGCCCGTACCGCGCTGGATTCGGTGACGGCGGTAGTCGACGCCAAGCACATCTTGCTGCGCCTGTCGGACAGCAAGGAGGCCGTCGAGCAGATCGCCTTCGCCGACCAGATCGTGCTGAACAAGACCGACCTCGTCTCGGAAGACGACCTTCGCCATGTCGAGGCGCGTATCCGTCGGATCAATCCGCTGGCTCCGATCCATCGCGCGCAGCGCTCGAACGTTCCGCTGGACGCGATTCTGGGCAAGCACAGCTTCGACCTGGAGCGGATCACCGACCTGGAGCCGGACTTTCTCAATCCGGCCCACGGCGAGCCAGGTCACGTGCACGACGAGCACTGCGACCATCATCATCACGATCATGGCCACGTGCATGACGAGCATTGCGGTCACGACCACCACCACCATCATCATCACGACGCCAAGAGCGACGTCCACGATGACGGCGTGAAGGGGATCTCGCTGACGCTGGACAAGCCGGTCGACGGCCAGAAGATCACCGCCTGGCTCAACGACCTGCTGGCCCGTCGCGGCCCCGACATCCTGCGCGCCAAGGGCATCATCGACGTGAAGGGCGAGGACAAGCGCCTTGTCTTCCAGGCGGTGCACATGATCCTGGAAGGCGATTTCCAGCGCGAATGGACCGACAAGGACAAGCGCTACAGCCGCATGGTCTTCATCGGCCGCGACCTGGACGAGGCCGAGCTGCGCGCCGGCTTCGAGGCGACGGCGGCCTAGGGCCGGTCTGGTTTGGATGGAACCATCTAAACCAGATGGCAGGCGCCATCTCCATGCATTTGGAGTGTGTTGAGATGGTTCAAAGCGCCCACACTTAACCGAATGCGCTCCAAGGCGCGCCGGACGATGGCCCTTAGGCCGTCGTCTGCTTGGTCAGATCTTCGCTTTGGGACTCAAGGCCCGCGAGGATCTGACTGAGCAGGCGGGCGCTAAGCGTGTCGGATATGGCCAGGCTGCCGAAATCCTTCTCTGCGGCCAAACGTTCGGCGGCGATATCGCGAACGCGACTCGCGTGGCTGTCATCGCCATTAGACGCGGACGAGGTGAGCTCGCCCGTGGTCTGTTGAGCCGCCAGGGGGTCTTCGAGCGTCTCGACGGCGATGGGCGTCATAGCGGTCGCGACCAGGGCGAGCGGGATCGGGCGAGCGGCCCGGATCTCGTTGGCGCTGGTCAGTCCATCGCCGTTGCCGTCGACAGCCATGAAGACCGGACCAGAGGTCGCGCCTGAATCGAGGTTCGAAGCGCGGCGCAGGACCTTCTCGGCCTCCCATTCGACGTCCGAAAGCTTGCCGTCGCCGTCCACGTCCGCGCGGGCGAACAGGGCGTTTATGTCCTGGGTCTCTTGTTCGGATCTGGCGCCGTCCAGCAGGCTGAGCGTGGCCTTGCTGGCCGCCAGTGCGGTTGGCGGCGGCGACGCCTGGGTTTCGACCAGGGCCGAGAGCGTCTCGTTCGCCAGGGCGACAGACGACCCGGTCATTTCGGCTCGGCTGATTTTTCCGTTGGTGTCGGCGTCCAGCGCCTTGAAGGCCGAGGCGTGGGTGTCAGTCTTGCCGCCTGCGGCCTTGAGCTCGTCGAGAGACACGCCCTGGCTAGTATCGGTGTCCAGGCGGTCGAATAGGCGCTGATAGAGCTGCTGGGTCAGGCTCCCGCTGGCGATTGAAGTCATCACGCTCCCCTCTTGCGCCGGCACTCGTCGGCGATCGGGGCAAGCAAGAATCAAGCCACGGTTGAGCTCGGGCCCAGGGCGTCGGGATCGGTTCTGGCGCGCGCCAAAGAAAAACCCCCGCGAGGCTGGCCCGCGGGGGTTTTGATCTCTGGCTGTCGCCGAGGATCCTTAGTGGATGTCCTCGTTGATCAGGCCGACCTTGAACCAACCCGAGGTCTGCAGCTGGTTCAGCACGCCCATGAAGTCGGCGTACAGCACGTCGGCGTCGGCGCGGATCATGATGCGCTGTTCGTCCTTGGCGCCGGCTTGGCCGGTCGCGGCGAACTTGGCGTTCAGATCATACTCGAGGTTGTCGAGGCTGCTCTGCTTGTCGGCGATGAAGATCGCGCCCGACTTCTGGATCGAGATGAAGACCGGTTCCTTCGGCTTCGGCGCGTTCGGGGGCGGCGGAACCGCCGGGGGCAGGTCGATCTTGATCGAGGTCACGGCCATCGGAACGGCGACCATGAAGATGATCAAGAGCACCAGCAGAATGTCAACGAAGGGCGTGACGTTGATTTCGGAGTTCTGGCCCAGATCGTAACGGCCACCACCGCCGCCAGCAAGTTTAGCCGCCATAGCCTGCACTGTCTCCCAGAAGGCTGCGCGCTCCGCGCACGCCTGAAATGTCGTTACCTCGCCACGTCTGGCGCAGACGGGCGCGGAAGTAAAGCCCGACGACGCGGCGCAATAGCAACCCCCTTTTTGACTCTTTTTGGCGGAACGCCGTTCGAATGGGCGCCGGGGCGGGGCGGGGTTCGCGCGACGCGCGAATGTGACGCTTTCCGAAAGAGTCTAGTCGCCGCGATCCTCCTGTCTTATCTCGCGCGCATGATCTTTTCCTTCGACGCTTTCGTCACCAGCGCCCTGTTCGACCGCTTCGGCCGGGCCATGTTCGCCCTCGGGGACGGCACGGTCCGCCTGCAGACCGACGAGGGATTTGTCACGGTCGAGGCGCATGGCGGCCCGCTCGGCGGCGCCGTTCTGGCGGCGGCGGTCCACCCCAGTGGCGTGGGGATCGTCACCGGTGGCGACGACGGCCGAGTGGTCTGGAGCCGAATCGAGGGCGGCGAAGTCGTCGCCACCTTGATCGCCGAAGTGAAGAACAAGTGGATCGAGCACGTGGCCGCCAGCGCCGCCTCGGGCCTGATCGCCTTCACGGCCGGCAAGGACGTCCATGTCCGCGACGCCGGCGACCCGGCCTTCGCGCGCGCGTTCGCGCATGAGAAGACGGTGTCGGGCCTGACGTTCGAGCCCAAGGGCCGCCGCCTGGCCTCGGCGACTTACGGCGGCGCCTATCTCTGGTACGCGCGGATCGCAGACCAGAAGCCGGCGATTCTCAAATGGGCCGGCAGCCACATCGCCGTGGAATTCAGCCCGGACGGCAAGTTCCTGATTTCGTCCATGCAGGAAAACCAGCTGCATGGCTGGCGGCTGTCGGACGGCAAGGACATGCGGATGGGCGGCTATCCGTCCAAGATCAAGAGCGTGGCGTTCTTCGACAAGGGTAATCTGCTGGCTACGGCCGGCGCTTCGGGCGCGGTCATCTGGCCGTTCGCCGGCGCCAATGGGCCCATGGGCAAGGAAGCGGCCGAGATCGGCTTCTCCCGCGATTCGATGGTGGTTCGGGTGGCGGGGATCGACGCTCAGCCGGTCTGTATTGCGGGTCAGGACAACGGCAAGATCTGGGCGGCTCACATGCGCAATGGCCGGATCGAAACCCTCAAGGCCGAGAAGGGAGCGTCCATCAGCGCCCTGTCGGTCAGCGCCGACGGGAAGAAGATGGCCTGGGGCGACGAGAGCGGCGAAGCCGGGGTGCTCGAGATCCCCGACCTGTCCGGTCCGCGTCAGTTCGCTGGGTAGAAAGCGCGGCCGAAGCCGCGCTTTCATCTAGCTCAGGGGATGTGGATCTGAAGCCAGCTTGCTCCTTCCGAAATCACATTAAATGAGCCCCACTGCGCGTTCGGAAACTGCTGAACTACAAAGAGCCGATCATTGTCGTCGATCAGCGCTCTCAAGATGTCGCGCACAGTGCTTGCAGGGCCTGCGAGTTCAGCCAACCAGACGGACTCACAGATGCGAACTGCCCGCCAATCCGCAAGTTGCTTATGCAGTGTGGCGTAGTTCCTCCCCGGAGCGGCGAGGTCGTAGGTGATCAGGTAGATGGACAAAAATGGGCTCCTTGAGGAGACCGCTTGACCGCCCTTGCTTCCGGTGGAACACCAGAGAGACGCGAGCCGCCAAGCGACTTGGGTGAAGCCCGTCCCCTCCGTTGGCCTAGGAACCGGTGAGGGGGCGGGCACGAATCCAGCGAATGCTGGTTTCTCACAATCCGCCACCTCGAAGCGCTACGCAAGTTTTGTTCCGATTTCGTTCTTGTGAACAAAGTGAGCGGCAATCGACGCGCTAGAAACCCTTCAGTTCCGCCCATTCCTCGAACGGCGCTCGGCGCGACCGGAAATTGTTCACCGGCGCGTCGGCGTCGCGGTAGCCCAGCGCCATGCCCGAGAACAGCATGTGGCCTTCGGGCAGGCCGACATGCTCGTCGACCAGCTTGTTGTAGTGCGACCAGAACTCCTGCGGGCAGGTGTCGAGGCCGCGCTCGACGGCCAGCAGCATGAAGGTCTGCATCAGCATGCCCACATCGCTCCACTGCGGCGGGCCGCAGCGACGGTCGATCGAGAAGAACAGCTGCACCGGCGCGCCGAAACCCTGGCCGTTGTTGGCGAACCACTGCAGGCGCTGCAGCTTGTCCTCGCGCGGAATGCCCAGCGCGCCGTACATGTCCTCGCCGACCTGGAAGCGGCGGCTGCGCAGCGGCTCCCACAGGTTGGCGGGATAGACGTCGTACTCGGTGGGATCGGGCGAGGCCACGCGCTGCAGCATGGCGGCCTTCAGCGCCTCCAGCGGGGCGCCGCCCACGACCTGCACGCGCCAGGGCTGGAGGTTGCCGCCCGACGGGGCCCGCGCGGCGGCTTCCAGCAGCTCGCGGATCAGTCCGGCGTCGACCGGATCGGACTTGAAGGCGCGCACCGACATGCGGCGGTTCACGGCGTCGATCACGTCCATCGATAGCTCCCTTACCCAGATATGTTTATGCCGCGCGACAGCGGCGTTTGCTGTGGTTAGCATCCGTCCGCTGCGTCAAGACAAGTGGGGCGTTTCGTGCGGCGGCTTTTGCGCAATCTTCTGCTGGCCTTGTTCCTGGTGCTGGTCGCCGGCCCTGTGGTGGCGGTGATTCTCTACCGCTTCATCCCGCCGCCGGTGACCCCGCTGATGGTCATCCGCGCCGTCGAGGGGCGCGGCTTGGATCATCGCTGGCGGTCGATGGACAAGATTTCCCCGACCTTGCCGCGCGCCCTGATCGCCGCCGAAGACGCCAAGTTCTGCGACCATCGCGGCTTCGACTTCGAAGCCCTGCAGAAGGCCTACGAGAACAATGAGTCGGGCCGCAAGATCCGGGGCGGCTCGACGATCAGTCAGCAGACCGCCAAGAACGTCTTCCTGTGGCCAGGGCGCTCCTATGTCCGCAAGGGCCTGGAGGCGTGGTTCACGGTGCTGATCGAGACCTTCTGGGGCAAGCGGCGGATCATGGAGGTCTATATGAACTCTATCGAGTACGGCTCGGGAATCTATGGCGCCGAGGCCGCCGCGCAGCGCTATTTCGGGGTCAGCGCCGACAAGCTGACTCAAGCCCAGTCCGCGCGGCTGGCGGCCATCCTGCCCAGTCCGCTCAAGTGGAAAGTGATCAAGCCCGGCAAGTACGTGGCCAAGCGCAGCAAGAAGATCGGCAAGGCCTCCGGCGCTGTGCGGCGCGACGGTCTGGCCGACTGCCTGAGTTAGACGGAGATTCTGGAATGCCGATCGCGCCGGGCCCCACGCTGGAGACCGAACGTCTGATTCTGCGTCCGCCGGCCGACGAGGATCTGGACCGCTGGGCGCAGATGATGGCCGATCCGGTCGCGGCGCGCTTCATCGGGGGGCAGCAGCCCCGGGCGACGGCGTGGCGGTTCATGGCGACCATGGCCGGCTCCTGGGCCCTGAACGGTTTTGGCATGTTCTCCGTCATCGAGAAGGATTCCGGACTGTGGCAGGGCCGTATCGGACCCTGGCGTCCCGAAGGCTGGCCGGGGACCGAGGTGGGCTGGGGGCTTCACCCTGACGCCTGGGGGCGCGGCTACGCCGTTGAGGCCGCGACGGCGACGATCGACTGGGTCGTGGATCACCTGGGATGGATCGACATCATTCACTGCATCGATCCGGAGAATACGCCCTCGCAGGCGGTGGCCCGGCGGCTGGGGTCGATCAATCGCGGCCCCGGACGCCTGCCACCGCCGTTCGAGGACCATGTCGTCGAGATCTGGGGCCAGACCGCCGATCAGTGGCGCGCGCTGAAGCAGAAGCCTTAGTCGACCGCCAGGATCACGTCAGCGGCGGCGATCGAGACGCTGACCGCGTCGCCGAGCGCGAGGTTCCAACCGGCCGCGCCGGCCTCGACGGTGGCCACGAGAGATTTGCCGCCCGGCAGGCCGATGACCAACTCGGCGGCGTCGTCTCCCGCCTCGCGGTCCAGGATCCGTCCGTCCAGACGGTTCTCCGCTGGTGCGCCGTCCAGCCGGACGAAGCTGGACTTGATCAGGGCGATGGCGGGACGGCCGGGCGCGAGGCCCAGGTCCTCGACGCTGCGCCGGGTCACCCGGGCGGTGAAGCCTAGGCCCTCGCCAGCGTCGAGAGACACCGAAGCGGTGACGCCGTCCTCGGCCACCGTCGTCACCACGCCGCGCAGGGCGTTGCGGGCGCTGGTGCGCAGGCCAAGGCTCCACAGTTGCTCGACCTCGCCAGCCAGATCGGACTCTAGGCGCGCGAAAGCGGCGCTGACCTCGCGTTCCGCAGCCCGGAAGGCGCGGATCACGGCCTGGCCTCGCGCGGTCACCTGGGCCGCGCCGCCAGTGCGTCCGCCGGGCGCGGCGCTGACCAGCGGGGCGTCGAACAGGTTGTTCAGCGCCTGCACGCCGTCCCAGGCGCCCTTGTAGGACAGGCTGGTCTCCTTCGCAGCGGCGCTAATCGAGCCGTGCCGCGCCACGGCCTCGAGCAAGGCGATGCGCTCCAGGCCCACGCGCGCCAGCCCGCCGCGCTTGAGAACCAGCGAGGCGCTGAAGTCGGTGTCGCTGCTCACTGGTCGGACCTGGCTTTCATCGTTATGTAGTTTGGCTGCATAACCGCTGCGCTGACCTCAAAGGCATACCAGATGATGGCTCGCCGTCCGATGCTGATCGCCGCCCTGCTCGGCGTCTGGTCTCTGACCTTCGCCGGCGCGGTCCTGGCCGGCGAGACCAAGGTGGCCGTCGCCGCCAACTTCACCGAGCCGGCCAAGGCGATCGCCGCGCGCTTCAAGGCCCGGACCGGTCATGACGCTGTGCTCAGCTTTGGATCGTCGGGCCAGTTCTACACCCAGATCGCCAACGGCGCGCCGTACGAGGTCTTCCTGTCGGCTGACGTGGAGCGCCCCCAGAAGACGGAGGTGGAGGGCTTGGCGGTTACCGGCTCGCGCTTCACCTATGCGACCGGGCGCCTCGTACTGTTCAGCCGGACGCAGGGCCTCGTTGACGGGCGGGGCGCGGTGTTGTCGCGCGGTGGGTTCGATAAGCTGGCCATCGCCGATCCTAAGGCCGCGCCCTACGGCCAGGCGGCGGTTGAAGCCCTGACCAAGCTCAAACTCTACGAAGCCCTAAGGCCAAAGATCGTCACGGGCGCCTCGATCACCCAGGCCTTTCAGTTCGTCCAGACCGGCGCTGCGGAGCTTGGCTTCGTGGCGCTGTCGCAGGTCGTAGACGACAAGAGGGGCTCGCGCTGGCTCGTGCCGGCCGCGAACCACACGCCGATCGATCAGCAGGCCGTGCTGCTGAAGACGGGCGCGAACAGCGACGCCGCCAAGGCCTTCCTGGCGTTCCTCAAGAGCGCCGAGGTCAAGGCCATCATCCGGCGCTACGGTTATGAGGTGCGTTGACCGTGGGTGAGGTGCTGTGGTTGACGGCGAAGCTGGCGGGGATCACCACCGTGCTCCTGCTGTTACTGGCCACGCCGCTGTCCTGGTGGCTGGCGCGGGGCCGTTCGCCGCTGCGGACGCCCGTCACCGCCATCGTCGCCTTGCCGATCGTCCTGCCGCCGACCGTGCTGGGCTTCTACCTGCTGATCGCGCTGGGGCCGAACAGTCCCCTGATGGCGTTGCTGCAGCCCTTCGGCGTGCGGACCCTGGCTTTCACCTTCGAAGGGTTGGTCATCGGATCGCTGATCTATTCGCTGCCCTTCGCCGTCCAGCCGCTGCGTAACGCCTTCCTGGCCATCGGCGACGAGCCGCTGGAAGCCGCCGCCAGCCTGGGCGCCTCGCGTGCGCAGACCTTCTGGCGTGTCGCCCTGCCGCTGGCGCTGCCGGGCTATGTCGCCGCCGCGATCCTGACCTTTGCCCATACGATCGGCGAGTTCGGGGTGGTGATGATGCTGGGGGGGAACATCCCGGGCGAGACCACGGTGTTGTCGACCGAAATCTATCGTCTGGTCGAGGCGCTGGAATGGGGCGAAGCGCACCGCCTGTCGCTGCTGCTGCTGGCCTTCGCCTTCCTGGTCCTGACGGTCCTTCTGGCGCTGGAGGCGCGGTCGAAGATCCTGCTCCGCACCCGGTCTTGAGACCAGCGGCCGCCGGCTCGGTCAGAACCAGCCGGCCTCGCGCAGCGCCTTGGCGTAGGCCCGGCTGACAGGCGCTTCGACGCCGCTCTTCAGCGTCAGGACGGCGCGTCCGTCACCGCGTCGGGCGTCCTCGACGGCGCCCTTGGCGACCCACCACGAGCGATGGGTCTGAGCGCCTTCGATCCCTTCCAGCTCGGCCACGGCGTCGGACAGGCGCATCAGGATCAGGTCCTGACCGCGCGAGGTGTGCAGGCGCAGATAGTGATCCTCGGCCTCCACGGCATAGAGCTCGGCGCCGCGCAGTTTACCGGGCAGGCGCTCAAGAAAACGCACGGTCGTGGCGCCTGCTGGCGCGGCGTGCGTTTCCACCGGACGCCTTTGAACCAGGAAGTTCAGGGCGGTCATGCCGGTCGTCACGATGAACACCGGGCCAAGATAGAGCGACAGAGTCTGGGGGCGCGGCGAGCCGTGGAAGGTCAGCTCGGTGACCAGCCAGACGACGGCGGTGAAAGGCAGGGTGATGCCGATCACGGTGAGCGCGCCGTAGAGCCAGGGGCGTGAGTCGGCGCGTCCCTCGCGACCGATCAAATGCGTGACCGTCGTGCCGACGACGGCGCCTGCGAGGCAGAGGCCTACCCAGTAGGCCACCCGAAGGCCCAATGGCGCCGCGTCGGTTCCGAACGCGCCGATCAGGGCCAGGAAGACGCCGGCGGCCGCTGAGGCTGCGAAGCCCCGAAGGCTGTCATGGCGCCTCATGGCCGTTCGCGAAGCGTGAATGGCGCCGGCCAGCCGTTCACGAAACGAGGCCGGCGACTGGCGCAACGACGATTGAGGCACGAACCTGACCCCTCCACCAAGGCTTCCGACGGCGCGGCGACCTAACGCCCCGCTTGAACCGGGAGTGAAGGAAGATGGCCTCGCACGGCAAGTCAATTTCGCAAGTGTCGGATCGCTGGAGCGGGCTTCGCAACGCCGCCTTGGGCGTCGGCGCGGCGATCGTGATCGTGGCGGTCACCGCGCCGCAGGCCGTCACCGACTTTGGCGCCGTTATCCAGCGTGTCGGCTTCCAGCCCCACGCTCCAGATGTCTCCAGAATTGTCGCCGCGCCGGCCGTGATCCAACTGCATCTCTTCTCGGCCCTGACCGCGCTGGCCATCGGCGTCGTCCTGATGATGCGGGTGAAGGGCACGACCCTGCACAGGCTCCTGGGGTGGACCTGGGTGCTGGCGATGGGGGCGACCGCCGTCAGTTCGCTGTTCATCCGCGAGATCAACCACGGCGCCTTCAGCTTCATCCATCTGCTGTCGGGCTGGACCATCGTCGGCCTGCCGGGCGCGGTCTACGCGGTCAAGCGCGGCAAGGTCTCGGCGCACCGGAAGGCCATGACCGGCATGTTCGTCGGCGGTCTGCTTGTGGCCGGCCTCTTCGCCTTTCTTCCCGGTCGCCTGCTCTGGACCGTGTTCCTGGGCTGACCCGTAATCCAACCCCAAGAAGGACTCAACCCATGACCCTCGTTCGCACGCTCGCCCTGGCCCTGGCGACCGCTTCCGTTCTCGCTCCCGCCGCGCGCGCTCAAGAGGCGTTCGGCGACCTGACCCTGACCTTCCCCGACCTCAAGGCCAAGCAGGGCCAGATCATGATCGCCGTCTTCGACAGCCCGCAAGGCTGGGCGTCGGGCAAGCCCGTCCGTTTCGCCAACGCCTCGGCCGCAGCAGACCTCGCCACGGTCAAGATCGTGGCTCTGCCGCCGGGCTCCTACGCAGTGCGCGCGTTCCAGGATGTCGATGGCGACGGCAAGATGGCGACCAACCCTTTTGGCATGCCGACCGAGCCGTACGGCTTCTCGCGCGACGCCCAGCCGAACATGGGCCCGCCCGCGTTCGACGCCGCCGCCTTCGAGGTGAAGGCGGGCGCCAACGCCCAATTCCTGCGCCTTAACTGAGAGCCGAGCCATGAACCGACGCGACATCCTGCGCGGCGCGGCCATGACGGGCGCCGCCGCCGTCCTCACCCCTGAAACGCTCTGGGCCGCCGCCGCCAACGACTGGACCCTGGGTCTGGCCGATGTCGAGGCGGACATCGCGCCGACCAGCTTGGCCCTGGTTCACGGCCGCGCGCCGACCGACCTGAAGGGCACGCTATTCCGGAACGGTCCGGCCAAGTTCCGCCGGCCGGGCGGTTCGGTCGGCCATTGGTTCGACGGCGACGGCATGGTCCGCAAGTTCCAGGTCGCGGACGGCCAGGCGCGCATGTCGGCCCGCTTTGTCGACACCGTCAAACGCCGCCAGGACGCCGCCGCTAACGCGGTGATCACGCCAGGCTATGGGACAGCGGCAGGGCCGGGCGCCCGGGTCGGTTCGGCCGATGACGCCAACGCGGCCAATACGTCGGTGATGATGGCGGGCGGCGAGCTCTGGGCGCTCTGGGAGGGCGGCTCGCCGACGGCGATGGACCCTGTTTCGCTGGAGACTCGGGGCTTCAAGACGATCAGCCCTGACATGAAGGGTATGCCGTTCCTGGCTCATCCGCGTGTCCAGCCCGACGGCACGGTCTGGAACCTGGGTCTTGCGGGCAAGCGCGCGGTGGTCTGGAACCTCTCGCCCGACGGTGGGCTGCGCAAGGCCGAGGTCATCACCTTGCCGCGCGCTGGCTACATGCACGATTTCACCGCCACCGAGCGCAGCCTGATCATCATCCTCCAGCCGTGGGTGCAGGAGGGGATGCGGATGCCGATCGCGTCGACCATGGTTTGGCGACCGGAGCTCGGCGCGCAGGTGCTGGTACTGGACAAGAATGACCTGTCCAAGCGTCGCCTGTTCGAGCTGCCGCCGTTCTTCTTCTTTCACCTCGGCGACGCCTGGGAGGAGGCCGACGGGACGATCCGCTTCGACGCCTGCATCGACAAGGACCCTTTCGGGACCGCAGCGAACGGTGGCGCGATCCTGCGCGGCGAGCGCCTTCGCGCCGCCCCGCCTCGGCGCGCGCTGATCACGCTTCGTGGCGATGGTCGGGCCGAGCTGGCGACCGATACGGTCAGCGCGGAGTTCCCGCGTTCCGATCCGCGCTTTGCCGGTCTGGCCCGACGCTATTCGGTCCACCTGACCAACGAGCGTTCTGGTCGTCCCTTGTTCCAGAGCGTCGCCGTGCGCGACTGGAAGAAGGACAAGGACCAGATCTTCGACTTCGGTGCGCGTCATCTGGTTGAGGAAATGGTCTTCGCGCCCCGGCTGGGATCGTCGGCGGAGCTCGATGGTTGGCTTGTCGGTACGACGATCAACCTCGACGCCCGCGCGACCGAGCTGCACGTGTTCGACGCCCAACATGTGGACAGGGGGCCGCTGGCGACCTGGCGCGCGCCGGTGGCGCTGCCGGTGACCTTCCATGGCGTGTTCGTCGGCGCTTGAGAGAACGGCGGTCCTTGCCAGGGCCGCTGGGTTGCGCCTATCCGAGGGCGGAGCTTCATCAAGGCGGGCCCGTCCCCATGACCGCAACCAAGTCCCGCGCCCGCGCCGGCGGACGGGGTCGTCCCTCCAAGGCCAAAGGCCTGGACCTGAAGGAAACGATCCTCGACGCGGCCGAGGGGCTGTTCGCGCGGCACGGCTTCTATGGCGTCACCACCCGTCAGGTGGCGGCCGAGGCCGGCGTCGACACCGCCCTGATCCACTACTACTTCGGCGCCAAGCGCGAATTGTTCGACGCGGTGTTCCTGCGCCGGGCCGAGATCCTCAACCAGGCCCGAGAGGCGTCGATGAACGCCTATGTGAAGGCGCATGCGGGCGCGATGACCGTCGAAGGCGTGATCGAGGCGTTCATCGATCCATTGCTGCGGATCTCCCAAGACGGCGGGCAGGGGTGGAAGAGCTATTTCGTCCTGGTGGCGCAGGTGAACAACACGCCCGCCTGGGGCGGCGAGACCATGACGCGGTTTTTCGACCCGGTGGTCCACCAACTGGTCGAGACGCTCAAGTCGGTCCGTCCCGAAGCGGCCTACCGCGACCTCTACTGGTGCTATCAGTTCTTGACGGGCTCGATGATGCTGACCCTTTCGGAGACGGGACGGATCGACTCCCTGTCGGAAGGCGAATGCCATTCCAGCGATCTTGAGTCCGTCCGCCAGCGCCTCTTCGCCTATTGCGCCGCCGGCTTCGAGGCCGTGATCGCCAAGCAGAACAAGACCCTGGCCAGCGGCTGATCCGCCACACCCGCTCCATTTTTCATCAAGTGATGAAAAAGGGCTGGCGTCCCGCGCCCGTTCGGGTGATGGTGGCTGCAATTCGCTGTTCGATGAATTGGCGAACCCTGCGCTCGCGTCCGCGAAAGACGGATCCGGCCGGGGAAGGGCGGAACACAAGGGAGGGGAAACCCATGACTTCGATGTGGAAGGCCGCGCTGCTGGCTGGCGCTGCGTGGAGCACGATCGCCGGCGCCGCGTCGGCTCAGCAGGCCCCGGCCGCTGACAATTCGGTTTCGGTCGACGAGGTGACGGTCACCGCGCGTCGCCGTGAGGAAAATCTCAAGGACGTGCCCGTCGCCGTCTCGGCCTTCTCGGCCGAGAAGCTGGAGCGTTCGGGCGGCACGGACATCACCGTGCTCTCGCAGACCACCCCGAACATCACGGTGCAGACCGCCCGCGGTTCGAACTCGACCCTGATCAGCTATATCCGCGGCGTGGGCCAGCAGGACCCGCTGTGGGGCTTCGAGCCCGGCGTTGGTCTCTATGTCGACGACGTCTACATCTATCGTCCGCAGGGCGCGGTGCTCGACATCTTTGACATCGAGCGCATCGAAGTGCTGCGTGGCCCGCAGGGCACCCTGTACGGCCGCAATACCATCGGCGGCGCGATCAAGTACGTGACCAAGCGCCTGGGCGACGACGCCGGCGCGAAGATCAAAGGCACCTACGGCAGCTACAACCAGACCGACGTCTTGGTCTCGGGCCAGACGCCGATCGGCGGCGGCCTGTCGGTCGGTGGCTCGTACGCCCTCTACAAGCGCGATGGCTATGGCACGAACATCACCACCGGAGCCGAGCACTACAACAAGGACGTCGAGGCCTATCGCCTCAGCGCCGAGTATCAGCCGACCGAGGATCTGTTCTTCCGTCTGGCTTATGACAAGGTCGTCGACGACTCCAACCCCCGCCACGGCCACCGCGAACTGCCGGCCCTGGTCGGCGGCTATCAGGTGCTCGACATCTACGACACCCAGTCGGGCCTGGGCGACAAGAACCACGTGATGACCAAGGGTGTGTCGCTGACCGCTCAATGGAACGCTACCGACAAGGTTACGCTCAAGTCGATCACCGCCAGCCGTCGCGGCCACACCGACACCGTCATCGACTTCGACGGCACGCCGCTGCCGACGCTGGACGTGCCGGCCACCTATGACGACCGTTCGTTCTCCCAGGAACTGCAGGCCGTCTATTCGGACGAGAACGTCCAGGGCGTGTTCGGCCTCTACTACATGAACAGCCAGGCCTCGGGCGAGTTCGACACCATCGCCGGCAACCTCGGCGTGGCCATCGCCAACGGCGGCAAGGTCAACACCCAGAGCTTCGCGGCGTTCTTCGACTTCAGCGCCAACCTGACGGACAAGTTCAAGGTCTCGCTGGGCGCCCGTGCGACCCGCGACGCCAAGCGCGCCAACGTCTACCGCTTCTTCTATCTCGGTGCGACGCGCACGCCGTACCAGGGCGGCACGCCCCGTCCGATCCTGCAGACGCGCACCAACTACAACGCCGAGAAGACCTTCGAGCAGTTCACGCCGCGGATCTCGGCTTCGTACGACCTGAGCGACGACCTGACGAGCTACGTCTCGTTCTCGAAGGGCTACAAGTCGGGCGGTTGGGACATGCGCGGCGACGCGTTCATCACGCCGCAGACGGTCAACGGCTACCGACCTGAAGTCGTGAAGACCTACGAAGCCGGCCTGAAGGGCTACATGTTCGATCGCCGGGTCTCGTTCTCGTCTGCCGCCTTCCTGTCGAAGTACACCGACCAGCAGGTCACGACCCAGGTCGTGGTGCCCTCGGGCATCGCCAGCTCGGTCGACAACGCCGGCGCCTCGACCCTGTACGGCGTCGAGTTCGAAGCCAACGCCAAGCTGAGCGCGAGCCTGAGCGCCAATGTCGCCCTGGGCTACATCCACGCCAAGTACGACACCTTCAGCCGTTTCGTGCCGGCCGGCGCGCCGAACCCGCTGAACCCGTCGACGACCCTGGCCACCGGCCAGGTCATCAACGTGGCCGACCTGTACGGCTTCCAGAACACCCCGGAATGGACGGGCAATGTCAGCCTGACCTGGCGTGGTCAGCTGGCGGGCGGCGATCTGGCCATCACCCCGATGGTCAGCTACCGCGACGCCTACCAGCAGTTCGAGCAGCCTCTGCCGCTGCTGGATCAGAAGGCCTTCACCCTGGTGGACATGACGGCGCAGTGGACCGCACCGGGCGGCCGCTACAAGCTGGCCCTCACCGGCAAGAACCTGACCAACGAGAAGTACCGTACCGGCGGCTACAATTTCGGGGTCGCGACCTACAACAACTCGGTGATCGGCTTCTATGGTCCGCCGCGCACCGTGGCCGCTTCGATCGAGGTGGCGTTCTAATCTAGGCGACAGCTGCTCGGGCGGGACTTGCTGCAACAGGTCCCGCCCTTTTTGTATCTGGACGGGCGTTGAGGAGGGCGAGCATGACCGAGGATGTGAACAAGGCTCCGGCGGACGGGCGGGGCGCCGGCTACCGCTACGTGGTGCTGGCGATGCTGATCCTGGCCTACACCTTCAATTTCCTGGATCGCCAAATCCTCGGCATCCTCGCCGGCTCGATCAAGGCCGATCTCCATCTGACTGACACGCAGCTGGGCCTGATGGGCGGGGTGGCGTTCGCGGCGCTCTACACCACGCTGGGCGTCCCGCTGGCCTGGCTGGCCGACCGGGTCAGCCGCACCTGGATCATGACCGTGGCCCTCACCGTCTGGAGCGGCTTCACCGTCGCCTGCGGCCTGGCCGGAGGCTTCTGGAGTCTGTTCCTGTCGCGGATGGGTGTCGGGGTCGGCGAGGCGGGCGGCGTGGCGCCGGCCTATTCGCTGATCGCAGACTACTTCCCCAAGGAGCAGCGCGCTCGGGCGTTGGCGGTCTATTCCTTCGGCATCCCGCTGGGCACGGCCTTGGGCGTGCTGTTCGGCGGCCTGATCGCCGCCTATGTCGACTGGCGCTTTGCGTTCATCGCTGTGGGCTTGGCTGGCGTCGTGCTGGCCCCGATCTTCAAGTGGGTGGTCAAGGATCCGGTGCGCGGCGGCCTCGACCGCGCGCCCGGCGAGGTCGCGCCCGCTGAGCCGCCCAAGGCGCCGGCGTTCGGTCAGGTTCTGGCCACCATCATGCCCAAGCCCAGCTTCTGGCTGCTGTCGTTCGGCGCGGCCTGCTCCTCCATCTGCGGCTATGGGGTGGCGTTCTGGCTGCCGACCTTCTTCCAGCGCAGCTTTGGCCTGTCCCTGACCGATCGAGCCCTCTACTACAGCGCCCTTTCGTTGATCGGTGGTGTCGCGGGCATCTGGTTGGGCGGGGTGCTGGCCGATCGCTTCGGGGCCAAGAACAAGGCCGCCTACGCCCTGGCGCCGGCCATCTGCTTCCTGGTGGCCCTGCCGTGCTTCCTGCTGGCGATGAACGTCCAGTCGATGGTCCTGGCCTTCCTGCTGTTCCTGATCCCGACAGGCCTGAACCTGGCGTGGCTGGGGCCCGTAGTCGCCGCCGTGCAGCATCTGGCCCCGCCCGCGATGCGGACCACCACATCGGCCCTGTTCCTGCTGATCAACAACCTGCTGGGCCTGGCGGTGGGCCTGTGGTTCTTCGGCTATGTGTCGGACCTGCTCACGCCTCGCTACGGCGCGGAATCGATGCGCCACGCGCTCTACTACGGCCTTGGCTTCTACGTCGTCGCGGCGGTGCTGCTGATCCTCGCTTCCCGGCGGTTGAGCAGGGACTGGGCGGAGTAGGGGCGGGCGGCGACAGGCCCGGCCGAGGCCGTGGAAAGGCCACGCTTCGGTCAAGATCGGGGATCATGAGCCGCTCGAACCTCGAGCGCCGCCATGACCCCAGACGACCGTCCTGTCTTTCACGATCCCACGGGGCGACGTGAGCGGAGGGTCAAGCTGGCCCTCGGCGTTGTGGCCTCCGTCGTTGCGGCCATCGTGGCGGGGTTCGTCGCGACCCTGGCCTTTGCGCCCCGTCTGCCTGACGCGCCGCTGAAGGACCCGCATGTTCTGACGTCGCTGCACCAGGATACGCCGCGACGCACCCGGGCGGTCAGGTCGTGGCGGCGGGTCCCCCGGCCCAGGACGACCCCCAACGGCGCGGCGACCAGAGCTCTGTCGGTCGGCTTCTACGTCAATTGGGACGAGGACAGCCGGGAGTCGCTGCGCCGCAACGTCGACAAGCTGGACGTGGTGTCGCCGCAGTGGGTGGCGATCAACGGCGCGCAGGGCGACATCAACGTCGTCGACGACCCAGAAGGCGCAGGGCGCATCGCCAATGCGCCGAACAAGCCCGCTGTTTTGCCCCTGGTGCATAACTCGGCCGATGCGGCGTTCAACGGGCCCGCAGCTGACGCGCTGCTGACCAATCCGGCCGCGCGCGCGAAGCTGATCGCCACGCTGAAGGACCTTGCCGCGCAGCGCGGCTTCGGCGGCTATGTCTTCGACTTCGAGGCGCTGTCGGCGAAGGGGCTGGCGGCCTATCCGGGGTTTCTGGCCGAGGCCCGGCGGGCCTTCGCCGAGAGCGGCCGGGAAGTCTGGGTCACCGCGCCGTTCGACGAGCAGGGCTGGCCGCTCAAGCGTCTGGAGCAGGCTTCCGACACTTTGGTGCTGATGGCCTATGACGAACACTATGCGCTGGGGGATCCCGGGCCGAACGCCGGCCAGGACTGGTATGAGCGCGAGCTGGACAAGCGGTTCGCCGAGCTCGACCCCGCCCATACCGTGCTGGCCCTGGGGACCTATGGCTATGACTGGACTCTGAACAAGGACGGCTCGCGGTCTTCCGGCGCGCCCACGACCTTTCATGAAGCCATGCGCAACGCTCAGGACTCCGGCGCGACCATCCGGATGGACGACGATGCGCTCAATCCGACCTACCGCTATGTCGACGACAACGGGGACGACCACGTCGTCTGGTTCCTGGATGCGGTGACCCTGTTCAACCAGGTGAAGGTGACAGACGCTTGGAAGCCGCGGGGCTATGCGCTTTGGCGCATGGGCGCCGAGGACCCCGGCGCTTGGTCGCTGATGGGCAAGCCTTATGGCCAGGCCTCGACGGCGGCCCTGACCACCTTGGCCAACGGCCAGGGCGTCGATTTCGACGGCGGCGGGGAAGTGCTGCGCGTGGCCGCCCTGCCGACGCCCGGCAAGCGATCCCTGGCCTTCGATTCGGACACGGGTCTGGTTTCGGGCGAAAGCTACGATGTCATTCCGTCCAGCTACGTGATCGAGCGCTACGGCCAGAAGAAGGGTCTAGTCGCGCTGACCTTCGATGACGGTCCCGATCCGCGCTGGACCACCAAGATCCTCGACATCCTGAAGGCCAAGCAGGCGCCGGCGACCTTCTTCGTCATTGGCCAGAACATGCAGAAGCACCCCGAGCTTGTTCGGCGCGAGGTCGATGAGGGCCATGATGTCGGCGGGCACAGCTGGACACACCCGAACATCGCCGAAACCCCGCTGCCGCAGGTGACGGTGGAGCTCAACGCCACCCAGCGCCTGTTCGAGGTTCTGACGGGGCGGTCGATGCGCCTGTTCCGGCCGCCGTTCTTCGGCGACGCCGAACCCTCGACCCCGCACGAGGTCGCGCCCCTCGTGATCGCTCAGACCCTTGGCTACACGACCGTCGGTCTGCGCATCGATCCAGACGACTGGCAGAAACCCACGCCCCAGCAGATTATCGATCGCACGCTGGATCGCCTGGACCATCCGGGCGACCGGCCGGGACAAGTGGTGCTGCTGCACGACGCGGGCGGCGACCGCAGCCGCACCGTGGCCGCCTTGCCGGGTCTGATCGACGCCATTCGCGCGCGGGGCTACCGCCTGGTCACGGTTGGCGAACTGGCTGGCATGACCCCCCAGCAGGCGATGCCTCCGACCTCGCGCGCGGGGCTGGACCTGGCCGTCGACCGCCTGGGCTTCGACTTCTTCCGGTGGACCCAGGCGCTGATGACCTTCCTGTTCGTGGCGGCTATCTTTCTGGGCGTGGCCCGGCTGGTCTTCCTGGCGAGCCTGGCCCTGGTGCACCGGTTCTGGACGCACGACGAGCCAGCCGATCTGGATAGCGGCGACGGTCCGCTGGTCTCGGTGCTGATCCCCTGCTTCAACGAGGAGAAGGTGATCGCCGCCTCGGTTGCGCGCATTCTGCAGAGCGACTGGAAGAATCTCGAGGTTCTGGTGCTGGACGACGGGTCCAAGGACCGCACGGCCCAGCAGGTTCTCGACCACTTCGCTGATGATCCTCGTGTGACGCTGCTCAGCTTCGAGAACGGCGGCAAGGCGCGGGCGGTCAACCGCGGGCTGGCCGTGGCCAAGGGCGAGTATGTCGTGGCCCTGGACGCCGATACGCTCTTTCCCCCCGAGACCATCGGGCGGCTGGCGCGCTGGTTCCAGGACGAGGACATCGGGGCGGTCGCGGGCAACGCCATCGTCGGCAACCGCGTTAACATCGTCACGCGCTGGCAGGCGCTGGAATATGTCACGGCCCAGAACCTGGAGCGACGGGCGCTCGCGGCGCTCGGCGCCGTCACCGTGGTGCCCGGTGCGGTGGGCGCTTGGCGCAAGCGCGTTCTGGACGATCTTGGCGGCTATCCGGCCGACACCCTGGCTGAGGATCAGGACCTGACCATCGCCTGTCAGCGGGCGGGCTGGAAGGTCGCCTTCGACCCCGAGGCCCGCGCCTACACCGAAGCGCCTGACACCGTGGGCGGCCTGCTCAAGCAGCGTTTCCGCTGGTCGTTCGGCACGCTGCAATGCGTATGGAAGCATCGCGGCGCGATGTTCAGCCGCAAGACGCCTGTTCTCGGCTTCATCGCGCTGCCGCAGATCTGGCTTTTCCAGATTCTGCTGGCGGTGGCGGCGCCGCTGGTCGACCTGGCGGTAGTGTGGAGCCTGGTCAGTGGTCTCTACGGCGCGATCGCGCACCCTGTGGAGTGGCGCCCGGACGACATGGTTCTGGGCCTGGCCTACTGGGCGGTGTTCATCGCGGTCGACCTGTCAGCGGGCGCCCTGGGCATGGCGCTGGAGCGGCGGGCGCCCTGGCGAGACCTGCCGTTCCTGCCCGTTCAGCGGTTCGGCTATCGTCAGTTGATGTACTACGTCGTGGTGAAGTCCGTTGTGACCGCGATCCAGGGCGGCCGCGTCGGCTGGGGCAAGCTGGAGCGCCGGGCGACGGTCACCGTAGCGGCAAGGCGGTGATCCAGCACCTGAGAGGACCGGCGTCCGCGACATGACAACGTTGCCATCCCAAGGCGCCCGGCGGATCGAGTCCTGAGCAACGCCGCGATCCCGGCTTGGGATGGAATTGGGAGCGGTAACAATGCCGCCGCGTCAAGGGCTTCCTTGCCACGCTCGCCCAAACGGGCGGCGACGGTAGCCTATCGGACAAGATAACCGCGCAAGCCTTCACCTTATCGTCCGCGCGCGGTTGCGCCTGCGAAATAGCGCTCCTATAACCCGGCCACATTTCAGAAAGCCGTCGTCGAGACCGGGCCCTCATGAACATCCACGAACATCAAGCCAAAGCCGTACTCGCCGAGTTCGGCGCCCCCGTGCCGCGCGGTTTCGCCGCGTTCACGCCCGATGAAGCCGCCGCCGCCGCCGAGAAGCTGGGCGGGCCGGTCTTCGTCGTGAAGAGCCAGATCCACGCCGGTGGCCGTGGCAAGGGCAAGTTCGAGGGCCTGGGCCCCGACGCCAAGGGCGGCGTTCGCGTCGTCAAGTCGGTCGACGAAGTTCGTTCGAACGCCGAGGAAATGCTGGGCCGCGTCCTTGTGACGCACCAGACCGGCCCCAAGGGCAAGCAGGTCAACCGCCTCTACATCGAAGAAGGCGCGGCGATCGCCAAGGAATTCTACCTGTCGCTGCTGGTTGACCGCGCCTCGAGCAAGGTCTCGGTCGTCGCCTCGACCGAAGGCGGCATGGACATCGAGGACGTCGCTCACTCGACGCCTGAGAAGATCCACACCTTCACCATCGACCCGGCGACGGGCGTGTGGCCGACCCACCAGCGCGCGCTGGCCAAGGCCCTGGGCCTGACCGGGGGGCTCGCCAAGGAAGCCGCCTCGCTGCTGAACCAGCTCTATACGGCGTTCATGGCCAAGGACATGGCCATGCTGGAGATCAACCCGCTGATCGTGACGGCGGATGACCACCTGCGCGTCCTCGACGCCAAGCTGTCGTTCGACGGCAACAGCCTGTTCCGTCACCCGGACATCAAGGCCCTGCGCGACGAGACCGAAGAAGACCCCAAGGAAATCGAAGCCTCGAAGTACGACCTGGCCTACATCGCCCTCGATGGCGAAATCGGCTGCATGGTCAACGGCGCCGGTCTGGCCATGGCCACCATGGACATCATCAAGCTGTACGGCGCCGAGCCGGCCAACTTCCTCGATGTCGGCGGCGGCGCGTCGAAGGAGAAGGTCACCGCGGCCTTCAAGATCATCACCGCCGATCCGGCCGTGAAGGGCATCCTGGTCAACATCTTCGGCGGCATCATGCGCTGCGACATCATCGCGGAAGGCGTCATCGCCGCCGTGAAGGAAGTCGGCCTGCAGGTTCCGCTGGTCGTCCGCCTGGAAGGCACCAACGTCGAACTCGGCAAGAAAATCATCTCGGAAAGCGGCCTGAACGTCATCGCCGCCAACGATCTGTCTGACGGCGCCGAGAAGATCGTCGCCGCTGTGAAGGGCGCCCGCTAAATGTCGGTTCTGATCGGTTCCCACACCAAGGTCATCTGCCAGGGCATCACCGGCGCTCAAGGCACGTTCCACACCGAGCAGGCCATCGCGTACGGCACGCAGATGGTCGGCGGCGTCACCCCGGGCAAGGGCGGTCAAACCCACATCGGCCTGCCGGTGTTCGACACCGTCGCCGAAGCCAAGGACCGCACCGGCGCCGACGCCTCGGTGATCTATGTCCCGCCGCCCTTCGCGGCCGACTCGATCCTCGAAGCCATTGAGGCCGAGATTCCGCTGATCGTCTGCATCACCGAGGGCATCCCGGTGCTGGACATGGTCAAGGTCAAGAAGGCCCTGGCCGGCTCCAAGTCGCGCCTGATCGGACCCAACTGCCCGGGCGTCCTGACGCCCAAGCAGTGCAAGATCGGCATCATGCCGGGCTCGATCTTCTCGGAAGGCTCGGTCGGCGTGGTTTCGCGTTCGGGCACCCTGACCTACGAAGCGGTGTTCCAGACCACCAATGCGGGCCTGGGCCAGACGACCGCTGTCGGCATCGGCGGTGACCCGGTCAAGGGCACCGAGTTCATCGACGTCCTGGAAATGTTCCTGGCCGACGAAGCCACCAAGTCGATCGTCATGATCGGTGAAATCGGCGGCTCGGCCGAAGAAGAAGCGGCCCAGTTCCTGAAGGACGAAGCCAAGCGCGGCCGCAAGAAGCCGATGGTCGGCTTCATCGCCGGTCGTACGGCCCCTCCCGGCCGTCACATGGGCCACGCCGGCGCCATCGTGTCGGGCGGCAAGGGCGGCGCCGAGGACAAGATCGCGGCGATGGAAGAGGCCGGTATCCGCGTCTCGCCGTCGCCGGCCAAGCTGGGCGAAACCCTGCTGGAAGTCCTGAAGGGCTAAACTAGACACCGAAACCCCGCTGCGCGCGGGGCCCAGGTTTTTTGCGACCGCCAGTCGACGATCCGAAAAAATCACCTGGGCCCCGCGAAGCGACGGGCGCCCGGGTGATTGAGAGACTATATTTACGGGCTGTGCGGTAGCGGTCCCGTAATGCAGCGGATCTAAGGCGAAGAACGATGGCGGACGACGCAGGCATCATCAACCAGGTCTTGACCGAGACCAGCTTCCTCTACGGCGCCAATGCGGCGTTCGTTGAGGACCTCTACGCCCAGTGGGCGGAGAACCCCGGATCGGTCGAGCCCTCGTGGAACGCCTTCTTCGCCAGCCTGCAGGAGCAGGCCGATCAGGTTAAGCGCGCCGCGCAGGACCCGGCCTGGACCCCCAAGAAGGTCCCGACCGTCCGTCCCGACTGGCTGTCGGCCCTGGACGGCCAGTGGGCCACCGTGGCCCCCGCCATCGAAGCCAAGGTGTCCAAGGCTATTGAGGCCAAGGCTCCCGGCGCCAACGCCGAGGCCGTCCGCGCCGCCACCTTGGACAGCCTGCGCGCCATCATGATGATCCGCGCCTACCGCGTGCGCGGGCACCTGGCCGCCAATCTCGATCCGCTGGGCCTGGATCCGCCGAAGGACGCCACCGAGCTGGATCCGGCCTCGTACGGTTTCTCGGAAGCCGACTACGACCGTCCGATCTTCCTCGACTACGTGCTGGGCCTGGAGACCGCCACGGTCCGCGAAATCCTGTCGATCGTCCGCCGCACCTACTGCGGCAATGTCGGCGTCCAGTACATGCATATCTCCGACCCGGCCGAGAAGGCCTGGCTGCAGGAGCGTATCGAGGGTCGCGACAAGGAAATTACCTTCTCCAAGGAGGGCAAGGTCGCCATCCTGAAAAAGCTGATCGAGGCCGAAGGCTTCGAGCGCTTCCTGCACAAGCGTTTCCCCGGAACCAAGCGCTTCGGCCTGGACGGCGGCGAAGCCATGGTTCCGGCCCTGGAGCAGATCATCAAGCGCGGCGGCGCCCTGGGCGTGAAGGACATCGTCCTCGGCATGCCGCACCGCGGCCGCCTGAACGTGCTGGCCGCCGTGATGGGCAAGCCCTACCACGTGATCTTCCACGAGTTCCAAGGCGGCTCGTCGGTGCCCTCGGACGTCGAGGGCTCGGGCGACGTGAAGTATCACATGGGCGCCTCGTCGGACCGTGAGTTCGACGACAACAAGGTCCACCTGTCGCTGACGGCCAACCCCTCGCACCTGGAAATCGTCAACCCGGTCGTGATCGGCAAGGCCCGCGCCAAGCAGGCCTTCACCCTGCGCGAGCAGCCGGACGCCGGCCGCGGCCACGTGCTGCCGCTGCTGCTGCACGGCGACGCCGCCTTCGCCGGCCAGGGCGTCGTGGCCGAGTGCTTCACCCTGTCGGGCCTGAAGGGTTACCGCACGGGCGGCACCATCCACTTCATCGTCAACAACCAGATCGGTTTCACCACCAGCCCGCGCTATTCGCGCAGCTCGCCGTACCCCAGCGACATGGCGCTGATGGTCGAGGCGCCGATCTTCCACGTGAACGGCGACGATCCCGAAGCCGTCGTCTTCGCCGCCAAGGTCGCGACCGAGTACCGCCAGAAGTTCGGCAAGGACGTGGTCATCGACATGGTCTGCTACCGTCGCTTCGGCCACAACGAAGGCGACGATCCGACCATGACGTCGCCGCTGATGTACGCGAAGATCAAGGGCCACCCCTCGACGCGCGAACTCTATTCCAACCGCCTAATCGCCGAAGGCGTGATCACCCAGGCCGATAGCGACGGCTGGGTCTCGGAGTTCGAGACCTTCCTCGACAAGGAATTCGACGCGGGCAAGGCCTACAAGCCCAACAAGGCCGACTGGCTGGACGGCAAGTGGGCCGGCCTGACCCTGCCGGGCGACGAGGACCGTCGCGGCAAGACCGCCTTCCCGGAAACGCGCCTGCGTGAGCTGGGCCGTCAGATCACCACGATCCCGGAGCGGATCGACGCCCACAAGACCGTTCGCCGCGCCATCGAGAACCGTCGCGACGCGTTCGAGAAGGGCGAGGGCATCGACTGGGGCGCGGCCGAGCACCTGGCCTTCGCCACCCTGCTCGACGAGGGCATTCCGGTCCGCCTGTCGGGCCAGGACTCGGTGCGCGGCACCTTCACCCAGCGCCATTCGGACATCATCGATCAGAAGACCGAAGAGCACTACACGCCGCTGAACAACATCCGTCCGGGTCAGGCGCACTACGAGGTGATCGACTCGGCCCTGTCGGAAGAGGCGGTGCTGGGCTTCGAATACGGCTTCTCGCTGGCCGATCCGAACACCCTGACCCTTTGGGAAGGCCAGTTCGGCGACTTCGTGAACGGCGCCCAGGTTGTCATCGACCAGTTCATCAGCTCGGGCGAGCGCAAGTGGCTGCGGATGAGCGGTCTCGTGATGTTGCTGCCGCACGGCTATGAGGGCCAGGGCCCCGAGCACAGCTCGGCGCGCCTCGAGCGCTTCCTGCAGTCGTGCGCGGAAGACAACATGCAGGTCGTCAACTGCACGACGCCGGCCAACTACTTCCATGCCCTGCGTCGCCAGATGCACCGCGAATTCCGCAAGCCGCTGATCGTCATGGCGCCCAAGAGCCTGCTGCGCCACAAGCGCGCCGTCTCGAACCTGTCGGACTTCACAGAGGGCTCGACCTTCCACCGCGTGATGGTGGACGGCGCCGAGGCGGGCTGCGATGTCGGCGGGATCACGCTGAAGAGCGACGATCAGATCAAGCGCGTCATCGTTTGCTCGGGCAAGGTCTACTTCGACCTCGTCGACCAGCGCGCCAAGCTGGGTCGTGACGACGTCTATCTGCTGCGTCTGGAGCAGTTCTATCCGTGGCCGATGAAGTCGCTGATGAATGTGCTGGGCCGCTTCAAGAACGCCGACCTGATCTGGTGTCAGGAAGAGCCCAAGAACATGGGTGGCTGGACGTTCGTCGATCCGTGGCTGGAGCTGACGCTGGACAAGCTGGACATCAAGGCCAAGCGCGCCAAGTACGTGGGCCGCCCGGCCTCGGCTTCGACGGCCGCCGGCCTGATGAGCCGCCACCTGAAAGAGCTCGAAACCTTCCTCAACGAGGCCTTCGCGTAAGCGAGGGCTGTCGTACCCAAGAAACCCGCCGGACCAAGCAAGAGAGACTCGGAAAGCCCCATGGCCGACATCAATACGCCCGCCCTCGGCGAATCCGTCACCGAAGCCACGGTGGCGCGCTGGACCAAGAAGGTCGGTGAGGCCGTGAAGAAGGACGAGATCCTCGTCGAGTTGGAAACGGACAAGGTTTCGCTCGAGGTCGCCTCGCCCGCCGACGGCGTGCTGTCGGCCATCGGCGCCGAGGAAGGCGCGACGGTTGTTCCGGGCACTGTCCTGGGCGTGGTTAGCGAAGGCGCTGCGGCGGCGGCCGCTCCCGCCGCCCCGAAGGCCGCTGAAGCGCCGAAGCCGGCCCCGGCTCCGGCCGCC
>VYKS01000004.1_pt1 | contig 192359 bp, 185 predicted proteins | sample 5114511 | NCBI WGS metagenome assembly VYKS01 (sample SAMN12291795, study PRJNA351875) | freshwater metagenome | isolation source: freshwater lake | place: USA: Michigan, Gull Lake | collected 2011-07-05 | reverse complement strand
TACGACCGGCGGCGGTTTCTGCGAAGAACTGAGCTTGGGATGGCTGGCTCTTGCGCGCGCCTCGGCAACCGAAACTCAAGCTTTGCCGGGCATAGTCCTGCGCCATGCGGCCCTACACACGCCCCGAAGACCGTCACATCGAACGCCGATCGGCGCCGCGCCGCCGCACCTTGCTGGCCGGCAAGCTGGCCTGCGGCGATCCGGCCGTCACGATCGGCTGCGGGGTGCGAAACCTTAGTGAGACAGGGGCCCAGATCGAACTGGAAAGCCCCGCCCTGGTGCGCCCTCCCCTGCGGCTGCTGATGGCGCGCGATGGCGTCATCCACGAGGCGGACGTGATCTGGTCCTGGGGCAAGACCCTGGGCCTGTCTTTCACGGCGACCTATTCGGCTCAGGACGAGGTTCCGGACGCGCTCAGGGTGATGCGGGTGCTGTGGTCGGCGACCAGGGCCTGAACGCGACAGCGCCTCGGTTCCGGCCGCTCAGTGTGTCGTGTCGATCGCGTCAGACGCCGCCCCCGGCCGTCACGATCGCGAGGCGCCTCCGAAAAATAGCGCCTAGCCCACCATGCGCTCGGCGCGCCGGACCAGTTGTCTCAGCAGCGATTCAGCCAGGGCCTGCGGCGGGCGGCCATCGCGATAGGCATAGGTGGATCCGAACGCGCTATCGACCGTCAAGCGATCGTAGGCGCCGGCTTGCCAGGTCGCCCGATGCACCTGGCCGTCGATTTCAACTTCAAACGCTTGCATGTCTCTGCCCAAACCCCGTGTCGAGCTCCTTGACGCCCGACCGGACGCATGAGCGCGCCAGAGGCGTTTTGGTTGCGCGCCAGGACGCCGACCCCAAGCCAAGCGACCCTTGGCCCAACGATGCCAGGCCAAGACCCGGTTGGAACGACCCAGCGCGATAAAGGGCGCTCCACCGCATCCACGGGGCGCTCGTTGGGGCGCTCCTTGGGGCGCGCGCGTCGCGTTCAAGAGAGCAGGGTCGCGGCTTGCCTGTTTCGTTCCCCAGGCGTTGCGGCTTCGTGCGAAAACCGCGTCGATCTCCCGACAAAGCCCGTCGCGGCGCGACCGTGCTTGCGGTCAGGGCTTGGGGTCCAAGCCTCGGCGCCTGTGGGACCGCGCCGCCTCGAAGCTTTCCAGTCGTTCGGCGGCGTTGGAAGCCTGGACACACGGCCAGACCGGACTCGCTGTCGTGTTGTCGTGTTGACGCCGCCGCGCCCGATGCGGGCGCGGCGGCGCGCGGCTTTCAATATTCCTCCGCCAGCATCAAGGTCAGCACCCGCTTGGTGACCGCCGGATCGGCCGGATCGGGCGAAGCCATGCAAAGGTCGAGGTCGTAGTAGTCGATCTTCCAGAACAGCTTGGCCCCGCCGATCAGGAAGGCGCCGCAATCGCGCTCCCCGTGCGGATTGTTGTCCTTGTGGAAATCCTTGAATGCGGTGACGGCGGCGAACGCCGCCTGTCGGTCGGCCGCTGGCAGGGCGTGGACACCCTGGGTCATCACCCAGCCCGCGCCGGGCTCGGCGCGGCACGCGTCGTTGAGGGCCGCGATGACGGCGGTATGGTCTTGCTCGGTCATGTAAGTCTCCCTTCAGGGTTCGGGGTCAGGGCGCAAAGCGCGCCTGACCCCGACGCCCGTCGGCGAGACCGGGTGTGCAAACGGAGGGTCGTCTTCGCGGGGACCCGCCTGCAGGGCGCGCCCTGGCGATGGCCGATCCCTGTCGACGCGACCGAAGGTGGGCGGAAGACGATCCGAAGTGCGCCGAGGGCGCAGCCCTAAGCCTGCGCGCGCCGCCTATGGCGGGCGCCCTCTCACAATGAAGCCTGCACAGGAGCCCGCGCCCAGCGCGGGCGGGAGGCGGCGTCGAGCCTCCGGCGGCGGCGCCCAAGCCCGGCTTGGGGCCGCCTGAAAGGTCGCGCCCGAGGGAGCGGCGAAAGCCGCGGGACCGAGCGTGACCGCCGGGGGCTCTCCTTGCCTTTAGGCGTGGGCCAGCGCGAAAGCGCAGGCCCACGCCGCGTCTGGCCCATCATGCCAGGTTGGGTCCGACGCTGACTAGGATAGTCTGGCGGTGAGACCGAAAGGAGAAAGAGCCATGACCGAGGCGTCTTGGACCCGGACCGAGGAGCGGGCGCTTCAGCGCTTCACCCTGGCTCTGGTCGAGACCTGCGTGCGCAACACCGTGCTGGAGGACTGGCATGCTGGTCGCACCGTGGTCAGTCCGGCGGGAGACTTCAGCGACGTCAAGATTGTCAGCCCGGCCGGCGAAATCCCCTATCTGGATGCCTCGCGCATCTCGGACGCGGAGATGAAGGCGCTGATGAAGCAGGTGGTCGACGCGGTCTTCACCTTCCTCAGCTTTCCGGGCCAGCCGATCCGGCTTGGCGGCGCGTCCAGCTGGGATGCGCCCAAGCTCAACGCGGCGATGGTTGCGGGCATCCTGCGCCAGCGGGCCATCAGAGATGGCGCCGACCCCGCCGAGATCTATGGCGCCCTGCCCCGCCCGGAAGGCTGGCCGCAAGAGGACTAGCGTCCAGGCTGGGCAGCCTTGATGACCGGCGCCGCCGATCGCCTGTCTTTCCACGCCAGGGTACGCATGGCCCCCAGCTGGGCTTGCCGCGCGCTCAGCCGGCGACCTTAGTGGGCTCAAAGCCTGAGCCCGCCATGACCCAACACCCCCTCTCCCCGCCGCACCCCGTCGGGCGCGTGCCCGCCACCCGCCCGATCCGCAGGCCCGAACTGCGCAAGCTCGTGCCACTGGCCGACACCACGATCTACGAGATGGAAAAGCGGGGTGAATTCCCCCGCCGATACCCCCTGACCCGTCGCTGCGTGGTCTGGGACCTGGCCGAGGTCGAGGCCTGGCTGGCCGACAGAAAAAGGCAAGCCGATCCTGAGCCCGTTGAAGGTCCAGACGTCAATCTCAGGCGGGCACGGCCCGTCCGCTAGCGCTACGGCGCTTGCATCGCCGGCGCGGTCTAGGCGGCGATCTTCTCCGCGCCTTTCATTCGCGGGCACGTTCGACGGCGTCAAAGCCGCTGACCAGCAAGGCGACGGGAAAGCCCGAAAGCCGGACGACGCCGCCCTGCCGCCTCGGCCCAACCAGCATCGACTGGACCGCAACCCGCTCGGGGGGCGCGCCCAGGGCGCTCGATCTGGCCGTCGATTTCGTGGAGGAAGAAGCCCCGTCGATCGCGGTTGTCAAGGATGGCCGGGCTTTTCGCGCCCCGGTGGGCCTCAAGCCGCTCGCGCGGTGGCTGACTTCGGCGGCGGGTGAGCGCGAGCCGCTTGCGCTGATCCCGACCTATGCGGTGGCGCGGCTTCGCGCCGTCCGCTAACGGCTCGGACACCCATCGAGACCCTCCGGGAGGTCGCGTACCGTCTCGTTCAGCCCGGCTAGCGCGTCCGCACGACAATCGAGGGCGCGGCGGAATCGCACGGCGTACGCACGGCGATCCAGCACGCCCTACCCCAGGCTTGGTCGAAGCTCGTGAGCCGGGCGAGCGGCAGGGCCGCGCGCCGGCGGACACATCAACCGAACCGTTCCTGAAAGATCTCGATATCGCCCACGGCGGGTATCCGCTGCTATGCCAGGGCGAAAAACACCGATTGGAACGACCCGTTCCCAAGCCGCCTTCCGCAGTTCAAGCAAAGCTACCGCGAGGCGTCGCATGCCACGGGACAGCATCGGCTATGCGAAAGCTGAGCCATGGGGGCGCCGTCTTTGCTGATCGTCCTATCGACGCCACGCGTCTCGCGGCTTCTCAAAAGACGGACACGTGCGCGAGGGGGAACAGTCGCTCCGGCGCGCCGTTGGATCGGGGCCCTTCCGTAACGGAGACGATCCATGAGCCAGGACGACCGACTGCGCATGCAGGACCCGCGCGAGCAATATCCCAAGCCGCCGTTCCCCGCCCAGCCGCAGGCCGCGCCCGGCCTTGCCGCGAGAATGCATCCACGTCCCGACCACGGCGAGGAAAGCTACCGCGGCTCCGGAAAGCTTGTCGGCCGCAAGGCGCTGATCACCGGCGCCGATTCCGGTATCGGCCGCGCCGCAGCCATCGCTTTCGCGCGGGAAGGCGCGGACGTCGCCATCGGCTATCTGCCCAGCGAGGAGAGCGACGCGCGCGAGGTCATCGCTCTGATCGAGGCCGAGGGCCGCAAGGCGATCGCCCTGCCCGGCGACATCAAGGACGAGGCCTTCTGCCAGGATCTCGTGGCCAAGGCCGTCGAAGGCCTGGGCGGCCTGGATATTCTGGTCAACAACGCCGGCAAGCAGGTCAGCCGCCCCGACATCGGTGCGATCGACAGCGAGCAGTTCGACCAGACGCTCAAGACCAACCTCTATGCGATGTTCTGGATCACGCAGGCGGCCAAACCCCACCTGCGGCCCGGCGCCGCGGTGATCAACACCGCGTCGGTTCAAGCCTACGAGCCGTCAGAGAACCTGCTGGACTATGCCACCACCAAGGCTGGCATCGTTGCGTTCACCAAGGCTCTGGCCAAGCAACTGATCAAAAGCGGCGTGCGCGCCAATGTCGTAGCGCCCGGCCCGTTCTGGACGGCGCTGCAGCCGAGCGGCGGCCAGACCCAGGAGAAGGTCCAGCACTTCGGCGAACAAAGCCAATTTGGGCGTCCCGGCCAGCCGGTCGAGATCGCCCCCGTCTACGTCCTGCTCGCTTCACAGGAGGCCAGCTTCATCACCGGCGAGGTTTATGGCGTGACCGGCGGCGCAGGCATCGCCTGAGGCGTATGTCCGCTTCGGCTCGGTGGATGACGGCGACGGCCGCACACGGGCGGCCTGAGATATCGACGTCGAACACCGTGGCGTCGCCGCCCGCAGGTCGCTGGTGGTCCTCCAACGACATCCACCGTGACGTACCATCACCAAGGCTCTTGTAGCATCGTTCCACGGCGGACCTCGACGCTATCGAACCATTTGACCTAGCGCAAACACACGTGGTGATCATCGGGCCGGGGTAGACGACACTTTGTATTTCGGGCGTCAAATTGCCTTTGCATACGTGTCTGCAACATTGGCAATACGGTTCCAACGCGAGGACGGGGACTGAGTATGTTGGAATATGGCGATGCCTTCCTCGAACAAAATCGTAAAGCCCTGGCGGCTCTGCGAGCCATGTCGCCCGCCGCCTTCGCTGTGGCGGTTGAGATGACGCCGCAACAGGCTGAAGTGATGGACGACGAAGAAGAGCTGGCAGCAGCCTAAGCGTTAGAGCTCTGCCGACCAATTTTCCGCGAGAATATCCGCGCTGCAGGCAACTGTCGGGCGTCGAACTGACCCGCGCGGCTCGGCGCGGCCGGCTCTAGCTACGTGCCCTGATCATCTCTGGCTATGCCGACCTCGACGATATCGCGCCGGACCTGCCGCGCCTGTCCAAGCCTTTCCGCCAAGCCGAGCTTCTCGGCGCGATCAATCGTCTTGGCGAGACTGCGGTCACCGACTGATGGTTCGGCCCCTTTCCGGCCCGACCATGACCGGGTTACGCGAGGCTCAGAGCCGCACCTTGCTATCGTTGACGATCGGATCATCTTGCGCCCATGGCCAAGTATGACCCTTTGCGACGTTGCCTCGCCCGTCAAAAGACGGTCCGCGTTGAGTTGTCGTTCGCAGATGTCGAGCGACTGATCGGCGCCTACCTGCCCAAGGCCGCCACGCGGGCGGCGTGGTGGAGCGGCGAGGATCAGGGCCCCAATACCACCGTCCAGGTCCAAGCCTGGCGCGCCGCGGGCTATCGCGCGGCCCTGGCGGGCGGCGAAAGGGTTCTGGTCGAACGCAGATGATCCGATCGTCCGCAGGCCGATCCGCCGAAATCAAAAAGGCCCCCGGATCGCTCCGGGGGCCTTTTCTCTGATCATGCCGCGACGCTAGAGCGCGCGCCGGCCGGCCATGAGGTGATAGATGAACAGCACGACGACCGCGCCGACGGTGGCCACGAGCAGGCTGTAGAGGTTGAAGCCGGTGACCCCGGCGCTGCCGAATTGGTTGAATAGGAAGCCGCCCACCAAGGCGCCGACGATCCCGAGGACGAGGTCCAGGACCAGGCTGCCGCCGCTGCGGTTCACGAGCTTGCTGGCGATGAAGCCGGCCACGAGGCCAAGCACGATCCAAGCGAGAATGGACACGGAGGTCTCCATGTGATGCGCCGTCACCGGCTGATGCGGGTAATAAGCGGGTGACGCAGGCTTGGTTCCGCAAGCCTTGGCCTCAGCCCGCGCGCTTTCCGTCCAAATACGCGGGGACGGAGTTTTCTCGACTTCAGCGTCAAACTTAATGCGATTTCCACGCACGTGCTTACATCAAGGGCGAACCATAAGCTGTACGGTGTCAGTGGCCCCCGGGATCGAGTGTAACCCCGTGAGTGATTGAGGGCTGTAGGACGGGCGTATGGCGCCGACCCGCGACCCACGCGTCGATCATGTCAGCCCATTCCTGGAGCATGTGCATACGGGCGTGGGCATACTCGGCAACGTTATAGACCCGACGTGCCGTGCGGCGATCGATGTGCGCCAGGCACTTCTCGATCCAATCGCCATCGAAGCCCACCTCGTTGAGCAGTGTCGAACCTGTGCGTCTCAAGTCATGGACGGTGAAGGGTTCAAGGGGCTGCTGGTTCTTGCGCGCTAGCTCGGCGATCGCGGTCGTCACCCGATTGAAGGTCGCCCGCGACATGGGTTGATCGGCCTCATAACGCGACGGCAACAGATAGGGCGAATTGCCTGCACAGGTCTTGAGCGCGATCATGATGTCGAGCGCCTGGCGCGAGAGGTAGACGTTGTGGGGCTTGCCGCTCTTCATTCGCGCGGCAGGGATCGTCCAGACGGCGTTGACGAAGTCCACCTCGTCCCAGGTCGCCAGCACCAGCTCGCTCTTGCGCACCAAGGTCAGCAAAATGAGCTTCATGCCCAGGCGGATCGTGGGCAACGTCGGCACCATGTCCAGGAGCGGATACATGATCCGGATCTCCTTAGGGCTCAGGGAGCGCTCGCGAGGTATGAAAGTGGCGATCGACGAAGGCCGGACATCATTGGCCGGGTTCTCCACCTTCTCGCCGTTTAGCCGGGCGTTGGCGTAGACGAGCTTGATGACCTCGCGCACGTGCAAGGCTGTAGCGGGCGCGTCGCGGTCCTTGATCTTTTGGCAGAGGTTGCGGATGTCGAGCGGCTCGATCTCGGTCAGCAGCCTGTTTTGGAACGGCGCGGCGATATCACGCTCGTAGATGCTACGACGCAGAGCCCGGGTGCTGTCCGCCATCTTGGTGTTTTCGAGCCAGTCCAGCGCGAACTCCCCGAAGGTGCGGGCGGCCTGGAGCTTGGCCTTGGCGCGTTGCCTTTCGATCGCTGGCGAGCGTCCTTCTCGGACCGCCTTGCGGGCCTCCGTCCCCAGCTCCCTCGCTCGCAGCAGCGTGATGCCGTCGGGACCATAGCGCCCCAAGGTCAGGCTCTCGCGCCGCCCGTTTAGCCGGTAGTCGAGACGGAAGGTGATTGAGCCGGTCGGAAAGACCGTGACGTATATGCCGTCACGGTCGGCGACCTTGTAGAGTTTCTCCTTTGGTTTCAGCCCTTTAAGCTTGGTTTCGGTGAGCATGGACGGTCTCCGGCTTACCCGAAATCCCATCGAAAAGGCCGCAAAAATACGTCACCCGAAAATGCCCGGGTGGATTTGCCTTTTACGTAACGATTTCAGATTGTTAAGGTCGAAAAAAATACCGTCATGACGTATTTTCCTGACGGTATATCGCCCAACGTCAATTGGGCAAGGGACCCACCTTGCCGTCATCCGCACCGTAAAACGAAAAGAGCGCCGGCGATTGCCAGCGCCCCTTATAGAACGAAAACACGTTTTATTTCAGTAGCTTAATTCGGCTTGCCGATCACCTCGGAAAGTCACCGAACGACGTTCCGTCACTCCCACTCGATCGTGCCGGGCGGCTTGCTGGTCACGTCGTAAACGACGCGATTGACGCCGCGAACCTCGTTGATGATGCGCGTGGCGGTCTTGCCCAGCACGGGCCATGGGAACTCGAAGAAGTCTGCGGTCATGCCGTCGGTCGAGGTCACGGCTCGCAGGGCCAGCACGTTCTCGTAGGTGCGCGCGTCGCCCATCACGCCGACCGTTTTCACAGGAAGCAGCACGGCGAAGGCCTGCCAGATCTGGTCGTAGAGGCCCGCGTTGCGGATTTCTTCGAGGTAGATGGCGTCAGCGTCTTGTAGGACCTTGACCTTCTCGGGCGTGATCTCGCCCGGGATGCGGATAGCCAGACCCGGACCAGGGAACGGATGGCGGCCGACGAAGGCTGGGGCCAAGCCCAGCTCGACGCCCAAGGCGCGGACCTCGTCCTTGAACAGTTCGCGCAGCGGCTCGACCAGCTTCAGCTTCATGTAGTCCGGCAGACCGCCGACATTGTGGTGGCTCTTGATCACCGCCGAGGGGCCGCCACGGGCCGAGACGCTCTCGACGACGTCGGGGTAGAGCGTGCCCTGGGCCAGGAACTCCGCGCCGTCGATCTTGGCGGCTTCCTTGTCGAAGACGTCGATGAACAGACGGCCGATGGTCTTGCGCTTGGTCTCCGGGTCGCTGACGCCGGCCAGTTCGCCCAGGAACAGGTCACCGGCGTCCACATGGACCAGCGGGATGTTGTAGTGGTCGCGGAACAGGGTCACGACCTGGTCGGCCTCGTTCTTGCGCAGCAGGCCTGTGTCGACGAACACGCAGGTCAGCTGGTCGCCGATCGCCTCGTGGATCAGCACGGCGGCCACAGAGCTGTCGACGCCGCCCGACAGGCCGCAGATCACCTTGCCCGAACCGACCTGGTCGCGGATCTTCTGGACCATCTCCTGGCGGAAGGCCGCCATGGTCCAGTCGCCCTTCAGGCCGGCGATATTGAACAGGAAGTTCCGGTACATCGCGGGTCCGTTGACCGTGTGATAGACCTCGGGGTGGAACTGAAGCGCATAGATTTTCTTGGCGTCATTGCCGATCGCTGCAAACGGCGCGCCGATCGAAGTGGCGATGACCTCAAAGCCCTCCGGAATCGCGGTGACGCGGTCGCCGTGGCTCATCCACACCGTCTCGACCTCGCCGACGCCGGCCAGGCCGGCGAACAGTGGGCTTTGCTTACCGATGGTCAGTTCGGCGCGGCCGAACTCACCCGCGTGACCGCCCTCGACCTTGCCGCCCAGAACGTCGCACAGAAGTTGCTGGCCATAGCAGATGGCCAGCATCGGCAAGCCAAGGTCGAACAGCTTGCGGCCGATGCGAGGGCTATCCTGCCCCAGCACACTGGCCGGACCGCCCGACAGGATGATGGCGCTGGGCTGATAGTCGTCGACGATGGTCTCGGCCTTGTCGAACGGATGAATCTCGCAATAGACGCCGGCCTCACGCACCCGGCGCGCGATCAGCTGGGTGACCTGGCTGCCGAAGTCGACGATCAGGACGCGCTGGTGGTCGGTTTTCTGAGTCATGGGCGAGGTCTCCAGCGGTCGGACTTGAGCGATCAGGGCGTATAGGAGGCGCGTTGCAGCACGGCGGCGAAGAAGCCGTCCGTGCCCGCGCGATGGGGCGTCAGGCGCAGATAGCCTTCCGGGGTCACATGGGTGACGCCGTCCAGGGCGATCGGTTTGACGGTGAATTCAGGGTGGCGCTCGAGGAAGCCGGCGACACGGTCCTCGTTCTCCTCGGTCAGCAGCGAGCAGGTCACATAGATCATGCGACCGCCGGCCTTCACGAAGGTCGCGGCGTCTTCCAGCACGCTGTCCTGCTCGATCTGGCGCTTGGCCAGCTGGTCGGGCGACAGACGCCACTTGGCGTCCGGGTGGCGGCGCCAAGTGCCGGCGCCCGTGCAAGGGGCATCGACGAAGACGACGTCGATCTTGCCTTCCAGGCCCTTCAGGGGCGTGGCCTCGATCGGCGAGCGGATCTGCAGGTTGCGAACACCGGCGCGCTGACCACGGCGGATGGTGTCGGCAAGGCGACGCGCGTCGCTGTCGTGCGCGAAGATCTGGCCGCTATTGCCCATGGCGGCCGCAAGGGCCAGCGTCTTGCCGCCCCCGCCGGCGCAGAAGTCGAGAACCTGCTTGCCCTTCACCTCGCCCGCCACGGCTGCGGCGATCTGCGAGCCCAGGTCCTGAACCTCGAACCAGCCCTTCGAGAAGGCGGGCACGGCCTCCACCGACGGCGTGCGGTCGGCGGCGGCGGGCGCGGGAATGCGGAAAGCGGTCGGCAGCACGCCGGCCGGGGCGGCGTCGATCAAGGCCAGCGCCTTGGCGCAGCGCTCGACATCGGTCTTCAGCGTGTTGACCCGCAGATCTACCGGGGCGCGTTCCGACAAGGCGCGCATTTCGACCGCCTGATCCGCGCCCAAAGCGCGCCCTAGGTGCGGCTCCAGCCAATCGGGGTAGTCGCCCGCTACGGGCGCCGGCGCGCCTTCGATGGAAACCGGCGTGGCTAGGTGCTCGCGCTCGACGTCCGTCAGGGCGCCGAAGCCGTGCTCCTCAGCGGCGGCTTCCGCGATCCGCTCGACCGGCCACTTCCACATGAAGGCCAGCACGCCCAACATCACGCCCCGGGCGCTGGAGTCCGCCATCATCCAGCCTAGCGAGCGCTTGCGGCGCAGCGCGTCCAGCACCAGACCCGACACGAACGCGCGGTCCTTGGACCCCGCATAGCGCGCGGTCTCGCCCCAGCGCTTCAGCGCCATCTTCACCGGAAAATGCCGTGCCTCGATCTCGGTGAGAACCTCGATCGCCGCTGAAACCCGTCCTCCGTCCCGCATCAGACCACCAGGGCCGCGAGCAGCATCAGGATCCCAACCATCGACGCTAGCCAGACCAGGCTGCGGACAAAGGGCACACCGAACGCATAGAGCGGCACGTAGGCCGCGCGCGCGGCGACATACAGCGCCGCGCCATAGGCCGTCAGATCCCCCAGGCGACCTCCCAGGTAGTCGATGATGACCAAGGCCAAGAAGAACGGAAAGGTCTCGCGGAAATTGGCGAAGGCCCGCGTGAGCCGAGCGGCCATGCCGGTCAGCTCGATCTTCTCGTCGCGAGGACCGACATTCCACTTCAAGCCGCGCTGCGGCTGGGCGGCGGCCGACGCCCAGAGCAGGTTGAGAATCCCGATGACGACCGCCACGGCGATCATCTGCAGCTCGAAGGCCATCCGCATAGGCTAGACCGCGCTCGGATAGTTGGGCGCCTCGCGCGTGATCATCACGTCGTGGACGTGGCTCTCACGCAGGCCCGCGCCCGTGATGCGCACGAACTTGGCGCGCTGCTGCAGTTCGGGGATCGTCGGCGCGCCGAGATAGCCCATCGCCGCGCGCAAGCCCCCGACCAGCTGGTGCAGCACCGGCGAGATCGGGCCCTTGTACGGCGTTTGCCCCTCGATGCCTTCCGGCACCAGCTTGAAGTTGTCGGTGACTTCCTTTTGGAAGTAGCGGTCCGCTGAGCCGCGCGCCATGGCGCCCACCGAGCCCATGCCGCGATAGCTCTTGTAGGAGCGCCCCTGGTACAGGAACACCTCGCCCGGCGCCTCTTCGGTGCCGGCGAACATCGAACCCATCATGGCGGTCGAGGCCCCGGCGGCAATGGCCTTGGCCAGGTCGCCCGAGTACTTGATGCCGCCGTCGGCGATCACCGGGGTGTTGCTGTCCTTGGCGGCGCGAACCGCTTCCATGATCGCGGTCAGTTGCGGCACGCCCACGCCTGCGACGATGCGGGTGGTGCAGATTGAGCCCGGACCGATACCGACCTTCACCGCGTCGGCGCCGGCGTCGATCAGGGCGCGGGCGGCGTCGTAGGTGGCGATATTACCGGCGACGATCTGGACGCGGTTGGCCTCGCGCTTCAGGCGGGTCACCGCGGCGGCGACCTGGCTGGAATGGCCGTGCGCCGTGTCGATGACGACGACGTCCACGCCCGCGTCGACCAGCGCCATTGAGCGCTCGAAGCCCGCGTCGCCCACGGTCGAGGCCGCCCCGACCAGCAGCCGACCCTTGTCGTCCTTGGCGGCCAAAGGATGAGCCTGAGCCTTCTCGATGTCCTTGACGGTGATCAGGCCGACGGCGCGGTAGGCGTCGTCGACCACGATCAGGCGCTCGATCTTGTGCTTGCGCAGCAGCTCGCGCGCCTCGCGGTGATCCACGCCTTCCGAGACGGTGATCAGGTTCTCGCGGGTCATCAGCGCCGAGGCCGGAACCTTGTCGTCGCCCTCAAACCGCATGTCGCGGTTGGTCAGGATGCCGACCAGCTTGCCAGAGCCGCGCTCGACCACCGGGAAGCCCGAGATCTTGCGACGGGCCTTGATCTCGCGGATTTCGGCCAGGGTGGTGTCGGGATGGATGGTCAGCGGATTGATCACCATGCCGCTTTCATAGCGCTTGACCTCGCGCACCTGGTCGGCCTGCTCCTCGTTGGTGAGGTTGCGGTGCAGGACGCCCATGCCGCCGGCCTGAGCCATGGCGATCGCCAGGCGGCTTTCGGTCACCGTGTCCATCGCGGCGGACACGAGCGGAATGTTCAGACTGATTTCACGCGTGAACCGGGTCTCGGTCGTCACCTGGGTGGGCATGACGTCGGACGCTGCGGGTTCGAGCAAAACGTCGTCGAAGGTGAGCCCTTCGCGAATCTCCATCGGAGTCTCCATTTTGCGGCGCGGATATAGCCGTGAGGTCGACCGTTGTCGACCCGCCACGTCGCCGATTTGGAGATGATTTTTCCTCAACCGCCCCCTAGGTCAGTCCGCGATGGCGTCCAGACCCAGGCGACCAAGCTTGGACAGAACCGCCACGCCGTCACCCGCGCTGATGACCTCGTCGGGCTTGGGCTTTTCGATCAGGGTCCCGTTGGCGCGCTCGATCCGGACGACCAGCACGCCCCCTCGCCGCTCGAACTCGCCCACCGTGACGCGCCGCGCGGCGAAGGACGCCGGCGCCGTGACCAGTCCGAGGTCCAGGCCCAACTGCGCCAGCGCTTCACTCTGGTGGGCGGCGGGCGCCCGGGCCTCCTTCAGAAAGCTGGCCAGGCGCGGATAGAGGATCATCTCGGCGATCCGCTCGGCGCCGATGTGAGCGGGCATCACCACCTTGTCCGCGCCGGCCTGGACCAGCTTGCGCTCGGTCGTGGGTCGCTCGCCCCGCGCGATGATCTCGACCTTGGGGTTCAGGCTACGGGCCGACAGCGTGATGAACACGTTCGCCGCATCGTCTGGAAGTACGGTCGCGAGCACCTTGGCGCGTTCGACGCGCATGGCGCGCAGGATATCCTCGTCGGTGGCGTCGGCGTGCCGGCAAAGGTAACCGAGGTCCCGCGCCTCCTGGCACCGCGCCTCGTCCCGCTCGATCACCACGAAGCGCTCGCCTGCGGCCGACAGTTCGTTGGCGAGCATCAGGCCGATGCGCCCAAAGCCGCAGATGACGATGTGATCGTCGAGCTTTTCGATGTTGCGTTCCACGCGCTTCCCAAAGAAATGTTCCAGCTGAGACTGGGTCAGCGCCTGAACCAAGGCACCGGTGACAACAATGACGCCGGTGCACCCAAACACCATCGTGCCCATCGTCACGGCGTGCAAGTAGTCGGTGTCGACGGGGCGAACCTCGCCGTAGCCCACCGTGAAAATCGTCAGGGTGACCATATAGAGGGCGTCGTCGAACGACCAGCCGGCGCGCATGTAGGCCAGGATCGCGACGCCCGCCACCGCCAGCACGAACGCCACGGCGAAGGCCAGATTGCGAAAGGGCCGCGCGATCAGCCCACCGATCACGCGCTCCCCCGGCCTCACCGCCCCTTGAATCCCGTCGCGACCAGGAACACCTCCGAGCTGTCCTGCCGACTGGCCTTGGGCTTGAAATGCTGGACCTTGTCAAAATGCCGCTTCAGCTTGCCGATGATCTCGGCCGTCTCTCCGCCCTGGAACGCCTTGGCGACGAAGGCGCCGCCCGGCTTGAGCACATCGATCGCGAACTCGGCGGCGATCTCGATCAGGCCGACGATCCTCAGGTGGTCGGTCTCGCGGTGGCCCACGGTGTTCGGGGCCATGTCGGACATGACGAGGTCAGGCTCGCCGCCCAGAAGCTCCAGAAGCTTCTCGGGCGCGCCGTCGGCGGTGAAGTCCATCTCCAGAAGGTGCGCCGGCGCCACCGGATCGACAGGCAACAGGTCGATCCCCGCCAGGGTGGTTACGCCACGCTCGACCGCGATCTGCAGCCAGCCGCCCGGCGCACAGCCCAAGTCGATGACCTTCGCGCCCTTGCGGAAGAAATGGAACTTGTCGTCGATCTCGCCGATCTTGAACGCCGCGCGGCTGCGATAGCCCAACGCCCGGGCCTTGGCCGAGAACGGGTCGTTGATCTGCCGCTCCAGCCAAGCCTGCTGGCTGGGGGTGCGGCCATAGGCGGTCTTCAGGCGCGCGGGCTTGCCACGTCCGCCTTCGTTGCCGCCCGTCGGCGGCTTGACCATACGACGGCGGGGAGGATCTTCGCTCATGCGGCTTCGGACTTCTTCGGGGCGCCGCCGCGACGACGCCGGCGCGGGCGTCGCTGCTGATCGGACATCAAGGACAATAGCAGCCCCTCTCTAAGCCCTCGATCGGCGACACGCACGCGCGAACATGGCCATAGCTCCTGGACCGCCTGGAGGATCGCCGCGCCGGCCAGGACCAGATCGGCGCGGTCGGCCCCGATACAGGGTTCGGCCGCGCGTTCCGCCGAGGTGAGGGCCAGCAAGCGATCGGCGGCCGCGTCGCAGTCGGTGCGGTTCATCCACAGACCATCGACCACGTTGCGGTCATAGCGCTGCAAGCCCAGGTGCAGACCCGCGAGACTGGTGATGGCGCCGGAGGTGCCGACCAGATGCGCCCGGCCCTCCGCAAACACCTTCCGCATCGGCTCGGCATGCGGGAACGTCTCGATCCGGGCCTTCACATCGTCGACCATGGCGCGGAACCAGGCCGGATTGGCTCGTTCGCCCTCGGGAAAGCGCTCGGCCAGGGTGACCACGCCGACAGGGATCGACAGCCAGGCCTTGATCGGCAATTTCCAGGCCGCGAACTGTCGGGGCTTGGCGTCCAACCCACCGCTCTTCAGGTCCACCCAGGACAGCTCCGTCGAGCCGCCGCCGACATCAATGACCAGGGCCGCGTCCTGCTGACGGTCGAACAGGCTCATGCACCCGGCGACCGAAAGCTGCGCTTCCTCGCGCGGACTGATGATCTGAAGCTTGAGGCCTGTCTCTTCGTGGACCCGGCGAACAAACTCTGGACCATTGGCCGCGCCTCGGCAGGCCTGGGTCGCGACCGCCTTCACGCGGATCGCCTTGCGCCGGCGAATCTTCTCGGCGCAGACCTTCAGGGCCGCCAGAGAGCGATCCATGGCCGCGTCCGACAACTGACCCGTCTGGGAAAGACCCTCTCCCAGGCGAACGATGCGGGAATAGGCCTCGACCACGCGGAACCCGCGCGGCGTGGGCGTCGCCACCAAAAGGCGGCAGTTGTTGGTCCCGAGATCGAGCGCCGCATAGCACGACGTCTCCTCCGGCGACCGCCGGCGCCGCCCTCCTGGCGCGCCGGGCGCGCGCGGCGCCTCCGACATGGTCCTAACCACCTGTCTCGCAGACGTCGCGAACAGCTGCGACGTCTCATTTCGAGTCGACCATAGCATGTCACTCGCGCGCCGGAAGGCGCCGCCTTGTCATCCGCCTTCCGACGATTACGTTCAGGAATCAGTCAGGTGCGCCTGCTAATCTGAACGCCATGAATGCTCGACTCGCCAAATTCGCGATCGGTCAGGTCGTCCGCCACCGCATCTTCCCCTTCCGGGGCGTGGTGTTCGACGTCGACCCTGTGTTCGCCAATACCGAGGAATGGTGGGAATCCATCCCCGAGGATATTCGGCCGACCAAGGACCAGCCTTTCTACCATCTGTTGGCCGAGAATGAGGACAACAGCTATGTGGCCTATGTTTCCGAGCAGAACCTGCTCCCCGACGACAGCGGCGAGCCGGTCGGCCACCCGCAGACGGCGGTGATTTTCGAGTCGTTCGATCACGGGCTCTACAAGCTTCGGCCGCGAATTTCGCACTGAGCGGGCTGCCGCCGAGATTGGCGGCATCTCGTTGCGAACGAGCCCCGTTTGAGAACAACGTTTCTCCGCCGATCTGGCGTTTTAGCGAAAATTCCGAACAGCAATTGCCAAATCCGGGGCGTAGCGTCATCGCATGAGCGGAGATGGCCTGAGCAACGGACCGCCCCCTGGCGCGCGTCCTGATTGGACGATCGATCAAGGCTGGGAAAGCTACACCCAGGTCGAACACGACGTCTGGATCACCCTGTACGAGCGTCAAGCCGACATGCTGCACGGCCGCGCGTGCGACGCGTTCCTCCGCGGTCTTGACGCGCTGGACCTCCACCGGTCGGGTATTCCCGACTTCGCCCGCATCAATGAGGAGCTCAAACGCCTGACCGGGTGGACTGTGGTGGCGGTGCCCGGGCTCGTGCCCGACGACGTCTTCTTCGACCACCTCGCCAACCGCCGCTTTCCGGCTGGCCAGTTCATCCGCAAGCCGCACGAACTGGACTACCTGCAGGAACCGGACATCTTCCACGATGTGTTCGGCCACGTGCCCATGCTGACGGACCCGGTCTTCGCCGACTACATGCAGGCCTATGGCGAAGGGGGCCGCCGCGCCCTGGGCCTGGGTCGCCTGGCCAATCTGGCGCGCCTCTACTGGTACACGGTGGAGTTTGGCCTGATGAACACCCCCGCTGGATTGCGGATTTACGGCGCGGGGATCGTGTCTTCGCGGACCGAGTCGATCTTCGCCCTCGATGACCCCTCCCCCAACCGTATCGGCTTCGACCTGGAGCGCGTGATGCGGACGCTGTACCGGATCGACGACTTCCAGCAGGTCTATTTCGTGATCGACTCGATCCAGACCCTGCAGGAGGTGACCCTTCGCGATTTCGGCGCGATCTACCAGCGGCTGGCCGCCGCCACCGACATCGGTGTCGCCGAAATCGTTCCCGGCGACACCGTTCTGACACGCGGCACCCAAGCCTACGCCAGGGCGGGCGGCCGGCTGGCCGGCGCTGGGGCTGGCTGACCCTTCAAGCCGAAGAGAATTCGGACACCGGGGATGCGTCGGACGATCTCGTACGTCGCAAAACACCCGGCGAAGGTCGCGGCCACCAGGATCGCGCCTTCTAGAGCCTGGGGCAGCCCCAGCTTGGCGAGGTGATGCGCCATGACGACGATTAGGGTCTGGTGTACGATATACAATGGGAACACGCCCAGGGTCAGATAGCGCAACGCCGGTCCGCCCTTGTTCGACAGATGCCGCGCTCCAAAGCCCAAGATGGCGGCGATCGCGCACCATTGATCGGTGGCGTAGACGCAGCGCATGACGATCCGCAGGGTCTCCGGTGGGTTAGCGTCGTCAGCGCGGTATATCCACGCATAGGTCGCCCAGCCCGCCCAGCTGGCGAGCGCAAACGCCAGCGCCGCCCAGCGGACCTTGATCAGGCGAGCCTTGAGGACTTCGGACTTGGCCAGCCCGAAGCCGAGCAGGAACGCCGTGAACGAGACCGCGTGATTGTACCAGTCCTGCACCAGATCATGCGTGATCTCGAAGTGCGGCATAAGGATGATCCGCGTCGCCGCCAGAAAAGCGATCGGCCAGACAAACAGTCCGGCGCCCTTAAGGCTTCTCTCCAAGCCGCCCTGTAGCCGCGCGCCCAGGCGCGGAAGCAACAGCAGCATCACGGCCAAAACCAGCGAATAAACCAACAGGTAGGCCACGAACCACATGTGGTTCCAGGTCGGCGTGATCAGGCAGTCATCGCCGTCGCACCAATGCCCGGACGCCGTGACGTATTTCAGCCAGAACGCACCGTACGGGTCTGCGACCAGTCCGGCGCCAGGGCGCGCGGCGACGGCTTCGACGATCTCGTAATAGCTCTGCGGCGGCACGATCACGAACATCGCGAACAGCAGCGGCGGCAGCAGCCGTGCGACCCGCGACATCGTCAGCCGCCCGACCGAAACCCTGTCGGCCATGAACCTCGTCGCGGCCCCCGAGACGAGAAACAACAGGGTCAGGCGCCAGGGGTTCGTGAGCTGCATCAGCGGCTCAAGGGCCTCGACCGGATGCGGTGTCTTCACGTGCCAGTCCCAGGGCACATAGAACATTCCGGTGTGGTAGAGGATCAGCAGAAAGAAAGCGCCAACCCGAATCCAATCGAGGTCATGGCGCCTGTCGAGGTCTGTCACCGAGGTCATGAGGGGGCTTCCAACGTGAAGAGCGATGCCACCGACCTGCCGCGACGGCCCGCCGCAGTCCAAGCTCCGGGGGATCAGCGGGCGCTGGCTGGGACATCCGGCACAGCCTTGGAGCCGAACGGCGGTCTATTGGGGATGACCGGCGAGGAACGCCGATGGCTGTTCAGAGCCTGGCTGTTGGGCGTCTGCCTGATCGGCTGCATCTGCATCGTCAACGTGCTGACGATCCAGCACGACTCGCCAGATCTGGGTCCGCTCCGTCCGATCATCTGGGAGGGCAGCAGCGCACTGGTGACGATGGTGATCTTCACCATCCCCGCAGCAATGGCGCTCTGGACCGCCCGTACCTGTCCTCGCTGGTGGATCGCCCTTCCGGCGCACCTCGCGGCGCTGCTGGCCTACTCGGCGCTCCACGTCGCGGGGTTCCTGGTGCTGCGCGAATGGGCCCACGCCGCGCTTCTGGGCGAGGCCTACGACTACGGGCCGCTTTCAACCGAGTTTCCGTACGAGTTTCGCAAGGACTTTCTCGCCTATCTTCTGGCCTCCGGCGCCTTTTGGCTGGCTCTGCAGCGCAGTGACCAGAAACCGGCCGCAGCGGCGCCGGCGCGTCCGGCCACCTTCGACATTCGGGACGGCGCGCGGATGATCCGTGTTTCGGTGGAGAACATCGTCGCCATCCGGTCGGCGGGCAACTATGTGGAGTTCATTCTAACGGATGATCGACGCCCGCTGATGCGCTCCTCGCTGGCGGCGATGCAGGACGGGCTCGCAACCCACGGCTTTGTGCGCACTCACAAATCCTGGCTCGTGAACGGCGCGCGCGTCACGGGGCTGCGGCCCGAGGGTTCAGGCGACTACACGATCGAGCTCGGTGCGCTGGAGGCGCCGCTGTCGCGGCGGTTCCCAGAAGCTCTGACGGCGCTGCGCGCATAGAACTAATCGACCTCGCGCAGCAACAGACCCATCAGGATGTCGTCCTCAAAGCGACCGTCGGGCAACCGCCCGCGCGCACGCTGGCGACCTTCGTGACGAAAGCCCAGCCGTTCATACAGGCGAACCGCACCCGGATTGCCCGCGCCGGCCGCCAGTTCAATCCGCACGACCTCAGGCTCCGCCGAGCGCGCCCAGATGATCAACATCTCGAACAGCTTCGACCCCACCCCACGTCCCTGGTAGTCGGGGCGCACAGCGACTGTAAGACCGCCCAGCACATGGGCGAAAAGCGCGATGGTCTCCCGCTTCGCATGGATCTCGCCGCAAACGGTTCCGTCCGCATCAACCGCGACGAGACACACATCGGCGGCGATAGCGGCCTCGGCATAGGCTGGCGTCACCTCCTCGGGCGTACGGGCCAAGGCGCCGGGCGTCACGGCCGCAGCGCGATGCACGGCCAAGATCGCGTCGCGATCGGCGACTGTGGCGCGACGAACCGTGATGCTCATGCCATCCTCTGGAAGGGATAGAAATCGCCGCCCAGACCCAGGATCTGGGTCAACTCGTCAAGCGCTTCACGGCTCTCGGTCAGGAGTCTCGGGTCGGACAGGTCAGCAGGCGCCAGGCGGTCGCGATATCGACGGCTGATCCAGTCGGTCAGCGTAGTCTCAAGCGCAGGCGTAAAGCGTTGCGACGCGTTCGCCGCCGCCAACTCGGCCTCTGTCAGTACGACACGCAGACGCAGGCAAGCCGGACCGCCCCCATTGCGCATGCTCTGGCGGACATCGACGTACTCGACCCGGCCGATGGGCCCGTTCGACGTCGCTAGTCCCTCAGCCACGGCGTGGGCGCGCGGGTTGTCCCGCGTCTCCGCCGGCGCCAGCAGCACCAGCCTATCCTCACCTGGAACGACCAGCAGCTGCGAGTTAAAGAGATAGCTGGCGACGAGGTCGGCCATCGGCAAGTCGGCTTCCGACACCTCGACAAAGACCGGCTCGAAAAGCCCAGCGGCCGCCATCCTGACATCGCGCTCCATCGCGGCCCGATCTTCGAACGCCCGCTCGTGGAAGAACAGGCACTCGCGCGTTCCTACGCAGACGACGTCGTTATGGAAGGCGCCGCCCTCGATCGCCGACTTCCCCTGCTGAGGGAACACCGCCCGCGCCGCGTCGTGCCGACGCTGTATCGCTTCGAACGCTTCCCTGGTCTGGCGGGCGGGGAAGCGGCCATCCCAATGGCCCCAGGCCTCGCGCCCCCAGACGAAAAGGTTGACGCCCGCAGCGCCGTGATCGGCGCAGAGACGAACGTGGTTGGCCGCGCCCTCGTCGGCGAAGTGGGGCTGCGCCGGCAACGGATCGTGGACGGCGAACAGCGTCTCGTCCGGAAAGAGCCGTTTCAATGACCGCGCAGTCTGGGGGCCTTCCAGACTGCGATGCAGATTGGTCAGCAGGTTGGCGGGCGTGAAATGAACCCGCCCGTCGGCTGTGTCGGCGCTGGGCGTGACCGTCGCGGCGTTAGCAGCCCACATCGGCGAGGCCGAGCAAGCCGCCGCCGCCAGAGCCGGCGCGTCCTTCCAGGCGGACGCGAGAATATTCTCCTCCGAGCCCGAAAAACCGAGCTGCTTCAAGAGGCTTACAGCAGGTCTCTCATGCGGCGGCAACACGAACTGCGTCAGGCCCAGGTCGGCCAGTCGCCGCATCTTGGACAGCCCCTCCAGCGCCGCGCCGCGCGGATTGGACACCTCGCCGGCGTTGCGGGTGCTGGCAAGGTTGCCAGGCGAAAGACCGACATAAGAATGGGTCGGCCCGACGAGGCCGTCACAGTTGGCTTCGAAGGCTAAGGTCATCCCTTCAGACCTCTGATATCCTTGAAGGTATCGGCCACTTCCGGAGCTTCAAAACTGGCGACCGGATAGGCGCAGTAGTCGGCCGCGTAATAGGCGCTGGGCCGATGGTTGCCGGAGGCGCCCAGACCGCCGAACGGCATCGACCCCGCCGCTCCGGTGGTCGGCCGGTTCCAGTTGACCACGCCGGCGCGAATTCGGTTGAGAAATTTTTTCCAGAGCGTTGAATCATTAGAGATAAGGCCAGCCGAAAGGCCGTAGCGCGTGGCGTTCGCGGCGGTCATCGCCTCGTCGAAGTTCGAGACCCGGCGCACTTGCAGCAGCGGCGCGAACAGCTCTTCGTCGGGCGTCTCGACGCCTGTGACGTCGATCATTCCCGGTTTCAGGAACGCCTCACCCAGCCCCGCCACGCCCTCGAGGGGCAGGATCGTATCGCCGCTCGTCGCCGCTGCGACGTCACGCGCGGCCCTGGCGGCGCGCGCGGAGATCAGCGGCCCCATGAACGGCTCGCTGGGGCTGTTCCAGGCGCCGATCGTCAGCCGCTCGACCAGAGCCGCCGTCGCCTCGATCACCGCCCGGCCCGAAGCGTCGTCCGGCACGATCAGTCGGCGTGCGCACGAGCACCGCTGGCCAGTGGTGATGAAGGCCGATTGAACGACCAGGGCCGCTACGGCCTCAGGCGCATCGTCGGCGCTCCAGACCACCAGCGGGTTGTTGCCGCCTAGCTCCAGCGCCAGGATGACGTCTGGCCGGTCGGCGAAGTAGCGGCGGAAATAGGCCCCGGCCGCAGCCGAGCCCGTGAACAGCAGGCCATCGATCTCCTGGGCGATCAGCGCCTGACCGGTCTCGCGTCCGCCCTGGACAAGATTGACGACTCCCTCCGGCACGCCGGCGGCCTCAAGGGCCTCGACCAGCAACTGACCCGCCAGGGGCGTTTCCTCCGAGGGCTTGAACACCACCGTATCGCCGGCCAGCAGCGCGGGCACGATGTGGCCGTTGGGCAGGTGGCCTGGAAAGTTGAACGGGCCGAGCACGGCCATCACGCCGTGGGCGCGGTGACGCAACACCGCGTGTCCGAACGGCATTGCGTTCTCCGTGACGCCGGTGCGCTCGTCATAGGCGCGGATCGACAGGTCGACCTTGCCGGCCATCGAGGCGAGCTCGGCCTTGGTCTCCCAGAGCGCCTTGCCCGTCTCCCGGCTCAAGGCCTCGGCATAGGCCGCCGTGCGCTCGATCAGGATATCCTTATAGCGGCGCAGAATGGCGATCCGCTCCTCGCGCGGACGGTCGGCCCAGTCGGGGAAAGCCTTGCGCGCCGCCTCGACCGCCTCGGTGACATCACCGCCGGTCGCTGTCGCGCCGCGCCAGACCGTCTCGCCCGTCGCCGGGTCCGTAGACACCAGGGCCGCGCCTTGCCCGGCGCGCCATTTGCCGTCGATGAACAATTCGCCGCTCATGCCTTCACCCGCACCACTTCGCCTTCGCTCACGCCCAAAGCGTCCATCGCGTCGCGCCCAAGGATCGCCGTCTCGCCGTCGATCAGCACCGGCGCACGCACCGCGCGGAACCGGGCGACCTCCCCCGTGGAGATCAGCGCCTCTTCGCCAAAGGCGTCCTCGCCGGCCTTCACGCGTAGACGCTTGGCGTCGCGCACGGTTCGGATGTCGTCTCGCGGACAGGCCACCGTGGGCCCGGCGTCGAACAGATCGACCAGGCCCTGGTAACGGAAGCCTTCGCGCTCCAGCATCGCACGTGCCGCCTCGCCGTCACGATGGACGCGACCGATCACGTCGCGCGCCTCTTCGGGGAGCAGCTCGGTGTAGATGGGGTGACGCGGCGCGAGGTCGAGGATGAACTGACCATCGGTCGAGGCGCTCATCAGGTCGGCCTGATCGAAATCCAGTCGGAAGAACTTGTGCGAAACATGCTCCCAGAAGGGGCAACGGCCGTCCTCGTCGAACCAACCCCGCAGTTCGGCAAGCACCATCTCGGCGAAGCGCTGCGGCTCGATGCCGATCAGCATGTAGCGCGACTGGGCCAGCAGCCGACCAGCGCCGCCCTTACGTTTCTCGGGACGGAGGAACAGCGATCCGACCTCGGACCAGCCCGCACATTCGTTTACCAGGACCAGCGCCTTGTGATCGAAGCGCATCTCCAAGGTCGGCGAGGACTGAGCGAGGGTCACGACACGGAAGGAAAAGAAGGGCCGCTTGAGGCCCACGCCGGCTTTGACGCCCGCGACCCCCTCGACGCTCCCGGTTTCGAGGTCCTCCAGCATCAGGGTGTACCAGGCCTCGGGGGGAGCAACTCCGGCCGCGAAGCTGGCTTCCGACAGGTCCAGGCGCGTGCGCAGGGTGTGCTCGTCCTCGGGCAGGCTGGTGAACCCGCGCCCGGAAAGGACGGCCAATTCCATCAAAGCTTCGAAGTCTGCGGATCCCGCAGGACGGACGACTAGCATTCACGCATTCTCCATGGCCGCGCGGATCGCTCTGGCGTCGATCTCGCCGCTGGCCAGCTTCATCATGATCGTCGCCGAGAGCTGGGCGCGCTCGACGAAGCTTTCGGGCCAAGCGTGCTCGGCCTCGCTGTGGATATCGCCGCCGCGCACCCCCAGGGTGTCGACGTTGGGCAGGCCGGAGGCGAACAGGTTGTTGCCTTCGCAGACCCCGCCCGAGGGTTTCCAGGTGATGTCCTGACCTAGGAGCGCGCCGGCCGCTTTAACCGCTCCGAACAGCTTTTGCTGGGCGACGTTGAATGGCTTGGCGCCCCGCGTGATCAAGCCGTGCAGATGCGCGTGGAGCTCGGGGTCGATTTCGCTCACGATCCGAGCGACTTCGGCCTGGAACCAAGCTGCGGCTTCAGCCTCGGGAAAACGGACATTGAACCGCACGACGGCGACATCGGGGACCATGTTCAGGGGCGCGCCGCCATCGATCCGCGCCACATTCACTGTAAGACCGTCGCGCAAGCCGTTCAAAGCATGAAGTTTCTCGGCGACGCGGGCCGCGCCGATCACGGCATTGCGGCCCGCCGCGAAATCGCGCCCGGCATGCGCCGCGCGCCCGTGGATGACGATGTGAAAATTGCCCGAGCCCTTGCGCGCGGCGGCCAAGGCCCCGTCCGCCAACGCAGGCTCATAGGTGAGGCCGACATGCCCCAGTCGCGCGAACTCGGACAGGACGGGTCCCGAAGCGATCGAACCGATCTCCTCGTCGGGAGAAAGAAGGACGCGGTAGCCGACATTGCCAGCCAGAGGATGCGCCTCGAAGCCCTCCAGCGCCGCCAGCATCACCGAGATCCCGCCCTTCATATCGGCGATGCCCGGGCCATGCAGCGCGCCGTCCGGTCGGGTTCGAACCACCTGGAACGGGCTGCTCTCTGGATACACCGTGTCGTAGTGGCCCGTCAGAATGACCTGAACCGGCGCCTCGGGTCGCACGATCACCGCCACGGAGGGCGGATGGGGGAACTCAACCTCACGGCCGCTGGCGTCGATCTCTCGGGAGGCGGCCAACGGGATTTCGACCGGCGCGGTCGGCAGGCTCGCGGCCGCGTCGAGCAAGATCCGCCTTTGACGCTCCAGCCCTTCCAGGTTGCGGCTTCCGGAGTTCACCGCGCACCAGTCGACCGCGCGATCGACGATGCGGCCGCCATCTCGCGCAATAGCTTCCAGAACGTCGCGATCGTCAGATGTGAGAAGCATGAAAGGCCGTCCCTCCCTCAGTCAAGATAACCAAGGGCCGCGGGCAAATCGTACTTACCTCAGACGAGGTAACCGGGCGCCCGCGCAACAGCCTTGCGTGCTTAATAGTCCTTTCGCCAGCGAACGGAAAGCTTTGCGTCGTTCTGACCGCCAATGCGGGAGACCAGAGACAACGTCCGGCGAATCCGCCACTCGACCTGCGCCGCAGGACCTTCGCGGCCCCCGCCGATGATTTCAACATAGACATCGTCAGTGACATACTTGCCGCCGGCCACGGTCATCCCGGTGGCGCTCTCGGCGAAGGCGAGCCGGTCCAGCCGCGCGAAGCTCCGCAGATTGCCGATGACATCGAAACCGCCGCCACCCGCGAGCGCGGCCAGAGCCGAGGCCAGTTGAGCAGCTTCGATCGGCGACAACTGTGCGGCCGAGGCGCCGAACAGCACTTGGCTGAGCACCTCGTCGCTGGGCAGCTCCGGCTTGGACGTCAGCGTGATCTCCGGCTTGGCCGCCGTGCCCAGGATCCGGACCACGGCGGTTAGCGCGGCGTCTTGGCGGGTCGCCGAGAGATTGAGCCGGATTTGATCGAGCTGGGTCGAAAGATAGACCACGCCGTCATCATCGAACTCGAACCGCTTGCCGGCGAAGTCGTACTCGCCCCGCACCATCCTGGCGACGCCGCTGAGTTGCGGGGCCAGCGATGTGCCGCCGACGTGCGCGTCCAGCGATAGCTCCACATCGAGCCCGCGGCCTCGCACGAAGATGCGTCGCGGAGCCTTGAGGTCCAGATCCAAGATCATTCCGCCGGTCGTCGGACGGCGCTGAAGGCCCTGATCGAGGTCCGCCGGGCGGTTGCGCTCGACGACGTCCATCGCCACCACGCCCGCCGGGGTCTTGGTCTGGGCCGAGACGTCGGCGCGATCCAGCGTCACAGCGCCCGTCAGCTTGATCTTCCCGTCCGCCGAGCGGTTGACGCTGGCCTGTCCCGTCGCGACCGCCGAGGCCAGATCATTGTCGATCAGGCGGAAGTTCTTCATGTCGAGCTTGAAATTGCCCTCGCCGCCACGCGAAAGGCTGATCCGTCCCGCGCCCGAGATCGAACCGCCCTGCCCGTCCTCGCCAATCGCCTGGCTGACGTCGATGGCGTTGTCGGCCAAGGCCGAGCGGAGGGTCACATTCCGCAACCGAAGTCCCGACTGTCCGTCGTCGAAACCACCGCGATCCAGCGTAGCCTGACCGATCAGGCGAGGGTCGCCCAGCGTGCCGCCCAGGCTTGCCTGCAGGTTGATGCGGCCCGACAGCGAGCGCTCCGGCCCCAGCAACAAGTCCCAAAGCGGCTTGATTTCACCTTGCGCCGAAAAGCGCCCCTGCACGCCTCGCCGCTTGTTGACGGCCAGACGAAGCGGCATGGCCGAGGCCTCGACGGGAAGCACAAGGTTAGCCTCGGCCTTGAGGCCCTGGCGGTTGTCGCCATCGGCGATGATCGTCAGCTGGCTATCGGTCAACGTCCCCTGGATCTTCGCATCCAGCGATTGCTCGATCTTGGCGCCGCGCTCCCGCGCGTTGGAGAGCCGCATCGAGAAGCCCCCGGCCAGTGTCTCGCCCTGACCGTGAAGGTTGAACGCGCCGTCGATGTCACCGTCCAGATCCGGGTCGAACGCGGTCAAGGTAACGCCGCTCAGTTCGGCCTTCAGCATCGTAGCTGCCCCGCCAAGATCGGCGTCGATATCCGCCCGCCCCTTGTCGACGGCCAGACGAAGGCGCGCCCGGGTCGGCCCGTCGCCGAAGCGAACACGCGCGGCCTCCAGGGTCTTGAGTTCAGTTCGCCCGACGCGACCAGACGCATTGAGGGTCAGATCATAGATCTTCCCAGCCTGGGCCAAGTCACCCGCGCCGCTGAGACGCCAAGCTCCGCCAGGAGCCTCGCCGCGCGCGTCGATCGACAGCGGCAATCGCGCAAGCGGACCATCGGCCTTGATCCGCGCTGAGCGGACTTTCCACGATCCGCTGGTCACATTCTCCGCAACGAGATCCAGCGTTGCGCTCGGCGAACCGCCCCCCGGCGTATCGACGAGCCGCGCCGAACCCTGCACCGAACCTTGGGGCAGGAAGGCGCCGGGGCCGATCGCCAGCCGCAAATCGGCCGTGGCCGGGCGTCCGTCGCGTAGCGAGACCGCGCCCTGCGCCTTGGCGCCGCCGGCGTCGACATCAACCTGGCTTAGCTCGACGCCCCCGGGCGAGAAGCGGAAGGACGCACGCCCGCGCGCGGGGCCATAGGCGCTGTCGCCTTCTAGCGTGACCATCCCGTCCGTGCCGTTGGCCGCACGCGCGAACGTCAGCGACAGCCTTGCCTTGCTCAGCGGCAAGCGGGGAAGGTCAATCGTATCGAAAACGGCGTTCAGATCGGCCTTCGGCGCGGATAGCGTTCCGCCAATACGCCCATCGCCGGCCGCCTTGCCCGCGACCTCGACCGGCCCCGCGCGGAAAGGCCCGGTCGCCGTCCAGTCGAGGCCGAAATCCAAGGATAGTCCTTCACCCAGCCGACCCGACGTCTTCACCGCCGCGTTGGCGCCGTCCAGTTTGGCCTCGGCCACGGTCAGCACGCCAGCGTTCCAACTGGCCTTGCCCGAAAGGCGCGGCGTCACGCCCAGCAGGCGATCGATTTCAGCATAACCCGTTGCGAAATTCACGGCCTTGCCGTCGACCGTGAAGCTCCAGGGGCGTCCCACAAAGCTTGAGGCCGACCACCGCGCGGTCACGGACCCTTTGGCGCCCGACCTCACCGGCGCCAGGCTGGCCACCTTCATTTCGCCGTCAAACGACAGGCCGCCCAACAGGCCCCGACCGCCCTTCCCCGTCACGATCAGGTTTGGCGCGTCGATCCGCGCGGCCTTGATCAGGAACCGTCCGCCCTTGACCCGCTCGGCCTCGAACGTCGCCTTGGGACTGGCGCCGAGCACCGCCAGCAAGCCGGTCCCGCCTCCACCGGACGTTGTCGCCTGCGCTTTGATCTCAAGATCGCCCTTGGCCCAGGTCACCTTGGCGGGGCCTCGGGCGCGCTTGAGCCGGTAACCCAGAAGTTCCAGATCGCTGACGTCCGCCACCCCGTCGACAACAAACCCGCCGTCGATGAGGCGGAACACGCCGCTCACGTCACCGCGTCCCATCTTCGGGATCGTCACGATACGGCTAAGGGCGCCGACGCGCGCCGTGAAAGCCAGGCCATCGGGACCGGTGCGGCGCTTGCTCAAGTCGGCGAGGCCTTCGCCGCGGAGGACCAAATTCTCTGAATTGACGGCGATCTTCAGCGCCGAGAGGCTGTCAGCAGCGGCCTTGCGGCCTTCGATGACAAAGTCCGCGCGTGGGCCGAACATCCTGGCGAGACGCTCGGTGAGCCTCGAGGCCTCAAGGTCAATCCGCCCTCGCGCCGATCCGCCCTGCTCGGTCCAGGCGCCCTGCGCCTCAAGGGGGGTGTCGGCGCCCGACCGCGCCACGAGATCAAAGGCCGCGCGGCTGGTGGTTCCATTGGCCTTGGCCTTGAGGTCAAAGGCCCGGTTCGCCGGCAGCCCCAGCGCCCCCGCGATCGCGCCGCCGTTGGCCTCGGTGGCGTCGGCCAACAGGCGCAGCGATTTGGATCGCCCCAGGTCGAACTCGACATTGAGATAATCGCCGACATGAAGCCGGGAGGCGACCGCGATCTTACCCTGCTGGCCGCCGCGCCGCGCCATCTCGTAGGCGCCTTTCACGTCGAAGTCGCCCTCCGCGCCGCTGAAGGCTGGGCGCGTGAGCAAGCGAAAGGCGAAGGCGTCGAGATCCACGGAGACGGGCGCGGCGCCGGACTTGCCTTTAGGGCCCAAGTCGGGACGACGCAGCACGATCAGATCGCGAGCATCGACCCGTTCGGCGTGGAAGCGGCGAGCGAACAACTCGGTAGGCCGCCAAGCGACTCGTAAGTCGTGAGCCTCGAGCCAGACGCCCTTTCCGTCGGAGATTGTCAGGCGGCGAACACCGAAGTCCTTCCAGATATCGCCGGACAGCCCCTCGATGCGAAGCTTGCCGATGCGGCCTAGCTTCAGGCCGGAGGCCCGCGCTTCGAGGAACATGCGCCCCTGCGGCGTGATCGGCGCCAGCCGCAGCCCCCCCGCCATCACCAGCAGAAGCGCGGCCAGGATTCCGACCGCGATCAGCACCGCGCCGCCCCAACCCACCTTTCGGGCGACCTTGACGGCGGTCTCGCCCGCCGCCTCGGCGGCCTGGGCGACGGTTTCCGCCAGCTCCGGCTTGTCCTGATCGCCGCTCAAAAGCTCTGTCCGATGCTGAGATAGATCTGGAACCGGGGGTCGCCCTTGCGGCGTCCCAACGGCGCGGCGATGTCCGCGCGTATAGGTCCAAATCCAAGATCATAGCGGATACCGAAGCCCGCCCCGGCGCGAAGGTCGTCGCGTTTCGGAGTCTGTTGCGTGCCAATCGCCCCGGCGTCAACGAAGGCGACGCCGCTCCAGCGGTCCGTGATCTTCTGGCGGACTTCCAGAGAGCTCTCGATCAAGGAAACCCCGCCCTGCGGGGTGTTATCGGACAGACGAGGGCCGATCCCCTGATAGGCGTAACCGCGCACAGAACCGCCGCCGCCGGAGAAGAAGCGCCGGGAGGCAGGGACATCCAGAACGCTCCCGCCGGCGATCGCCCCTACCTTCAGGCGCGCGGCCAATACGGTGCTGTCTTGGCGGCCGAAAGGCAGGTAGGCTGAACCCTGCGCCGCCAACTTCAAGTACGGGACACTGGTGTCGCCGGCGACATAGGTGGGCTCGGCGCGCGTCTCCAGCCGCCAACCACGCTTCGGATCCAGGATGCTGTCGGAGAAGTCCCAGGCGTAGGCGACCAGACCAGCCAGAGTGGCCAGGTTCAGTTTGCGCCCCGCAATGGAGCCATTGCGGCTCACCTGCTCCTTGGTCTGCGACAGATCGAACGAGACCCCGAAGGTGCGATAGGCGGTGGTCTGGCGTCGCCGGGTCAGGTCCACCCCGATGGTGGCGCCGGTTTCGTTGTAGGCGTCGGTGTCGTTCCGGAAGACCGAGCTGTTCAGCTTCAAGGTCTGCTGAGGCCGGCGCCAGTGCGGCAGGGATATTTCGGCGCCAAGCCGCTGTTCCAGCCTCGCGAAGCGCAGAGCATAGGTGGTGGTGTCCGCACGGGATCGCTGATTGTAACGAATCCAGCGGGCGTCGACGCCGGCGCCTTCGCTGGTGGAATAGCCCGCTCCCAGTTCGATGGTCCTCGCCCGGCGATCCGAGAGCGTGACGACCACGGGCCTCAGTCCCTCCGCCGTCGCCTTGTCCGCCCCCGCGAGCGTCACGGAAATGGAGTCGTATACGGCGGTGTCGCGGAGGCGACGCTCCAACTCAGCCACGTCTTCCGGATCGTACACATCGCCGTTGACCCAGGGGGCCAGGCGCGCGACCCATTGGGGGTTGGTTCGCCCCTTCGTGACGACCTCGACGCCGTCCAGGCGGACCAGTTCGCCCGCCATGATCCTGAACGTCGGGCGAACGGTGTGGTCCGCGTGGTCTACGATCACCTCACGCGGCTCGGGAGCGACGTCGGCATAGCCGAGCTTGGCGACCTGCGCGACGATCCGCCCCTCCGCGCCGACGATGTCCGCCGACCGTCCCGGCTCGCCCTCGGTCAGCCGCATGGCCGCTGCGGCGCGCTGCCGGACCCCTTCATCGGGCGGCGATCCTGACCAGGCGATCTGCGGATCGGCGATTAGAAAGACTTGTCCCGGCGCGATCTTGACCACGGCGGCCGGAGGTTCTCCGTCGCTGACGTCAGGTTCGACCGTATAGGCGTAGTAGCCCTCGGCGCGCAGAACCGCGATCGCGTCTTCGCCAGCCTGACGGGCGCGGCGTCGCGCCTCGGAGCGGCTGCGGGCAGGCTGATCGGATTCCGCCAACGCCCGCTGAATCGCTTCGCGCAGCGCTCTGTCGTCGACACCTTGAATCTGGGCCATCGGCTCGTCGGCCCAAGCGACCGAGGCGCAAAGCCAAGTCGCCGTCGCCACGGCCAGGGTAGTCCGCCCAAGCACCAAATCTCGTTCCCCGCGCGAAGCGCCCCCGCACCTGCTGTAGTCCGGGGTTCGCCTCGTGTCACGTTCGGAAATGCTAACGTTTCGGCGTCGGCGACGCTTCTCAAAGCGACCGAATGGCGCCCAAATGATGAGCAGTCGTGTGCAATCACTCAGCGGGTGTCGAATCCGAGGCGCATAGCGGCGACGAAGCTCTAGAGTTTGGACGGCGCGCCGGTGGGACGCGCCCAAGATCGAAGACAAGCGGATAAAAGCGTGGCGGCGAAGACCCAAACCCGAGCGGACACCCCGACCCTACCGATGACGGAGGCCGCATACCTGCCGGGCGTAGCTTACGACGAGATGTTCACCCCAGAGGGTGAGGTTCGGCCGCACTACGATCCCCTGCATGGCCGAATGTCGACGCTCGGCGCGGAAGAGCTGGCCGGACGTCAGCGCACGCTTGAGCGCTCGTTCCTGCTCCAGGGGATCACCTTCACGGTCTACGGCGCCGAGAACACCACCGAACGGATCATCCCTACCGATCTCTTTCCGCGCATCATTCCTGCGGCCGAATGGGCGAGAATCGAAGCCGGCCTGACCCAGCGCCTGCGGGCCCTCAATCTCTTCCTCGCCGACATCTATGGCGATCAGCAGATCCTGATGGACGGCGTGGTGCCGCGCGAACTGGTGCTGGGCGCGCCGTCCTATCGCCGCGAAATGCAGCACCTCTACGTTCCGCACAAGGCGTACGCCAATGTGTGCGGCAGTGACCTGATCCGCTGCCAGGACGGTCAGTTCGCGGTGCTGGAGGACAACCTGCGCGTCCCCTCGGGCGTGTCGTACATGTTGGCCAATCGCGACGCGGCAAAGCGCACCTTCCCCGGCACATACCGCGCCGCCGGCGTTCGGCCTGTCGAGCGCTACCCGGACCTGCTGCTATCGACAATGAAAAGCATGGCCGCCGATTGGCGCGGCGACCCGCAGGTCGTCGTGCTGACGCCCGGCGTCTACAACAGCGCCTACTACGAGCACGCCTATCTCGCCCGCCTGATGGGCGTACCGCTCGTCGAAGGCCGCGACCTCGTCGTCCACGAGAACATGGTCTACATGCGCACCACGACCGGCCTGCGCAGGATCGATGTCATCTATCGCCGGGTCGACGACGACTTCATCGATCCCCTCACCTTCCGGCGCGACAGCTCGCTTGGCGCCGCAGGCCTCTTCAACGCCTATCGGGCCGGGAATGTGGTGATCTGCAACGCCCCCGGTACCGGCGTGGCCGATGACAAGGCAGTGTATGCCTACGTCCCCGACATCATCCGATACTACCTCGGCGAAGACGCGATCCTGCCGAACATCGAAACCTATCTCTGCCGTGAGCCGCGCCAGTTGAGTCACGTTCTGGCCAACCTCGACAAGTTCGTGGTCAAGGCGGTCGGCGCCTCGGGCGGTTACGGAATGCTGGTCGGCCCGCACGCCAGCCAGAAGGAGCGCGACGACTTCGCGCAAGCGATCAAGGCCGACCCCGAGAACTATATCGCCCAGCCGACGATCCAGCTCTCGACCGCGCCTTGCCTGGTGGATGGACGCATCGAGCCACGCCACGTCGATCTGCGCCCCTTCATCCTGTCAGGCGAGAAAACCATCGTGACCCCCGGCGCCTTGACCCGCGTGGCGCTCAAGCGTGGGTCGCTGGTGGTGAACTCCAGCCAGGGCGGCGGCTCCAAGGACACCTGGGTCTTGGCCGACGACGCGCCCGCCAATGGCCATGTGACTGGGAGCGCCCGCCCATGATGCTCGCCCGTGTCGCCGACAGCCTCTATTGGCTTGGCCGTTATATCGAGCGGGCCGAGCACCTGTCGCGCCTGTCCTCGGTCATGTTGAACGCCACGCTCGACCAGACCGACTCCGGCGCTCAGGCCGTCTGGATCGCCCTGGCCGCCGTGGGCGAACCGGGCGACGGCGCCGAAGTCGGCTCGTTCGAAGCCGCACAAGCCCTGGTTCTGAACCGAGGCGATCCCAACTCGGTCGTATCCTCGCTGGCCCGCGCCCGTGAAAACGCCCGCCAAGTGCGCGACCAAATCACCACCGAGACCTGGGAACGGCTCAATCTGCTGTATCTGAAAGTCACGGACCCCGAAGCGCCCAAGGATTTCGCGGCGGGCTCGGACATCTTCCTGCATGACGTCATCGCCGACCTGCACCTGTTCAAGGGCGCGGCCGACACCACCATGAGCCACGGCGAAAGCTGGCGATTCATGATGCTCGGCATCTACATGGAGCGCGCCCAACTGGTGTCGCGACTTCTGGAGGTCTGTTTCGCGGAGTCGCCAACGCAAGGCCGCCTCGCCGATCACGTGGCCCTGGTCAGCCTCCTGCGCATGGCCTGCGCGCTGGAGCCTTATCTTCGGGTCTATACTGCGGAGATCGAGCCCCGGCACATTCTGGAATTCCTGGTTTTCGACGAGGACTTCCCGCGCTCCATCCGCTTTGCGACCGCCCAGATCGAACAGCACCTGAGCGCCATGGCCAGGAGCGTTTCCGCCAACGAACGCGCGGGTCCCGAACGGCTCGCCGGTCGCTTGAAGGCGCGTCTGCAGTTCGCGGATGTCGACGAGCTGGAAGCCGTCGGCGCGGGCCCGCTGCTGACCACCGTAGTGAACGAATGCGCCCGTATCCACGAAGCCATCTACGAGACCTTCGTGGCCTACCCCCTCGAAACGCGTCTGCCCGCCTAGGATCCTGGATCGTGCTGCTCGAAATCCGTCACGTCACCCAATACCACTACGAGCGTCCCGTCCGGGAAAGCCTGATGGAGCTGTGGATGCAGCCCCAGAAGACGGCTCGGCAACGTCTAGTCAGCTTCGAATTGGACCTGAACCCCGCAGCTCAGGTGTTCTCCTACGCCGACAGCTTCGGCAACGCCGTCTATCACTTCGATGTGCCTCAGCCCCACGACAAGCTGACCATAATCGCCCGGTCGGCGGTCGAGACCGAGTCACCAGGCGAGCGTCCCGATCATCTGGACATGGGCGAATGGGATCGCCTGCGCAGCGAGTTCGTCAGGGGCGAGTGCTTCGACTTCCTGCGACCTCATGGTTTCGTGAAGACGACCGACGCGCTTCAAACGTTCATCAATGAGCACGACCTGGACGGTTTGAAGCGGCGAGATCCTCTTACGGCCGTGCGCACCCTGTCGGAGACGATCTACAGCGCGTTCGAGTACGAGCCCGGGGTGACCGACGCCGACAGCCCCATCGACCTGGCGCTCAGCGCCGGACGAGGTGTTTGCCAGGACTTCGCCCACATCATGCTGGCGGTTTGCCGGGGATGGGGGATCCCAGCGCGTTATGTCTCCGGCTATCTATTCACCGATCGCGATGCCGGGGACCGTTCGGATCCCGACGCGACCCACGCCTGGGTCGAGGTCTTCCTACCCAGCCTGCGCTGGGTGGGTTTTGACCCGACGAACAACATGATGGCCGGCGAGCGGCATGTGGCCGTGGCGGTCGGTCGCGACTACGGCGACGTGACACCGTCACGGGGCGTCTATAAGGGTGACGCTCAAAGCCAGCTGGCGGTTGGCGTTTCGGTGCGTCGCGCACGCGCCGCGTTGGCGGAACCGGAATTCCTGCGCATGGCGCACCCGACCTTCGCGGGCGGGCGCCGACGCCCCGACACGGCCTTGCGAGAGGAGTTGCACCAGCAGCAGCAGCAGCAGCAGCAATAGGCTTTAAATCGTCGCGTCCGCAGTCAAACTGGCCAGGAACCTGCGGGCGATCTCGAGCGCGCCGGCCGCACCGCCGGCGCGCGGGCCGATGCGCTGCGTTGCCGTGAACTGGACGCCCACCTCCGTTCCCGACCGCCAGACGACATTGGCGCGGTGAACTCGCCGACCGCCAGCGTCTACGAAGACGAACGTATCCGGCGGCGGCGTGATGCCGGCGGTCGACAGTCGGCCGCCCTTCTCGGCGACGTCGAGAAGCGAGGCCTTCCAGGACCTTGGATCATCGACGACGTAGATCTTGCGCGCCGCCGGCATCCGGGGATGCGCGCGCCGCTCGGCGCTCGAAGTCTCGACCATGACAATCCGCTTCCAGAAACCGACCTGTCGTTCTCGAAGCCCGCGCACACTTCGGATCTCACAGAGGTCGCGCGCGCCGGCCCGCGTTTAGACTTAGCGGATCTGTGCTTAAGCAGCGTAAACGTGAGCCTTGCGTGCGGCGACCCTGACAGAGCCGGTGAAACGGGCCGCATCGGCGCGGGCGGCGCTGATTTCCAGGCGGCGCCCATCGGGCGTCGTGGCGCTGACGGCGGTCAACGGCCCCTGCACATGGGCGCGCTCGACCCTCACCTCGAAACCGGCATCGTCGAGCACCAGGTCGTGCGGTCGGACAAAGGCCGTCGCCGGGCCGTCCGGCGCGCCCGTCGCCGGTAGGGCCACAGACCCAGCCATGAAGCGTCCGCCGCTGACTCGCCCTTCAAAGCGGTTCGCCTCGCCGACGAACCCGCAAACGAAGGCCGTTTGGGGATGATCGTGGACCTGATCGGGCGTGCCGAGCTGTTCGATGCGGCCCTGGTTCAGGATCGCCACGCGATCGGCCAGTTCCAGCGCTTCTTCCTGATCGTGGGTCACGAAGATCGTGGTGACGCCGGTCGCATCATGCACCCGACGAAGCTCGCGGCGCAGAGACTTGCGAACGGTGGCGTCCAAGGCCCCGAAGGGCTCGTCGAGCAACAGGACGCTGGGCTGAACCGCCAGGGCCCGCGACAACGCCACCCGCTGACGCTGGCCACCCGAAAGCTGCGAAGGATAGCGCTTTCCCAGCCCCTCCAGTTCGACAAGCTTGAGCAGGTCCTCGACGCGCTGGGCGATCTCGTCCTTGGGGGGCCTGTCCTTGCCCTTTCGGACATCCAACCCGAACGCGATGTTCTTGGCCACGGTCATATGCTTGAAGAGCGCATATTGCTGGAAGACGAAGCCGACCCGCCGCGCAGCGGCGGACGCGAAGGTGACATCCGCGCCGTCGAACAGCACCTGCCCCGCATCGGGAAACTCCAGACCGGCGATCGTGCGCAGCAGCGTCGTCTTGCCCGAACCCGACGGGCCCAGGAGCGCCAGGAGTTCGCCGTCGGCGATCTCGAGATCGACCTTGTTCAGCGCTGGATAGCGGCCGAACTGCTTTTCGACGGAGCGGATGGAAATGGTCATGGGTCCGGGTCCGTTCAGTGTCCGCCGTGCCCGCGAACACCGGGCTGGGCGATTTCGAGCGTGGTCTTCAGCACCAGGGTCACTACCGCCAACAGGCACAGCAGGGCTGCGACGGCGAAGGCGCCGACGAAGTCGTACTCGTTGTAGAGGATCTCGACGTGCAGCGGCATGGTGTTGGTCAGGCCGCGAATATGTCCGCTGACTACGGACACCGCGCCAAACTCGCCCATCGCACGGGCGTTGCACAGCAGGACGCCGTACAGCAGACCCCAGCGCACATTGGGCGCGGTGACCCGCCAGAACGTGTAGAGCCCCGAAGCGCCCATCGACACAGCGGCCTCCTCCTCGCTGACGCCCTGCTCCTGCATGAGCGGAATCAGTTCGCGCGCCACGAACGGGAAGGTCACGAACACCGTCGCCAGCACGATGCCGGGGACCGCGAAGATGATCTTGATGTCGTTGTCGACCAGCCAATCGCCAAACCAGCCCTGCAGTCCGAAGATCAGCACGTAGATCAGACCCGCCACCACCGGCGACACCGAGAACGGTAGATCGATCAGGGTGATCAGCAGCGCCTTGCCACGGAACTCGTGCTTGGCGATGGCCCAGGCGGCGCAAAGACCAAAAACGGCGTTGAACGGCACCGCGATCGCCGCGGTCAGAAGGGTCAGCTTCACGGCGGCCAGGGCGTCGGGATTGCTCGCCGCTTCTATCGCCGCGCCGAGGCCCTTGCGAAGGGCTTCGGCGAACACCGCCACCAGCGGCAGGATCAGCACCAGGGCCAGAAAGGCCAGCACCAGCCCAATCAGCAGACACTTGGCCCATAGGGGATCGTCGGTGGGGCGGCGCGCTGTCCGCTTATCACGGCTGATCAATCGAACCTCCGCGCCCAGGCCTGAATGGCGTTGATGACGAGCAGCATGGTGAACGAGACCGTCAGCATCACCACCGCGATCGTCGCCGCGCGGGCGTACTCGAACTGCTCAAGCTGGATGATGATCAGCAGCGGCGCGATCTCCGACTTGTAGGGCATGTTGCCGGCGATGAAGATCACCGAGCCGTATTCACCGACGCCCCGTGCGAACGCCATGGCGAAACCAGTCAGCCAGGCCGGCGCCAGCGCTGGCGCGACGATCCTGACGATGGTCTGGATCCGACTGGCGCCCAGGCTGGCCGCCGCCTCTTCCACATCGGCGGCGGCGTCGCGCAGGACCGGCTCGATCGTGCGAACAACGAACGGCAGGCCGATAAACGCCAGGGCGATCACGACACCGACGGGATTGTAAGCTGCCTTAATCCCGAGCGGAGTCAGGAATTGTCCCACCCACCCCGTCGGCGCGTAGAGCGTGGCCAGGGCGATGCCCGCCACCGCGGTCGGCAAGGCGAACGGCAGATCGACCAGCGCATTGACAACGGTCTTCAGCGGAAAATCGTACCGCACCAGCACCCAAGCCGTCAGGACGCCGAACACGCCGTTGATCGCCGCAGCCACGAAGGCGGCGCCAAAGCTCAAACGATAAGCCGCCAGCGCGCGCTCCGACGTCGCCACCGCCCAGAACTCCGATGGCGACTGCTGCGCGGCCTTGAGGACCACCGCACTGAGAGGGATCAGCACGATCAGGGACAGCACCGTCACCGTCACGCCCATGGTCAAGCCAAAGCCAGGAATGGCCGAGCGCCGCCGAAACAACGGCCTCTTGCTGGACGGGGCTGGCGGCCGCTTAGGGGCGGTTTCGGCGGTCATCGTCTGATCGTCGTCCAGGCTCCGGGCGCGCCACGGCGCGACTTGGGAATCAATCGCCCGGACCGAACGGACACAAGCGATAAAAAACTGAGCCGCTTAAATCCCTACCCTGTCGATAGGGCAAATGAGAAAAGCCCCGTCCAGGCCACAGAAAAACTCTCTCCCGACCGCGCTCTGCGCGCACCTCGGGCGAGCTCTCTCTAAGACACATCCGAGAATGGGACCGCACCTATCCGAGGGCGCGAATTGGTAGGCCGGCTGGGATTCGAACCCAGGACCATTCGATTAAAAGTCGAATGCTCTACCACTGAGCTACCGGCCCGCTCACGATCCGGCGGGGACCGGTGGAAGCGGCGCGGACCATAGTCGGGGGGCGGCCGCGTCGCAAGCATGGTTTCGCCGTTTTTGCGTCGGATGATGGTGAAGCTGTGTAGGCGTCAGGTGACTCATGCGTCGAACCTTCCTGGTCCTGGTTCTTTTCGGTTCGGCCCTGGCCGCGAACGCTGTCGCGCGACAGCAGGAACCGGCCCCGCCGCCGCAGTCATCGACTGACGACGGACGAATCAAGTCCACGTCCGAGGCGAACAAGGACGGAATCAGCGGCGCGGTTAGCGCCCCGCTTCGCGACGTGAATATCGTCCGCACCAAGATCCCCCGCATCCTGCTCGAAGCGATGGATGATCCCTACCGGCGCCCCAACCCGGCCGATTGTCGGACTCTGACTGCGCTGGTCGAACCGCTGGATGTGGCTTTGGGCGAGGATATCGATCGCAACCCGCCGCAGGAGAACGAAGACCTGATGGATCGCGGGCGCAAGGCCGCCGGTGACGCGGCGCTTGGGGCGATCGCCAGCACCGCCCAGGACTTGATACCGATGCGGGGCTGGGTGCGGAAGCTGACCGGCGCAGAGCGGCACGATCGCCTTGTGCAAAGCGCGATCGCGTCGGGAAACGTTCGTCGCGCCTATCTCAAGGGCCTGGGCGAGGCGCGCGGCTGCAACCCGCCAGCCACGCCCCTGCACAAGCCGCTCGCCGCGCCGCCCGTCGTCGACCCAGGGATGCCTCCGCCGCCCGATCCCTACGGTCCGCGCCGCCCGCGCTTCCCGATCTACAAGGAAGAAGCCCCGACGGTTCCCAAGGGCCCGGAAAGCTAGCGCCCCAGATGGCGGGCGGCGAAATCGCGTCGGAACTGCTCGAAACGTCCTTCGGCGATCGCCATCCGCATCGCGGCGGTCAGCGCCTGGAAGAAGGCGATGTTGTGCCAGGACAGCAGCACCTGACCGAGGATCTCCTCAGCCTTGAAGAGGTGCCGCAGATAGGCCTTCGAATAGTCGCGGCTGGCGGGGCAGTCGCTATCGGGATCCAGAGGCGTATCGTCCTCGGCGTATTTGGCGTTCTTCAGATTGATCGGCCCGTCCCAGGTCCAGGCCTGGCCATGGCGGCCTGATCGCGTCGGCAGCACGCAGTCGAACATGTCCACGCCCCGCGCCACCGCCTCGACGAGATCGATCGGCTTGCCCACCCCCATGAGGTAGCGCGGTCGGTCTTCCGGCAGCAGCCCCGGCGCGTAGTCGAGCACCTCGCACATCGCCTCATGCCCCTCGCCGACCGCCAAGCCGCCGATCGCATAGCCGTCGAAACCGATCTCGCGCAGGCGCTCGGAAGATTCGCGACGCAGCGGCTCGAAGGTCGAGCCCTGCTGAATGCCGAACAGAGCCTGGGTGTCACGCGCGCCAAAGGCGTCCTTGGAGCGTTTGGCCCATCGGGCCGAAAGCTCCATGCCCTTACGCGCTCTGGCCTCCTCCGCCGGCCAGGCGACGCACTCGTCGAGCTGCATGACGATGTCGCTGCCCAGCAGATCGGCCTGGATCTCGATCGAGCGCTCGGGCGTCAGCACATGCTTGGAGCCATCGACATGGCTCGAGAAGGTCACCGCCTCTTCGGTCAGCTTGCTGATCCCCGACAGGCTCATCACCTGGAACCCGCCGCTGTCGGTCAGGATCGGCTTGTCCCACCGCATGAACTTGTGAAGACCGCCCAGGCGCTTCACCCGCTCGGCCGACGGGCGAAGCATCAAGTGGTAGGTGTTGCCCAGGATGATGTCGGCGCCGGTGTCCTTGACCTGATCCACCGTCAGGGCCTTCACCGTGGCGGCCGTGCCGACGGGCATGAAAGCCGGCGTCCGGATATCGCCGCGCGGCGTTCTCAGCACGCCCGTCCGCGCCTTGCCGTCGGTTGCTTTGATCTCGAAGGGAAACGCGGCCATCAGCGGGTCTCGTCTTTGAACAGCAGGCTGCTATCGCCGTAGGAATAGAAGCGGTAGCCCGTCTCGATGGCGTGCTCATAGGCCGCGCGCATGGCCGACTGCCCCGCGAAGGCGCTGACCAGCATGAAGAGGGTCGACTTCGGCAGGTGGAAGTTGGTCATCAGCACATCGGCCGCTCGAAACCGATAGCCCGGCGTGATGAAGATGGCGGTCTCATCGGCGAAGGGCCTGACGACCCCATCCTCGCCGGTGGCGCTTTCCAGAAGCCGCAGGGAGGTCGTGCCGACGCAGACGATGCGACCGCCGGCGCGACGGGCCGCGTTCAGAGCGTCAGCGACTTCGGCGGTCACCAGACCGTATTCGGCGTGCATCCGGTGCTCGGAGACGTCGTCGGTCTTGACCGGCAGAAAGGTGCCCGCGCCGACATGGAGCGTGACGAAGTGAAGTGAAACGCCTTTTGCCCGAAGCGCATTCAAAAGCGCCGGGGTGAAGTGAAGGCCCGCCGTCGGGGCCGCCACTGACCCGTCTTCGCGCGCATAAACGGTCTGGTAGTCGGCGCGGTCGCGTTCGTCCTCGCCCCGCTTGGCGGCGATGTACGGCGGCAGCGGCATGTCACCGTGCTGGGCGATGCCGACATCAAGGTCCGGACCCGAGAGATCGAAGGCCAGGATAACCTCGCCGCCTTCACGCTTTTCGGCGACGGTGGCGTCCAACCGGTTGAGTTCGCAGGCGCGATCTTCCCGTCCACCGAAAGCGATGCGATCACCGACCTTCAGACGCTTTCCTGGGCGCATGAAGGCGCTCCAGCGGTCGGGCGATACGCGGCGATGCAGAGTGGCCTCGACGGCGACAGGACCGCCGTCGCCGCCGCCCGTCGCGCGCCCGTCGCGCAGACCTGACAGACGCGCTGGGATCACCCGCGTATCGTTAAAAACCAGGGCGTCGCCTGGGCGGAGAAAATCGGGCAACGCCCGCACCACGTGGTCGGCGAGCGGCTGGCCCGGACGCACGACAAGCAGCCGCGCCGCATCGCGGGGTTCGGCGGGCCGTAGGGCGATGCGGTCCTCGGGCAGTTCGAAATCAAAGTCGGAAAGGCGCATGGGCGGGCTTCAAGCGCACGATGAACCCGGAAGGTCAAGACTTAGCCCGCCAAGCGAGGCGTGTGGACAAGCGGTATGATGTGTCCCCATGCTGCAGGCGAGGTAGGCATCGCTTGGGGGAAAGACGTGAAACGTCTGCTCGTGTCAGCTTTGGGGTCATTGCTGCTGTTGAGCGCTTGCGACGCGCCCAAACCAGCCTCCGCGCCATCGACGGTATCGCGCCAGAACACCTCGGCCTCCCCAAGCAAGCCAGTCGTTTCCGCCGACGCCTCGGGCGCGAGCTTCCAGCACGACCCGAAGCTGGATGCGTTCGGCTATTACTTCAGCGCCACGCCCGTAAAGTCTGGAAACTGGGCGCTCACCTCCCTGAACATCGGGACGCCGGAGGATTTCGCGGCCTGGGAGCAGGGCAAGCGCCCCAGCGCCTACGCCCCGATCTTCCTGGAGTTCGAGGACGTGACGAGCCCGACGGCGCAGAATGAACTGGGCCAGACCTACCGAACGGTGAGCTTCCGCCTGCTGCCCGAGATCTATCGGGTCGACGGAAATGCGGTCGTTTTCCGCGCCCAAGACCCGCGCGTCGGCGAGGTCGTCTTCTCGGGCGCGTTCGACCTGAACGCGCTGAAGGCGGCGAAAGCGGAAGGTCCGGGCGTTGGAGACCTCATCGTCCTGCGTGGGGGGCTGCAAGTGGGCGCCGAACGGATACGCAACATCAGCTTCAGCTATTTCGCGGGCGACTAGATCGCTCTTTCGCCGCCTCACCGGCGTGGTATGGCCAACCCATGCGTCTGCTCGTCCAGCTCTTGAGCCTGCTTGTTCGCGGCACCGCGCTGATGCTCGGCCTGGTCGGCGCGGGGATGGCCGTAACCAGTATCGGCGGCGTGTTCAGCGACAGGCTGGACGCCTTCACCCACGCAACGCCGCTGTGGTTGGCCATGAGCTTTGGGGCTGTAGTGCTCGGTGGGGCGTTCGCACGGAACGCCGAACGGCTGGTGATGGTCGCCTTGGGCGTCGTCGGCGTCGTAGCCTGCGCAGTGCTGATGGCGCCCGAACTCTGGGCGGCCTCGCGCTTCAAGCCCGCGACGGTCGCCGAGAGCGATCTAAAACTCATTCAGTTCAACGTCTGGCACAGCAATCGAACGCCCGAGAAGAGCCTTGCCTGGATCCTCGCCGAGGACGCCGACGTGGTTGTCATTGAGGAAGGCGGCGGAGACTCGCGGCCCATCGTCAAGGCGCTACGCGACAGCTATCCGTTCGCTTCATGCGAGAAGGGCATGCGTTGCGAGACCTGGATCTTTTCGCGCAAAAAGATGATCGCCCGCGGGGGGGCGACGTTCGAAGGCCCGTACCTGTCCGCCGCCTGGGCCACATTGGCCGACGCGAAGGGCCCGTTCACGGTAATGGGCGTCCACTACACATGGCCGGTTCCCGCAGGACCTCAGCAGGCGCAGAGCCGTAAGCTGGTGAAGCTGGCGTCGGGCTTCGACCGCAAAGGCTTGATCTTGGCCGGAGACTTTAACTCCACCCCCTGGTCCTTCACGCTGAAGCGTCAGGATGAGGCCCTGGGCCTGCAACGCTGGACTCGCGCCCTCCCCTCCTGGCCCGCAGGCAAGTTCTCGCGGATCATGGCGGCGCCGGCTCCGTTTCTCCCGATCGATCACGTCTATGCAGGCGAGCAATGGCGCGCGGTCAGGATCGAGCGCGGCCCCGCCATTGGCTCGGACCATCGGCCGGTGGTGGTGACGTTCAGGCGGATGTGAGCGCGGCGATTTCCGCCGCGAGATTACGTCGGGCCGCAGCCTCCAGCGCCGCCGCGAACGCCGGGTCGGGAAACAGAACCGCCGCGTCGAGAAAGGTCCGAAGCACCCTCGCGCGGCCGAAGCGATAGACGTCCTCGGGCACGTGCGCGTACTCCTCGCGGATCGCCTTGGCGTAGGCGGCGTAAGCCTCAGGCTCCGCGCCGAGGATCGAAAGGTCGATCGACACCATCAAGGCGCCGAGCCGGTCGCCCCCCTCTACCAAATGCCCTTTGGTCAGCCGGATAAGCCGGGAGACCTCGGAGATGTCCGCTTCCCAGCCGCCCGCAGCGGCAAGGGCCTGAGCCGCGAGATCGGCGCTCACGTCTTCGTTGTCGGTTCGCAAGGGGTCATAGACAGCATCATGCCACCATAGCGCCTCGGTCAGCACCGCGCGCTCCCGCGCCGAAAGATCCGGCACTTGGTCAAGCCGCGCCAGGCAGTCCTCGATATGGGCAAGGGTGTGATAGCGACGATGTTGCTGGCTATACGCCGCACGGAGCCAAGCCCTGCTGACGGCCGGAAGCGCCCCATGCACGTCCACACTCATCCAGCCGCCTCCGAAGCAAAAAGGGCCGCCCTATGGGCGGCCCTTCGATCAATCAGGCGTCAGCGGCGATCTTGGCGCTGACGATCTTGCCCGGCGCCCGCGGCGGTTCGCCCTTGGGTAGGGCGTCGACATGCTCCATGCCTTCGGTCACCTGGCCCCAGACGGTGTATTGCTTGTCCAGGAACGTGGCGTCGTCGAACACGATGAAGAACTGGCTGTTGGCCGAGTCCGGGTTCGGCGTACGCGCCATCGAACAGACGCCGCGCACGTGCGGCTCGTCATTGAACTCGGCCTTCAGGTCCGGCTTGTCCGAACCGCCGCGGCCGGTGCCCGTCGGATCGCCGCCTTGCGCCATGAAGCCCGGGATCACGCGGTGGAAGACGACGCCGTCGTAGAAGCCTTCGCGAACCAGCTCCTTGATACGGGCGACGTGCCCCGGCGCCAGATCCGGACGCAGCTTGATCGTGACTGGACCGCTCTCGAGCGTCAGGATGAGGGTGTTTTCGAGGTCGGCCGACATGGTCTTCCCTTGGATGACGAGTGTTATGGGCGCTTCTAGCGTGGTTTACGCACCGCTGTGAACACCACCGCAGCCGGAAATCGGTCCCGTACTACCGAACTTCGACCGGCAGCTCGATATCGCAGACCGAAAAATCGGCCCCTCTCGTCGCCCGGAGCCTTTGGGTCTCGGCGGCGAACCAAGGCCCCTTGGGATCGATCACGCGCACCTTAGGGCGCTCGCTTTCGGGGATATCCGAGAGCAGTCGAACTTTCTGCATCATGTCCTGAGGCGCAGGAACGGGCTCCCCCGTCTTGATGGCGCGAACAGCCTCAAGACCACTGATCACCCGGCCAAACGCCGTGTAGCGCTTGTCGAGCGACGGGTACGGCTGGCGCATCAGAAAGAACTGGCTATTGGCGGAGTTGTTGTCGTCGTCTCGCGCCATGCCGATCACGCCGGGGCAATAGGTGGCCCAGGCCGAGACCTTCTTGTCGCTGGTGACGTCGCTCCAGCTCCAGTTCTGGCTGACGATCGGCAGCGACTTGACGTAGCCAACCTCCAGACCCGCCGGGGCGGCCATTGGTACGAAGCCGGTTTCGGCCGTGCGCCGGAACGTGAACTCGGCTTTCAAGTTCGGGCGATCCGAACCGCCCTCGCCGGTATTGGTCGGGTCACCCGTCTGCGCCATAAAACGGTCGATCACCCGGAAAAAGGTACGGCCGTCATAGACGCCCGCGCGGGTGAGGTCCTGCAGGCGCGCAACATGATTGGGCGCGACTTCTGGAACCAATTCGACCAGCACGCGCCCCTTGTTGGTGTCGATCACCATGACCGTTTCAGGCGCCGGCGTGCGCCAGTCGGCTTCCGTGAGCTTGACAACCTTAGGAGCCGCCATCGCCGACTGAGCGACAGCCGCCAGACACAGACCAGTCAAAAGGGCGCGGGCGATCATCATCATTTCACCTGAGCAGGAACGTCGACGTCACAGTTGGTGAAGCTCGCGCCCAGCTCCCCCTGGCGCTTGGTCACCAGGGCCTTGAACGCCGCGCCGCGCGTATCCATCACCTGGATCGTGGGACGCTTGTCGGCCGGCATGTCGGCCAGGATCTTGACGCTCAACATCTTGTCCTGCGGATCCGGCACGGGCTCGCCTGTCTTGATCGCCTTTACGACCTCAACGCCCTGAAGCACGCGGCCGAAGGCGGTGTAGGTCTTGTCGAGGCCCGCATTGGCGGCGCGCATGAAGTAGAACTGGCTGTTAGCGCTGTTGGGATCCCCCGCGCGCGCCATGCCCACGACGCCGGAGCAGAAGTTGCCCCAGGTCGACACCTTGCGATCGGCGGTCATCACGGCCAGGGCTGACGGCTGGCTGGTGACGGGCAGCGCCTTCACCCAGCCTTGCTCGTTGCTGCCAAGCTTGAAGCCGGCGCCCAGCGGCGTCTCCGCGCCGCGCCGGAAATTGAACTCCGCCGTCAGGTCCGGCAGGTCCGAACCGCCCTCGCCGGTGTTCTTGGGATCACCCGTCTGGGCCATGAAATCGGCGATGACCCGAAAGAAGGTCAGGCCATCATAAAAGCCGCTCTTGGCGAGGGTCCGGACCCGTTCGACATGGTTGGGCGCGACCTCCGGGTAGAGTTCGGCGATGATGCGGCCCTTGTTCGTCTCGACAACCAGCACGTTGTTGGGATCGGGTGTGCGCCAGTCGGAAACGGTTTGGGCCGAGGCCGCGCCAAAGGAAACCGTGGTGGCGGCCAACGCCATCGCGGCGGCGGTCGTGGCGAACTTCATGGAGTACCCCGAACAGAACAGTCGCGGCCGGGCGTAGAACGACACGGCCTCCCCGACAAGTGCGGCGACTGTTGAAGCGCAGGAATTCGGCCGGATCGGGGCGAAGGCTAGGCTTTGCCAACCTTCGCCAGCAGCTGCTGAGCCACGCCCGGCGGCACGAACTTGCCGATATCCCCGCCCAGGCTCGCGATTTCCTTCACCAGGCGCGAAGCGATCGCCTGGTGACGCGGGTCGGCCATCAGGAAGACCGTCTCGATCTCACGGTCCAGCTGCTGGTTCATCGCCGTCATCTGGAACTCGTATTCGAAGTCGGCCACGGCCCGCAGGCCGCGCACGATCATCTGGGCGTTCACATCGCGGGCGAAGTGCATCAGCAGGCTATTGAAGGGCCGCACCTCGATCTCGGCGATCTTCTTCAGATGAGCGGTCTCGCGCTCCAGGATCTCGACCCGCTCTTCCAGCGAGAAGAGCGGCCCTTTGCCGATATTGATCGCGACGCCGATCACCAGCTTGTCGACCAGCTTCACGGCCCGCCCGATGATGTCGAGGTGACCGTTGGTGACCGGATCGAAGGTCCCCGGATAAAGCCCGACCCGCATGCAACCCCCTCTACTGGCTGCGAGGGTTACGGGGTCTCTTCCGCCCCGCTGTCCTCGCCCTGGTTGTCGTCCCCGCCGGAATCGGCGAGGCGTTCGACGCTGACGACGTGCTCGTCCTGCGCGGTACGGAAGATGGTTACGCCCTGAGTATTCCGCGCTGCAACACGAATTTGCGAAACAGGCACCCGGATCAGTTGTCCCTGGTCGGTGACCAGGAGGATCTGATCGCTCTCATCGACCGGGAACGAGCCCACAAGACGGCCGCCGCGCTTGCTCAGATCCTGAGCCGCCAGGCCCTGACCGCCACGGCCCGTCCGACGGAAATCATAGGCGCTGGTGCGCTTGCCGAAGCCTTCCGACGACACGGTCAGCAGGGTTTCCTCGGCCGCGCCGAGCTCGATGATGCGCTCCTGCGATAGCTCGGTGGCCTCGCCGTCCTCTTCGCCGTCGTCCGCAGTGGCCGGGGCCTCGTCGCCTTCCTCGCCCTGGGCGCGCAACAAGGCGCGCTGGTACTTCAGATAGGCCGCTCGTTCGGCGGGAGTCGCGTCCACGCTGCGCAGCACCGCCATCGAGATGACCTGATCGCCGTCCAGCAGCTTCACACCGCGAACGCCGGTGGAGTCGCGGCTGGCGAATACGCGCACTTCGTCGACCGAGAAGCGGATGCAACGGCCGGCCGCCGTGGTCAGCAGCACATCCTGATCGGCGTTGCAGACCGCCACGCCGACGATGCCGTCGCCTTCGTCCAGCTTCATGGCGATCTTGCCGTTGCGGCGCACGTCCACAAAGTCGCTGAGCTTGTTGCGACGCACGCTGCCCGAGCGGGTGGCGAACATTACGTCCAGGCCGCCCCACGTCGCCTCATCCTCCGGCAGGGCCAGGATCGAGGTGATCGTCTCGCCCGGCTCGATCGGCAGTAGGTTGACGAACGCCTTGCCGCGCGAATTGGCGACGCCTAGCGGCAGGCGCCACACCTTCATCTTGTAGACCTTGCCGCCTGAGGTGAAGAACAGCAGCGGCGCGTGGGTCGAGGCCGAGAATACGCGCGTGACCGCGTCCTCGTTCTTTGTCGCCATGCCCGACTTGCCCTTGCCGCCCCGGTGCTGGGTCCGGTAGTTGGCCAGCGGCGTGCGCTTCACGTAACCGCCCATGGTGACGGTGATGACCATGTCCTCGCGGACGATCAGGTCTTCGTCTTCCATGTCGGCGTCGCCGTCGACGATCTGGCAACGGCGCGGAATGGCGAACTTCTCGCGGACCTCGACCAGTTCCTCGCGAACCACGGCCATGATGTTGGCGCGGTCGGACAGCAGCTCCAGGTAGCCACGAATGGCGTCGGCCAACGCCGCCGCCTCGTTGCCGATTTCGTCGCGGCCCAGGCCCGTTAGGCGCGACAGGGTCAGAGCCAAGATGGCGCGGGCTTGCTCGTCGGTCAGGCGAATGAGGCCGCCTTCTTCCTGCACGGTGCGCGGGTCGGCGATCAGCTCGACCAGGGGCAGCATGTCGCCGGCCGGCCAGGACTTGGCCACCAGACGCTCGCGCGCCTCGGTCGGATCCTTGGACGAGCGGATGATGTGGATAAACTCGTCGATATTGGCGACGGCGATCGTCAGGCCGACCAGCACGTGACCGCGATCACGAGCCTTGCCCAATTCGAACTTGGTCCGGCGGACAACGACTTCCTCGCGGAACTCGACGAACAGCTGCAGCAGCTTGTGCAGGCCCATCTGTTCAGGGCGCCCGCGATTGAGCGCCAGCATGTTGACGCCGAACGAGCTCTGCAGCGCGGTGAAGCGGTACAGCTGGTTGAGGATCACCTCGCCCGAGGCGTCACGCTTCAGCTCGACGACGATGCGCATGCCGTCGCGGTTGCTCTCGTCGCGGATGTCGGCGACGCCCTCGATCTTCTTTTCGCGGACCAGCTCGGCGATGTGCTCGACCAGATTGGCCTTGTTCACCTGATACGGAATCTCGGTGATGATGATGGCCTCGCGGCCGGCGCGCAGCTCTTCCACGCTGGCCACGCCGCGCATGATCACCGAGCCACGGCCCGTCAGCAGCGCCTGACGCGGTCCGGCGCGGCCGATGATTTCCCCGCCCGTCGGGAAGTCCGGCCCGGGCACTAGATCCAGCAGTTGATCGGTCGTCACGTCCGGCTGGTCGATCAGCAGCAGACAGGCGTCGATTACCTCGCCCAGATTGTGCGGCGGGATGTTGGTGGCCATGCCGACGGCGATGCCGCCCGCACCGTTGACGAGCAAGTTCGGGATGCGCGACGGCAGGACGGTCGGTTCCTGCTCCTTGCCATCGTAGTTGTCGGCGAAATCGACCGTGTCCTTGTCGAGGTCGGCCAGGAGGGCCATGGCCGGCGGGGCCATACGGCACTCGGTGTAGCGCATGGCCGCCGGCATATCGCCGTCGACCGAGCCGAAGTTGCCCTGACCGTCGATCAGAACCAGGCCCATCGAGAACGGCTGGGTCATCCGGACCAGGGTGAAATAGATCGAGGCGTCGCCGTGTGGGTGATACTTACCCATCACGTCACCGACCACGCGGGCGGATTTGACGTAGGGTCGCTCCGGCGTCTGGCCCTGCTCGTGCATCGAGAACAACACCCGGCGGTGAACGGGCTTGAGACCGTCGCGCGCGTCCGGCAGAGCGCGGCTGACGATCACGCTCATCGCGTAATCCAGATACGAGCGGCGGAGTTCGTCCTCGATATTGATCGGGGCGATATCCCCGCGCGGACCGTCTGCGGGGATGGTGTTGTGATCGTCGTTCAAGGGGATTTTTCGCCGTCAGAATCGAACACGGAACTGTCTAAAACTGTTAGCATTCGGATAGGGTCGACGCCACCTTTCGGGGGGCTGATCCCCGTCGTTTCGCTTGAATCCGAAGGAAAATCGCATGATCCGTCTCCCCGCCGCCGCCGCGCTTGGCCTCGCCGCCGCCGTCGCCGCTTCCCCGGCCTTGGCGCAGACCACCGCGACCGCCGCCGTCAAAGCCGGCGACGGCAAGGACGCGGGCGTCGTGACCATCACCGAAGCCCCGCATGGCGTGCTGCTGAAGCTCGAACTCAAGGGGCTGACGCCCGGCTGGCACGCGGCGCACTTCCACGAGAAGGGCGACTGCGGCGCTCCGGACTTCAAGTCGGCGGGCGCCCACGTTCACACGGCCGCGACCACGGTGCATGGGTTGTTGAACCCCGACGCCAACGACAGCGGCGACCTGCCGAACATCTTCGCGGGCGCGGACGGTTCGGCGACGGCCGAAATCTACTCGACCCTGGTGTCCCTGAAGGGCGCCGGCGGCCGCCCCGCCCTGCTGGACGCCGACGGCTCGTCGATCGTCGTTCACGCCAATCCCGACGATCATAAGACCCAGCCCATCGGCGGCGCCGGCGCGCGGGTGGCTTGCGGCGTGATCAAGTAGCCGCCTAACCTCCCGTCGAGACGCCGTCTTGGCGGGAGGCCCCATGCGTTCCTGGCGACTTTCGTTTGTGGCGGCGCTGCTCGTGGCGACGGGCGCGTGTGATAACCCAGGAAAGGACAAGAGCGGGGCGAAGCCGCCATCCGCAGCCACTGCGCCCCAGCAGGCCGCTCGCCCCGCCACGGCAGAACTTATCTCGATCGCCTGGACGCCGGCGAACGCCGACCAAAACTTGCAAGCCTTCGCCCTTCGGGTCACGGGCATTGACGTGCTGGCTGTCTGTCACGTCCCTGCAGGCTGGACCATTAATGTCACGGGCGCCGGCGCGGGCATCACGGAACTGGAAGGCTACGCCACGGTTGGCGCAGCCTTCCTAGGACTCGACAATCTCGCGGACATCGCCGGCCTCTTCCTGGTGCGCACCCGAACGGGAGAAGCGCCCAGCGTCTCGGGAAAGCTCACCACCGGCGTCTATGGCGGCGACGGTGGACAGGTCGAGATAACAGCCTCCGCCGCCACGCTGCGCCGCGAGCCGGCGTCACAGTGCCCGCCGCCGAAGGGCTAAGCCGTTTCCGCCAAGGCCTCTTCGGCCCGCGCCCGCTTTTCCGTCAGGGCCACAAGCGCCACGCCGACCATCGTCGCCGCGCCGCCGATCAGCAGCTGGGGCGTTAGCTTGTCGCCCAGGAACAGCACGCCGATCGTGCAAGACACCAGCGGCGTCAGCAGGAAGTACGGCGTCACGCGGCCCGCCTCGCGCCGTTGAACCAGCCAGAACAGCAGCGCGCTGGCCCCGATCGTCGAGACCACACCCGCAAACACGACGCACACCCAGGCGATGGGCGGCGCGGCCATCACGCGCTCCACCACCCGCCCCTCGAAGGTGAACGACATCGCCAACAGCGTCGGCGCTGCGAACAGCGCGGTGATCGCCTGCACCTTCAACGGCTTCGCGCCCGGCGTCATGCGGACCAGGATCGTGGCCACCGCCCAGCAAGCGCTGGCCGCGACGATCAACACGATCGCGGGTAGGTCACCGGACGTGTGGGGATCCAGCGTCATCCAGGCGACACCGACGAAGGCGACGATCAGGCCCAGCACCGCCGGCAGACTCATGGTCTCGCCCAGCAGCCTCCACGCGACCAACGCGGTGAACGGAATCCAGAGCTGGCTAGCCACCACCAGCGGGCTCAAAGATTGGCCCATGCCGAAACCGACATAGACGAGGCCGAAGTGGATCGGACCTGTCAGCAACACGATCGCGGCCAGCTTCTTGGGTTCTGGAAACGGCGGGCGAATGAACGGGAATAGGAAGACCAGAGCGGCCAGGAAGCGCAGCCCCCCAACGGTCATGGGCGGCAGATAGGCGGTGGCGACCTTGGCGGCGGCGTTATTGATTCCCCAAGTCATGATGATCGCGAAGATCGCCAGATACTCCAGGACCGAGAGCGGGGATGACTTGCCGGACATAGCTCCGCTTGGACCAGACCCGGCGAGCCGGGTCAATCGACGCCGACAACCTGTCGCACGGCGCGCGTCAACAGCGCCAGATCATCGTCCGGCGTCATGAAGGCAGGCGTCAGATAGACCACCTTGCCCATCGGGCGGATCCAGGCGCCGAGCGCGGCGAAACGCGCGCAGAGGTCCGAGACGGCGACCGGCTCCTCGAACTCAACGACCCCGATCGCGCCCAGCGTGCGGACATCGACTACGCCCTTGCCGGCGCGACAGGGTTCAAGTCCCTCGGTTAACGCTGTCGAGACGCGCGCTATCTCGTACGCCCAGGCGCCGTCCTCAAAGAGGTCCAGCGAGGCGTTGGCGGCGGCGCAGGCCAGCGGGTTGGCCATATAGGTGGGGCCATGCATCAAGGCAGCCTGCGGATCGTCTGACCAGAAGGCCTCGCACACATGGCGGCGCGCCACGGCCGCGGAGAGCGGGAGAGTCCCGCCGGTCAGCGCCTTGGATAAGGTGACGATGTCCGGCTCGACGTTCGCCGCCTGCATCGCGAACAGAGACCCCGTCCGACCAAAGCCCGTGAAGATTTCGTCGAAGATCAGCAGCACGCCATGCTTGTCAGCGAGGCGCCGGAGGGCCCGGAGCACCTCCGGCGGATGCAACAGCATGCCGCCCGCGCCCTGAATCAAGGGCTCGACCAGCATGGCGGCGATCTCTGAGCCCCGCGCCGCGAGCAGGGCGTCAAGCGCTGCTTCCGAGGTAGCATCGCGCGGCAAGTCGGCGATCACCTGGCCCGGCATGACGCCGGCAAACAGGCTGTGCATACCCTCCTCCGGATCGCAGACCGTCATCGTCGCCAGAGTGTCGCCGTGATAGCCGCCCCGGAACGCTAGGAACCGCGTCCGACCGCTCACGCCGCGGTTCAGCTGGTACTGGAGGGCCATCTTCATCGCGATCTCGACCGCGACCGAGCCGCTTTCGGCGAAGAACACATGGTCCAGATCGCCCGGAAGCAGGGTCGCCAATCGCTTGGCCAAGCGATACGCCGGCTCATGCGCCAGACCGCCGAACATGACATGCGGCATCGCCTCGATCTGCTGACGCAGCGCATCGGCGATGTGCGGATGGTTATAGCCGTGGCAGGCCGTCCACCAGGACGCCAGGCCGTCGACCAATTCGCGGCCGTCCGCCAGGATCAGGCGCGAGCCGCGCGTGGCGACGACCGGCAGCGGAGGCCTGGCGGTCTTCATCTGGCAATAGGGCCGCCAGACATGCGGCGCGCCTTCGGTCAGCCAGAGGGGGTCGGACATGACGCTTTCCGTTTGCGGACTCGGGGCGCCTTGCCTATCCCCCGGCTCCATCGTCGGAAAGGGAAATGACATGCGGAGCCTCGACGCCTTCGCCAGCCAAAAGCTGGCGGCCCTCGACGTAAAGAGCCTCAGGCGACGCCTGTCCCCGACCCGCCGCTACGACGGCGCGGTGGTCGAGCGCGACGGCAAGCGACTGATCTCGTTTTCCTGCAACGACTATCTGAACCTCTCGCAGCACCCGTCGGTTCGCGCTGCGGCGGCTGAGGCGGCGCTGAACTACGGCGCCGGCGCGGCGGCCTCGCGGCTTGTCACCGGCGATCACCCCCTGCTGTTCGACCTTGAGAAGCGGCTGGCGCGGCTGAAGGGGACCGAAGCGGCTTGCGTCTTCGGCTCTGGATACCTCGCCAACACCGGCGTCATTCCGACCCTGGTCGGTCCCGGCGATGTCGTGCTGGTCGACGCCCTGGCCCACGCCTGCATCTGGGCGGGCGCGCAGTTGTCCGGCGCCAAGGTCGTGAAGTTCGCTCACAACGATCCGGCGGATCTCGAACGCCTGCTCACGGCAGAGCGCGCTGCGGCGCGCCACGCCCTTGTCGCGACGGATGGCGTCTTCTCGATGGACGGCGACATCGCGCCGCTCGACGTGTTGTCTGATCTCTGCCAGCGACACGACGCTTGGCTGCTCAGCGACGACGCGCATGGCGTAGGGGTTCTCGCCGGCGGGCGCGGCTCGGGCGCGCTTTTTCCGGCTGCGAAAATCCCGCTGCAGATGGGCACGCTGTCGAAGGCGCTCGGCTCGTATGGCGGCTATCTGTGCGGCTCCCAGGCGGTGGTCGACCTGCTGAAGACCCGCGCGCGAACCTTGGTCTACGCCACAGGCCTCCCCCCCGCCTCCGTCGCCGCAGCCCTAGCGGCGCTGGATTTGATTGAGGCTGATCCGGCCATGACCGAGGCGCCGCTAGCCAAGGCTCGGCTATTCACCCGCCGGCTTCAGCTGCCGGAGGCCCGCAGCCCGATCGTGCCCGTCATCCTGGGCTCGGCGGAAAGCGCCCTCGCCGCTTCGGCGAAACTCCAGGAGCAAGGGTTCCTCGTTATCGCGATCCGTCCGCCGACGGTTCCGGAAGGAACGGCGCGCCTGCGGATCGCGTTCAGCGCCGCCCACAACGACGAGGATGTCATCCGGCTGGCCGATGCTATCGCCGCCTTGCGGGAAGCTGTTTCGTGAAAGCGTTTTTCGTCGCCGGCACGGGAACCGATCTCGGCAAGACCCATGTGGCGTGCGCCTTGCTGGAAGCGGCGCGCGCCCGAGGCCTGAGGGTCGACGCCTTCAAGCCCGTGGTCAGCGGCTTTGACCCCGAAGCGCCCGACGACAGCGATCCGGCCCGGCTGGCGTCCGCCCTGGGCCGCCCCCAAGCCTGGCCCGAAGTGTCTCCGCGTCGCTACAGAGCGCCCTTGGCCCCGAACCTGGCTGCGCGGCTGGAAGGCGACGCCCTGCGCATGGACGACCTCATCGCCGACTGCCGACAATGGCTTGCCGAACGCGATGTGGACCTCGCCCTCATCGAAGGCGCGGGCGGAGTGATGTCGCCCATGACCGACCATGCGACCAACCTCGACCTCATGGCCGCCCTTGGGCTGCCCGTACTGCTGATCGCGGGCAGCTATCTGGGCACGGCCAGCCACCTGCTGACGGCGCTTGAGGTTGTTCGCGCGCGGGGCCTGGCCGTCGCGGCGGTCGTGGTAAGCGAAAGCCTGGAAGCCCCCGACCTGGATCAAACCCTGGACCTGCTCCGCGCGTTCGAACATCACGCGCCGATCCTGAGCGCGCCGCGCACCGGGTGTTGGGGAACCGATGCGCTGGTCGACCTGCTCGCGGCTTAACGGTCCTTCTCGAGGCGAGCGACCAGGCTGGACGTATCCCAACGGTTGCCGCCCATCGCCTGGACCTCGGCGTAGAACTGATCGATCAGGGCTGTGGCGGGCAGCTTGGCGCCGTTCGTGCGCGCTTCGTCCAGGGCGATCCCGAGATCCTTGCGCATCCAGTCGACCGCGAAGCCGAAATCGAACTTGCCCTGCGCCATGGTCGGCCAGCGGTTTTCCATCTGCCACGACTGAGCCGAGCCCTTGGAGATCGCCGCTAGCACATCGTCGGTCGGCAGACCGGCGCGCTTGGCGAAGTGCAGCGCCTCAGCGACACCCTGGACGACGCCGGCGATAGCGATCTGGTTGCACATCTTGGTCAGTTGGCCAGCGCCGACCTCGCCCATGCGCCGCACAGCCTTGGCGTAGACCTCGATCACCGGCAGGACCCGGTCATAGGCGGCCTGTTCGCCGCCCGCCATGATCGTCAACTGGCCGTTCTCCGCGCCGGCTTGGCCGCCAGACACGGGCGCGTCGACGAACGCACGGCCGCTTTGCGCCGCCAGCGCAGCCATCTCCCGCGCCACCTTGGCCGAGGTGGTCGTATGATCGACGATGACGCCGCCTTCGGCCATGGCCGGCAGGACCTGCGCCACGACGTCGCGGACATCGTCGTCATTGCCCACGCACAGGAGCACCACCTCGGCGCCAGCCACGGCCTCGGCAATGGTCTCAAACGCCCGTCCGCCGTGCTGTTCGGCCCAGCGACGGGCCTTTTCCGGGGAGCGGTTGTAGACGGCGACCTCATGGCCAGCGGCCTTCAGGTGACCGGCCATCGGGAAGCCCATCACGCCCATGCCGATAAACGCCGTCTTCATACCGCTGCTCCTAAAAAGAAGGCTCGGATAAAGCGCGCAACGACTGTTCCGGCAACCCCATCTTAACGACCTTTGGGCAGGTTGCGGGCTTAAGGTTAAGCAGGCTTAAGCACGATGGCGGTCAACAGCGAACAGCCGATCATCATCAAGAAGGTCAAGAAGGGCGGCGGCCATGGTCACCATGGCGGCGCCTGGAAGGTGGCCTATGCCGACTTCGTGACGGCGATGATGGCGTTCTTTCTGCTGATGTGGCTGCTCAACACGACCAGCCCCGAGCAGAAGCAGGGCATCGCCGACTATTTCGCGCCGGCCTCGATCTCGTCCACCACTAGCGGCTCCGGCGGCATCTTGGGCGGCACCTCGCTCGGCGATGACGGCGCCAAGGCCGACGGCAAGCTCTCGGTCGTTCAGCAGATGGCCCCCGAAGCCCCGCAGGACGTGAGCAAGGACGCGCAGAGCAGCGAGAGCGCCAATCTGGACTCCGCCAGCGAGCAGGCGCTTCGCGACGCCCTGGCCAAGAAGGAACAGGACAGCTTCGCCTCGGCCGCCCAGTCCTTGCGCCAGTCGCTGCAGGATATGCCCGAGCTCGCGGAGCTCTCGAAGCAGATCCTGATCGACCAGACGCCGGAAGGCTTGCGCATCCAGTTGGTCGACCAGGAAGGTCGCGCGATGTTCAAGGAAAACTCCAAGGAGCCGAATGACCGCACGCGGATCTTGCTCCGCGCCGTGGCCAAGGTGATCAACCAACTGCCGAACCGTGTGACGATCTCGGGTCACACCAGCGCCAACGCGTATGGCAAGAAGCAGGACGGCGACTGGGCCCTTTCAGCGCAACGCGCGGACGCTTCACGGCAGATTCTTCGCGGCGCGGGCGTCGATGACGACCGCATCTATCAGGTGTCCGGCAAGGCCAACTCGGAGCCGCTTTACGCAGACGATCCGACCCTGGCGGGCAACCGCCGGATTTCGATCGTTCTCCTGCGCGAAAAGCCCGTTCTGCCCGACGGACTGTGACCGTTCGCCGCGCCGCGCTTGCGTGAAGCTTGCGCATCGAAACGCTATGCCCCCTAATCTCGTTCTGAGCCGCAACAAGATGAAGGGAACTGGCCGGACGTGACGCAGCATTTTCCGACGCGACAGCTTCGGTTCTTTCTGACGGCGCCCACGCCTTGCCCTTACCTGCCCGGTCGTGAAGAGCGGAAGGTGTTCGCGCACCTTCCCCTGTCAGACGGACCGATCGTAAATGACAGCCTGACACAGGTCGGCTTCCGCCGGTCGCAGAACATCGCCTATCGCCCGGCCTGCGAAACCTGTCGCGCCTGCCAGTCCGCCCGCGCGCCAGCCGCTGAATACGTTCTGTCGCGATCCGAGCGGAAGATCCTCAATCGCAACGACGACCTGGAACGCCATTGGGTCGAGGCCGAGGCGACTCTTGAGCAGTTCGAACTGTTGCGGCGCTATCTCTTGGCCCGCCACGCCGACGGCGGCATGGCCGAGATGACCTGGCCCGATTATGTTGCGATGGTCGAGGATACGGCGGTCCGCACGCATCTGATCGAGTACCGGCGCAAGTCGGTCGATCGCGGCCCTGGCGATCTCGTCGCCTGCGTGCTGGTCGACATGCTCGCCGACGGCCTGTCCCTGGTCTACAGCTTCTATGAACCGGACCAGCCGCGCCGCAGCTTCGGCTCGTTCATCATTCTCGACCACATCGTGCAGGCGCAGCAGAACGCCCTACCCTACGTCTATCTGGGCTACTGGGTGCCGGGCAGCGAGAAGATGGCCTACAAGGCCCGTTTCTCGCCGCTGGAGATCCTGAAGCCTGGCGGTTGGTCTTTGATGTCGGCCCGTGAGCGCGGCGCGCGCGCGCCGCGCAGTCCTGGCGCCCTCAAGGACGCCTGCGACCTGCCCCTCAGCGACGCCGAACCGGCGGAGATCGAGGATCTGGAGTAGAGGCGCTCCCCGCCCCTGCGGAACGGGGAGCCGTGAGGCCTATCGCGCGAAGCTGACGCCGCCGTCGACCGTCACCGCGCCACCCACCACATAGTCCCCCGCCCGCGAGGCCAGATAAATGGCCGCGCCCGCCATGTCCTCGGCCTCGCCGATGCGGCCGGCCGGGATCATCTTGGCGACGGCGTCGGCGTGGTCGCGCGCCACCTTGTTCATGTCCGAGGCGAAGGCGCCCGGCGCGATGCAACTGACCGCGATGTTCTCGGGCGCCAGACGCAGGGCCATGCGCTTGGTCATGTGCAGCAGACCCGCCTTGGACGCGCCATAGGGATAGGTCTCGTCCTTGGTGACCGACTGGCCGTCGATCGAGGCGATGTTGATCACCTTGGCCACCCGGTCCTTGGCCGCCGCCCGCAGTTCGCCGATCAGGGCCTGGGTCAGGAAGAACGGCGTCTTCATGTTCAGGTCGACCGTCTTGTCCCAACCGCTCTCGGGGAACTCGTCGAAGCCCGCGCCCCAGGCGGCGCCGGCGTTATTGACCAGGATGTCGAGCTTGGGCTCGCGTTCCTTGATGCGGGCGGCGAGCCCCTGGATGCCTTCCATGGTGGAGATATCGCCCGGCAGCGAGACGCATTCGCCATACTGGCTCAGCTCCTCAGCGGCCGCGTCGCAGGCGGCGGCCTTGCGGGCGGTGATGTAGACGCGCTTGGCGCCGTGGGTCAGGAAGCCCTTGACGATCATCGCGCCGATGCCGCGCGAGCCACCGGTGACCAGAGCCACGCGGCCCTCAAGCGAAAACAGGTTCTGCATAGTCTTACCCTCTAGAAGCCGCGACTGGCGGCCAGGGCGCCGAGACGCCCGGTGATTTGATGAAACTGGGCGACGGTCTCGTCGATGATGTCTTGGGCTGACTTCACCTCATTGATGAGGCCAACGGTCTGGCCAGCAAGGGCTGGGGCGGCCTCCATGTCGCCGCCGAAATAGACTCCGAGAATGTTCTTCAGCACGTCCGGCGGCATGACGCCGGCGTCGTGGATTTCCTTGGTCAGCTCGGATTTGATCGCCCGGATACAGGGGCTGGCCTTCTTGTTCAGAACCCAGGTGCTAGTCTCCTTCGCCCCGGTGATCGCAGCCTTGTAGTTGGCGTGCACAGGGCTCTCAGCCGAGCTGACGAAGCGCGTGCCCATCTGCACGGCCTCGGCGCCGAGGGCGAAGGCGGCGGCCATGCCGCGTCCGTCGCAGATGCCGCCGGCGGCGACGAGCGGCACATCCACCTTCTCACGGATGGCCTGCAGCAGAACCAGAGTCGAGACCTCCTCTGGGTTCTTGAATCCGCCGCCTTCAGCGCCTTCGACGACGAGACCATCAACGCCGGCCTCGACGCATTTGACCGCCGCGTCGACGGTCGGCACGGCGTGGTAGACGACAATGCCGGCGTCCTTGAGCGGGCCGATGAACTTGGCGGGACTGCCGGCCGAGGTCGTCACGAACTTGACCCCGCTGTCACAGACGAAGCGGAGCATGGCGTCGTCGCGGAGGAACATGATCGGCAGGTTCACCCCGAAGGGCAAACCGGTCTCGGCCATCTTGGTGATCTCGGCCTTGCAGTTCTCGGTCTCGCCGGACGAGGTCTCGATAATGCCCAGGCCGCCAGCGCGGGAGACCGCGCTGGCCAGTTGGTAGCGAGCGATCCAGCCCATGGGGGCCTGGATGATCGGATACTTCGCCCCGGTATGGGCGAGCACGCGGTTGGTCATGATCAGCCTCAGGGAATGAGCAGCACGCGGCCGACGGCTTGGCGGCTTTCGATGTAGGCGTGGGCGGCGGCGGCCTCGGACAGCGGGAACGTGCGGTCGATCACGACCTCAAGCTCGCCGTGCGCGGCCTTCTGGATCATGTCCTGGATCATGTCATGGACACGATCGGTCATGATCTCGGCGCCCAGGAACACGCCGGTCAGGCTGCGATTGCCGCCCATCAGCGAGCCGACATCGACCTTCATCGGCTCGCGACCTGCGTTGCCCACCAGCGAGACGCGACCGCGATAGCCCAAGGCCGCGAGGCTGCCCGGCAGGGTCGCGCCGCCGACGGGATCTACGACCAGATCGACGCCCTTGCCGCCAGTCAGCTTCATGACCTGCTCGACCAGATCGTCGCGGCGATAGTTGATCCCGTGATCCATGCCGAACGGCTTGAGGCGCTCCAGGCGTTCATCGTTGGACGCCGACGCGAGAACAGTGGCTCCAGCCTGCTTGGCCAGCTGGATAGCGGCCAGGCCCACGGCGCCCGCGCCGGCCTGCACCAGCACCGTCTCGCCGGCCTTCAGTCGCCCGGCGCCGAAAAGGCACTCATGCGCCGTGCCGAACGGCACCGGGATCGCAGCGGCCTTATGGAGGTCGAAGCCTTCAGGGATCGGCCAGGCGTTGCGCGCCGGAACCGAACGCAGCTCGGCGTGGGAGCCAAAGGCGTTCACCGTCACGACCTTCTGGCCGACCTTCAGGTGGGTGACCTCGGCGCCGACCTCGACGATCTCGCCCGCCGCCTGGTAGCCGACGATGTGGGGCACGCCCGCCATCTGGCCACCGCCGCGATTGAGCGTGTCACCGCCCTCAATGCTGACCGCCTCGACGCGGATGACCACGCCCTGGGCGTGGCAGACAGGATCCGGAACATCCTCGTAGCGCAGAACGTCGGGAGCACCGGTTTCGTAATAGACAGCGGCTTTCATCAGCACCTCCCTTTTACCCCACCCCGACCTCACCCGGCGAAAGCCGGGGTCCAGATCGAACACGGGACCTCTCCTCATTGGCCGGGAGAACGGCGCGAGCGACCAAATCGCTCAGACTGAATCTGGGCCCCGGCTTTCGCCGGGGAAATCGGATGAAGGTGTTATTTCTTCGGATCGATCAGGGCGTCGTAGACAAGCTTGGCGCTGTCATCGTCGATGTCCTTGATCGCCGGATCGCCACCCTTGTTGAGGATGTGGATCATGCCCAGGAAGAACAGGTCGTTCTTGGGATCGATCCAGAACCAGGTGCCGGCCGCGCCGCCCCAGCTAAACGTCCCCTCGCCCTGCGGACCCGCCTTGGCGCTGTCAAGCACGACGGCGAAGTCGAGACCGAAGCCGCGCCCGCGCGCCGTGTTGAACGGCGGCTCGCTGGAATTCATGATCGTGTCGCTCAGCGCATTGGTGCGCATCAGCTTGACCGTCTCGGGCTTCAGGATGCGCGCGCCCTCCAGTTCACCGCCGTTCAGCAGCATCTGGGCAAAGCGGGCGTAGTCGGCGTTGGTCGAGACGAGGCCGCCGCCGCCAGACGCCATGACGGGCGGCTTGCTGATGTCCAGCACCATAAAACCATCCGCCGGGACCAGCTTGTTGACCTTGGGGCTCCAGAGATAGAGCGACGCCAGTCGATCCGCCTTCTCGGCGGGCAGCCAGAAGCCCGTGTCCTTCATCTTCAGCGGGTCGAAGATGCGCTGCTTCATGAAGTCGCCCAGCGACATGCCGGTCAGCTTTTCAACGATCAGGCCCTGGATATCGACGGCGATGCTGTACTTCCAGCGCTTGCCCGGTTGATCCACCAGCGGGATCTCGGCGATCGCCTTGACGAAATCATCGCGCGAGCGCGCGCCCAGCACCTTGTCGGCGTAGGCTTTGTCGAGGGGATTGTCGGGGACGAGGCCATAGGCGAAGCCCGCCGAATGGCTCATCAGTTCGCGCATGGTCGGCGGGCGCTCGGCGGGAACTGTCTCGAACGACCCGTCTGCGTTCACGCTCTTAAACACCCGAAGATTAGCGAACTCGGGGATGAACTTGCTGACCGGATCGTCCAGCGTCCACTTGCCCTCTTCAAAGAGGATCATCATCGCGACGCCGGTCACCGGCTTGGTCTGCGAGTAGATTCGGAAGATCGTGTCCTTGGTCATCGGCGGGCCGTCGAAGCCCTTCTTGCCGTGGACCTCAAAGTTAACGACCTTGCCGTGACGGACAAGCATGGTGGTCACGCCAGGCAGGTGGCCCTTTTCGACCAGACCCTGCATGTGGGTATCCAGCTTCCTAAGGCCTTCGGCCGAGAACCCGGCGCTCTCGGGCGAAGCAGCGGCGATGGCCGGCGCCTTCGTCTCCGCCCAGGCTCCCGGCGCTCCCCCCGCCAAAAGCAGCGCGACGGCGCTCGCCGCCACCCATTTCCGGATCGCCAACCCAACCTCCCAAACAATTGTTTGAAGGACCTTAGAGCGAGGGCGCGACGGTTGGAACCCGCAATTTGCCGCCAGGCCCTAGAGTCGCGAACGAGAGCGCGTCAGCGCGAAATCGCGGCCCGAGCCGCAGATTTGTTGGAGATCTGCACAGGCATGGCCGACGGGCGTTCGATCGCCTGGTAAACCAGCGACCGCGACTGAGCGTCGAGGCCGGACCCAACGCCACCAAGGCGCTGGATCATGCCCACGAAAAAGAGGTCATTGGCCGGGTCGATCCAGAACCAAGTCCCGGCGCTACCGCCCCAGCTGACGGTTCCTGCCCCAACCGGCGCGCCAGATGCGGCGGGATCGACGGCGACGGCCATATCGATCCCATAGCCCATCCCCGGTGCGAACGGAAAAGGCCGCGACGCCGGCGCCAGTACGCCTGTGGTGCCGTTTGTCGTCACCACGAACCCTTCCGGCAGGTGGTTCTGGGTCATCAGCGCCACCGTCTCGGGCTTGAGAATCCGCACACCGTCCAGCTCGCCCTTGTTCAGGATCATCTGGGCGAACCGCGCGAAGTCGCCGGCCGTCGACACCAGTCCGCCGCCGCCCAGCGGCGCGGCCGGCGGCTTACTGACGTCGCGCCAGGCGCCCTCAACGGCGGGAACCAGTTGCCCCGTGGTCGGATCAGCGTCGTACAGCGCGGCCAGACGGGCCTGCTTCTCCTCGGGGACGTAAAAGGCGGTGTCTTTCATGCCCAGCGGCGTGAAGATGCGCTCCTGCATGAACACCGGCAGGCTCTGACCCGACAGCTTCTCGACGATATAGCCCTGAATGTCGGCGGCTACGCTGTAGCGCCAGAGCTGCCCCGGCTCAGCGAACATCGGCAGGCCCGAGACCTTCTGAACCAGGTCCGTCAGCGACGACGACTGCAGGACCGCAGCCCGATAATAGGCCTGGTCGGCCGGGCTGCTGGGATCATTAGCCAGTCCATAGGCAAAACCCGCTGTGTGGGTCATCAGCTCGCGCATGGTGGGCGGTCTGGAAACCGGAGTCAGGATTGGCTGCCCCGTCTCATCGACACCCTTGGCGACGCGGAGATTGGCGAACTCCGGAACGTGCAGGCTGACCGGATCGTCCAGCTTCCACTTGCCCTCTTCGAAGAGGATCATCATGGCCACGCCGGTCACCGGCTTGGTCTCTGAGCGGATGCGGAAGATCGCATCCATCGGCATCGGATCGCCGCCCAGCACCCGGCGACCAAAGGCCCGCGCATGCACGATCCGCCCATGACGGGCCAGTAGCGTCACGCCGCCGGCGATCTGCCCCCGATCGACCATGGACTGCATGTGATCGTCGAGGTGCTTGAGCCGTTCGGCGTTGAAGCCCCCTTCCTGCGGCTTGCCCTTCGGCAAGGCCAAGGCCGGGGTCGCGGCGACGGCCGCGCAGCCGAAGACGCCGGCCAAAAGGCTCAACGCGCGACGACGCAGCCGTCCGGTCCTCATTTGGGCCGGAACCGCTTGTTGGTGGCGAAGCCCCTGGGCGCCAGCTTGCCGGCGCCGGCCCGACGGCCCACCCATTCCTTCCACTCGGCCCAGTCACGACGCCGTCCGGCCGTGTCGATCCAGTAGGCTCCGGTTTCGGCGTTGAACGACAGGCCATCACGCAGGCCGCCCTCGCGATAGGCCTGCAGCTTGACGCCCTTGCCGCGCGGCATTTCGGGCAGCTCTTCCAGCGGGAAGATCAGGATCTTGCCGTTGTCGCCGATCACCGCCAGCTGGTCGCCGACGGCCTCTAGGCAGAAGGCCGCGCCTTCGTTGCCGACGTTCAGGACCTGCTTGCCGGCCTTGCGGTTGGCCAGGGCTTCTTCCTCGGGCATCAGGAAGCCATAGCCGCCCTTCGAGGCCAAAATGCGTTTGCGGCCGGCCTTGAACGGGAAGACGTCGATGATCTTCACCTTGTCGTCCAGCTCGATCATCATCCGCACCGGCTCGCCATGACCGCGCGCGCTGGGCAGCTTGTCACAGCCCAGGGTGAAGAAGCGCCCGTCGCTGGAGAAGATCAGCAGCTTGTCGGTGGTCTCGGCGGGGACCAGGAAGCCCAGCTTGTCGCCTTCCTTGAACTTCAGCTCGGACGGATCTTCGACCTTGCCCTTGGCCGCGCGGATCCAGCCGCGCTCGGACAGGATGATCGTGATCGGCTCGCGCACGATCATCGCCTCGATAGCGGCGTCGGCGTCGACCTGCGGGGCCTCCCCGAATACCGAGCGGCCGGTGACGCCGGTGGGGCGCGCCTTGTCCAGCGGGTGCTTGATCTTGAGCAGCGTCGCGCGGACCTCGGAGAGGCCCACGCCCACCAGCTTCCACTGTTTGGCCTCGCTGGCCAGCATGGCCAGAATGCCGTCGCGCTCTTCCACCAGTTCGGCGTGCTCGCGACGGATTTCCATCTCCTCCAGCTTGGCCAGTTGGCGCAGGCGGGTGTTGAGGATGGCGTCGGCCTGGATGTCCGACAGCGCAAAGGTCTCGATCAGTTTTTCCTTCGGCTTGTCCTCGTAGCGGACGATCCGAATGACCTCATCGAGGTTCAGATAGGCGATCAGCAGGCCGTCCAGGATGTGCAGACGGGCTTCGATCTTGGCCAGGCGGTGGCGGGCGCGGCGGGTCAACACCTCGCGGCGATGCGCCAGGAACGCCATCAGGGCCTGCTTCAGGCCCATCACGCCCGGCGTGCCGCGCGCGTCCAGCACGTTGATATTGACCGGGAAGCGGCTCTCCAGCGCCGAGAGCTTGAACAGGCTCTCCATCAGCACTTCAGGCTCGACGTTCTTGGACTTCGGCTCCAGCACCAGGCGGATGTCCTCGGCGCTCTCGTCGCGGACGTCGCCCAAGAGGGCTGCCTTCTTGCTGTCGATCAGGTCGGCCAGTTGCTCGACCAGGTCCGACTTCTTTACCTGGTATGGGATCTCGGTGACGACGATCTGGTAGGTGCCGCGACCGGTGTCTTCCTTCTCCCACTTGGCGCGCATCCGCACGCCGCCGCGACCGGTCTCGTAGGTTTCCAGCAGGCTGGCGCGCGACTCGACGATCACGCCGCCGGTCGGGAAATCCGGGCCCGGCACCTTTTCCAGCAGGTCTTCGGTGGTGGCGTCGGGATTGGCCAGCAAGAGCTGGCAGGCGTCGATCAGCTCTGCGGCGTTGTGCGGCGGGATCGAGGTGGCCATGCCGACGGCGATGCCTGAAGAGCCGTTGGCCAGCAGGTTCGGGAAGCCCGAGGGCAGCACGACCGGCTCTTCGTCCTGGCCGTCATAGGTCGGGCGGAAGTCGACCGCGTCTTCGTCGATGCCGTCCAACAGAAGCGTCGCCGCCTCCGTCATCTTGCATTCGGTGTAGCGCATGGCCGCAGCGCTATCGCCGTCGATATTGCCGAAGTTCCCCTGCCCTTCGACCAGCGGGATACGCTGGCTGAACTCCTGAGCCAGACGCACCAGCGCGTCATAGATCGAGGCGTCGCCGTGCGGGTGGAAGTTACCCATCACCTCGCCGACCACCTTGGCGCATTTGCGCGCCGCAGCATCGGGGTTCAGCCGCATGTTGCTCATCGCGTACAGCACGCGACGGTGCACGGGCTTCAGGCCATCGCGCACGTCGGGCAGCGCCCGCGAGCCGATCGTCGACAGCGCATAGGCCAGATAGCGCCGCGACAGCGCCTCGGTCAGCGGCTCGTCGAGAATGCGGTCGCCGTCGTCGGGGCCGCCGGGAGGAGGAAGGACAGGCTTGTTCATCGAGGGGATTCGTTACTCCGAGGCGCGAGCCTAGCAGAAACCCCCTCGATGATTCGAGCGGTTAGGCCCTGACAATCCCCGACTTTCCGGCCTCCGCCGCCCATTTCGCACGGGTGGTGAGCTTGCCGTCGCGGCGCGTGATGGCGTCCAGCACCTTGAATTCGGTCACGAAGGCTTTCGGCGTCACGTCACAGATGGCGTAGCCGCGCTGGGCGTTGTTGAACTTCAGCATCGGGCTGGCCTTCTGGATGGCGGCCATGTCGCTGCGCTGGTCCGTCCCGTCACCGCCGGAGCTGATCGAGGTCACCACGAACTCGGCCGCGATAGGGGCGCCGTCTGGCTTCGCCCCGTCGAGATAGACATCGCCAGCGTAGTTCTGGTGCTCGTCGCCCGTAAGCACCACGACATTACGCACCTTGCGATCGCGGATCTCGCTGAGCAGACGCGCCCGCGGCGAGCGATAGCCGCCCCAGCTGTCGAGGTTATAGCCGACCTCCGGACCAGCCTGACGATCAAGATCCATCAGCATGACCTGCTGGGCCAGCACGTTCCAAGTGGCCTTCGACGCGCCGAGGCTCTCATACAGCCACTTCTCCTGCTCCGACCCCAGCACTTGAGCCGCAGGATCGTCGACGCCGGCGCAGGTCGTTCCGTAGCGATCGTCGCACGGTTGCTGGCTTCGGAACTGGCGGGTGTCCAGCAGGTTCATGTCCATCAAGCCGCCGAACGACGCGCGGCGATGGATGCGCAGAGAAGGCCCCGAAGGGAAGCTCGCCGCACGGAGCGGCATGTTTTCGTAGTAGGCCTGGGCGGCCGCCTGCCGGCGCAGGAGAAAGAGCTTAGGATCGACCCCGTCCTGGTCGTGATCGCTGACCCAGTTGTTGTCGACCTCATGGTCATCCCACACCGTGAACCACGGGGCGGCCGCGTGGGCGGCCTGCAGGTCGGTGTCCATCTTGTACTGGGCGTAGCGTCGACGGTAGTCATCGAGACTGTAGACTTCGCCGCCGAAGTGCTGGCGCACGTTCTCCACGGGGCCGTCCGCGCTGTTCCAGACCCGATTGCCGCGCCCCTCATAGATGTAATCGCCGTAGCAGAACACGAAGTCCGGCGCCTCGGCCGCCAGGCGACGGTGCGCGGTGTAGAAGCCCTGTTCGTAGTTCTGGCAGCCGGCGACCGCGAAGCGGACCCGGTCAACGACCGCGCCCAGCGCCGGCGTGGTGCGCGCGCGACCGGTCAGGCTGCGCTCACGCCCCGCGATGAAGCGGTACCAGTAGTCACGGCCGGGCTGCAGGCCGCCAACCTCGACATGGACCGCATGGCCCAGCTCAGGCGGCGCGATCGTCCGCCCCTTGGCGACGATGTTGCGCATATTCGGCGCGTCGCCGACTTCCCATTCGACGGCCACAGGCGCGCTGGGCATGCCGTAGCCGATCTCCAGCGGTTGAGGCGCCAGTCGCGTCCAGATCACGAAACCATCCGGCGACGGATCGCCCGAGGCGACACCGAGTTGGAATGGATAGGTCGAGAAGACGGCCTGGGCCAGGGCCTTGCCGCTCTCCATCGGGATGGCGAGCGCGGTTACCGCCGCGCCGCCGAATACGGACAGCAGGCGGCGACGGCTGAGGGCGTAGCGATCAAGGGCGGACATCGAGCGGCTCCGAAACATCAGCCTCGGGATAAACCGCATTTGTGACGCTTCTTAAAGTCGCCCCGCGTCGGCCAGGCGATCCAAAAGCCAGAGCCGGGCCGGCGGCAGCGGCCGGTTCAGGGGTCCGAAGACGAACTGCTCAAGAAAATGGCCAGTGATGTCCAGACCCGCCTTCACGTCGCCTTCCGCCAGCCCGCCCTGCGAGGACAGCATGAACGGCGGCAGCGGCAAGAGCTTGTCGTGATAGGGCTTGCCCGCCTCGCGGCTGACGGCGCGACCGGTGCGCGGGCTGACGTAGACCAGATCGTCGAACGTCCCCGTCGCTGCGCATTTCGACAGGTCCAGGCCAAAGCCCAGCTCCTGCAGCAGCCCAGCCTCATAGCGGACATAGACGGCGGGCCAGATGTCGGGGATTTCCAGCACGCGGATCAGGGCTTCAAGCGCGTGGAAAGCGCCGGGGTGAGCCTCGCGTTCCGGCAGGGCCGCAGCGGCGACAGCGGCCGCCGCCGAGAGGCCGGCCAGGGCCAGGCGATCGTCGAACAGGCTCGAAGGCCCCTCGCCCATCGGCTCCAGACTGGCCGATCCCAGCTGACCCTCGACCCGGGCCCGATAGCGGGCGATGACCCGCGCGCCCGGCTGCAGGAACGGCTTCATCCGCCGCGACGCCGCGCCGGCCACGTGCGCGGCGACCTTACCGCGCGCCTCGGTCAGGAGTTCGACAATGGCCCCCGTCTCGCCATGCGAGCGGGCCGAGAGGACATAGGCTTCGTCCTCCCACTCCAGGCTCAAGCGGGCGTTCCCCAGGCCACGACCTTTTCGAGGACCGGCCGCCAGTCCGCCTCGACCGGCAAACCGATCACCTCGCGCAGGGTCGCTTCCAGCTCATCGACGGAAAGGTCGCGCTGCTCGACGACCGCGCCGGTCACGTCGCGGTGGGTGAAGCGGTTATTCTTCAGCGCGTATCGCGCGATCGGCGTCGTGCGCCCCACCGTCATGCTCCAGGTGAAGTGCGAGCTGGGGTGGGTGTAGGTGTAGAAATTGGCCTGCTCGTAATCGACCTCGGCCCAGGCGCCTTGCGACACTTGGTAAAGTGGCGCCCAGCGGCCCGACAGATCGGCCTGGACCTGACGCTCGGCGACGCCGTTCGTCTGCGTATCGACAATTCGGAACTTTCCGTGCGGGCTATCCTGGACCTCATCGGAAAACAGGCGCAGCGGCGCGGTCAGCACGCAGCCGCCAAAGCCCGCGTCGGCCAGCCAGGTCTCGCCGTCAATCGTCACGCCCAGCACCTGGTGCGAGCGCGGACGCGGCGGCGCGCCTTCTGGAGCCATCCACAGGACGCGCGCCATCAGGCCTTCGACCTGGAAGCCCAGCGCCTGCAGCACGCGTTTTAGCAGCCCGTTCTGCTCGTAGCAGTAACCGCCCCGCCCCGCGCCGATCAGCTTGGCGTCGACATCGGCCGGGACAATGCTGATCCCGCGCCCCAGAAGGACGTCGAGGTTCTCAAACGGGATGGCGTCCGGATGGCGAAACGTGATCGCGCGCAGCACATCCAGGGTCGCCTCGCGCGGGCCGTCATAGCCGATCCGGCGAAAATAGGTGTCCAGGTCGACAGCTGGGGCCGGCGCGTCAAACATCGAAATCCAGGCCGATGTCGCTGAACAGGCCGCGTTCCTCGGCCCAGTTCTCCTTGACCTTCACATGCAGGAACAGGTGAACCTTGCGGTCGAGGATGTCGCAAAGCTCCTCGCGCGAGGCCTGGCCGATCCACTTCAGCGTCTGGCCGCCCTTGCCGATGACGATGACCCGCTGGCCCTCGCGCTCGACCAGGATGGTCTGCTCGATCCGCACCGAGCCGTCCTTGCGCTCCTCGAAGGCGGTCGTTTCGACAGTGGCCGCGTAGGGCAACTCCTCGTGGACCCGCAGATAGACCTTCTCGCGGGTGATCTCGGCGGCCAGAAGGCGCGCCGGCAGGTCAGCGGTCTGGTCTTCCGGATAGAGCCAGGGCCCCTCGGGCATCATCGAGACCAGCTTGGCCGTCAGGTCGTCGACGCCCGCGCCGGTCGAGGCGCTGATCATGAACACGTCGGTGTAGACGCCGGTGTCGAAGAAGTCCTTGGCCACGGCCAGCAGGGTGTCGCGCTTGATGCCGTCGATCTTGTTCAACGCCAGGATCACCTTGCGGTCGGCGGCCTTCAGGCCCTCGATGATGGTCTGGACGTCCTGGGCCGAGCGGTATTCGCCCGGCGTGGCCTTGTCGGCGCGGCTGGCCAGCTCGGCCTGCACGTCGACGAGATGGACGGTGGCCTCGGCCTCTTCGGAGCCGGCCCAGGCGGCGCGAACCATGGCGCGGTCCAGACGCCGACGCGGGCTGAAGATCCCGGGGGTGTCGACGAGGACGATCTGGGTGTCGCCCTCGATGGCGACGCCGCGCACGGGGAAGCGGGTGGTCTGGACCTTCTGGGTCACGATCGAGACCTTGGCCCCGACCATGCGGTTGACCAGGGTGGACTTGCCGGCGTTCGGCGCGCCGATGATGGCGGCGAAACCCGCGCGAGTTTTGGAGGTGGTGTCAGTCATTGCGCGTGCGTTTAGCACCAATGCGCCAGAAAATCCCGCGATCGTTCAGGACTTCGAGGTCCCTGTCCGCAAGGAAAGGCCCAACAGGGCCAGACACAGGATGACGATAGCCACACTACCATAGTGTTCCGGCGGGTGATGGCCAGCCCGGGGGCCCTTGAGAAGCCAGCCATCCAGCGCCATCAGGCACCGCTCGAGCGCGGTCAATAGCAGGAACAGCGGAACCAGGGTCCGGTAGCGCCACCCCACGATGAGCAGGGCGAGGCCGTGGGCGATCTGCAAAGCCCCCATCCAGGCCGCCATGCTGACGATCGTTTCGCGGCCGACCGAGAGGTCCACGCCCGCGATGACGCCGATACCGCCGTCGGGCAGGGCAAAGTGGATGAGGCCGACAGCAACGGTCATCGCGCCCAACAGCATCAGCCCATAGGCCGCGATGCGAGATCCGGCATAGCTGGAATTGGTGGAGGGCGGGATGAGGCTCACTGCACCGTCCCCGCGCCAACCAACAACCAGCCGATCTGGGTCATGGCGGCCGCCAGCCCCAGAACGATCGCCACCCAGACGGGCGGCTGGATCATCAGCCCGCCCAGGCGATGGGTCGGAAAGTTGAAGGTCTGCGGTATGGCCGCGAACTTGAACTCATGGGCGCCGGAAAAGCGCGGATCGCAGACGAGCTTGGCGAGATCGCGCCGGCTTCGATAACGCATCAGAGCGATGAACGACCAATCCGGGCCCGGCTCGACGCCCCACGTATCGAAGTAGCCGCCGACCTTTCGAGCGGCAAAGGCGGGATATCCGCCTCGGGCCAAGAGGGCCGGCAGGAACATTCGTGTGTAGCCCGCCATGACCTCACGAGCAGAGCCTTCGTGGCCCATCGGATCGATCACCGGCCCGGGCGCCAGCCGCACCACGTTGAGCATGTAGAAGGGCCGACCATCGTCCGCTTGAAGGAACGCCTTCAACGTCGATAGGTCGTTACGACCGTTGTCCCCCGCGCCTTGCGCCTGGAGTTTCGCGAGTGTGGCCTCGATCTCATCCGCTGAAAGCCGGCCGCGCCAGTTCTGATGCCAGGCCAGAAACACCGCGTAGAGGATCGCCGCCGCCGCCCAAGTCCAGAAACTCGCCATCGCCGCCCCCGCAGTAATGACACAGACCGTGCCATTATATCGCTGGTAGCGCAACCGGCTCGGGCCGTGGCGTCAGGAATCTCCGGCGGCTTCCCGGTCCAGCAAGAGCTTGGCGGCGGCCTTCTCGGCCTCTTGTCGCGACTTGCCCTTGGCGATGGCGGGGTCCACGCCCTTGACCACGACCTCGACGGTGAACACCGGGGCGTGGTCAGGGCCGGTGCGGTCCAGCACGCGATAGGTCGGCAGCGGGCGCCCCTTGCCTTGCGCCCATTCCTGCAGCGCGGTCTTGGGGTCGCGCGGGCGGCCCTCCTTGGCTCGGTCGAACTCGTCGGCCCAGAGATCAAGGAACACCTTGCGCGCCGTCTCCAGCCCGCCGTCCTGATAGAGCGCCGCCATCAGGGCTTCGGTGGCGCCGGCCAGGATCGAGTCGGTTTCGCGGCCGCCGATCTTGCTGGAGGAGGCCGACAGGCGCAGCGCGGGGCCCAGCTCGGCCTTGCGGGCCACGCGAGCGCAGGTCTCGCGGCTGACCAGGGCGTTGAGGCGCGGCGCGAGCTCGCCCTCCTTGGCCTTCGGAAAACGCTCGGCCAGGGCCTCGGCGGCCAAAAGGCCCAGGACGCGGTCGCCGATGAACTCCAACACCTCATTGTCGCGGACCTTCTTGGCCCCGTCCCCGACGCTGGCGTGCGTCAGGGCGCGTTCGAGCAGTTCGCGGTCTTCGAACTTGTGGCCGATCCGGCGCTCCAGGTCGCCGACGGCGGCGACCCGTCTATCCATGGGTGGCGATCACTTCAGCACGTGGAAGAAGCGGCTGGGACGCGCGTTCAGGAACCAGGTCCAGGGCTTGAACAGGCTGGCCTCGGCGTTCCACGACAGCAGGATGATCTGAGCGCGGCCAACGAGGTTCTCAGCCGGCACGAAACCGACGCCGATCTCGTCGCCGATGTACTGATCCATCTCGTAGTCCCACTTGCAGGCGCTTTCCTTGTAGGGCGAAACGCCGGGATCGAAGCGGCTGTCGGCCGAGTTGTCGCGGTTGTCGCCCATGAAGAAGTAGCAGCCGGCCGGAACCGTATAAACGCCGGTGTTGTCGCCACGGCTATCCGGACCGAAATCCTGGATGTTGTACTGGCGGCCTTCCGGATTGGTCTCCTGGAAGCGCTGCACCTGCTGGGTGAAGCCATAGCCCGTATCGACCAGGGCCGGCGCCTGCGCCTTGCGCGGCAAGGCCTTGCCATTGATGTAGACTTGGCCGCCGCGGATCTGGACCTTGTCGCCCGGCATGCCGATCAGGCGCTTGATGTAGTCGGTGCGATTGTCGCGCGGCAGCTTGAACACGACGATGTCGCCGCGCGTGGGGGCGCGATCGAAGATCCGGCCCTTGATGATCGGTGGACTGAACGGGATCGAGTGCTTGCTCCAGCCGTAGCTGAACTTCGACACGATGATGTAGTCGCCCTGGTAGAGGTTCGGCTCCATCGAGGCCGACGGGATCGTGAACGGCTGGAACAGCAGGACGCGCAGCACCAAGGCGATGCCCAGGGCGTAGGCGACGGTCTTGACGATCTCGATCAACTCGGCGATCGCGCCCTTCTCTTCGGGCGGCGTGAAATCGTCGGCGGCGTCGGTCATGCGGGCGCGGAGCTCTTCGAAAATGAAAGGCCGGAGAACCGGCACGGCTTTGCTAGACGGGCTTGGCCGGACGGGCAAGAGCGGCGCGTAGCCAAGCTTCATGGCGAGGTTTGGGCCGCGACGTCAAACGTCCTCGGGCAAAAGGCGAATCTCGACGGTCCCTCCAGCCTCATAGACGGGGTTGCCGGCTAGGCAGATTTCAGCGTCCGCCAGGCTTTCGGCGACGATCCTGATGAAGCCTGTCAACTGGGTGGATACAGGACCGGGCGCCCCGATTTTCCGGTAGCTGGCGCCCGGGCCAATCGCGCTGCCGCCCCGCAAACGTCCCATGCTTGACAGACCGTCCAGATAGGTCTGCCAGTCGGCCGCTCTCTCTGCGCGGCCGTCGCCATGCATGAACAGAATATAGTCAGCCACGCGCCCTCCTAGGACTTGGGCAAGGCCTCGATGATCACGAACGCCTGCGCGTAGGGGTGATCGTCGGTCAGCGACAGGTGGATCACGGGCTCCATGCCTTCTGGAACCATCGCGTTCAGCCGCTCCAGCGCGCCGCCCGTGAGGGCCATGGTCGGCTTACCCGAGGGCAGGTTCACCACGCCCATGCCCGCCAAATGCACGCCGCGCTTGAGACCCGTGCCCAGCGCCTTGGAGCAGGCCTCCTTGGCGGCGAACCGCTTGGCGTAGCTCGACGCCCGGTCAGGCTTGCGCTCCGAGCGCGCGCGCTCGATCTCGGTGAAGACCTTGTTCGTGAATCGCTCGCCGAAGCGCTCCAACGACTTCTCGATCCGCCGGATATCGCAGAGGTCGGAGCCTATGCCGATGATCACGCGGCCATCTCCAGACGGGCGGCGTCCATCAAGGAGCGCATGCGATGGATCGCTTCAGGCAAGCCCACGAAGATCGCCTCGCCAATCAGGAAGTGACCGATATTGAGTTCGGCGATCTGCGGGATGGCGGCGATCGGCTTGACCGTGGCGTAGTCGATGCCATGGCCGGCGTGGACCTCGAGACCCAGGTCGTGGGCAAGCGCGGCCCCGGCCTTCAGGCGCTGAAGGATGGCCCCGGCCCGCGCGTCCTCTCCGGCCCGCGCCGCGTCGCAATAGGCGCCGGTGTGCAGTTCCACGACCTGAGCGCCGGCTGCGGCCGAGGCGCGGATCTGGTCGGGATCGGGTTCGATGAACAGCGACACGCGCGCACCGACCGTCCGCAGACGCGCCGTGGCGTCGGCGATACGGTTTTGGCCCTTGATGACGTCGAGCCCCCCTTCGGTGGTGACCTCCTCGCGGCGCTCGGGCACCAGACAGGCGGCGTGCGGACGCGCGTTCAGCGCGATGCCGACCATCTCGTCGGTGACCGCCATCTCGAAGTTCAACGGCTTGCCGCGCTTGTGGCAGAGGTCGGTCAGCACGGCGATGTCGGCGTCGCTGATGTGTCGGCGATCCTCGCGCAGGTGCGCTGTGATACCGTCGGCGCCGGCGATCAGCGCCAGTTCGGCCGCGCGGACCGGCTCGGGATAGGAGGCGCCGCGCGCGTTTCGGATCGTGGCCACGTGATCGATATTGACGCCCAGTCGCAAGCTCATGCGCTCAGGTCCTCCTGCCTTCGCGGCAGGGTTACTCCCGCCGGGCGCCGAATCCTAGCGCGTCGCGCCTCAATTGAGCAGACCCCGATGGGCTTGGCAGAGGCTCAATGCCTGGATGGACAAACCTTGGTGGGCGTCGGATCGTATCGCGGTTCCAGCTGGGGGAGGCGCCAGGCCATGTGCAGAAAGACCACACTCGCGATCACCGTGAGCTTGCTGACGCTCGTCACCGCGCGAGGGGCCTTCGCCACCGAGGTTTCCACCAGCAAGCTCAAGAGCCTGAAAGCCGAGGCCGTCGCGGGGGTCGAAAGCCGGACCAAGCTGGCTCAGGTCATGAATGACAAGATCTTCTCGTTCGGCGAGCTCGGCTTCCAGGAGGTGGAGACCTCGGCCTACATCACCAAGGTGCTGGAGGAGAACGGCTTCACCATCCAGCGCGGCGTGTCGGGAATCCCGACTGCCTGGACGGCGACTTGGACCCATGGCCAGGGCGGCCCGACGATCGCGCTGGGCAGCGATATCGACTGCATTCCGAAGGCTTCGCAAAAGCCCGGCGTGCCCTGGCACGATCCGATCATCCCTGGCGCGCCGGGACACGGCGAGGGCCACAACTCCGGTCAGGCCCTGAATGTCGTCGCCGCGCTGGCGGTGAAGGACATCATGGTCAAGCAGAACATCGCCGGGACCCTGGTGCTGTGGCCGGGCGTCGCCGAGGAACTGGTGGCCGGCAAGGCTTACATGGTCCGCGACGGCGTTTTCAAAGGCGTCGATGCGACGATCTTCACCCACGTCGGCTCGAACCTGCAGACCAGTTGGGGACAGGCGTCGGGCACCGGCCTCGTTTCTGTGAAGTACAGCTTCCACGGCGAGTCCGCACACTCGGCCGGGGCCCCCTGGCGGGGCCGCAGCGCGCTCGACGCCGTCGAGCTGATGAACATGGGCTGGAACATGCGGCGCGAGCATCTGAAGCCCGAGCAGCGTTCGCACTATGTCATCACCGACGGCGGCGACCAGCCCAATGTCGTACCGTCCGAGGCGACCGTCTGGTACTATTTCCGAGAGCAGACTTTCGACGCGATCAAGAAGAACCGGGCGATCGGCGACAAGATCGCCAAGGCCGCTGCGGACATGACGGACACCAAGGTCGATTCCGCCGTCGTCGGCACAGCGGCTCCGCGCCACTTCAACCGCCCGATGGCGGAGGCCGCCCAGAAGAATATTGAGCTGATCGGCCTGCCGAAATGGAACGATGACGAGCAGGCCTTCGCCAAGGCGGTGCAAAAGAACGTCGGCTCCGCCAAACAGCAGGGCCTGGACGTCAAGCTGAAGGGTTTGAAGCCACCGGAAGAGAAGCCAGAGAGCGGCGGATCTGACGATATCGGCGACATCTCGTGGATCATGCCGACGATCACGATCAACTACCCGTCCAATATCCCCGACCTGCCGGGCCACCATTGGGCCAACGCCATCTCGATGGCCACGCCGATCGCGCACAAGGGCGTGGTCGCCGGCTCAAAGGTGGTGGCGATGACGGCGTTGGACCTGCTTACCCAGCCCAAACTGCTGGCCGAGTCGAAGGCCTACTTCACCAACGTCCAAACCAAGGACCAGAAGTACGTGCCGATGCTGTCGGCGACGGATAAGCCGCAGACGCAGATCAACGCCAACATCATGGCCACCTTCCGGCCTGAGATGAAAGCGTTCTACTACGACCCGGACAAGTACGGGACGTACCTGGAGCAGCTTCGGATCGCTTGGCCGGTCAAGACGCTGACGCCGCCGGCGGGCGCGAAGTAAGGCGGGGGCCTACAGTCTCCGCCACTAAAACACGTGTCATCCCGGCCGCAGCGCAGCGGAGAGCCGGGCCCCAGGGGTAACCGCGATGCGCCGGCCCCTGGGTCCCGGACAAGCGCTGCGCGCTTTCCGGGATGACACGGTTTGTGAGCGAGCTTGGGTGGCTCTCGTCGCCCCTATCGCAACCGGCGGCTGCCGGGATCCTCGATCGGGATCGCGGCAAGCTCCGGAGGGAGGGCGTCGGCCGGGTAGGCCGGAACCTCCAAGCTGGCCAGAGCGATCAGCGGGACGCCAACATCGGCCTTTCCGCCCGAGCGGTCGACGATGCAGGCTGCGGCCACGACGTCGCCCCCGGCGTCCTTGATCGCCTGGATGCACTCGCGCGACGATAGGCCCGTGGTGACGATGTCCTCGACCATCACGACCTTCTGACCGGGCTCCAGATGGAAACCGCGACGGAACTTGAAACCGCCGCCCTCGCGCTCGACGTAGATCGACGGCACGTTGAGGTGTCGCGCGGTCTCGTAGCCCGGGATGATGCCGCCCACGGCGGGCGAGACGGCGACGTCGACCTGACCGACCGTGGCGATGATCTTCTCGGCCAAGGCCTTGCAGAGCCGCTCGCAGCGCTCGGGGCGCATGAACACCAGGTTCTTCTGCAAGAAAACCGGGCTGTGCAGGCCGCTGGACAGCACGAAGTGGCCTTCGCGCAGGGCTCCTGCGGCGCGGAATTCGTCGAGGACGTCATCGTTGGTCATGAGCGCTGCCTATAGACCACGGCGGCGAGTCTTCAAATGCCGGTTGCCTCGGCTCGGTGTTTCTGGCTCTACCGCGATCATGAACGAGGAAGCGCAACGCCCCCGCGTCGGCTGCGGCGCGGCGATCCTGGATGACCAGGGCCGTCTGCTGCTGGTCAAGCGGATCAAGAATCCCGAGGCCGATCATTGGGGCGTGCCTGGCGGCAAGCTTGATTGGGGCGAGGCCGCGCGCGCCTGCGCCGAGCGCGAAATCCATGAAGAACTCGGGATCCGCCTTACCGCCGGACGGGTGCTGGCGGTCACCGACATGGTGGCGCCGGACTATCACTGGGTGGCGATCACCTATCTGGCGGTCGATTGGCGGGGAGAACCGGCCATCCAGGAGGCGCACGCCCTTCATGAATGGGGTTGGTTTGCTCTGGACGCCCTACCCTCGCCGCTGACCGCCGCCACGCGTGACGCCGTCAGCGCGCTCCAACGGAGCTAGGCGCGCTCTTCGACAATCCTCCAGGCCCGTAGCGACTGCATATAGACACGGTTTCCAATCCGCTCGGGTTCGACGCCCTCCAGCACCGAGGCAATGTCAAAGGCCATGGCCGCGCTGCGCGAATAGTAGCTGTGGCCGACCAGCATGTCGGCGTCGCGCGCGACGTTGCGGCAGTCGACCAGCACGACCTTCTTCGGGATTAGGTCGACCAGACGCGGACCATCCGACCCCAGTCGGTCGGGATTGCCCTTGGTCTTGTCCGAGGTCGCCAACGCCAGATCCGACGGATTGAAATAGACCGTCACCTGACGCCCGATCCGGGGCAACGGCTTGAGCTTGGTGTCGAGCTCGAAGGTGTCGTCGTCCTCGTCGGGGGCGGCCAGCAGGATCTGGTCGAACAGTCGCACCAGGCCGTCCGCGTCCTTCGCCAGGATTGCCTGGACGCCGTGGCGCAATACATAGGCGCCCATACTGTGCGCCAGCAGGTGGATACGGCGACCGCAGCGCTGCGCCGGCGGCAACTGAGCCAGGAAATCGCGCAGCTTCAGATAGGCTCGCGCCAGCGCCGGACCCGACGCTCGCGCATCTTCACGGTCGCTGTAGTAAGACATGTATGGGATGGCCGCCCCGTCCGAAGGCCAGCTGAACACCACCACATTGACCGGTCGAACGACGCCATCGGTCTCGCGAACGCCGACTTCACGGGCCAGCCGCATACCGGCCTCGATCGCGCCGTTGAAGCTGACATTGAAGCCGTGAACGAACACCAGCGTGTCGCGCCCTTCTTCGCACATGCCACGCCGTAACGCCTCCAGCAGGCGGCCGCCGCCCTTGGTGATGTCGGACTCCGCCCCCATGGCGTCGTCATAGACCTCAACCTCCGCCGCCTGCAGGGTCTCGACGCCGGCCGCGAACTGGACATGCCCATAGCGAAGCGCCGCGACTCCGTCGGCATTGAAGCGTGGACCAAAGACCAGCTTGCTGTTCTCAGGCTGATGGTTCCGATTGGTCGCGAAATAGACGCGCACATCTTGCATGGTCGCCTCCCCCGGCTAGGAGCCGGCGGCGACGATGCACCTGTGGCGAGAATAAATCAACAAAACAGCCTAAAGGCTAGCCCCGCGTGCGATCCACGGTCTCGACCGACGGACAGGCCCGCAGGGCGGCCTGGATGTTTGTCAGGTGCTTGGCGTCCCGCACCTCGACATCGATGTCGGTGTCGAAAAAGTCGCTCTGTCGGTGATGCATCCGCAGATTGACGATATTGCCGCCCGCCTCGCCGATGATCGTACAGACGATGCCCAGCACGCCCGGCGCGTTCTGGATGGTGGCGTGCAGTCGGGTCAGCGAAATGGTCGAGCGTTCAGCCTCGGGCGTCCAGTTAAGGTCGCGCCACAGCTCCTCGCGGTCCTCGTATTCGGCCAGGCGCGGGCAATCGATGGTGTGGACATCCAAGCCCTCGCCGTCCTCGCGCAGGATGCCGACGATGCGGTCGCCTGGCACGGCGCTACAGCAGTGGGCGAAGTGTAGCGAGACGCCAGGAGTCAGACCGCCGCCGCGCACATAGAGGCGCGCCGCCTCCTGGCCGCCTTCGATCTTGCGCCGGGCCGTCGCGGCCTCGCGCTCGGAGTCCTTCATGCCCGGATAGGCCGTCTCCAGCACCTGGCTGGGCGAGACTCGGCCACGGCCGACAGCGTCGAACAGCGCCTCGTCGCTCTCCAGCACGAAGCGCTCCAGGATCGGCCGTAGCGACACGTCCTTCAGCTTCTTGCCGGCGCGTTCGAACACCTGCTCCAGCGACGCGCGGCCCAGGCGCAGGAACTCTTCCTTCTCAGTCTGGCGGATATGGCGGCGGATGGCCGAGCGGGCGCGGCCGGTCACGGTCAGAGAGCGCCAGTCCGGCGGCACGACAGGTTTCGAGCCACGAACCACTTCCACTACGTCGCCGTTGACCAGCACCGTGCGCAGCGGCTTCAGCTCACCGTTGATCTTCACGCCGATGCAGGTGTCACCGACGCTGGTGTGGACCGCATAGGCGAAGTCCAGCGGCATGGCGCCCCGCGGCAGGCTGACCAGCTTGCCCTTGGGCGTGAACACGAACACCTGGTCGAGGAACATCTCGATCTTGGCGTGCTCGACCAGTTCTTCACTGTCGCCGCCGTGTTCCAGCACCTGGACCAGCTGGCGAAGGTTGGCCAGCGGGTCGCGGCCGCCGGCGGCCTCCATGCCTTCAAGGTCGAGGCCGTACGAGGCGTCCTTGTAGCGGAAGTGGGCGGCGACGCCCTCTTCGTTGACGCGATCCATGCTCTCGGTGCGGATCTGCATCTCAATGCGCATGCCGCGCGGACCCACCACAGTGGTGTGCAGCGAGCGGTAATTGTTCCGCTTCGGCGTCGAGATGTAGTCCTTGAAGCGGTCGGGCACGCTGGACCAGGCGCGGTGCACGACGCCCAGGGCGCGGTAGCAGTCTTCCTCGCTGTCGACGATCACCCGGAACGCATAGATGTCGGACATCTGGGAGAAGCCGATCGACTTGCGCTGGAGCTTGCGCCAGATCGAGTAGGGCGACTTCTCGCGACCGAAGACCCGGGCGGGCAGGTTCGCCGACTCCAGGCGCGCCGAGATTTCTTGACTGACAAGGGCCACCGCCCCGCCCTGCTCCTCGCGCAGGACGTCCAGACGCCGGATGATGGCGTCGCGCGCGACAGGGTTGGTGTGCTGGAACGACAGCTCTTCCAGCTCGATACAGATGCGGTGACAGCCGATGTTGCGGGCCAGGGGCGCGTAGATGTCGCGCGTCTCGCGGGCGATGCGCTCGCGCTTGGCCTGGTTCTTGATGAAATGCAGCGTCCGCATGTTGTGCAGACGGTCGGCGAGCTTGACCAGTAGGACGCGGACGTCCTTGGAGATGGCCAGGATGAATTTGCGCAGGTTCTCGGCCTGGCGCATATGCTCGGCCTGCAGCTCAAGCTTGGAAAGCTTGGTGACGCCCTCGACCAGCTCAGCGATCTCATCGCCGAACAGCTTGGCGATCTCTTCCTTGGTGACCGGCGTGTCCTCGATCACGTCGTGCAGTAGCGCCGTGACGATGGTCGCGGTGTCCAGCCGGTATTCTGTGAGGATGCCCGCAACCTCAATCGGGTGGGCGTAGTAGGGGTCGCCGCTGGCCCGGGTCTGCGAGCCATGCATCCGCATCGCATAGACATAGGCGCGGTTCAGCAGCGCCTCGTCGGCGGTCGGGTCATAAGCGTGGACCCGCTCGATCAGTTCATACTGCCGAAGAAACTTTGGACGCGGCTTGGCCGGCGCTTCGGTCGTCGCGGTGGGAGCCACAGACGACGACGCGCCCGATTCGTTATCGGGCGCGCGTTCGGATGGAGCGGTCTGACCGACCGCTTCAAGGGTCAGAGGGTCTGCGCCGTCGGGGCTCAGTACCGCTCCTCCTGACCACCGTCTCGGTCGCTTTGCAGCGCGCGGACCAGTTCCAGTTCGCTCATCTGCATGTGGCTAGGATCAGCCAGCAGGGCCAGGGTTTCGGCCTCTTCCTCGGCCTCGGTATGCTCGTCAACGCGCTGCAGCGTGCTGATGAGGTGTTCCTTCAGGCCTTCGTGGTCAATCACGTCGTCGGCGATCTCGCGCAGGGCCACGACCGGGTTCTTGTCGTTGTCGCGGTCGACCATCAGGGCGGCGCCGGCCGAAATGCCGCGGGCGCGGTGGGCCGAGAGCAGAACGAGCGCGAAGCGGTTCGGAACCTTCTCGACGCAATCTTCGACGGTGACGCGGGCCATGAGTTCCTCGGGCTGCCGATGAGCAATCGCAAAATAGGCTTCCGTGCGGCGACACGCAACGCCGCGCACGATCATCCAGCTTTCGCGAGCGGGCGCTTATGCCCGCTTCGGGGGTCAATGTCCACCCTCTAGGCGCCGAGCGCCGTCATGGGGCGCGCGTCAAGCCCCACCGTGGCGTTGGCGGCCAGACGGAAAGCCGACTCACCCGTGATCGGGTGAACCCAGGCGGACGCCAGTTCGGCGAGCGGCCCCATCACGAAGAGTCGCTGGTGGGCGCGCGGATGCGGTACGACGAGGCCGTCATCCAGGACGCTGCGCCCGTGGGCGATGAGATCCAAATCGAGCGTGCGCGGGGCGTTGACCTGCTCTCTCGTCCGACCGAACCGCCGCTCCACCTCGTGCAGCGCGTCCAGAACCTGTCGCGGTGAAAGGTCGGTCCGTACGACCGCAACACCATTGAGATATTCTGGACCCGCCGGGTCCGGCCAGGCGGCCGAGACCCACCAGCCTGAACACGCCGCCACCTCTAGACCCACCTCGGGTAGCGCAGCCACGGCGGCTTCCAACAAGGCTTCGCGACTCGTATAGGCTCCGGGCAGATTGCAGCCGAGCGCCACGATCACGGCCTCGTCCAAGTCATTTCGAACGACCTGATTTTTCAAGGAATTATCGTGACCTTCTATCCAACCGACCGCCTGGCCCTGTTCATCGACGGGGCCAATCTCTACTCCGCCGCCAAGGCCCTGGGCTTCGATATCGACTATCGCAAGCTGCTCGACGAGTTCAAGAAGCGCGGAATTCTGATCCGCGCCTACTACTATACCGCGATCGCCGAGAATGACGACTATTCGCCGATCCGTCCCCTCGTGGACTGGCTGGACTACAACGGCTTTACCCTGGTGACGAAACCCGCCCGCGAGTTCACCGACAGCATGGGCCGCAAGCGCTGGCGCGGCGACATGGACATCGAGATCGCCGTCGACATGCTGCAGATGGCCGAAACCGCCGACCACCTGGTGCTGTTCTCGGGCGACGGCGACTTCCGCGCCCTGGTCGAAGCCGTGCAGCGCAAGGGCCGTCGCGTCACCGTGGTCTCGACCATGAAGAGCCAGCCGCCGATGACCAGCGATGATCTGCGCCGCCAAGCGGACAACTTCGTCGACCTCGCCGATCTCGGAAACATCATCGGCCGCCCTCAGCGCACGCCGCCCCGCCAGATGATGGACAGCCGCACCCCGGCCGAACGCGACGCCGACGACGAGTACTAAGCATGCCTCAGGCCTCAAACATCGTCGGCGAAGTCGTGCCCAACCCCGCCGAGCCGCCGCGCGACTGCCCGCTGTGTCCTCGGCTCGTCGCCTATCGCCGCGAAAATCAGGCGCTCTACCCGGACTGGTTCAACGGCCCCGCGCCGTCGTTCGGCGATAGGAACGCCCGCCTGCTCGTCGTGGGTCTGGCCCCAGGCCGCAAGGGCGCCAACCGCACGGGCCGGCCGTTCACCGGCGACTATGCGGGAACCCTGCTCTACGAGACCCTGATCAAGTTCGGCTTCGCCACCGGCCAGTTCGAGGCGCGGCCCGATGACTCCCTCAAGCTGATCGACGCGGCGGTCACCAACGCTGTCCGCTGCGCCCCGCCCGGCAACAAGCCTGAAACCTCTGAAGAGAACGCCTGCCGCCCCTTCCTGAAGGCGCGGCTGGAGATGTTCCCAAACCTGAAGGTCATCGTCACCCTGGGCGACGTCTCGCGCCGCAACGTCCTCAAGACATTGGGCTTGAAGGCCTCGGCCGGCGTCCCCGGCCACGGCTCGGAGTTCCAGGCGGGCCCGTATCGGATCTTCAACAGCTACCACTGCTCGCGGCTCAACACGAACACGGGCCGCCTGACGACGCCGATGTTCGAGGACCTGTTCGCGCGGGTGAAGGCCTATCTGGACGAGGCGGGCTAGCGAGTTCCGGACGCGGAACTGGCAGTTGCGTGATCAGGGGCGGCGCTGGTCAGCTAGGCCGATCAATCTCGTACCAGCAACCGGGCTCCCAGGCGTCCCGCGCGGAAGCGAAGACCGGCCGCTCGCCCACAAACCTCATGCCCAGTTTGGACAGGATCGCTCGCGAGGCTGCGTTATCAGGGTGAGCCTGGGCTTCGATGGTTTCGGCCGCCGGCAGCAGCGACCACAAGGCGGAAAGCCCTGCCTGGGCGGCCTCCCCCATGTAGCCTTGGCCGTGCGCCGCCTCCGCGAGATGGTAGCCGATTTCGACGCGGGTCCGCTGGTCTCTCGCGCCGCCGCCAAAGCCGCCGATCACCAAACCATCCGCCAGCCTTTCGATGGCGTAGCTCACGTGCCAGCCTTCGCATACGCCAGCCCTCGCCTCGACGATGCGTTGTAGCGCGAGTTCCGTTGATGTCGGGCCTGGCCATGAGCTGAGCCAACGGCTCACCTTGGATGTCATGTTGGCCGACAGAGCCGCTGCATCGCTCGGACGCCAACAGCGGAGCCGAAGGCGCGGCGTAACAACGACGGGAAGCAGTTCCTCCCCGCCCCCGTTCACTAGACCAGCGAGCCCTTGCCGCTGGTCACCTCGGTGTAGCGGTGGACACGCACGGCCTGGATCAGGCCAAAGCCGATCATCACCGTCAGCATGACTGTGCCGCCGTACGACAGCATCGGCATGGGCACACCCACGACCGGGGCCATGCCCATCACCATCGCGCCGTTGATCAGCACATAGACCGCGAAGGTCGAGATCGTGCCGCCGGCTGCCAGGCGCCCGAAGTGGCTATGGCTGATCGAGGCGATGCGCAGCGCCATGAAGATCACCGCGCCATACAGGAACAGCACGGCGAAACAGCCGACGAAACCGAACTCCTCGGCCAGGGTGGCGAAGATGAAGTCGGTCTGCTTTTCGGGCAGGAAGTTCAACTGGCTCTGCGACCCCAGGCCAAAGCCCTTGCCGAGCAGGCCGCCTGACCCCAAGGCGATCTTTGACTGAACGATCTGGTAGCCCTTGCCGGAGGGGTCGCCTTCGGGGTTCAGGAAGGTCATGACGCGGTGGCGCTGGTAATCGTGCAGCACGAACATCACGAACGGCGGGATAGCGACCATAACCGCGACGATCCCTGCGATGATGATCCGCCACGAGAGACCGGCCAGGACGACGATGGAAAGCCCGGTCGCCGCGATCAGCGACGCGGTGCCAAGGTCCGGCTGGTGCGCGACGAGCAAGACTGGCAGCGCGATCATGGTGGCCGGTATCAGCAGGCGCCATGACATTCGGGCGCTGTCCGCGGACAAGCCGTGGTAGTAGCGCGCCAGGGCCAGCACGAGGCCGATCTTCATGATCTCGGACGGCTGAAACCGAAAACCGCCGATCGAAAGCCAGCGCTGCGCGCCGAGCGACACATCGCCAGCGACCTCCACGGCGATAAGCAACAGCAGCCCGACCCCGTAGACCGGGTAGGCGGCCATGAACCACCAGCGCAGGTCACACATGGCCAGGACGACCATCATGATGAAGTAGAGCCCGAAACGGATCAGGTGGTTGGCCGCCCACGGCTCCCAGGACGCGCCGGCGATCGAAAAGAGCATCAGCGCGCCAGCGCCGGCGATCAGGCACAGGACCAGACAGAAGGTCCAGTCGATCTCCATGAACTTGATGGTCGGCCGGTCGCGCTCGCCGGGCCGGGAAAGGCCGCCGCTCAGGGTCATAACTGGCCTCCCTGCGGAGCCGTTGGAGGTGTCGTCGGCGGCGGAGGACCTTCGATGGGCTCTTCGGGCGCGGCGCCTTCCATGATGTCGTCCGGAACCGCTTCCGGTAGGGGCGCGGGTTTCTCGATCCGCGCGCGAATTTCAGGATCTTTCAGCAAGGCCACGCGCATCACCTCGCGCGCGCGCGGCGCGCCAGCCGTGCCGCCGCCCAAGCCGCCGTGCTCGATAATCACCGAAACCGCGTAGCGCGGGTCATCATAGGGGGCGAAAGCGACGAACAGGTTGTGATCCTTGAGGCGCCAGCGCACATCCTTGCTGTCGCGAGAAACGCCCTTGTCGAAGCTGCGAACCTGGGCCGTGCCGGTTTTACCCGCCATCTGCACGTCACCCAGGCCCAATTGGCTGTTGCGGTAGGCGGTGCCCGTCACGTCGTTGGCCACAGCCGCCATGCCGGCTCGGACATAGGCCAGGTGCTCGGGCGCGAACGGCAGGTCTGGGACATCCGAGCCGCGTGGGCGCTCCTCGCCGCCGATCGACTTGATCAGCCGCGGCACCAGCGCCTTCTTGGTGTTGGCCAGACGCGCCGTCATCACCGCCAGCTGCAAGGCGTTGACCGTCAGAGCGCCCTGCCCGATCCCGTAGCTGGGCGTCTCGCCCGGGAACCAGATCTGATTGGCCGGATTGCGCTTGAACGCTCGCTTCTTCCATTCCCGATCCGGCACGATGCCCCGCTTTTGGCCAGGGATGCCGATGTCGAACAACTGGCCAAAGCCCATCGCCCGCGCGGCGGAGGCGATCGCGTCCGGACCGATCTTGAGCGAGGTCTGGTAGAAATAGATATCGCACGAGTTCTTGATGGCTTCGTGCATGTTCTGTGAGCCATGACCGCCGGGCTTGTAACAGCGCCAGGTCCGCCCACCGTAGTACCAGCTTCCCGAACAGAAGATTCGGACCTCCGGATCGATGCCCGCGCTCAGCGCGGCGAGCGAGACCGTGGGCTTAAAGGTCGAGCCCGGCGGGTAGACCCCGGTGATCGCCTTGTCGAGCAACGGCTTTCGCTCATATTCGGCAAGCGCCTTGTACTCGGGTCCGGACAGGCCACGCACGAAGCGGTTGGCGTCGAAGCTCGGCGCCGACGCCATGCAGAGCAGGTCACCCGTGCGGCAGTCCATCACGACGATGGCGCCGCTCTCCTCCCCCATCACCTCGAGCGCACGGTTCTGGATATCGGCGTCGAGAGTCAGGTGAATCGCCTTACCCGCCACGGGCGGTATATCGCCGGCCGGGTCGAGACGGACGACACGCCCCACGGAGTCGACCTCGGTCTTGGTCGCGCCGGCGCGGCCGCGAAGCTCCTTATCGAAAGCCTTCTCGACGCCCTGTTTGCCGATCCGGAAGCCCGGGTGATGCAACAGGTCCTGGTCCTGAGTGGTGTCGCCTTCAGCCGCCTTGAGATCGCGGTCGGAAACCTTGGCGACATAGCCGATGACGTGCGCGAAGGCGCCGCCGAACGGGTAGACGCGAACCTCACCCATGTCGGCGGTGACATTGGGGAGTTCCGGCGCGCGGATATTGACGCGCGAGAACTCCTCCCACGAGAGATCCTCCATCACCACGACCGGAGCCTTGCGGGGTGCCCTGTCCAGCTCTTTGAGGATCCGTGCGCGGCGCGTGCCGTCGATCGGCACCAGCTTGGAGAGATCGTCCAGGACAGCCTCGGCCTCGAGCCCCTTGTCCTTGTTGATCATCAGCCGAAAGTTGGGCCGGTTGGAGGCCAGCGAAACGCCGTTGCGGTCCATGATCAGGCCACGCGGTGGCGGAACAAGGCGGTAGTTGAACTGGTTGCCGGCGGAAAGCTTCTGGTAGCGCTGCGCTTCGACCAGCTGCAATTGCGCGAGCCGTCCGCCCAGCGCCAGCAGGCCCATGCCGGTGAGCCCGCCCAGAAGGAACGCGCGCCGGTGGAACACCCCCTGGCGCTCGTTGACCTCGAAAAAGAAGATGGACGGTTCGCTCATCGCCTCACCGGAACCGCACGTCGGCGTCCTCGAAGCGATCGACGAGCCGGTGTGCGAACGGGAACAGCAACGCCGTAACCAGGAACTGCCAGAACACAGCCAGCAGGCTGGGCATGGCCAGGCTGTCGAGCATGGTGAAGAGGAAACCGGCGATCATGGCGATCCCGGTCACGCCCGCGAACCAGGCCCAAAGCATGGGTCTGCTCTGGCCGGTCATCGCGTTCCGCAGGATCAGCACCATCGCATAGGCGACCAGAAGCGACAGGCCCCAGAGGCCCGTCGGACCGCCCCAGAAGATATCCAGAAACAGCCCGAGAACCAGCAAGGCGAACGGCGCCAGGATCGACGGGCGGATCATCGCCCAGGCGAAGGCCGGCACCATCGCGAAGACGGGCTCTGGCAATTGCAGCCCCCAGATCCGAATGGGGGCGGCGAAGACTATGGTCGCGCCCACGCACATCAGCATGGGCACGCCCAGCCAGCGGCCGGGATTCAGAGGCCGCGCACCGCTCATGCTCATCGCGGCGCTCCAGCGGCTTGCGGCTGGGCTGCGCTGGTCGGAGGCTTCGGAGCGGGAGGTTTCGGAGCAGAAGGCTGCGGCGCGGCGACCGGCGCCGACAGGATCGAGGTCTTGGGGTCCTCGGTCGTGACCGGCGGCAGGGCCTTGGCTTGCAGCTGCTGCTCATCGGCGAGCTGGGCGAAGTCCTTGAACAGCAGGATCCGCACATAGTCGATGGAGGCCTGGTCGGCGAAGAGCACGACACGCCAGCGGCCGTCCAATCCTTTCACGGCCGCGCCGACCGGCAGGCCGCGCGGCACCACGCCGCCATCGCCCGAGGTGACGACCCGATCGCCTTGCTGGATAGGGTCCACGCCGCGCAAATACTCAAGCTTGGGATTGGGGCCGCCGTCGCCGGTGAGAATAGCGCGCGCGTTCGTGCGGTCGATCATCACCGGGGTGCGCGAGGCGATGTCGGTGAGCAACAACACGCGGCTGACCCCACGCGATACGCCGACGACGCGGCCCACGAGGCCACGCTCGTTGAGCACCGGATTGCCGACGACGATGCCCCGCTCGGAACCGGCGTCGGCGAGACGGGTGTTGGCGAACGGACCACGGCTGTCGCTGACGACGCGGGCCGACGCCATCGGGATCGGCGGGTCGGTGCGAAGCCCCAGAAGGCTCTTGAAGCGATCGTTCTGGTCCTGCAGCGCCAAGGCGCGATCCCGCCATTGGCGCATCTCGGCCAGTTCGGCTTTCAGCCGGCGGTTCTCGGACGCGGTGAAGAAGTAGCTGCGGATATAGTCGAGACCCAGGCCCGTCCAGCGTCCGGGCGCGGCGATGGCTCCGCTGACCGGCCGGGCGACGGTGTCGACGGTCTGCCGCGTCACGCCATAGGCCTGCTCCTGAAGCGTCTCGCGCCGATCGGCCAGCAGAAAGGCGACGCCAATGACCGCAGCCACGATCAGCGCCACCGCCGCCGTCCAGGTTAGCGGAACCTTCAGGTCGCCAAGTGGACCTTCGCGAAAGCGCAAGGACTTCTCTCCTGGCGCCCCCCGGCGCCTCTAGCGGAACGCTAAGTCTAGGCCAGGGTGGATTCCAGGACGCCCTTCATCCACTTCGGATGCTCAAGGACCTTACCGCAGCCCAGGGCCACGCAAGACAGCGGATCATCGGCCACGGTCACCGGCAGGCCAGTATGATCGCGGATTTCGGCGTCAAGGCCGCGCAGCAGCGCGCCGCCGCCCGTCAGCATGATGCCCTTGTCGGCGATGTCGGACGCCAGTTCCGGCGGCGTGGCCTCCAGCGCGACCTTCACGGCCTCGACGATCTGACCGACCGGCTCGGCCAGGGCGTCGGCGGCCTGCTTCTCCGAGATGCGGACCTCCCGTGGCACACCCTGCATCAGGTCGCGGCCCTTGACATCGATCGACAGGCCTTCGCCATCGGCCGGCGCGCGGGCGGTGCCGATTTCCTTCTTGATGCGCTCGGCAGTGGTTTCGCCGATCAGCAGGTTATGGTGGCGACGCATGTAGCTGATGATCGCCTCGTCCATCTTGTCGCCGCCCACGCGGACCGAGCGCGAATAGACGATGCCCGACAGCGACAGCACCGCCACTTCGGTGGTGCCGCCGCCGATATCGACGACCATCGAACCGGTCGGCTCGTGGATCGGCAGGCCCGCGCCGATCGCTGCGGCCATCGGCTCGTCAATGAGACCCACGCGACGCGCGCCCGCGTTCAGGCAGCTGTCGTTGATGGCGCGACGTTCCACGGCGGTGGCGCCCGACGGCACGCACACGATCACCTTAGGGTTCACGAAGCCCTTGCGGTTGTGAACCTTGCGGATGAAGTACTTGATCATCTCTTCGGCGACTTCGAAGTCGGCGATGACGCCGTCGCGCATCGGGCGGATGGCTTCCATATGGCCCGGCGTACGCCCCAGCATCTGCTTGGCCTCGATGCCCACGGCGTGGACGATCTTGCGCCCGCCGACATTGCGCAGCGCCACCACCGACGGCTCGTTCAGCACGATGCCCTTACCCTTCTGATAGATAAGGGTGTTGGCCGTTCCGAGGTCGATGGCGATGTCGTTCGAGATCACGCCGAAGAGGGAAGAGAACATTGAAAGCCCTGACTGAGGGGTAGGAGGGGCGTAACGAGCGGTCGGATCGAAGGGCAGGTCGTCGAAGTTAGGGCCAATTCCGTCCAAAAGACGGGGTCGGCGGAGAAGAAAAGGCTCCTACTTCAATTCAATGCGAGGACAACATGATTCCCGCATTTGGGGGATTTCGACCCGGTCCGCGCGCCTGAGCCCCAGACGGGAGCGCCGCCCCCTGGCCGCGCCGTCGTCCGAGCGACAAAAACGCGCCGACGCCGCCCGTTTGCCCTGCGAAAGCGTTGATTTCAAGGTCTATTCGCGGGGGCCACGCAGGCTTTTGCCGCCAAACCCGCCAAGCATCGGAAAGTGGCGAAATCTAGCCGAGGGCCGCCATGATCACGCCGACGGCCGTGATCAGTCCGGCGACCATCTGCGAGAGCGTCAGTCGCTCCTTGAACAGACGTCGCCCGGCGATCGCCGCGATCGGCATTTCCACGACCCCGACGGCTCGCACCGGCCCCACCGGAGACAGCGCCATGGCGGTGAACCACAGCCCGGACGCCGCCGCGCCGCAGAACCCCGCGCCCAGCGACTGTCGCCAGGCGGCGATGACGGCCCTGAGCGCCCCGCGATCGCGCCAGGCGAGGTAACCCGTCAGGGCCACCGTCTGGATGGCTTGGACGACCATCACGGTGACCAGCGCCGAGGCGGCCGGATGCGCTGGCTCGAACGCCAGACTGGCTTGCCGGAAACAGTTGGCGCTCAGCGCGAAGATCGCGCCCGATCCCAGTCCGGCCCAAACCGCGCCCTTGCGCATGACGACCTCGCCGCGTGGCCAGGTCAGGATCGCAAGGCCCAGCGTGGCGATCAGCCCTCCGGCCCAGGTGACGACGCCTACATGGTCGCCAAAGAAGAGCACGCCCCAGACCAGGGCGAACGGCAGGCCGCTCTGCTGCATGGCCGTGCCCAGAGCGAAGGTCGAGCGCTGCATAGCGGTCAGCAGAGCCGCCGTCGCGGCGATCTGCAGACCAGCTCCAGCGAAGCACGCCGCCCAGAAGACCGGCGTCGGATGAGCGATCGCACCGGGTGTGAGGGTCCATGCGGCCACGGCGAAGACGGTGGCGAAGGGCAGCCCGAACAGAAACCGCACCAGGGTTGCACCCCAGGGTCCGGCGTCGCCCATGATGGACCGCTGCGCGGCGTTGCGCGCCACCTGAAGCGCAGCGGCGGCGACGGTGATGGGAATCCAGATCATCGCCTTACCGCTTCGCGGCGACGACGAGGCCCGAAGCCCAGTCCAGCCGCACCAAGGCCAGATCAGGACGGCGCTCGAGGTCGATAACCAAGTCGTCGACCCTGGCCTGATGTCCCACCGGCCAATTGGGCTGGGACGTCATATCGTCGATCACATACAGCCCACCTGACTTGAGCAGCGCCAAAGTCTCGTCCAGACCGTCGTACTTGCCCGGCCAGGCGTCGGCGAAGATCATGTCGAATGAACTCGCCTGTTGGCCACGTACATAGTCCAAGCCATCGGCCACCACGAAGATCAGGCGCTCGTCCACGAGCGCCTCGCGCGCGACGCCTTGAACGGCGGGGTCAACATCCACGCTGATCAGCCGCGCGGCGCCATCCATTCCGCTCAGAAGCCAAGCCGTGGCCAGGCCCGTGCCTGTTCCCAGTTCCAGAAACCGTCCGCCGGGTTTGGAAGCGGCCAGAAGTTGGAGCATCGCGCCGGTGTTCGGCTCGGATGGCATATCGAAGCCCATCGCGACGGTACGCGCCTGGATATCCGCCCAGGCGGCCGGCGCCGCAGCCGTGTTGTCGCCAAAGATCATGGCGGTCCTCTTCATGGGTGCAGGCATGCGCCATCGACCGACTTCCCGCTGGAAGCCGGACGCACACGACCCGCCCTACCGGCAGGTTCAAGCGATGGGGCGGCGGTTAAGGCTGCGTTCCGACGGAGCCGGAACGCAGCCTTAACCTTAGAACCCGCTGGCGATGGCGGCTTCGGGCCGGCTCTTTTCCTTGCGGGCGAAGAGGTTGTTCAGCGCGTTGACATAGGCCTTGGCCGAAGCGGTCAAGGTGTCGGTGTCGGCGGCCGCGCCGGTGGCGATACGGCCGTCCTCCTCCAGACGCACCGAGACCTGGGCCTGGGCGTCGGTGCCCTCGGTCACCGCATGCACCTGGAACAGGCGCAGGGCCGCGCTGTGCGGCACGATCTTGTGGATGGCGTTGAACACCGCATCGACCGGACCGTCGCCGGTCGCCTCGGCGGTGCTGGGGACGCCGTCGATGTCCAGGGTCAGTTCGGCCGACTGGCCGTCGGTGCCCGCCACGACGCGCAGGCGCGAGACACGGATCTTTTCCGAGCCACGGGCCAGGGCGTCGTCGACCAGGGCGACGATGTCGTCGTCGAAGACGTGCTTCTTCTTGTCGGCCAGCTCCTTGAAGCGACCGAAGGCGTCGTTCAGCGCGTTCTGACCCAGTTCGTAGCCCAGGGCCTTAAGCTTCTCGCGGAATGCGTGACGGCCCGAGTGCTTGCCCATGACCAGGTTCGTGGCGCCCTGCCCCACGTCTTCCGGCTTCATGATCTCGTAGGTCTCGGCGTTCTTCAGCATGCCATCCTGGTGGATGCCGCTCTCGTGCGCGAAGGCGTTTTTGCCGACGATCGCCTTGTTGAACTGCACCGGGAAGCCGGTGATGGCCGAGACATAGCGGCTAGCTCGGGTGATGTGCACAGGATCAACGTTCGTGCCGTAGGGCAGATGGTCGCCGCGCACGCGCAGGGCCATCACAATCTCCTCCAAGGCGGCGTTGCCGGCGCGCTCGCCGATGCCGTTGATCGCCACCTCGACTTGGCGGGCGCCGCCTTCGATCGCGGCGATCGAGTTGGCCACCGCCAGACCCAGGTCATTATGACAGTGGGCTGAGAAGATCGCCTTGTCGGCGCCCGGAACGCTGGTGATCACGTCGCGGAACAGCTCGCCGTACTCCGACGGATACGAATAGCCGACCGTGTCGGGCAGGTTGATCGTGGTGGCGCCCGCCTTGATCGCCGCCTCGACGCAGCGCTTCAGGAAGTCGCGCTCTGTGCGGGTGGCGTCCTCGGCCGACCACTCGACGTCGCCGACCAGATTGCGAGCGTGGCTGACCGAGCGGGTGATCGCCTCCAGAACCGCGTCGGGCTCCATCTGCAGCTTGTACTTCATGTGTACGGGGCTGGTGGAGATGAAGGTGTGGATGCGGCCACGCTTGGCGCGGCGCACGGCCTCGGCGCAGCGGTCGATGTCGCCGGCGGCGGCGCGGGCCAGGCCGCAGACGGTGCTCTCGGTGATCAGCTCGGCGATCTGGCGGACGGCCTCGAAGTCGCCGTTCGAGGCGATCGGGAAGCCGGCCTCGATGACATCGACCCCCATCTCCTCGAGGATCTTGGCCAGTTCCAGCTTTTCTTCCAGCGACATGGAGGCGCCGGGCGACTGCTCGCCGTCGCGCATGGTGGTGTCAAATACGACGACGTTGTCGCGCTTGCTGATAGCGCCAGCGGGTACGGTGGTCATGGGAGTACTCGTCGAAAGGGGTGTGTCTGCGTGCGGGCTGCGGGTTCAATCATCCCCTGTGCGCCCGGCCACGACGATGCGCGGCCCCTAGAGCGCCCAGGGGCTGATAAGCCGAAGCGAAAGCAGGTCGCGCGCGACAGTCATGCCGGACTTTCTACACAGCGCCCCTGAATCGAGCAAGCAATTTGCGCCACCCGAACGATCCGTCGCGGGCGGCGCAACTTCCTTCCCCGAAACCACTCACTTGGGGCGAGTTACGATCGGGAAGTCTGTCGGGAAGGTGTCAAACCACCCCGCCAAACGGCTCATCGCCGCCCGATCTCCCTCCAGCTTGACCTCGCCTTTCAGAATCTTTGGCAGCAGCGAGGTTCCCCGGAACAGCGAGTCCAGGAAGACGGGCCGATCGACGATCAGCGTCGCGTCAGCGCCCTCCCCGCCTTTCGACGGCTGAGCCACCAGCACGCCGTTGCGGACCTCGATCAGGAACCGCTCGTTACGGTCGGGGAAGACAAAGACCATCCGCAGGCGCGCGTCGCCCGCCTTCTCAGCGTTCAGCCGAATGGCCAGCACGTCGAAGATCATCTGGCTCTCGAGCGCCGCGATCATGTCCAGCGGCGCCATGGAGGGCGGCAGCTTGCGCACCCCGTCCCGCAGCTCATCGGCCCCGGTCAGGTACATGTTGCGCCACAGCGAGTTCTCGGTCTGGTACCCGAGCTGGTCATAGACGCTGGCCAACAGCGCCTTGGCTTCCTTGTCACGGTCGTCGGCCATCACCGCGTGGTTCAACAGGGTGGCGGCCCACCCATAGTCGCCTTTGGTCACCGCCTCCTTGGCCATCGCCTTGACGTTCGGCGCGCCGCCCATAGCCGCGACATAGCGCTTGCCAGCATCGGCCGGCGGCGATGGGACAAGGTGCGCAGGATTGGCGTCGTACCAGCCCATGTAGCGCTGATAGACGGCGCGGCTGTTGAAGCTCATCGAGCCGTAGTAGCCGCGGTTAAACCAGTTCTTGGCCAAGGTGGGCGGCAGCTGGATCTTCGCCGCGATCTCGTCGCCGGTCAGCCCCTGGTTCATCATCCGCACGGTCTGATCATGCAGATATTTGTAGGCGTCGCGGTGATCGGCCAGGAAGTCTTTCACCACCGCGCCGCCGAAGCGCGGCCACCCATGGCTGGTGATCATGATGTCCGAAGCGTCGCCGAACAGGCGGAGCGCCTCGGTCAATCCCTCGGCCCAGGCCTTGCTGTCCCGAACCAGCGCCCCGCGCGGGGTCAGGATATTATGCATGGAGACGTTGGCGTTCTCGGCCATGTCCAGAATGCGCAAATCCGGGAAATAAAGATTCATCTCGGCCGGAGCCTCGGTCGAGGGCGTGTACTGGAAACGAACCTTGACGCCGTCCAGAGTCAGTTCCTGGCCGGTATGGTCGACGATCACCGTCGGCGGGATCAGGGTGATCGAGCCCCGGGCGATGTTCTGTCCGATGCCCGAGGTGATCTGCCCCTCGACGCCCGGCGGCAGCATGACCCCGAACTGGTACTGCGCACGCCGGCTCATGGCGTTACCCGCCAGGATGTTCTCGGCGGCGACCTCTTCCATAAAGCCCTTCGGCGCGACGATCGGCACCTTGCCGCTCTTGACGTCGGCTTCGTCGACCACGCCACGCACACCGCCAAAGTGATCGCTGTGGCTGTGGGTATAGACCACCGCCGTAACCGGCAACTTGCCGAGCTTCTCATTGACCAGATCCAGGGCCGCGCGGGCGGTTTCCTGCATGGTCAGGGGATCGATGACGATCCAGCCGGTGTCGCCTCGCACGAAGGTGATGTTCGAGATATCGAAGCCGCGCACCTGATAAACGCGATCCGAGACTTGGTAGAGCCCGTGCTTGGACAGCAGTTGCGCCTGCCGCCAGAGGCTTGGGTTCACCGTCGCCGGCGGTTCCGCCTTAAGAAAGTCATAGGCCGCCAGATTCCAGGCCGCCTGCCCGTCGGCGCGCTTGATGACCGGGTCTGCACGGGTGCCCATGAAACCCTTGTCGGCGAACTCGAAGTCCTGCCGGTCGTTCATCGGAAGGGTCTGGGCGAAGGCCTTCTGCCGCTCGACGGTGATAGGAGAAGCCGGGTCTCCGGCCATGGCCACACCAGCCGCCAACAGCGTCGCCAGCGCGGTCGCCGCGAACATCCCCCTGCGCATCTCACCCCTCCTATTTGAAACTTTATAGTTTCATTCTACATATCACCGATGAGCCCCATCGCGAAAGCCCCCTCCTCTGGCGCGCCCAGAGGCCGTCCTGGTCAGCCGAAGCCCCGGGTGGACAAGGCAGCGCGCGGCCTCGCCGTGCTGGAGGCCGCCGTCGAGGTTTTCGCCGAAAAGGGGCTGCAGGCCGCCACGATGCAGGACGTCGCCGATCGCATGGGCGTGGCGAAGATCCTGATCTATCGGCTCTACCCGTCTCGTCAGGCTCTCATCGACGCGCTGTTCGCCGACATGCTGGCGCGGGTCGAGGCCGAAGCGGGGCGACCTTGGGGCGGCTATGGGTCGAGCATCGCCCGCCTGGTGACCATGTCACGCGTCAATCCCAAGCTGGCGTTGCTTCTGCTGCGGGACGCGCGCGCCGCGCCCGAGGCCGTCGCCTGGCGCACGGCGCTGGAAGACTTGCTGACCCGCCTGATCGAACCCTTCGTCGCCGCGCCGCCCAACGCTTCGGAAGCGGCGCGCGCCACCTGCCGCCACGCCGCGCGCACCTTCATGCCGTTCGTGATCGAGGCCTGGGCCGCGGGGATCGAGGAAAGCGACGGCATGGATGACGCGACCCGCACCCGCTGGTTTGGCGAGATCGTCCGCGCCTGGCGAGAAGCCACCTACGCCGCCGCCGGACTTAGCCCTCTGCCGCTTCCCCAGCCTCCCGGCGCTTGAGCCAGGCGCGGCTGAGCAATCCCATCGCCAGCCAGATCACAATCGCCAGCGCGATCATGGCGATATGCTGCTTTCCCCCGCCACGCATGGCCTGAACGATCGAGTTGCCGGCGAAGGCTGTGAGGGCGATTTTCGGGATGATGCCGATCGCCGTCCCGGCCGTGAAGTCGCGCAAGCGCATGGGCGTAACGCCGGCGGCCATGTTGACGACGATAAACGGCGCGCTCGGCACAAGGCGAACGATCAAGCTGGCCATGAAGCCGTTCTTGCCGATCATCCGCATGAACTTGTTGACGCCTTCGCCCGCGAAGTCTCGCAGGATGCGGGCGCCGTAGACGCGGCCAAGCCAGAATCCGACCAGTGACGAGACCAGCGTGCCGATCCAACTGTAGGCAAAACCCGTCACAGGCCCGAAAGCCACGACAGCAGCCGCGATCAGCACGAACTGCGGAACGCCCAAGAACGCCATGACCGCAAAAGCGGCGACCGCCACGGGCAGCGCCCATGGTCCGCTGGCCGCGCCTAGCCAATGCTCGACCGTCGCCTCGCCATTAACGCCCAACACCTGCGCGCCAAAAAGGAAGACGACACCCACGCCACCAAACAGCACGAACGAAACCGCCACCGTTCGCCAGGCGCGGGCGTCCATATTGGTCACAAAGTCGAGGATACGGCGGATCACGGGCCCTCCTCGCCCAAGCGTCGTCAGGGGTCAAGCCGCGCTCGTCGGACAGTTGCAAACGAAACAGGCGATTTTCCGACCGCTACCTCTAAACCGCGATCCGGGGACGCCAAGATTCGCCCATCGCGACATTTGTGTTGCACACGTTTAACATGACAGCGTTACTTATCCACAGGCCCTTAAGCCTGCAGACCCCGGCGCCAAAAGGAGAGCGGACGTGAAAACCTTGGCTGTCATCTCCCGTAAGGGCGGCGCCGGCAAGACGACGCTCTCGGTCAATCTGGCGATTACCGCGCACCTTTCCGGCCTTAGGACCATGTTGGCGGATATCGACCCGCAGCGCTCGGCGTCGGACGCTCTGAGGGCCCGCGCAGGCGATGGTCCGGTTCTCGCCGAAATCAACGCGGGCAAACTCTTCTCGACCCAGGTGCAGGCCAAGAGCGCCGATTTCGACGCGGTCATCATCGACACGCCCGCCTCCCCGGAGGCCGAGGCCTTGCAAGCGATCAACTGCGCCGATCTTTGCGTGCTCGTGTGTCGGCCGACCTTCCTGGATATCGCCTCGGTGGTCCGCTCAGCCGAGGCCGTGCGCCGTCTAGGCAAGAAGGGGCTGATCGTGCTGAACCAGGCGCCGTCGCGCCGCAACGGGGTCGAGCCGCCTGCCGTGCTGAAAGCGGCGGAAGCCCTTCGGTTTAGCGGAATGCCGCTTGCCGGCGTGGGCTTGCGCGCCCGTGCGGCCTTTCAGCAATCGATCGCCCATGGTCGGTCGGTTTGCGAGTGGGAGCCGGGATCGCCCGCCGCCGAAGAAATTACGCGTCTTTGGACGCTGCTGGCGCCAATGCTGCTCGGCCAAGAGGACATCCGGGTTCGCGCCGGATAAGCGCTCGCAATACGTCGGAGTTGGCGACCCTAGCCCCCCGCGAGCTTGCGCAGATCGTAGTCCGGCCCAAAGTTCAGGACGAACAAAGCCCCCAGCAGAACAGTCTGCTTGGCGGATCCAAGATGCAGGCCGACCGCGCCCGTCCCCGCCGGGATGTCGATCAGAGCGCGCCCCGGCACGGTGTACATCTTCCACTCGCCGCCGACCTTGATCCCCCCCTGCAAAGCGGCGTCGTAGGGCGCGGCGGCCTGCTGGACTCGGACAGCCGGAATCTCGGCGCTGGCCGCACCGCCATCAACAGCCTCGGCCTTGGCCCAGAACGCCACCAGCAGAACGTCGCCCTTAGCGATCTTGCCGGCTATCGGCTGCGAGGCCCCCACGTCCCAAGGTTTGCCGCTGGCGGCCAGAATCTCGACCTTAGTCGCCGCGCTCCCCTGAACCGCCTTGTCCTTCACCTGCGCGCTTTTCTGGCCCGCGCCGTAGACGCCCCATGTCGCCGAGGGCTTGTTGATAGCCTTTTGCAGGATTTCCCCGTCGCCCGACTGACGCGCCAGTCCCGGCGAGGCTGCGCCGATAGCCAGGGCCAGCGCGGCGAGCGCGATATAAAGAAGCTTCAGCTTCATAGTTGACTTCCCCGCCCTTCATGGCCGGTCAGCGGCCCTGCGTTTCCTCTGAGGATCGTCCGTGTTCCCCGGTACAGCCCCCTCAAGTGGTAGCGGTATCTTTGAGCGACATCTCGCGCAAGAACCCCGAGCGCGGACTTAGCCAAAATGTCTTGAAGCAGGACCTTGCCGCGTTGCACCACGGCGAACGGGGGCGTAAGACCGCCGCAATCCTGAAACGGTCCTCAGTCGGACCAGGCAAACCCAGGGGAGTCCTGCAAGATGTCGCTCGAGTCCGCCGCCCTGCGGCGCATCGCACCGTCGGCCACCATCGCCATCAGCGCCAAGGCGCGCGCGCTGAAGGCCGCCGGTCGTGACGTAATCGCCCTTTCCGCAGGCGAGCCCGACTTCGACACGCCGGACAATATCAAAAACGCCGCGATCGAGGCGATCAAGGCCGGCAAGACCAAGTACACCGACCCCGACGGCATGCCCGAGCTGAAGGCCGCCATCTGCGCCAAGTTCAAGCGCGAGAACGGCCTGGAGTACAAGCCGAGCCAGATCCACGTCGCCCCAGGCGGCAAGCCGGTGATCTACAACGCCTTGGTCGCCACCCTGAACCCGGGCGACGAGGTGATCATCCCGGCGCCATACTGGGTGTCGTATCCCGACATGACCCTGCTGGCAGGCGGCACGCCCGTCTCGGTCGAGACCACCGCCGAGAGCGGCTTCAAGATCACCCCGGAAGCCCTCGAAGCGGCGATCACGCCGAAGACCAAGTGGCTGATCATCAACAGCCCCTCGAACCCCTCGGGCGGCGCCTATACCCGCGCCGAGCTGCAGGCGATCGCGGACGTGCTGCTGCGCCATCCCCAGGTCTGGGTGCTGACCGACGACATGTACGAGCACCTGGTGTTCGACGACTTTGAGTTCACCACCATCGCCCAGGTCGAGCCCAAGCTCTATGACCGCACCCTGACGATGAACGGCGTCTCGAAGGGCTATTCGATGACCGGCTGGCGCATCGGCTACGCCGGCGGACCCGAGCCGCTGATCAAGGCCATGGGCAAGATGATCAGCCAGACGACCTCCAACCCCTGCTCGATCTCGCAGTGGGCCGCGCTCGAGGCGCTGAACGGCACGCAGGACTTCATCAAGCCGAACGCCAAGCTGTTCCAGGAGCGCCGCGACCTCGTGGTGTCGATGCTGAACCAGGCCACTGGTCTGCACTGCCCGACCCCGGAAGGCGCGTTCTATGTCTATCCGTCGTGCGCCGGCCTGATCGGCAAGACCGCGCCCTCGGGCAAGGTCATCGCGAGCGACGAAGACTTCGCCACTGAGCTGCTGGAAAGCGAAGGCGTGGCCGTGGTGCACGGTGCGGCGTTCGGCCTCTCGCCGTTCTTCCGCATCAGCTACGCGACCAGCAACGAAGTTCTGGAAGACGCCTGCTCGCGCATCCAGCGCTTCTGCGCCAACGTGAAGTAGACTTCAAACCCTCCCCCTAGCGGGGGAGGTGTCGGCTCGAAGAGACGACGGAGGGAGAAGAGGCACGCGCTCAAGCCCTTCCCCCTCCGGCGCTTCGCGCCACCTCCCCCGCTAGGGGGAGGATTTTCAACGTCTACCCGCCAATCCAGTCGGTCAGACCCTCGCGGGCGTGAACCTCGCGCAGCGCCGGTCGCTGACGCATTCGATCAAGATAGCGCTTTAGGTTCTCCCACTCCGTCGCGGGCTTAGGCATGTTTCGTGTCCAGCGGCAGAGGATCGTCGCGAGAAGGTCCACCGTCGTGAAGCCTTCGCCGACCACGAAGTCCCTTTCAGCGAGGTGCGCGTCCAAGCGCGTGAGCCCCGCCTCGATCTTCGCGCGCGCAGCGGCCCGCACGGCCTCCAGCGCCTCGCCGTCCGCCGGTTCGTGCGGATAGAACCAGGCCCTGAAATGGGGCTGAAAGCTGTTGGCCAGCCAGAAGCTCCAACTGAGATAGGCGGCGCGGTCAGGCGAGCCCGGCGCGGGCGCGAACCCCGCCTCAGGATGACGCTCGGCGAGCAGCGTGGCGATCGCCGCCATTTGGGTGACCGGCGCGCCATCGACGATCAAGGTCGGCACGACGCCGTCCGGATTGATCGTCAGGTACTGCGCGGTCTTGTGCTCGCCCTTGTCGAAGTCCAGCAAGCGAATCTCGAACGGAACGGCCAGTTCCAGCAACAGCCAGTGAATGGCCGTACCGGCAGTGCTCGGCGAGCCGTAGAGCGTGTACATGGCGCATCCTTCCGTTTTCGCAGCGGATAGACGGCTGCTTCCCGGCCGGGGTCAAGTCGGCGAAAGCGCAGCCGTCGTGAGATCAGTGGTCACGCATCGCGAAACTTCGCGCTTGCCATGCACGCGGAGATTGTTCTTGATACGTTCACGCCAAGCTTCGGAGAAATCCATGAGCCTCCGCTCGTTTCTCACCGCCACCATCCTGGCGCTCGCCTCGCCGGTTCTGGCCGATCCCGCGATCGGCAAGCGCGTCGATGCGGTCTTTGCCGACGACACCGTCACATTGACCGAGGCTGGCAAGACGGTGCTCGTCTATCGGACAAAGCCGATCAATCCCGCGACTGAGCCAGGTCGAGCCAACTATATCAGCCCGCTCTACGCCCCGGATGGCACGGCGCTGACCGAGGACAAGCCCGGCGACCACCCCCATCAGCGCGGCGTCTGGTGGGCGTGGATGAAGGTGCAGGCGGACGGCAAGATCGTCGCCGATGGCTGGTACATGAAGAACCTGGCTTACTCCGTCCGCGAGAAGCGCTTCCTCGGCGACGCCGAAGGCGGTGGGACGCTGACGGTCGAGGTCGACTGGATCGTCAATTCCGGAGACGAACTCTCTTTCGTCGCCCGCGAAGTCACCAAGGTGACGGTGCGTCCCCTCAAATCCGGTGTCCGGCGGCTGGAGTTCGACACAACCATTACCTCTCGCCTCGACGCGCTCGGGCTGGGTGGCAGCGAGGACGACCGGGGGTTCGGCGGCTTCTCGATCCGTCTGGTCGATCCCGAGCATCTGACCTTCGCGTCGGGCGGCAAGACCCTCGTCCCGAACGGAGCGGTCCTGGACGCCGGACAGTCGATGGGCTTCGCTTGGTCAGGCGGCTCCAATTCGCCGGCCTGGACGGTAGGCCTAGCCTGCAAGGCCAACGGGCAAGCAGTGACGCGCTGGATGTTGTATAATGTTCGCTCGATGCAGAACTGCGTCTTTCCAGGCCGCGCGCCGATGATCCTCAAGAAGGACCAGACGCTGCGGCTGCAAGAGACTGTGATCATCCGTCCCGTCGCCAAGAAGAAGCCCTGAGACCCATGGCCGACATCGTCAATCTGAACCAAGCGCGCAAGGCGAAGGCCAAGGCCGACGACAAGGTGCGCGCCGCCGAAAATCGCGTGCGCTTTGGCCGAACCAAGGCCGAGAAGACCCTGAATGCAGCGCGCGCGGACAAGCTTCGCCGCGATCTCGACGGCGCCAAGCGTGAGGACTGACGCCTGGCTGGTTTGAAAAAGAGATCCGTGAACCTCGCCGGCCACGCGACATCGCTAGCCCTGGAGCCAGAGTTCTGGGCGGTGCTCGACCGCGCAGCCGAACGGGAGGGCGTCAGCCTGGCAGGTCTGATCCAGCGCATAGATCTGAAGCGAGGCGAGAGACCGCTCGCGTCGGCCTGTCGGGTGTTCGCCCTGTCCTGCGCGGGAGGCTGAAACCTCTTGCGCTGCTAACGGCGCCTAGCCCGTCGTGTAAGCCAAGGTGATCTGGGGTCGCTTTTGGGTCGGCAGGGGCGGAGGTTGGGGCCCCGGCGCGGGCGGTGCGAGCCGCGATAGATCGGGCAGCCCCTGCCGCCACTGCGCTTGGTCGCCGGCCATGACGCCGAGACGCCAAGCGCCCGCGATCGCCACGACGACGGCGACTGCGACTCCGAGGGCCACCCAGCCGCCACCACGCGAGCTTGCGGCGCGGCGATGGTCAGAGGGGCGAGCCGGCGACCGCATGGCGATCCTCAGCTTCCGGCAGGCTTAGGCGCGTCCGGCAGCTTCGGCGCCGTCGCCGAGATGTCCACATCGACCTTCTTCTGCTGGGTGAAGCCGCCCGACATCATGAAGAAGGCCATCACGGCGACCACCACCACCAAGGCGCCAACAATAAACGCCAAGCCACTATTTCCACCCCTGCTGGCATCGTCCGCCATAGGAACCTCCGCGCCTTTCGGCCATGTCTGTGATGGCCGATCAACGGCGCGCGATACCGGAAGTTCCGTTCGTCCAAGAAGGCGCATCATCCCACGCTCGGTGAAGGGCTTAAGCCCCACGCGCTTTGTGCTACATATGTTCCATGTTTCCCGACACCGACTCGCCGAGCCCCCTTGAGGACTTCCCCGGCGACCTCCCCTCCCCGCGCATCTCGGACCTGGCTAGAGCCCGCCCGCCCGCCGGCGCTGCGCCTGGCTATCTGGACGGCCTGAACCCCGAGCAGCGCGAAGCGGTGGAGACCACCGAGGGACCGCTCCTGGTTCTGGCGGGGGCCGGCACCGGCAAGACGCGGGTGCTGACCACGCGCCTCGCCCATATCCTGGCCACGGGCCGCGCTCGGCCGTGGGAGCTGCTGGCCGTCACCTTCACCAACAAGGCCGCGCGCGAGATGCGCGAGCGGATCACCCACATCATCGGTCCCGAGGCCGAGGGTCTGCGGTGGCTGGGCACCTTCCACTCGGTGGCCGCCCAGATTCTGCGCCGCCACGCCGAGCTGATCGGCCTGAAGTCGAACTATACGATCATCGACACCGACGATCAGGAACGGCTTCTGAAGCAGTTGATCGAGGCCGAGAATATCGACGCCAAGCGCTGGACCCCGCGGATCCTGTCGCAGATCATCGACGGCTGGAAGAACCGCGGCTGGACGCCCGACCGCGTGCCGACCAGCGAGGCCGGCGAGTTCGCCAACGGCAAGGGCATCAGCCTGTATCGCCAGTATCAGGAGCGCCTGCGCATCCTGAACACCTGTGATTTCGGCGACCTTTTGCTGCACAATATCAGCATCTTCACCGGCCATCCCGACGTGCTGGACGAGTTCCAGAAGCGCTTCAAGTACGTGATGGTCGACGAGTACCAGGACACCAATGTCGCCCAGTACCTGTGGCTGCGCCTGCTGGCCCAGGGCCGCCAGAACGTCTGCTGCGTCGGCGACGACGACCAGTCGATCTATGGCTGGCGCGGAGCCGAGGTCGACAACATCCTGCGCTTCGAGCGCGACTTTCCGGGCGCCAAGGTCGTGCGGCTGGAATGCAACTACCGCTCGACCGAGCACATCCTGGCCGCCGCCTCGGGTCTGATCACCGCCAACAAGGGGCGGCTTGGCAAGACCCTGTGGACCCCAGCCAAGGGCGGCGAGAAGGTCAAGGTCTCAGGCGTCTGGGACGGCGAAGCCGAAAGCCGGCTGATCGCCGACGAGATCGAGCGCGCCAAGAAGGCCGGCCGCAAGTACAGCCAGATGGCTATCCTGGTTCGCGCCAGCTTCCAGATGCGCGCCTTCGAAGAGCGCTTCGTGATGCTGCAGATCCCCTACAAGGTGGTCGGCGGCCCGCGCTTCTTCGAACGGGCCGAAATCCGCGACGCCCACGCCTATCTGCGCCTGATCCAGTCGCCTGACGATGACCTGGCCTTCGAGCGGATCGTCAACACGCCCAAGCGCGGCATCGGCGACACCTCAGTGCAGAAGCTGCTGCAGATCGCCCGCCTGGAAGGGATTTCGACCGTCGAGGCCGCGCGCGTGATCATCGGGAGCGACGACCTGCCGGCTCGCACCCGCACAGCGCTCAGCAACTTCATCCGCGATCTGGACCGCTGGCGCTCGCTGGTCGGGACGGTCCATCATCAGCGCCTGTTGGAAACGGTTCTGGAGGAGAGCGGCTACACGGACGCCCTGCGCCTGGACAAGGGCCCGACCAGCCAGACCCGGCTGGAGAACCTCAAGGAACTCGTTCAGTCGATGGGCGCGTTCGACACGCTCGAAGCCTATCTGGAGCATGTGTCGCTGGTCATGGACCTGGACCGCGAGGCCACCGGCGACGCCGTCTGGATCATGACCCTGCACTCGGCCAAGGGCCTGGAGTTCCCGCTGGTCTTCCTGCCCGGTTGGGAGGAAGGCGTGTTCCCCAGCCAGCGCAGCATGGACGACAAGGGCGAGAAGGGCCTCGAGGAAGAGCGGCGCCTAGCCTATGTCGGCATCACCCGCGCCCGCGAGGAGGCCCGGATCAGCTTCGTGGCCAACCGCCAAGTCTATGGCCGCTGGACCAGCCAACTGCCCAGCCGGTTCGTTGACGAACTGCCAATCGCCCACGTCGATGCGGCTTCGGAGACAGGCTACTACGGCGGCGGTCCAGGCATGCAGTCGACGGCGGCCTCGCGTTGGGACGATCCCGGCACAAGCGCCTTCCAGGCCGGCAGCAGCTATGACAGCCCCGGCTGGAAGCGGGCCCAGGAGCGAACCTCGGGCTTCGCGGAACGCGGTGGCTCCTGGCGTGGCGGCGGCGTGCGCGCCGGCTCAGCCGCACGGTCAGCGCCGATCGAGGGCGAAGGCCGTTTGGTCGCGGTCTCGGCGCCGGTCAACAGCGCCTATTCGCGCGGCGACCGCGTGTTCCACGTCAAGTTCGGCTACGGCAAGGTCACCAGCATCGAGGGTAACAAGTTGACCGTCGCCTTCGACAAGGCCGGCGAGAAGAAGGTCATCGACAGCTTCGTCGAAAAGGCCTGATCACGCCTCGGGCTTGAGCCCAGGACGAACCCCGTCGTGTTTGGGCGGAATCTCGGCAGGGCGTGGCGTCAGACTCTCCCAGGCGCCGACGGCGACCAGAACCAAGGTCGTCAGCCAGGACAAAGCCAGCGGCTGAAGGTGCGGCGACGCCACGCCCAAGCCCGCCAGCGCCATCAGGCCGAACAGACGGGACCTCGACCAGCGCCTGAACACGGCCCGCTTGAACAGAAATGCGCCCAGCAGGAACAGCGCGGGCCCTCCGATCAGGGCCAGCGCCACCTTGGTCTCCATGTGGCCGACCGGGTGATGGATCACCCACTCGTCGCCGACAGCGGTTACGATGATCCCCGCGATGATCGGCAGGTGGGCGTAGGTGTAGGCGACCCGGGCGATCGCGCCAGGATCGCTCGAGTCCGCAATCGCCTTGCTGGCCGCCTCTGCTGTGGAGGAGAAGTAGATCCACCACATGGCTAGGCTGCACAGGAACGCGCCGGCGAAGGCGGCCATCACCGGCGCTTCCCACTCAAGGCCCATCACAGTCGAGCCCGTAACGATGATCGACTCGCCCAGCGCGATGATCGTGAATAGGGCGCAGCGCTCGGCCATGTGGCCGCCTTCGACATTCCACTCCGAGGTCTTGGTGCGTCCCAGGCCAGGCGTCCAGAAGCCGACGGCGGGCGAGACGTACTCAATCGCGATCGCCAGCCCCCACACTAGAAGACGCGCCTGTCCCTCGACGAAAGCGCCGGCGATCCAGAATACGCCGGCGAAGGCCAGCCAGGCGGTGATGCGGAGGAAGTTGGCGCGGTGCCCTTTCTCCTTCCAGGCTATCCATAGGAAGAACGCGCTTCGGCCCACTTGAATGAAGACATGGGCGGCGGCGAAAGCCAGGCCTCGCGCGCCAAACGCGTCGGGGATCGAGGCCGCCAGCACCATTGCCGCGGCCATCATGACGAACAGCATCAGTCGAACCGGTCCCCGCTCCGGATCCAGCCAGTTCGTGACCCAGGTCGTGTAGATCCATGACCACCACACCGCCAACAGCAGCACCGCCGCGTGCAGGAGGCCCGGACCATCCGGATGCTTGAGAACGACATGCGAGAGCTGGGTCACCGCGAAGACGAAGACGAGATCGAAGAACAGCTCGGCATAGGTGACCCGAGCATGTTCGTCGGCGTTACGGGCCCGTAGCAGGCTGGGTGCGGTCTTCGTCATGAGCTCCAACTTAGTGCGCATTGCCGGTCGCTAGAAATGGCGAACCAAAACAGCCCTCGCGCGCTATGCCGACATGGAACGTCTGGACCGCGTACTCAGCCATATTAAAGCCTTCGGCGCGACCAAGCCCGTAGCCTTTGGAACACCGGTTTGCGCTTTTGTCGGCGCGCTGGCCGGCCTCGCCATGCAGACGGGTGCGCAAGAAGGCCCCTTCCAGCCGCAGATGGAACCAGCCCGGACCATGGCGGAGGCGACTGTTGAGCCCATCGTCTATCCCTCCGGCAATCTCCCCGATTATGTGGTCGGGACCGACTTCCTCAAAGCGACGCAGGCGCCTCCGGCAACCTACGCGAGCTACGAGCCGCCGCCCCTCCCCCCGCCGCCTGAGCTTCCTGCCTACATCCCCGCTCGGCATGGCCCAGCTGATATGCCAACCGCAACAGAAGGCGGCCGCTGGGCTTCGGAGCGCGGCGACATCCTCGACATTTCTCTTCCTGAAGATCGATCAGGATCTCCCGACAATATGATGCTGGCCGACGCAGCCGCCACCGGCATGACATCACGCTGAAGGCTCGCTTTTCGCCAACTTTGCCGCTAACGGAGCGGCATGACCGACTATACGCCCCAGCAGATCGTCGCCCGTGGTTCGCGCGTCGAAGCCGAGACCGCCGCCGACGCCATCGACAACCATCCGGGCTTGGAAGGCGCGACCTACTCGATCCTGGAAGAGGACGAGGACAAGGGCGTCTGGCGCATCGACGCCTTTCCGACGACCGACGAGGAAGACGCCAGCTTGATGGCGCTGCTGGCCGAGTACGATCTGAAGGTTTCGCGCGACACCCTGGCCGACGCCGATTGGTTGGCCATGGCGCTGTCGGGGCTGCCGCCCGTGCGCGCGGGCCGCTTCTTCGTCTATGGCATGCACGATCGGGGCCGCCTGCCGGCCAGCACGGTGAACCTCCGGATCGAGGCCGGCGCGGCGTTCGGCACCGGTCATCACGGCACGACCGTTGGCTGCCTGCAGGCCTATGACCGCCTGATCAAGGCGCGGAAGTTCAACAAGGTGCTCGACGTCGGCGCCGGCACGGGCCTGCTGGCCATCGCCGCGGCGCGCACTGGCGCCAAGCTGGCGGTCGGCACCGATATCGACAAGCCCAGCGTGCGGATCTCCAAGGAGAACGCCCAGGTCAACAAGGCCAACGCCCGCTTCGTCCACGCCTCGGGTCTGGGCCATCGTCTGGTGGCCGAAAACGCGCCGTATGACCTCGTCTTCGCCAACATCCTGGCCCGCCCACTGATCAGCCTGGCCCACGACATCAAGCGCGCCTTGACGCCCGGCGGCACGGTCATCCTGTCAGGCCTGCTGCGCACCCAGGAGCGGATGGTGAGGGCCGCTTATCTGTCGCGCGGCTTCAAGGTCGTAACCCGCATCCACCGCGACGCCTGGGCGACGCTGGTGCTGCAACGTCCCTAAGGCGGCCGTTCAGGCGATCTCCTGCACCTTGCCATCGAGCGCCATCAGGCCAAGCTCGACCTCAAGGTGCTCATGGCGACGCTTGATTTCCTTCTGGAGGGCGTGGAGCGCCTGGGTGTGGGCCGCGAGCTCTTTGTCAGGGCTGTCGACAGCGTTCGCGCCGAGGATAACCTTGTAAGCTCCGCAGTCGCGGTGATCGAGCACCATGACCTTGTGGATTGCGTGAAGGTTGATTGCCACATCCAGGTGGCTCCAGAAGGTCTCGCCCCAGCTGGGATACTTGTCAGTCAAGGCGCCGAGCGAGGCGCCCGCCAAAACCACATGATCGTATTTATCGCGAAGCCCCCGCCCGTCCATGTAGGCGATGGTCTCTTCGGTGAGGCGATAGTCCATGCAGGTCAGCAGCAGCATGTCCGTATGACCGCGCGCCCGCGCTACGCCTGGCGCCAGAGTTGAGAGCAAGCTGACACCCCCGCCCAAGGCGATCATGCCAAAAGCCTGCCGACGCGAGAATCCGGCGACCTTGTGAGAACAGCAGTCGTGCATGGGCTTCGCTCCCCGTGATTGAAGCTAGACAGTTTCATTATCCGCGGAACGTGACCATGTGGCGTCGGGACGCATCGCCCGCGCGGCGCCGACAACCCTTGGCGTTTAGGCGCCGAGACTCTAAATCCGGGCCATGCGCCAGACCTTCGAAGAATCCACCGATCCCTCCTTCGGCCCCAAGCACGTCCCGCTGATCCGCCAGGCCATGGCGGCGCAGGGGCTGGACGGCTTCCTCGTGCCGCATGAGGACGAGCACCAGAACGAGTATCTGCCCGCCGCCAATGACCGCCTGGCCTGGGCCAGCGGCTTCACCGGCTCAGCCGGCGCGGGCGTGATCCTGAAAGACCGCGCCGCCGTCTTTGTCGACGGCCGGTACACGCTGCAGGTCCGAGAGCAAGTCGATCAGGGCGTGTTCGAGATCCGCGACCTCGTCGAGGGCGGTGTGCCCGCCTATTTGGAAACCGTCTCGAAGGGCGCAGTCATCGGCTATGACGCCCGCCTGCATAGCCCCGCCGCGCTGGATGGCCTGAAGGCCGCCGCCAGCCGCGCCGGCGCAGTGCTCAAGCCCGTCGCCGCCAACCCGGTCGACCAGGCCTGGGGCGAGGACCGCCCTGCCCAGCCTATGGCCCCCGTGGTGCCGCAGCGCCTCGAACACGCCGGCGAGGAGTCGAGCGCCAAGCGCGCCCGCGTCGGCGCGTCGGTCGCCGCGCTGGGCGCCGACGCCGCAGTCATCACCGCCCCGGCCTCGATCGCCTGGTTGTTCAATGTGCGCGGCGGCGACGTTATCCGCACCCCGTTACCGCTGTCGCAAGCCATCCTCAACGCCGACGGCACTGCGCGGCTGTTCCTGGAACCGGCCAAGGTCACGACCGACCTGCCAGCCTGGCTGGGCAATCAGGTTTCGCTGGAGACCCCGGACAAGCTGGAAGCCGCTCTGGCCGAGCTGTCGGGCAAGAGCGTCGTAGTCGACCCGACCCAGTCCTCGGCCTGGTATTTCGACACCCTGACCGCTGCGGGCGCCAAGGTGGTGCGAGCAATGGACCCGTGCACCATGCCGCGCGCCTGCAAGAACGCCATCGAACTGGAAGGCACGCGCGAGGCGCACCGTCGCGACGGTGCGGCCCTCACCCGCTTCCTGCACTGGCTGGCCACCGAAGGTCAGATTAATCCGCCGGACGAGAAGGAAGCCGTCGCCAAGCTGGAAGCCTTCCGCGAGGCCACCGGCGTGCTCAAAGACCTCTCCTTCGACACCATCGGCGCAGCCAACGGCCATGGGGCCTTGCCCCACTACCGCCCGACCGAGCGCTCCAACGAGCGGGCGAAAATGGGCTCGCTGCTGCTGGTCGACAGCGGCGGCCAGTACCTCGATGGCACCACCGACGTGACCCGCACGGTGGCGATCGGCGAGCCCACGGCCGAGATGGTCCAGCGCAACACTCTAGTGCTGAAGGGCCACCTCGCCATCGCGCGCCTGCGCTTCCCGGCCGGCACCACCGGCTCGGCGATCGACGCCTTTGCCCGCGCTGCGCTTTGGTCGCACGGCCTCGACTACGACCACGGCACTGGCCATGGCGTCGGCGTCTACCTTGGCGTTCATGAGGGGCCGCAGCGGATCTCCAAGGCCCCGAATACCATCGCCTTGCAGCCGGGCATGATCGTTTCCAACGAGCCGGGTTACTACAAGGATGGCGAATACGGCATCCGCATCGAGAACCTCGAGGTCGTCATGCCAGCGGAGGACGTGCCCGGCGGCGAGCGACCCATGCACCGCTTCGAGGCCCTGACCCTGGCGCCGATCGACCGTCGACTGATCGACAAGTCGCGGCTCAGTGCGGAAGAGATCGCTCAGTTCGACGCCTACCACGCCCGCGTCCTGCGCGAGATCGGACCGCGCGTGGAGCCGGAGGTACGGGCCTGGCTGGAAGAGGCCTGCGCCCCGCTCTAATGCAATGGCCCCTCTCCCCTTGCAGGAGATCAGGCTTAGATATACTACTGATTTTGAACGGATAAATCTATATTGATGTGCCTGTGTGGGAGCTGTGCAGGAAACCGGAGCGGCGAATTGTTCCAATGGCAACAGGGGTGAGCGAACCCGCCGAAACGTGAGCAAGGCACTGCGCCCAGGCGGCACCTAGATGCTAAGCTTGGCTGTGGCGGCGGTTCGCCCCGAGAGACGCCCGCTCCCTTGGGCTTGGTGCGAGGACGCAGCAATGAACGGGATCAACCTCAATGATCTGCGTGTGCCCGTGGATCATGACACCGAGCCGCAGACCGACCACGGCCTGTCGGCGGTCGCCAAGGTCGACGTCATCTTCCGAAACCACCGGGCGCGGTTGCTCGACGAGATCGCCCGCTGCGATGTGGTGCTGGGCTGCGTCGCCTGGCTAACGGACAGCGTAGTCTTGGGCGCCTTGGCAAAGCGCCAACACGTCAGCATCGTGGTGCAGAAGGAAGATTTCCTGCGCCCCGATCTGGGCCAGGCCTGGGGCCAGCACCTGCGGCGGCTCTACAGCGCCTTGCCGTCCCCCCTGCTTCGCTACGCTCTGCCTGGCGGCGTTTCGAGCCTCAATTACGCCAGCGATCCGCAGATCGCGCCCGTTCGCTGCGTTGGCAACCACAACCGCGACAAGCACCCGGCCTGGCCCAGGATGCACAACAAGTTCCTGGTGTTCTGCGACGAGGCCAAGAACGGCTACGGCGATCCGGCGGTCGTGCCGCGCCGCGTCTGGACCGGCAGCTACAACGTCAGCGCCAATGCGGCGGCCTCCTGGGAAAACGCCGTGCTGATCGACAGCGCCGAGGTCGCCGAGGCCTATGCGCGCGAGTTCGCTCAAATCCTCACCTTCTCCGAGGGCTTGGACTGGACGAGCGACTGGGTCGCGCCGGAGTACCGGATCGGGTCGTAACCGGCGGTCTTGCCGCACCCGACTACGCCCGATCCACCTAGCCGATGGCTTGGCTTACGAGATCGGCGGCGGCCTGCAGATTCCGCACGATCAAGGGCCCTGGCACGCGCACCGTGCGCACGCCAATGGCCGCCAGCCGTTCGGACACCAGCGCGTCCTTCTGCACGGCCTTGGCGCCGCGATGGTGGCGGTTGGAGTCGCAGAACACGGCCAGGCGCTGCTCGGGGAAGTACATGTCCGCTTCGGTGATCAGCTCCGGCACTTCCTCAGGGCTCGCGTCCGCCCAGAAATGGTAGAGCGAAGGGAACACCGACCCGTCGCTGAAGAAGAGCATCTGCAGGTTGGGCGACAGGCCGCGTTGCAGGAGCGCCTGGAAGAGGAAGAGCTCGATTGGCGATTCCGCCCCCCAGATGCGCCGTGCCCGGGTGTCGGTGAAGGGCCGGAACATGAGGTTCTGGCGGTGGCGGCGATACTTTCGATTCGCCCGCTCGTTCGCCAACATATCGACCTCAAGAACGTCGTCCGGGTCGTAGTCGGTGGCCAGATAGAATTGGTCGTAGACCAAGCCCAGTTCATCAGGAAAGCCCGGCCGCGACTGATCGGACATGAAGATGTCGATGGCGCCCCAGCCCTGCCACTCGCCGGTGAACGGGTCGAACCCGGCGTAGGCCGGCTGGGTCCGCGCCACGACTTCGGACAGGTTGATCTTTTCGACGTACTCGACCCCAACCTCGGACACTTTGCCGCGCTTGGTCGCCGGCTGTAGCGACAGGGCGTAGGGCACGCCGTGGGGGACGCCGTCGACGCTGACGAACTTGGCGACGCTGACGACGACGAAGACCAGCTGGAAGCGGGTGCCGCTGTCCCGGAACAGCGCCAGTTCTCCGGCGCTCGGTTGGTCACAGAGCTCACCGCCCGCGGCCTTGGCCATGGCGCCGGTGATCGGCTGCACGCCACCAAGGGTAAGGATGCTGGCCTTGATCCACTCCGGTACGGTGGCGAGATCAAGAGCGATGGGCAGCGCCGGAAGGCTGGCGTAGGCCGGGTCGGCGAGCAAAGAGGCCGGCGGTTGCGGATCACGCGGCGTGAGACGCCGCCAGGCCGTTGACGGCGGGAAAGACACGGCCAGCGCGCGCCAGAGAAGCCATCAGCGTCAGGTGGGCGCGCCAGCCCCGGTACTCCGGATCATCATCGATCCCGAGCGCGCGGTTCCCGGCAGGTTCGAAGCGCGTCAGCTGATCCGCGACGCCCTGGCGGCCAAAGATCCAGCAGCCGATGCGATGGCGCGAGAGCATGACGCACAGGCGTCCGGCGTCCAGATGGAAGGCCGTCGCGTCCGCCCGACCCGACAAGGGGTGATGCACGAACATGAAGGGTCGCTCGATCCCTTGGAACCGGTTGGCCGTCTCAACGAACACACCGGAAAGCGCCACTCCCAGTCGCTCGCGCACCGCGTTGACCTGGCTAACATGGGCGCAGACCACGCCGATGTCCTCGGGCCTCACGTCGGAAATCCGTCCGTCGTCGCTCATCCGGGCGCGACGCAGCAGCAGGCGCTCGATCGACGCGACCAGTTCCTGCGCCAGCTCCGCGTCCGCTTCGCCTGTGATCTGCGGCGGCAGCTCAACGTGAACGATGGACGCACCCTGGGCCACGGCGTCCAGCGCCGCATCGAACGGCATCACGCCCGCCACCGGGAACTGGATCGACCGGTCGCGGCTCATCGCCGAGAAGGGCATGTCCGGATAGAAGGCTGGCTGGATCAGTTGCACTGTGTCGGCGTTGAGCCGCCGCGAGACCGGCAGGCTCAGCTGCAGCACGCCGGGGTGCCGCTGGACGAGCGCGGCGGGGCAGGACACCTGGGGCCCGGCTAGGTCGCAACGCCACCGCTCGATCTCGCAATTGACGAACGGATCGATCTGGCCCGGGTCGCCGATCAGCACATGGCGCGGGGCCAGGTTGGAAATCTGGTGAAACTTGTAATCCGGAAGCTGGAAGGCCTCGTCTACGATCTGGACGTCGAAGCAAGCCTCGCCCGTGCGGATCCACGACCATTTGGCGGCGTTGCCGATGGTGATCGAGGCCTCAGAGGGCAGGTCTTCCAGCTTGTTCACGATCACCAGATTGCCGGCCCCGAGGAGATCGCCAGGCAGACTCAGGTCGTTTTTCGCGAACATGTGGATCGGTAGACCCCGGGCGTTGCCGAGCAGGCGGCGCGTGAGGTCGAAGGCCTGCTCGTTGGTCTGCGTGACTACCATGCAGCGCTGGTCCAGCAGCAGCGCGCTCTGCAGGGCGACCCGTTGGGCGACGCCGGTCTTTCCGGCTCCCGGTGGGGAGCGCAGGACTACCGCCGGCTCGCCATCCCACTGGCTGCGCAGCACGCGGTCGAGCGCGGCGCCCGCCGCCAGGGCGGGATCGAAGGCCTCGCTCATATCAACCCCTCCACAGCGGCGCGAAGGTTGCTGGGCGCGGCTTGCGCCAAGGGCGTGGGCGCGGGCGGAGCCTCGCCGTGCGTCCACGGCGTGTTCTCCATCCGCGTGCTCATCTGCGCCAAAGCATTGCCGACGCCGTGCCAGTCGGGAGCGCCTGGCCCGAAGTCCAGGACCGCGCCAACCGCGAGACGCTTGGCGGCGCGTTTGCCGTTGCCGACGCGGCCCGTGACCCAGGTGAAAGGCCCCCGCCGCTCGATCTCGTCGATCCGCAGGGAGATCGCCGTGTCGTCCAGGGTGCAGAGCACGTCGCCAAGGCGAAGGTGGAGGCTGTCCTGATGGCTGGTGAGTACGAGATCATACTCGAACCGCCGCGGACCCAGGTGGGTCTCGATGACATCGGCGATCTGGGCGCGCAGCACTGTTCCAGTGCTCACCCCCTTCTCGCGCGCGGCGCGATCATGGCGCAGCATGCCGGCCTCGACGTTGCTGACCGCGCGCTCCCGCGCAGCGATCTTGATGGCGCCCGCCTTGGCGGAGTCCCGATAGGGCAAGCGGTGGCCGTCGTCGCGCGCCACCATGAACCGCGCGAATTCACGGGCTTCCTGGTCGGCGAGCTCATCGAGCATCGGGTTGGCCTGCCAGCGCGGCGCGCTCAGCAGGGCGATGGCGCGCTGGGTGGCCGTGTAGATCGGGCGGATGACGCCTTCGAGCATCTGCTGGATCCGGCCGTGGTGGAGCGCGGCGGCCTGCGGCGTGGCCGCGCCGTGGAAGTCCGAGACGTCGGGCTGTAGCTGGTTGCGGTCGAAACGGGGATCGGTCTTCACGCTCATGGGCTGCGCTTCGGCCGCCGCGACGGCGGCGAAGATATCCCGGCCCGCAGGCGGCTCGATCCACGTCAACAGCGCGGCGAGGTGTTCGTCTTCGGCCTCCTGCTGACCCGTGGCGTAGTGCAGCCGCAGCGCGCCGCTGGCGCTGATCAAGGCCTGTTGGCCGGCGATGGGGGAGCGCTCGCCAGCATAGGTCCAGAGCTCGCCAAGGCGCTGGATGTCCGGCTCGTCGGTGAACCGCAGGCGGTCGGCGAGGGTGTCGAGGTGGCCAAGCGCGCCGGACGACGACACCCAGATCTGCGGGAACGTCCCGTCTGCGCGGCACTGGGCGTAGTAGGTCTCGAAGAACGGCAGCAGCCAGCGCAGCAGGGCGTACTGGTCGTCGCGGCTCCGGGGGTCTGCAATGACATGGATCTGCGCCGGCTCGCCGAAGCCGCCGAGCGCGGCCGCGTGGACTGAGGTGTCTTCCCCGGCCATCGACAACAGGGTCAGGATCCGGGCGTACGGCTGGATCACCACCTGCCGCTGCGAGACGATCGGCACCGCGCGGCCGCTTTGCAGGGCCCGCAGCCGGGCCGCGACGTGGATGAGGTCAGCCATTGGCGATCCGATCGAGCAACTGCGCCGCAGCGCGCAGATCGGCGGACAGCGTGGCCTCCGCCTCATTGTCCGGCGGCCGTCCGCGCCCATCCAGCAGGTCGATCGCGCGCGAGATCGAGCCGGCGGCGGCGAGTTGCTCCGCGGCGAGGTCGCCCAGGATGATCGGCTGGCCGGCGGCCAGCGCCTGAGCGCGGCAGCGCTCCCACAAGGCGCAGTGTTCCTTGCAGGCCGAGCGATAGTTGTTGGGCAGCCGCTCGATCATTCCCGCGTCGGCGAGGGTCGCCCCAGCCGGCAAGATCCGTTCGATCTCGTCCAGGTCGGCCGGCGCGGTGGAAAGCGCCCGCACCAAGGACGCAAGTTCCGACTGCGCCCGCATCGCCGGGAACAAGCGCGGCTGGAACGATCCGGGCGCCCGCAACACCATATCGATTCGGTCGCCGGCCAGGGCCGTGTCGCCGCCGCGGCTGGTGATGTGCTGTTGGAGGCATAGCGTCCCGACCGCCGCTTCCCGGCAGGCCGCGCGGATGTCCGAGGTGTCGGTCTTGCCGCCCCGGTCGGCATAGGACTTGATCACGCCCACCCGGTAGAAGGGCTCGGCGTCGCTGGCGACCAGATAGGCGAGTTCGACCGCGTGGGTGACGCCGACGAGCTCCAAGGTTAGCCGCGGGTTCAAGATCAGGTTCGGCGCCCGGGCGTCGCCGCTCAGCTTCAGATCGAGCAACCGCTGGGTCTCAAGGACACGCCGCCCCCGGGCCGCTAGGGAATCGCCGTCGGCGATCTGGGCGACATCGGCGATCTTCACCTCGCCCTGGGCCAAGATCCCCTTCTCGCGGTAGGCGGTGAGCAAGGACGCCCCGCTACTCCCTAGCAGGCGCCGCTCATAGTTCTGGCTGACCACCATGGCGAAGGGCGACATCGCGTCGGGGTCGCCCTGGAAGACGATCTTGATCACTTCGCTCGGAGTCAGCCCGGCCACGATGATCGCGCGCAGGCGCGTGCAGCCGGCGTTACGGGCCACGCTCTCAATACCGCGCGCACCGACCTCGACCGCGTCGAGGCCGCCCCGGAGACGGGCAAGGCGGGCATTGGCCGACATCATCTGATGGCGCGCTCCGCGACGGTCGTGTCGAGGAGCACCGGGCGGCCCCAGAGCTTCACGTGCTGGCTGCCGGACGACAGCTTCGCTGCCGCCGCCCGCCGCTCATCGAGGTCGGCGTCTTCGATCAAGCTCAGTTCACCGCGCGCGGCCTCGATGATGCGATCGGGCGCCATAGGCTGGGCGTGCTCGATCGCCCCGGGGATCGAGCGGGCGAAGGGGAACAGCAGCCGTTCGATGTTCTTGGCCTCGCTGGCGCCCGCCTCGCGCAGGTGGGCGAGGCGGGCGGTCAGGCTGATAGCGATTCGCAGGCTGTCCGCGCGGATGCTGCGCGAGCCGATGATGCGACGCTCCAGGTCCCAGGTCGAGCTGGTCAGCAGGCGCGGAATGGCGGTCAACTGCTGGGCGCTGATGGCGGGCACGACCCATGCGGGCCGGGCGGCGGGATTGCGTCGCGCCGCGTTCTCTTCGTCCCGGCGCAGGCTAGCGAACCGCGATGGCGAAGGGCGCGTGCCCGTCAAAGCGTCGGTAAAGTCGGCGATCAAAGCCGGCGAGGCCGGCGCGCCCAGGTCGTCCAAGGCGTCGAGCGCCAATTCGCGCAAGGGCTTGCCGGGCTTGCGCGCGCGCGGCGTGGCGATCTCGCGCGCCTCCAGCTCGCTGAAGCGCAAGGCGTCGGACAGGCGCTGATAGTCGGCCGTGAGTTCGGCGATTTTCGCCTGGGCGCGTTCCCGGCCGGCAGGGTCGCTGGTCGCTAGCGCCTTGGTCAGGGCCGCGTAGGCGTCCTGCTGGCGCTTGGCATTGCGCGCAAGCTGGTCGGCGATGGAAAGCGGGCGAGACATGATTCCAATATAGGCTTCCACGCTCTTCCACGCAATACCATGCTTGTCCGCGCGTCCCAGTGGCAGGGCAGCGCCGCGCCTTCAGGCACCGTCGAACGCGGTCAGCGGCGCGGCGGGCGCTATTTCGAGAAGCAGAGTACCGATTCTGTGGCGCCCGATGGCCGGGTGTATGACCGGCGACCGGGGTTGATGTCGGACATGGACTTCAGGTGGAAGGCGCTTGTCTGCGTTAGCTGCAGGCCGTGATGGACCCCGATCTCTTCGATCATCTTGGGCAGATCGTTGTGGATGTCCTTGTAGTAGGAATCTTGGACGACCAGCACCGCCCGCCCGCCCGGCTTCAGAGCCTGCGAGAGACGCGCCATCGAGCGGGACATCTTGTCGAAATAGTCGAGGTGGGTTCGGTAGTAGTAGCCGCGCGACGCCTTCGAGGGATGCGCATGCAGCGCCTCCAAGAACTGGAGGCAGGTCGCGCCCCAGGCTTCATCGACCTCGATCGGGGCCTGCGGGGCCAAGGTCGAGCCGATCATCTGGCGGCCTAGCGCCCGGGCGCCGCTGCTGAGCAAGGGACCCAATACCGCGAGTTCGATCCGGGTCGCTGCGGTGTAGTCGATCCGCGTGCAGTAGGGCGGCGAGGTCAGCACGAAATCCACGCTCGCGGGCGCGAGCTCCATGGTGGTCGTGTTCGACAGATTGATCCGGCAATCGCCGAGCCGCGGCAGGTCGTCCAGGAGCTGGTCGGCGTCCTGCTTTGCGCCCAAGGCGTCGGCCATGCCGCGGACATTGCCGCCGAAGAGGCGCGCGACCGCCGCCGGCGAGGCGGTGATGCGGGTTTCCGCCGCCTTCGGGACCCGAAGCCAGGTGGGGTTCGACGACTTGAAGGGCGCGACAAGCCGGCGGCAGGCGGCGAACAGGGCGACGTAGAGGGTCGCCGCAGTACCGGAAATGCGGTCGAGGTGAACCCCGTCCGGCGACTTGGTCATGCTGCCGACCAGGCTGCGGCGGATGTTCTGCTCGATGCCGCGGATGAAGCTGGCGGTGGCGAGGTCGAACCACCCCAGCAGGGAATCGTCCGGTGCCAGGGTCGGCGGCTGGGCGCGCGCGTGGGAAAGGATGGTCGCCGCCAGGGGCCGCAGGTGGTCGGCCTCGCTCGGGGGCAAGAGGCGGGCCCGCGCCACCACGATCATCACCGGATTGAGGTCGATGCCGATCGAATTCAGTCCGAGGGCGCTGGCGGTGTAGGTGGTCGTGCCGCTGCCGTTCCAAGGGTCTAGAACGACCGCGTGGCGCGGCAGATTCGCGCTCTGCAGCAGCTCGCGCGCGAAGAGTTCGGGGTAGCCCGCATAGTAGGGGAAGAAGCCTTCCCACCCGGTCTGCAGGCGCTTGTTGCGCTTCGGCGACAGGATTTGAAGCGGGGCGATCTCGGCCGCCGGATCGGACGCGCGCGTCGTCATGGCGCGTACCCGCGCTGGCGACGGACAGTGATCTCAAGTCGTGTCAGCTCGGCCGGCAGCAGGGCGGCCTGCATCAGACCGATCGGCGGGTTGGCCGACAGGGTCGGCAAGGCGCGTTCGTATATCGCGACGCAGGCACCGCTGGTCAGTCTGGAATCGAAGAGGATCGCGTCGACGTCCGGCATGGCGGCATGCACCGCCTCGGACAGGGCTTGGCCCGCCGCGTGGTCGCGGGCGCGGCTGGCGTCCGTGTCCACGCCAAGCTCATAGGCGGCCGAGCCTCTGAGATCGAGCATCACGAGTTCCCGGCCCGAAGCGATGGCGGCCACGCAGAGTTGGTCGAGGTGCGGCCTGTAAAGGAAGCGCCGGGACTTGCCCTCGAAGCGGTCGCGAACCACCGCCTCGGCGAAGGCGGTGGCGAAGTTGTCCGCCGCGTACAGCACCTTGAAGGCGTCGGATGGGCTCGAGAAGCGGCTAGAGCCATAGCCCGCGCCGACCGGGCTCGCGCGGTGTCGACTGGGAAGGATACGCACCCAATCGTCCAGGCGAGCGGGATAGAGCCGCTTGCGAAGTTTCGCCTCGGAGAAGGTCACGCGTAGTCATAGGCGCCGGCCGCAGCCCGCGCGACCGCAGGCGCCTCGCCATCGCGCAAGGCCTCGATCGGCGGCTTCCCACCCGTCATCCGATTTGGCGCCACCAACCACTCCCAGGCGTCCTCTGGGGCGGCGAAATGCTCCGCGACGAGATCTAGACCCTCCAGCGGCCGCGACCGGTAAAACTGACGCGTCGGATAGACGAAGTTCCGAAGCCCCTTCCGCAGGGCGAGCACCTTTCGGGCCTTACGCCAATTGTCGAGCGTGCCGCGAGAAATGCTCAACCAGGTGACAAGAGCGCCTGCGCCAAGCACATCGCTCTCGATCCAATCCTTGGAGTCGACATCGACCGTAATCGCGTCGAGAAGCCGGCCGCCCTCGGCCGCCGAGACCACCGGTCCGACGCCGCCCCCGCGCAGGACACGGTCATCCGGCGCCGCACGGCGTTCAGCCTCGGCGGGCTCGCCTCGGCGTTTGGTCTGTCTGGCGGCGGGAACGTGGACGTTGAGCGTCGAAGCAAGCGCCAGGAGATCCGCCATAGGCATCTTCTCGACCTTGCTCTCGATCGCCTTCGCTAAGGCGGTGCGGTCAGTCCGAGTTGGATTTGCGGCGCTCATGTTCGAATCCTCCCTGGGGCAGAATGGGCAATATAGGCAAATTATGCAACCCCTAAACGCCGATTGGGTTGCGCTGACCGCCTCATCGCTCGTTCTCCCGGTCCCGCCCAGCACGCGCGACCTGAACTCCGGCGCGAAGTTCACGCGCCAGCGCCAGACGCTGGCTATCCGGGGCTGGCATGGCTCGCAAGAACGCCTCGACCTTGGCTCCAAGCGCTTGGTCGACGGGATCGGCCGAGCGCTCCAGTAAATGCGCCTGCGCCAGGTAGAGCCCGCGGATCTTCGCCTGCTGCTCGACTAGCCTTTCCTCCCAACGCGTTCGTCCGGCGCCAACGCCGAACGCCGCCTTTGCCGCGTTCTGATAAGCAGCGCGGCGCACCCGCGCCGGTTCCGACTGGCCGGCCTCGTGCCGCTCGCGGATTTTCCGCAGCGAGGTCCGCTCCGGTTTGCGCGTCACGCCACGCGCCCGGCGCGGCGTCGCCTCAGCCTCGACGCCGCGATCGCGCAGGGCCTGCGCGAAGACCTGCCGCCAGGTCTCCAGGTCAGCCTTCCTCGGATTGAGGCGCACGCCGCCGTCGCCCAGCGAACGGATGGCGATGTGGACGTGGGGGTGCTCAGCGTCGGTGTGGAGCGCAAAAACATAGTCGAACCGTTCAGCGAAGACCTCCTGGGCGAAGGCCCGCGCCGCGTCACGCACCACCGTGGCGTCCGTCCCCGCCGGCATCGACAGCATCACCGAATGGCTGAACGGCGTATTCGCCCGCCGCCGACTGTCGAGCATCGCCGCCGCTTCCCAGTCCTCGGCGAGTTCCTTCACCGCCTCCCGGCCATCGAGGATCCCGCCATCGCGGTCCTCCAGTTCCAGCGTTCCGTTGCGCGAGATGTAGTCGAGATGGGCGCGGACACGACCCGCCTCGCGGGTGCGGCCTGTAACCTTGACCATCACCTCGGGCACCCGATTGACAACCCGGGTCAGCCTGGCGCGAACGTCGCCGCCGGTGCCTGATCCGCGCGCCGGAAGGATCGCCAGCGGCCGGACCTGGCGCGGCCTAGCGGGAGGCCGCCAGACATCCTCGAAGCCCCGGACCGTCTCAAACTCGCTCATGGTTTGGCCTGCCAGTAGCCCAGGTTGCCCTCGAAGGCCTCCCTCAGCGCCAGCATGTGCGCGCGGATCTCGGCCCGCAGATCGTCGAGATAGGCCAGTTCCAGGTCGAGCACCTTGCCCTCCATGACAGCCGTGTTCAGGGCCCGCGCGATCTGGTTCACGTTGACGCCGATGCGCCGCAGCTCGGTCTGCATGGCGAGCAGCGACAGTTCATCCAGGCGACGGAATGTCGGTCGCGCGTGAAGCCGGCGGCGGATGAGCGCGGCCGCCCAGGCGTTGCGGGTCAGACCCATTTCAGCCGCGGCGGCGTCCAGGCCCAAACCGTCGCCCGCCGTCAGGCGCACGGTGAGTTTCACCGGCCGAGCGGCTAGCCGGCCGGGTGTAGCGCATGATGGCGCGGGGGATGCACAAGCCCGTTCGATCAGATGGCGCAACGCGGGCGAACGGCCGCCGCGTTCGGCCGCCCAGCCGTCGAAGCTGATCGCCAGATCGTCCGGAACGCGCACGTTGAAGTTCGCCATCGGCCGCCGTCTGCGTAAAGACCCGCCGCCGCCAAGGCTATCCTGCCCTAGACAGCGACGGGGCAGATTGGCCCCACCCCTCGGCGGCGGCGACGCGTAAGTCTACGCATCGCCGCCGCTCGCCCGCCGCCCCTTACGGGCCGCCCCAGCCGGGCCAAGAGTCAGGTTTCCGCACAGCTTCAGGTCGGCGCCAGGACCGTCGCCGAAACGCAGCGCATGGCGGTCCGCAGCTCGAACGCGCGATGATCATCCGCCGAGGTTCGTGATCTCGCGCTCAAGGAACTCGAGGCCGTGCTTGGCCAGAGCTACGGCGGCGAAGGTTTGGCCGACGTCGTAGTCGTAACCCGGCGGTACCGGCTGGCTCTGACCGCGCTCAACGATAGCCTCCAAGCGCAGATGTTCCGGCAGGAAGGCGATGAAGGGTGGAGGATCGTCGCTGGTAGGCGTGAAGGTGTAGACGACTTCACTGGCCGGGCCGACCCTCATCCCAGGCTCGTATCCTCCGAAGGCTCCAATGGCGATTGCGCTTTCTTGGACGGTCGCCACCGGCGCAAGGCCATGCTCGTCGGCGTTTCGCGCCGCCCACAAATAGGCAAGCGCGGCGTCCGCCGTAACGCGATCGAACGACCGGACATAGCCGACACCATTGCGGCGGCCGAGGGCGTCGCAACGATTGAGTCCCCGGCGCCAGTGGATCAGGAAATCCTCCCAGGCCGCTTTCGCTGCGGCGTAGGACTCTGCCGCCGCCAACGCCTCATAGGCTTGGAGCGCGCGTTCGGCGGAGTGTCTTGCGGCAGTGGGCATGTCCTGGATCGCCAGTTCTCATTGTATGACCTACACCTTCCGAGCGTGGCGGCGACCCTGGGTAGGATGAAAATGTCAGGGACAGACGACGAACCGCCCGACGATATCGAGCGGCTGATCCAAGAGGTCCTAGCCAAGCTCGGCTACAGCGGCGACGCCGCCACTATCGCTCGCAAGGTGAAGCGCCTGAATCTGGGCCTCCCGGCCGAAGACGAGTTCTCGGTCATCTGTGCCTGGCTGGGAAAGTGCCGCTTGGTGCATAAGCTCGACCAAGCCCAGGCGCCGTTGTCCTCACGCGACACATTCCAGGTTCCCGATCTCCTCGCCACCTTCGATGCGGCGGGGCCGGTTCTTATCGAGGTGAAGTCGAAGAAGAGCCAGACCCTGTCGTTCCGGCCGGACTATCTGGAACGTCTCCAGGCCTACGCCACCCTCGTCGGCCGCCCCCTTCTCATCGCCTGGAAGTTCCATAGCCTCTGGACGCTCTTCGACGCGCGGCACCTCCAACTCGCTCGCACGAACTTCAACATCACTCACGAGCGCGCCATGAAGGAAAACCTTCTCGGAATGCTGGCGGGCGACATCGCCTACGTGCTGGGGCCCGGCGCGGGAGTCCATTTCGAATGCGCGAAAGAGGAGCTCGTTGGCGTCGAGGGTGACACGACGAATTTCACCGAAACCTGGAAGATGCGGATTGCCGACGTGTTCTTCACGGCCGGCGACGGGTCCAGGAAGGATGACCTCCATGGTGAAACCAAGCAGTTGTTCGCCACGTGGGACTTGCAGACGGATGAGGCTCATTCCCCAACAAGCGTCCGCATGAGCTTCGTCGCTGGCGATGGACGGGTGCAGTTCGCCCACGTGGCGTTGGTCCATCTTTTGACCTGGGAAGGCGGTCGGTCCGGTGCGCCGAGCTGGCGCAACTTACTCCAGGCGCCGAAGATCACGCGCACCATCGACGACTTCGGCCGCGCCCTCGACCGCGCGCTCGGCGAAAAGGTGGTTCGCTACATCCTTTATCAGCGGCCGCAGACCATTCCCGACTTCCTCCGGCCTGATACCGACGACCGGTAGCAACGCCGCCGACCTCAGCCTCATGAAGGAAGGGGCGCGGCGCCTAGAGGCGCCGCGCTTTTCGCCATCAAACGGCGCGCGCCTGAGCCTGGCGTTGGTGCAGGAAATCCGCCGCCCGCTGAGCATGGGCCGCAGCCGTGAAGATGAACCGCCGATCATCCTTTAGCACCTTCAGCCAGCTGGCGATGTAACTGGCGTGATCGGGCCTGGGTTCAAGCTCAAGCCCCAGGTCGGCGCAGAGGAAAGCGGCCCCCAACTCGGCGACCAGCTCTTCGCGGGCATAGCCGTCGTCGCCCCAGTGCTTGCGGCCGAAGTCGCGGTCGAGCCGGGTCGGGTGCCGGGTCCAGTGGGTGCATTCGTGGGCCAGGGTCGCGTAGTAGGACTCCGGGTCTTCGAAGCACTCGAACGGCGGCATCTGCACATGGTCGGCGTGCAGGGCGTAGTAGGCCTGATTGCCGCCGTGGCGGATGTCGGCGCCGGTCGCCGCAAAGAAGGCGTCGGCGTGGTCGATCCGTTGGCCGGCGTCGAGTTTGGGTTCCGCCGTCGCGTAGAAGTGGGCGGGCAGACCCTCGACCTGATCGACGTTGAAGACGGTATAGGCCTTCAGGAAGGGGATCTGGCGTTCGACATCCTGGCCGTCGCCGCCGGACTCGGTCCGCGTGATCCGGTTGGCGTAGACCACCGTCGCGCCGTGCTCGCCCTTGCGCACGTGGCCGCCGAGCGCCAGCGCCTGGCGGAAGGTGATCCAGATCGGCGCCGTGTAGCCGTTGGCGACCGCCTCGGCCCAGAGCAGGACGATGTTGATCCCGCTGTAGGGCTCGCCTGTGGAACGGAGCGGCCGGGTGATCTTTCCGGCCAGATGCTCGGCGGACCAGGGTTTGGTCCAGGGACGGACGCCGTTCTCCAACTCCGCGACGATGGCGTTGGTGACTCGGCTGTAGAGGTCTTGCTTGGAATTGGGGCGTGAAGCCTCGTGAGGGCGCGTCATGGCGGCCTCCTGTGGTTGGGATTTTTGGGGGAAGCGGCGGCCCCGCCGGAGTTCGGCGGGGCGCTCTGCGGTCGGTCAGTCGGCTTGACGGCTGCGCGACCAGATGAGGCTGTAGCCCTCGTCGGCGTCGACCAGGCTGGCGTAGATCGGAGCCGGGAAGCTCGGGTCGTCCAGCTTGACCGAGAGGTAGGCCCGGTCCTCGCGGGAGGTCTTCTTCCAGGCGGCGCCGAACTCGGTGGCGCCGGAGAAGATGCGGAAGTCGGGGGCCTTGTCGTTGTCCTTCTCGACCTGGCGGAAGGTGGCCGTCTTGACGTTGAGCGTCAGGGTCTTGATCGCGCCGTTGTAATTGCCGGCGTCGTCCTTGGTGAAGGTGCCGATGGTCGCCATGGTGAAGTCTCCTGGTTCCTCGGACCGCGCCCATCGCGGCCTCGATGGCGATTTCCAGGACGAGGGGCGCTGAACGCCGCAGCCTTAAGGCCCGCAGCGCAGCGAAGGACGCCGACGGCGACTTGTTTGCCGCGCGAGGAATGGCGCCGCAGGCGCCAGGGGAAAGAAGTCGAAGAGCCGGCGTTGCGGCGATCAGCGGGGCCGGAACGGCCCGAACCCTCGGCCCAATCAGGCCAAAGAGGCGGCATGGGTCGGCCCCGAAGGTGAGGAGATCGGCCCGGTGACCGGGACCACACCACCGGCGTCGCCGGACACGCTGCACGCAGAAAGAAGGGCCGCACGCCTCACCGGCGCACGGCCCCAAGTCAGAGATGCAGGCCGCAAGACGCGGCCCCGCCGCTACGCGGCCCCGCCGCTACGCGGCTTCTTCGGCCAGGCTCGGCGCCTCGGCCTGAATCTCCCGCGCCACCGGAACCGGCCTACGCAGCGGGCTCGGCAACCAGCCCTTCCCGGCCAGTAGCGCCTCGGCCTCCGACGCCATGTCGGGCTTCTTCAAGCCGCCGATCCGCTCGGCTGCGTCCTCCGACACGGCCTCCCGCACCGCCTCGCCGATCCTGGCCTTGGTGACGCGGCCCAGGTAGCTCGCCACGGTGGGCGTCCAGTAGCCGCTCATGTCGAGGTCCACGGCCTGCGCCAGCCGATCGGCGTGCGCCCAGGCGCCGGGCTTGCGGTCGAAGGGCGCCCGCACCGCGTTCACCGTCAGGCTCGCGCAATGCGCCAGCAGGTCCAGCAGGTCCGTGACCGGCAAACCCTGGACGAAGGCCCAGAGTTCATCGGCCTCCTTCGGGACACGGCTCGCCCAGGCCGCATGCCGCTCAGCGACGCTGCGCCCGGCGCGGGTGTCGTCGATGCCCGGCGCATGGCCGTCGAGGTAGGCGGACGCGCCCTTGATCTCCAGGCAGGTGGGCCGGTCGTAGGCCGGATAGAAGGCGAACAGGGCCAGGGCATGGACCACCGCCGACAGGGCCACCGTCGCGTTTCCCGCCAAGGCGTCCCGCAGCGCCAGGGTGCGGTGCGAGGTCAGGTCGAGGACCAGCCGTTCCGAGAGCGGCGCGCCGGAGTCCTCCTCCGGCTCCTCGGCTTCCGGGCCGGCGTCTTCTCCCTCGCCGTCGTCCCGGACCTTGCCGCCGCCGGACTCGGTTTCCGGCTCGGGCTCAGGCGCGGGCACGTCCTCGGGCCGGACCAACCCGCGCTCGATGCGGGCCAAGCCATCCTGGCCGAGGATGACGAACACCCCGCCGCGCGCGATCTCCTCCGGGTCATAGGCCGTGCCGTCACCGAAAGCGTCGAGGGCGGCGTCGATCTCCTGGAACCGGGCCTCGACCTCGGGCGGAAGCTCCTCGACGGCGTCCCACTCGCTGACAAGAGCGTCGTACTCCTCAGAGAGCGCCGACATGCGGGCCTTCTCATCTTCCGAGCGCTCCACCGGATGCGGGTAGACGCGGGAGAGGCCGAGCGCGCGCGGATAGTCGATATGGGCCTCGGCCCACTTCCACCCCTCCTTGTCCCGCATCTCCTCGGCGATCCCGGCCAGCTTCTCGGCGGCCAGCCGGTCCAGCAGGGTCGGGTCTTCGAACCAGCCGCCGCCGTCCTCGGTGAAGAGGTCGCGCAGGATGGTCCCGCCCGCCTCGCCATAGGCCTCGGCGCCGACGAAGACGGCCCGCCGATCCGTGGCGATGACCTTGGTTTCGGTCATGGTGCGACGGATCAGGTAGGGCGGGCGATCCGTCCCCCACTGTTCAAGCACCTGCTCCTGGCGGGCGTGGTCCTCGCTGACCGCGTAGGCCATGAGTTGGTCCAGCGTCAGGCCGTCCTCCCGGTAGATCGCCATCAGCTTGGGGCTGACCGCGCCCAGCCGCAGGCGCTGGCGCACGATCTGGGCCGACACGCCGAACCGCGCACCGATCTCCTCGGCGCCCCAGCCCTTGCGTTCGTTGAGGTCGCGGAAGGCCTCGAACTGGTCGGCCGGGTGCATGTCGCTACGGCTGACGTTCTCATCCAGGCTGATCTCGAACGGGTCGTTGACGGTATCGACCACGCAGCGAACCGGATGGGTCTTCTTGATCCGCTTGCGGCTCGCGAGCAGCCTCAAGGCTTGGCGGCGCCCCTCGCCGATGGTGACGAAGAAGCAGCCGGTGGCGGCGCCGTCCTCCCCGACCTCCGGCTCGATCACCAGGGGCTGCAACACCCCCTTGGCCTCGATGCTGGCGGCGCGGGCCTCGATGGTCGCCGCGCTGTGGGGGACCTTGCGGGCGTTCCTCGGCGACTTCTTCAGCTTGTTGAGCGGCACGTCGAGGACGACGCCGTTCTCCACGGCGACCACCGTCGCGGCGGCGGTTTCGATACGAGCTTGAGCGTTCATGTCTGCCTCCTTGGGGCATGGCTGGCAGGCGCAAGGCGCGCCTGCAGCCTTGCCCGTCGGCGAGACCGGGTGTGCAAGCGGAGCGGGCGGCTTCGCGGGGAACCGGCTGCAGGGCCTCGTGGCCCTGCCTTCCATGTCCGTCCTGCGAGGAGCCCGAAGCTGGGCGGAAGCCGCTCCGAAGCGCGCCGAGGGCGGAGCCCTAAGCCACGAAGCAAGGGAGAAGGCTGCAAGGAGCCTGCGCGACAGGCCCTGCCTGGCGCTGCATGGCGGGAAGCGCCGTCGAGCGGCCGGCGGCGCCGCAGGCGCCCGAAGGGGCGGACCCGTAGGAGCCGCGGCAGGAGGCGGGACCGAGCACGCCCGCCGGCCGCTCTCCGTCTTCAGGGGCGTTGCGGGTTCCCCCGCTCGAAGGGGTCGGGCGAGACGCCAGGCTCGACCGCAGGGGAAGGCTTTCCCCTCCTGGCGTGAGGTTGATCTAGGGCACCCTGTCCTAACGGCGAGGATAGTCGAGCCAAATGAATGCCGGGTGTGCTCCCGGCATCAGTTGGCCGATGACATCCGGCATGATCGCCATTCCGTTAGATCCGTTTGTAAGGACGATCACGGCGGCGCGGTCGGCACGTGAGCCCACGGCGAACGCCTTGAAGCCTCCATTGTCGCCCCAGTGAAAGAACGAACCTTGGCCAGGTTCAAGTCCCCAACCCAATCCCCAGGCGACGCGTTGATCGACGGATTGCGCGTTTGATCCCAGACATTCAATGCAGCGCTGGCCGAGCGTGATTTGCGGGGAAAGCCACTGCTCCGCTGTAGCGCGATTGAGACGCGTGCCGGACAAGACCGCTTCCAGGAAACGTGCGTAGTCCGCGGCGGTTGTGTGCAGCGTGTAGGCCACCAAGGGCTCGGCAGGGCGGACCTTACGATTCCGCGCCAGCCCATCGTGCGGGACTGCGAAATCGGCTTCAAAATCGGCTCGCCAGACATAGCTGGTTTGCTTCATCCCAAGCGGGTCAAAGACCAGCCGCGTCATCACGTCGTTCAAGGTCTCTCCGGTCGCAGCGACGACGGCATGTTGAAGCCATACAAATCCCTCCCCAGAGTAGCTGAAGCGACTTCCCGGCTGAAAATTGGTCTTCAGCGGCCTTGTCCAGCCTCTCCAGTTCGGCAAACCAGAGGTCTGACTCAGAACATCGCCCACGGTAACGGAGGCCGCGCGAGGATCGTTCTTGACGTAGTCGGGGGCATATTTCGATAGAGGGGTATCCAGCCGCAAGACCCCGGCATCGACCAATTGCAAGACGGCGTAGGCGAAAACCGGCTTCGACAGGGAGGCGGCCTCGAAGACCGTGTTCTCGTCAACCGGAAGTCCCGTCGATGTGTCGCGGACACCAACGGCGCCTAGCTCGACAATCTTCCCGTCACGAATGACGGCGTAGGCGAGGCCTGGGACCCGGCCCCCTTCCAACAGCGGCTCGAGATCAGCCGCTTGAGCTTGGCCGGACAAGGCGATGCACATCCAGGCACAGGCAGAGATGGCGATTGCGATAGATATGCGTCTCACAATTCCGGTCTCCTCACTGAGGCCAGGCGCGGCCGTAGCGCAGGGCGTCTAGCCGGCGATACTCGGCAGGCAAGGTCGCCTTGATCCGCAGGCACCTGCGAACCTGGATTCGGTTCAAACTGTGGTGGCGCGACGTGCGCGCAGCCTGTCGCGCAGGAATTCGGCGGCGTCCCGGTTTGCGCAGTGCGGCGAAAGCAAACGCCTGCCGTCAAATAGATCGACGGCAATGCCGAAACTTGGGGCCCGCGATTCCCATTCCGTCTCTTGAAGTTCGATACCCGCAATTGTGTTGATGGGAACGATGTCCGTTCGCCGCCGCCATGGCGACCGCCGGTGGATCTCGATGGTGGCGTCTTTCACAATCCAGGTGGTGCGGTCTCCCACCAGCGCCGCAACGAGTAAGATCCCGCCGAGCGCCACGCCGCCGGCCACGATCGGCGCGACCAGAAGTGAATGCCACCCCAGAGGCCACAGACCCGGCCAGAGGTCCTTGATGACGATAGCGACAATGGCGACGCCGCCGACCCCCGCCCCGATCCTCGCGATCGGCGAGAAGGCTTGGGTCAGGCGGACCTCAGCGGATGTCGATACGCCTACAGCCACGACGGCACCCCATGTTTGGATTCCAAGCGTCGCATAAGAGCCCACAGCAAAGCAGTAGGCCCACCCGCTACCGTCCGGCGGCTTGCGCCGAGACGGCGTCAATCGCCGCGGCTACGGCCTGCGGACGGTCCCTCTGAATGTAGTGACTTGCGCCTTTGACCGGCAGGTTGGCTTCAATCCCGGTCAGGCGCAGCCAATCCTGCTGCAATCCCTTCTCCATGGCCCTGAACTGGGCGCTTTCCATCGCCTGGTGGCGGGTCTTCACGAGAATCCGGACCGGCATCGCGAGAGCCGCAGTGTCCAGCTTGTCGGTGCAGATCGCTTGATCGGCGAATTCCCTACGAGCAGCCGCGCCCATCGACCAGCCGAGCGTCTTGATCAAAGCGGCCGCGTCCGGTGCCTCTCGCTGCATCGTCGCCCAATGGCGCGGGTGGGTCGGATCGACGAGAACCAGGCCTGCGACCTCGCCTGGATAGAGCCGCGTGAAGGCGTACTGGTATAGGCCGCCGAGCGAGTGGCCGACCAAGACATAGGGCGGCTTGACGCCGCGCGCCGCCAGCAAGCCGTGAAGTTCCCGCGCTATTGCGCAGGGATCGCGCGCGCCTTCAGCCGCAGGGACACCGCCGTAGCCCGGCCGGTCGTAGCGAAAGACCGGATAGCGGTCCTCCAGGGAGTGCGTGACCTTCTTCCAGACGCCGCCACCGTCGCCGAGGCCGGACTGGAACACGACCGTCGGCCGCTGAACGGTGAGACTGTTCGGTTCGGCGGCTTGCGCCGACGCGGTGCCGGCGATCAGCAGGGGCGAAAGCAACAAGCTGAGGCGGTGAAAAAGACGAGACATGGACAAGTCCTTTGAACGAGACCTTGCGGTCACTCTCCGGCCGAGAGCTATCCTGTTCGACAAAGCGGTCTTACTTGGCGCCTGCGCATCGCTCATAGCTGGGAACGGGACGCAGCGTCTCGGTCTCGAGCACGCGATCTTTCTCGTCCATGATGAACAACTTGATAGCGCTCGACCCTCTGGTCAGCCGAAGCCTGTATGTGGCGCCCGATTCCGGATCGTAGAACCAACCGCCGGCCCACTTGTCGTCACCATCCGGCGACAGGCCGCCGACGATCGCGAGGTTGCAGAGCGGCCGATATCGAAGGCGAGCGTCGTGATTTTGCTCATCGCGTCCTGTCAGGCCTTCCCGCGCCCAGACCAGCGTTGCGCAAAGGCGGCTGGCGCAACTGCCGAACTGGATGATGGCGCTGCGGTCTGCGGTGATCCAGACCCCTGTCGGGGGTGGGTTTCTTGCGGGAGCGGCGCCGGCGAGCGCGGCGACGAGAACCAACGCGTTGGCGAGCATGTCTGCTCCTTGCCCACGACCGCAGGCAGCTAGGTTAAATCATTTGCTTTAGGCGATCTAAAGCGCGTGATTTAGATTGGCAAGAGGGACTGGACGCAAACTACTGCCGAATTTGCCCTTCGCCGACCGTCTCAGCGACGCGCGGTCAGGCCGTCGATGAAGCCCTTTAGGATTGCCCGTTGCCGCGTCGCCGTCATGCGGTTGGGCATCAAAGCTCCATGCACGCCGACACCGTCCACCAGGCACACCAGTGCCTCGGCCTCGCTTTCGGCGTCGAGGTCGGGGGGCAAGAGACCATCATCCCGTAGTCGGGCGAGCAGCTTGGCGATATCGCCGATCATCTGCGCGTAGCGCTCGGCGTGCTTTTGCACCAGCGCCGGGACGCCATTAGCCGCGACGGCGAACGACAACCAGATTCTCCACAGAGCACGGCTCTGGGCGTCGAGCGGCAGCAGATCGGCGATCAGCGCTTCGAACTCCCGGACCGTGCGGACCTTGGGATGAGCCTCGAAGCTGATCTGAATGCTATCGCTTACGGTTTCCAGCACCAGGTGCATGAGCGCTTCCCGGTTCGGGAAGTAGTGGGTCAGCACACCTACCGTGCAGCTCAGTTCCGCGGCTATGGCGCGAAAGGAAGCGTTCTCCAGTCCATTGCGCGCGATCACGCGCAGGGCGGCCTGAACCACATCGTTTCGTCGGGCGACCTGTTTCTCGGCGGGCTTGGCCACGGAACGAATCTGCTCCCTGAATATCTGTCGCGTTGATCTCTAAGCGTGCGTCGCTCGACGACCAAGCATCGAAAACATAACAACAGTTATCGAATTTTGTTGCATCCGTCGATGCTGCCCGACAGATTGAGCACGCAATCCGGGGAGATCGTGATGCGAGTTATAGTGTTCGGAGGTGCGGGCGAGATGGGGCGGGTCGCGGTGAAAACCGCGGCGGAGTTGGGCTTCGTGAAGGAAGTCGTCGTCGCCGATCGCAACCTCCCTGGCGCGCAGGAAGTGGCTGTCCAGTCGCCAAAGGCGCGGTCGGCGTCGGTCGATTTGCGGGATCGCGACGGCCTGGCGGGCATCCTGGCCGGCATGGACGTGGTGATCAACGCGTCCGGCCCGTTCTTCGAATTGGGCGTCCCCATACTCGAAGCCGCCGTGGATGCGGGAGCACACTATCTAGACATCTGCGACGACTGGGAGCCCACGCTGGATATGCTGGCCTTGGATGACCGGGCTAGGGCGCGCGGCGTGACCGCCGTCCTGGGGATTGGCGCCAGTCCGGGTCTGACCAACCTGCTGGCGATGAAGGCCGCCAAGGCCCTCGACACCACCAATGAACTCCTGACCGGCTGGTGCATCGACGACGTTTCCGGCGAGGAGACGGCGAAGATGGCGCTGCGGACGGAACCCTCGGCGGCGACCATCCACTGGATGCAGCAGCTCTCAGGGAGGATCCGTGTGCAGAAGGATGGCGAGTCGAAGCTCGTCAAACCGCTGCAGCGACGTGAGATCGCCTTTCCCGGCTGGGGGCGGATCAGCGCCTGGACCGTCGGTCACCCAGAGGCGGTGACCCTTCCGCGGACGGTCCCTGGCCTACGGTCCTGCGTCAACGTGATGACCGGCTCGAACGAGAAGACGTTCCTGGGCCTCAAACTTCTCCAGGGACTGGTCGATACGCGCGTCCTTTCTCTGCGGGAAGCTGCGCGGGAGCTTGAGCGATCCGATACCCCGGCCGACCGTGCCAGGCGGAAGCCATTGAAAAACCTGCCCGGGCTCTTTGGATGGGCCGAAGGCCTTAAGGACGGCCGCCCGACTGCGTCGGCGGCTTGGCTGCGTGGCCTGCCGGCGGGAGGCATGGGGGGCTCCACAGGCGTTCCGCTCGGCCTAGCGCTGCATCTCTTCGCGGGCGAAGCCCACCCTCGGGCGGGCGTGCTGACTCCTGAGGAGGCCATCGATCCGGACTGGTTCTTCGACCTGTTGGCGCCTTGGTGCGTCGGCGGCTTCGCCACGGGCGCGGACCTAGTCGAGCACGGCCACATCGCCGCCGAGGGCGTGAGATGACTGGACAGGCCGCAATGTCGCCTGTCGGCCACAGCGGGTCCGGCAAGCTCTCCAAGGTGGGGCGTCTGAACATCCTCCAGCTGGAGGGCGAGCCTTTCGAAGTGGGCTTTCAGCACGGGACCTTGCTGAAGGCAGAGATAGCGAGCGGATGCGCGCCTATCTTCGGCGGCGAGCAGGGGTTCGACGATCTGTTCTCGAACATGCCGGACGCCGAGGCGAACTTCGCGAGGCGCCTGGTCGAAGGGCTATATGCGGAACTGGAACGCGGTCTCGACGATGGGTTTAAAGCGGAGCTAAACGGCATCGGGCAAGGTGCCGACATTCCGTTTCATGTCCTGCTGCGGGCGACGTTTCGATCCGAGATACTGCAGGTCCTAGCCGCCATGGATGCGGCTTCTGGCCAGCCAGGCGAATGCACCGCGCTTATCACTACCGCCGGCCGCACCCGGGACGGACGGCTGCTTCATGGCAAGAACCAGGACTACGATGGAGCCGGCCTCTGGGACGCCGTGCCGACGGTCGCCGTCGTGCGGACGCCAGGGGAGCTGCCGCACGTTCGCGTCGGAACGGCCGGCCTGCTGAAGGCAAGCTTTGGGATGAATGCAGCGGGCATGTCGGTGGGCGGCCATCTGCTGTTCTCCAGGTTCGCCGAACCCGACGGAACGGGCTTCACCGCATTTGAACATGCGCTCCTCAAACGCGCCGACAGCCTCGCGGCGGCCGAAGACATTCTCACTAGCCAAGCGCGATGGGGAGCTTTCGCGTTCGCGGTGAGCGACAGCATCGACGCGCGAGTGTTCGAATGTGACAGCCAAGGCGTTTTCGTCCGATCGCCGCACGATGGACTTCTGGCCTGCGCCAATCACTTCGTGGCGCCCGAGGCGCCGGAGGCCCGCGATCTGTTGCTGGCCGGGGGCACCGGCCGAAACTCCCTGGCTCGATATGAGCGCGCGCGCGCGGCGGTAGGCAGCGAGGCCGTCGACCCGGTGCGGATGGCGGAGGTTCTCGCCGATCGCTTTGATCCGTGCTGCAGAACAATGCGCTCGCTCGGCCAGACCATCGCCGGGCCACTGACCGTGATGTCGGCGGTTGCCGAGCCGGCCTCACGGCGACTGTGGGTCAGTGAGGGCGATGCACCGACCTGCGACGGCCCCTATGTCGGGCTTGAACTGGGCGAGGCGTTCGATGGCGGTCCTATCCGGTTGGCCCCGCCCTTGGAGTCGGGCCCGTTCGCGGGCAGCCGGCGCCGGGACGCTCTCGGCGCTAGCATGTCGGCGCGCCGGATCCTGGAAACGGGAGGTTCGCAGGGACCGAGACATGCCGAACGGGCCCTCGAGCAAGCCATCGCGCTTGATCCGGCGGACTCCGCTCACCGGCGGATCCATGCGCGGCTGCTCATCCGAATGCAGCAGTTCAACGCGGCGTTGGGCGCGCTCGCCATGCCGGCTGGCGTCTCCCAGTCGGTGAACGAACAGGCCGAGGCAGCCTATCTGGAGGCCGTGGCGCTTGATTGCCTCGGCCGCCGGCGCGAGGCGATCAGGCGGTTGAACGGGATCATCGAGAGCGAGGCCCAAGACGGAGCTCTGACACGGCTAAGCCCCAGGCTGATCAGCCTGGCGCGGCGTCACCTGACCAAGGCATTCGACGTGGCGGACGCCCATCGACTGCCGATGGCGTTCACCCTCCACAGCGGCGTCGAGTAGGGGGCAGCCCGGTGCGGAACAAGCGTGACCGCTGCTTGTAATAAATAATAACACATATTATGTTTTTATGAAAAGAAGGGGGAGAAGATGCCGGCCGATCAAAATGGCCCATGCGCCATCGCACCAACGCCGGATCGCTGGGACCATGTCCTGGCCTCTCACCACACCGGCGTCGAACTCGCGAAGGCCGAAGGGGTCTACCTCTACGACACAGCGGGTCGCCGCTACTTCGACGCCTCCGGTGGTCCGATGGCGGTCAATCTCGGTCATGGCGATGCGAGGGTCATCCAAGCGGTGACCGAGCAGATGCGGCGGTTCAGCTACTGCCATCCCGCACTCGCCAATGGCCCCCGGGCCGACCTGTGCCGCGATATCGCTGAGGTCACCCCCGAGGGTCTGGACAAGGTCTATCTGGTGTCAGGCGGTTCCGAGGCCGTCGAGACCGCCATCAAGCTGGCCCGACAGTACCACTTGGCCTCCGGGGCGAGCGGCAAGCACAAGATCGTCAGCTGCTACGATTCCTACCATGGCATGACGCTCGCTACCCAGGCTTTGTCGGGATCGCCAGGCTCTGCCGGGCCCTTCGAGCCGATGATGCCGCGATGGCCCCACATCCAGCAGTACAGCGACGCCCGCAGGCCGGAGCACCTGGATCGGGAAACCTGGGCGCTGGTCTGCGCCAGGGAACTCGAGGCCCTCATCCACTACGAGGGCGCGGCCAGCGTGGCGGCGTTCATCGCCACGCCGCACGGTTCTGGCGCGGACTATGGCCAGGTCGCGCCAGCCAGCTACTGGCGTGAAATTCGGCGCATCTGCGACGAACACGATGTTCTCTTCATCGCCGACGAAGTCGTCACCGGCTTTGGGCGGACCGGCCGCTGGTTCGGCATGGATCACTTCGGGGTCGTGCCGGACCTGATGACCTTCGCCAAAGGGCTGTCGGCCTGCTGCCTCCCTCTCGGGGCGGTGGCCGCCAGCGCCAGGGTCGCGGCGCCGTTCGAGACGAAAACCCATTTCATTCACGGCTTCACGCACGGCGGCCATGCGGCCGCCTGCGCCGCCGGTTCGGCGGTGATCCGCATCCTGCGCGACGATCATCTGGTCGATCGATCCGCGGCCATGGGGTTGCGGTTGTTCTCCCACGCCGAACGCTTACTCGCCCACCCGACCGTGGCGGCGGTGCGCGGTTGGGGTCTCTTCATGGTCCTCGAATTGGTTGATCCAGTCGGAGGCGGGTTCTTCGATCGCGGCCGAGGAGCGGAGCGTCTGTTCCAGCGCAAGGGGCTGGACAACGGCCTGGCTCTGTACAGCTCGCTGTATGGCCCCCGTCGCACCGCTCGCTTTCAGCGCGGACTGCCGATGTGGATCAGCCCGCCCTTCGTCATCACCGAGGCCGAGATCGACGATCTAGTCGATCGGCTCGACCGCACCTTGGCGGAGTGGGGACGCGCGCTCGGCGCGATCTGAGACTGCAAGAAAAATAACAAACGGGAGGGAAAAATGAACAGACCTTGGGGCGTCAGCCTGCGCGCACTAGCGATTTCTACCGCCGGCCTAGGCTTGGCCATTCCAGTAGCAAGCTGGGCTCAGGCCTCGCCGGGAGAACCGCCCGTCGTCGACGAGATCGTCGTAACCGCGCAGCGCAAGGAAGAGCGACTGAGCGACGTCCCCATCGCTGTCACGGCTCTGAGCCAGGATCAATTGGACGCGCGCCAGATGACCTCCGCCTCGGATCTGCAACTGCTGGTCCCAAACCTCAGCTATACCGACACAAACTTCGGCGGCGCGAACTTCTCCATCCGCGGCATCGGTCGGTCGGTGATCGGAGACGGCGCCGACTCCGGGGTCGCCATTCACTCCAACGGCGCCTTCATCCAGGGCGACACGACCGGCGGCGAATTCTTCGACCTCGACCGCGTCGAGGTCCTGCGCGGACCCCAAGGTACGCTATTCGGACGCAACGCCACCGGCGGCGCCATCAACATCGTTTCGGCGAAGCCCAGCCCGGATTTGGCTGCGGCGCTCGAACTTGGCGTGGCTTCGTTCGACGGTCGGTATGCCGACGGCATGCTCAACCTGCCTATGGGCGACAAGGCCGCGACGCGCCTGGCGTTTCGGGCGTCGCGCGAGGATGGTTGGGTCCGGAATGTCGCGACGGGGTCGTGGATCAACGGCGGCGAACTGGTCTCGGTGCGCAACAGCTGGTCCTTCGATCCGACCTCCTCGACCCATATCGATCTCATCGGCAGCTATTCCGAAGCGAGCGGCAGCGCGATGACCGCGACCAAGCGTCTTTGCCATCGGGACCCGGTCGGCAATCTGGGCTGTCTCTCCGACCGCCTGGATTTCGAAGCGCCGAACTTCCGCGGCACGCTGGAAGGAGCCCTGGCCTCGCTGGATACCTCGCGCGCCATCCGCGGCGTCCAGTCGATCGTTCCGGTGGGGGCCGATCCGTTCATGGGCAGCTTGACCCCGGCCAACTACCGGGAAGTCGCGATGGATTTCGATCCCAGCATCGATAATCGGACGATCAACGTCACTCTGGGCGTCCAGCAACAGATTGGACCCTTGACGCTGGACCTGCTCACCAACTTCCGCAAAACGCGCGGAAGCTACACGACGGACGGCGATTTCCTCGTCGCCTCCGGCCAGTTCACACCCGTTCCGCTCTTTCCGACCGGTGTGATTCCAGTCAGCGCGCCGGATCCGACAAATCTGGGCAGCGTCGGCGGCAACACGATCGGCGAGTTCAACAGGCCCTATTCGCTTGAGCGAGGATCTTCGAAAAACTCGCAATGGCTTCACGAAGCCCGGCTGACCTCGAATTTCGAGGGGAGGTTCAACTTCACCACCGGGCTCTTCTATCTCAACTACAAGAGCAGCGAGGACTACTACTCGTTGTCCAACGTGCTGGATGCCACGTCGGCGGTCTTTGGCGGGGCGACGCCGCCGTTCTTCCGCCTGGAGACGCCGGCTAGTGATCTTTCGTCCTACGCTGTGTTCGGGGAGGTCTACCTTGAGCTGACCGACAGTCTGAAGCTCACCGGCGGCCTGCGCTGGACACAGGATCGCAAGGCGCAGGTCAACCGCAGCCTGCTGCTCGAGGAAGGCCCATACGTTTCCAACACGATGAAGACCGAGGCCTGGACGGGGCGCGCGGGTTTCGACTGGCGGCCGGCCTTCGATCCAACCGGCGAGACCCTGGTCTACGGCTTCTACTCGAGGGGCTACAAGGGAGGCGGGTTCAACCCCGACGGACCCGATGTCGGCGTACCGGCGTGGTTCGATCCGGAGTTCATCGACGCCTTCGAGGCCGGGGTGAAGACCAGAATCGGCGAGCGGCTTTGGCTCAACGCAGCGGCTTTCCACTATGACTACAATGGCCTGCAGATTTCCAAGAGTCTGAACCAGACGATCCTCAACGAGAATGTCGACGCCAAGATCTGGGGTATCGAGGCTGAAGGCGCCTTCAAGCTGGAGCATGGCGTCCAGATCGACTTTTCGATGTCGCATCTGAACACGGAGGTCGGCGATACGCTGAGCATCGATCCCCGGGATCCGACGGGAGGCCTGCCTGGGTTCGTGACGATCAAGGACACCAATCCGCTATCGGCGACCGCCGGGGGCAACTGCGTGGCCACCACCGCCCAGCTGACAACCCTTCTGGGCGGTCAACCCTTCGGAAGTTGCTCAAGCAGGTCGCTCAACCTGTCTCCCGGCAATCCGGTGAACCTGAAAGGCCGCGAACTGCCGAACTCGCCGGACTGGAACCTCAATCTCGGTCTCCAGAAGAGCGGCTCGTTGGGCGGTCTGACCTACCTGGCGCGCGTCGACTACAGCGTGCGCTCCGCCTTCTGGGGGCGGATCTTCAACACCGACCCCATCGACCGGATCAAGGGCTGGCAGGTGCTCAACGCCTTTGTCGAAGTGCGCCCGACCTCCAGCGAACTCTATCTTCGGGCCGCAGTCAGCAACTTGTTGGACGCCGACAATATCACCGGCCACTATCTGACCGATCCGGTCAATGGCTTGGCCACCAACGTCTTCACCCTGCGACCGCGTGAAATCTCGGTGGGGGTGGGCTTCAAATTCTGACGACAGATCGAGCCCACCGGGAGGCGCCGCGTACAGCGCCTCCCGGCCCGGATTTCTCCAGTAGATCAGGTGAATAGTGCCCAAGCCGTATAATGGTGGCGAACGATTGTCTTTGAGTTCGCTAGTCGCCTACAGCCTCATAACGCTGCCGCTTGCCTGCGCGGGGTTGCCCATCGCGCTCTACCTGGCCCCGCTCTACACGGATCGCTTGCGGCTGGACCTCGTCGGGGTCGGCCTGGCCCTGATGGCCGCGCGGATCGTGAACGTTGTCGTCGACATTCTGGTCGGGTGGCTCAGCGACCGCGGAGGCATGCTGGGCTTTCGCCGTAAGCCCTGGATCGCCGTCGGAACGCCGGTCATGATGCTCGGCGCCTGGCAGTTGTTCATGCCTCCGGACGGCTCCACGCTGAGCTATCTCTTCACGTGGGCACTGGTCTTCTACGTCGGCTGGTCGCTGATCACCGTGCCTTACGGCGCTTGGGGCGCTGAACTGTCCGACGACTACCAGGAGCGGTCGCGCATCGTCGGCTACCGAGAGTCGATGAGCGTCGTGGGCCTGCTGCTGGCGGTGACCGCGCCACTCTTCATCGGCGGAGACCGGCATGACCGCATCGCGGCCATGACCGCCGACGTCACCGCCTTCACCTGGCTGACCATGGTCCTGCTGCCGATTACCGCTATGACCCTGATCTGGCGGGTCGGCGAAAGCCCGGCGGCAAGGGCGTCTGCTGGCCATCGCCACGGGGCGAAGCTCCTGGCCAACAAGCCCTTCCTCGTGCTGCTCGCGGCCGGGGTGGTGTCCGCCCTCGGCAACGGCATCAACCAGACCACGACCATCGCCTTCTACACATATCGCGCGCGGTTGCCCGAGGAAGCCGACGTCATGATCTTCGTGTTCTTCGTCTCCGCGCTGGTTGGCGCACCCTTTTGGGTCTGGTTGGGCGCCAAGCTGGGAAAGCACCGCGCGCTCGCGGTGGCGGCGGTGTGGAGTGCGCTCTTCCTGGCGCTGATGCCGTTCATCCCGCCTGGCGACGTCGCAAGCTATACCTGTCTGCAGGTCGCGACGGGGCTCGCCTATTCCGGCCCTCTCATCCTGGGCGCGTCGATGGCGGCCGACGTCATCGATCTCGACTGGCTGAAGAGCGGAAGCCAGCGCGGCGCGCTCTTCATAGCGGTCTGGGGAGTCGGCCAGAAGCTCTCCGAGGCCGTGGGCGTCGGCATCGCCTTGCCGGCCTTGAAGGCACTTGGGTTCACCCCTGAACAGGGAACATCGGCGCCCGCCCAGACTGCCTTGATCTTGGTCGGCGTTGTTGTCCCGATGGTGCTGGCGTTGTGCACCATCCCATTGATCTGGCTCTACCCGATCGACGCCCGGGCGCAGCACCGCATCCGGGTGATCATCGATCGGCGGAACTCCATGGCTTCGCGCCAAGCGGCCTGAACACAAAGGAGATTGGAGTGATGGAGCAGGATTCGGGCGCCGCGCGCCCATCTGGGCAAGACCTCGCGGGGTCGGTGGACGTCGTGGTCGTGGGGGCGGGATTTTCCGGTCTGACCGCTGCCCGCCGACTCGTCGAGGCGGGCGCATCGGTCGTGGTGCTGGAAGCCGATGATCGGGTCGGTGGCCGAACGATGCCGGGCACGGTCGCCGGCCATACGGTCGACCTCGGAGGCCAGTGGGTCGGGCCGACCCAGGTCGATCTGCTCAAGTTGGCCGAAGAGTTCCAGGTCAAGACCTCGCCGCAGTATATCGATGGCCAGAACGTCATGGACCTGGCCGGCCGGCGGACCCTCTACGCCGGGGAGATTCCGATGCTCGAACCCGACGATCTCGCGGAGTTCGCGCGGGTGACCAGCATCATCGACGACCTGACACAGGGGCTAGATCCAACCGCCCCTTGGGATTCGCCATCGGCTGCGAACCTCGACGCCCAGACGGTGGAGACCTGGTTCGGCGGCGCCACGCAATCCGAGCCGGCCCGAGCGCTCCTTCGGTTTTTGACGCGGGCGGTCTACTCGGTCGAACCTGGCCAGATTTCGATGCTCTACTTCGCCAACTACGCGGCGGCGGCCGGAGGGTTTGGACACTTGGTCGGCACACGCGGCGGGGCCCAGGACAGCGTCTTCGAGGGTGGAGTTTGGCAGCTCGCGGCGAAGCTGGCCAACGGTCTTGGCGAACGGGTTGTGCTCAATAGCCCGGTCCTGACCATCCGCCAGGATGCCGACCTCGTTAAGGTGGGCGCCGATTCCGGAACCTGGACCGCCAAGTATGTCGTGGTCACGGCGCCGCCCGCCATGGCCGCTCGTATCGCCTACGAACCACCGATGCCGGCCCTGCGCGACAGTCTCAGCCAGCGCATGCCGCTAGGATCAGTGATCAAGGTCGTGCTGGCCTACGAAACGCCCTTTTGGCGCGAGGACGGCCTGAGCGGCTTGATCGCGTCCGACCAGATTCCCACCGGCCCCTGGCTGGACAGGACCTTTCCGGGCTCGCCGATGGGCGGACTGGTCGGCTTCTTCGACGGCGGCCCGGCCCAGGCCTGGGCTGATCGACCCGCGGCGGAGCGGCGCGAGCAAGTGTTGGACGATCTTGCGAGGTATCTCGGAGATCGCGCGCGCTATCCCGTGGACTATGTCGAACAGGTATGGCCCAACGCCCGGTGGCAACGCGGGGGTTACGTCTCGGTCGCCGGCCCCGGCGTGCTCACCGCCTTCGGGCCTGCTCTGACCGCTCCGGTGGGCCGCATCCATTGGGCCGGCACGGAGACGTCGGATCGCTGGATCGGCTATATCGATGGGGCGATCCGTTCCGGCGAACGCGTTGCGGCGACGCTTGGAGCTTTGCTCCGCTTGAGCTAGGGCCATCGATCTGGCGCAAGTCCCTGGTGATGACGGCGCTTGCGCTGGGCGCAACGCCAGGCCCAGGACGAAGTGTAGTCAGGCACCCCGCCGCGCCCTCAGTATCCGCCCGGCCTGATGCAGCTTGACGCCAGTTGCCTGGCCGTCCGGGCGACGCTCGAAAGTCAATTGAGCGTCGACGACTTTCCAAAAGAAGTGCGTAGGGCTTTCAGGGTAAATCTCAAACTCAGGCTGGCCGGTCAGTTGCGCCATGACGCGGGACCCTTCCACCGTGATGTAGAGCGTTAGCGCGCCGCCGAACTTGTACTCGCCCGACAGTCCGGCCAGTTCGGCTTCGCCGAGGCGGACTGTTGTTCGTGTGATCGGAGGCTTGAGTTTCGCGAGCGGCCTGCCGGTCAGAAGGTGGAAGCCGATATCGTCGCAGCCCGCATCGTTGGCCGCATTGGTCAGCACCACAACTCCTGCCTTTGCGGTGGGATCAAAGCCGACGAAGGACCGGTAACCGCCGGTTCCGCCGTTGTGCCAGACGATCTCGCGCTTTCCGGCCCGCAGCACATGCCAGCCGAGGGCGGCTTCCATCGGGCCGTCGGCAAGATGCCGAACCGTCAGCAGAGTGTCGAAAGCGGCACGGTGCGGCGAAGGCTGCAAATCCATCGCCTGTTCCAAAAAGGTGAGCATGTCATCGGCGGTCGAGCGCAGCGCGCCGGCGCCTGCCAGCGTGGGCAGATCCCAGTTAGAGGTCGGCTCCAAAGCACGGTCGTGCCCCGGCGCCAAGCGCGCCACCTGTTCAGGGCTCAGCGCGATGACGGTGTCCTCGAGCCCCAAGGGGACGCAGATCCGAGTTCGAATCGCCGATCCATAGTCGGTCCCAACGTGTCGAGCGAGCGCATGGCCCAGCAGGCCCGCGCCAAGGTTCGAATACGCGTGTTTCCGGCCGATGTCGTATGGCAGGGCGTAGTCGGCGAGGAAGGCTTCGAGTTGCTGCTGGGTGTAGTCGGCATAGGGATTGCCAGCATCGGCAGGCGCGAAATTCGTCGGCAAAGGCGGCAGGGCGGAGGTGTGAGTGGCGAGATCCTGCAGCGTGATCTGGCGGCCGCGGGCCGGTACATGTGTCGTGGCGGACAGCAGGTCCGCGACCGGCTGATCCAGCCGCACCTCCCCCTTGCACGCCATGTCCGCCAGTAGCAGGGCAGTGAAGACCTTAGTGACGGAACCAATTTCAAAGACCGTTCGTCCATCCAACGGCGCGGTGTCGTCGATGGCGCAGACGCCGTGGCCGAGCACGCGACGACCAGCCGGACCGACCAGGCCGACGACGATCCCGAGGCTTTGCCTCTGGCTCTCGACCCAATCCAACAGAATCCGTCGGATCTCCGCATCGTCGGGCGTTCGCCAAACCTTGGGTAGTCCTCGCCCCGCCACGTAGCGCGCGATTGTCGCGCGCAAGCCTTCCAACCCCGACGCACCACGCATGCTTCACCACTCTCCGACGTCAAAGCCTTCCATCAACTAGGCACCGCGCAGCCGAAGCGAAATCCCGGAAGGAGACGATTACCGCGTCAGCAGAAGGGCGTTTCCTGACTACTTTGGCGGTGGGGCCGCTAGGCCCGCAGCCACATAGGAAAGGAGGTTGCTCACCGCCATGCCCTGCCAGCCTGGGCCTTCGGTTCGACGGTTGATTTCAAGGTACGGGACCGAGGCCATACCAAACACCACGTTCACGAAGGCGTACTCAGTGCGCTCCAGGAGGACCGCTTCAGGAAGGTCAGGCAGATGTTGGCGGAGTTGCTGAACAAGTTCGGCAGAGCCCTCGGCCAGCATGTCCTCGAACATGCGAGCGGCGGCCGGAGCCTCGCCCAGTAGAATTCGGGCGAGGAGCTTTAGCGCGGCGGCTCCCCAGTCGTAGCGTAGCGGAAGAGTGAGCGCCGGAAGGAACGCTTCCTGGACTACGCGCTGGAGCGGATCCGACGTCGTCTCGTTCAGCGGCAGTTGCAGGGCTCGTACATAAGCTTCGGCCGGAGGCTCGTCCAGGGCGCTGACGATGCGGGCAAGGACGGCGGCAACGAGCGCGTCCCGATCGCCGAAATGATAGTGGATCGCGCCGGTGTTGCGTTGGCCGGCCGCTTGGCCCAGGGCTCGCAGCGACGCGCTTTGGATGCCGTGTTCGGCGAAAAACACGATCGCCGCTTCCAGAATGCGGTCGCGGCCCTCGCCGCTGCCAGTCCCGATTTTCCGAACCGAATGCTCCATGCGCCTAGAGACATATCTTGCGCCCCTAAATCAACTGCTTTAGGACCAATTAAAGCAAATGCTTTAGGAGATTCCTGGTGGTAGCTGAGTACGTCACGCACTGCGTCGTGGGGGCCGGATTCCAAGGCCTGCCGATCGTCAAGAAGCTGCTGGAGCTGGGCGAGTCCGTGATCTGCCTCGACCGCAACCCCGACGTGGGCGGAATCTGGCATACCGGAGCCTACGAGACGGCGCACATCATCTCGTCCAAGTATTCGACTGGATTTCCGGACTTCCCGATGCCTGAAGGCTATCCGGACTTCCCGTCGAAGTCCGAGATGCAACGCTATTTCCGAAGCTATGCCGAAGCCTTCGGTCTCCTCTCGGTCATTCGCTCCAACGTCGATGTCACGCGGATATCACCCCTGGAGCCAGACTCTGACGGCGCGCTCTGGCGGGTGGAGACCGCTGCCGGAGAGACGGTTCGCTGCCGTACAGTCACCATCGCCTGTGGCCATCATTCCGAGCCGAAAATCGCCTCCTATCCCGGCGCGTGGACGGGCGAAGCGATGCCGTCGAGCCAATACCGGAGTCCTCGACAGTTCGTCGGCAAGCGCGTGCTCGTGGTGGGCTCGGGCAATACGGCCTGCGACGCCGCCGTCGACGCCTCCCATCATGGCGCAAGCTCGGACATTTCGATCCGTGACGGCGTCCATTTCTTTCCGAGGACCTTCGCCGGCAGGCCGCTCGACACCCTGCTTCGAGCTTCGCCGATCCATGGCGACTGGATCGACAAGATCATCGCCCGTGCGGTCAACCTCGCCGCGGTCGGAGACCTTCGCCGATGGGGACTGCCCCGTCCGAGATACGGCATCCTTGACAGACATCCGGTCATCAACACCGAGCTGCTGCGTCGGGTTCGGTTGGGGGAAATCGGGGTGCGGCCCGAAATCGTTCGCTTCGCCGGCGGCACGGTGATCTTCGCCGACGGCATGCGCCATGCCTACGACCTGATCGTCTGGGCCATCGGATATCAGGTCACCATTCCGATGCTGTGGCCGGAAGATCAGCTACTCGAGTGGGAGGATGGATTGCCTGTCCTTTTCCTGATGATGATGAGCCCGAAGCGACGAGGCCTTTTCATCGCCGGACTCGGGCAGGCCCGCACCGGTGGCGGTCCATTGTTCCAGGATGCGGGATACCTCTCGGCGCGAATGGCCGCGCTTGACGCGCGCGATCCCGAAAGCGTCATGGCCAAACTTCGGAACCACGCGACCCTGCAGTTCGCTCAACGATGGACCGGGCTGCGCATGGTCGAGAAGGCCGACACCAAGTCGCGGGGTCTCCACGAGCATCAAGCCGCGCTGCGATCGCTCGCCTCGATCCTGGACGATATTCGAGCGCCCGATGTGGCATCGCGCAAAGGGTTGTCCAATGCGCGATCAGACCTCGAAATCTCGCGCCCGTCGCTCGGCGTGGCGGCATGAGCGTCGCCTCTTGTCGCGACGCCATTCTAACGTCCGGCACGGCGGTGAATGGTCTGCACCTCGCTTACAGATTCGACGGTCCGCCATCCGGCGCACCGGTGGTCCTAATCCATGGTCTGGGGCAGACCCTAGTCGATTGGCCGGAGGCCTTCATTGAAAGGTTGACCAACGCCGGATGTCGCGTCCTTCGACTGGACAATCGCGACATCGGCCGCTCGTCGCGGCTCGATCATCTCGGCGCCCCACCATTGCTTCGGCTTTGGTTCAGCGCAGCTTTGCGCCTACCGATGCTGGCGCAGTCACCATACAGCCTTGCCGACATGGCCACCGACGTGGTGGGCCTGCTGGACGCCCTGGGTGTTGGAGCTGCGCATCTTGTCGGCGCTTCCATGGGAGGAATGATCGCGCAACGCGTGGCGGTCACCCATCCCGAGCGGGTGCTTTCGCTCACATCGATCATGTCCTCCTCGGGCGCGCCTGGTCTGCCTAGCCCACGCAAGGATGTGCAAGCTGCGTTCGCTCGCGACGCGGAGCCAATCGATCCGGCGCTGGCCGTGGAGACGGCCAGACGCTTCCGCCTTCTCATCGGTGGGCGGATGCGTAGTGGGGACCTGCCGGAATTCGAGTCCCGTGTCGCGCGATCGGTAGAATACGGCCGCCCCGGCGGGGGTGGCGCTGCGCGGCAGTACGCGGCGATTTTCGCTGATCGGCACCGTTACCGCCTGTTATGCCGGATTCGCTCGCGGTGCCTCGTCCTCCACGGCGAAGAAGATCCCCTCGTACCTCTGGCTCATGGTGTCGACACCGCGGCCCGCATCGCCAACAGCCGCTTTGTTGCGATCCGTGGCATGGGCCACGAAATCACATTGAGCAGCGGTCAGACCCTCGCTGAAGAGATCCTGGCCCACCTCAACCTGGCGGACGGGGATAGGTGAAGGCGGCGCCGGTTCCGATAAGCCCAAGTCCGAGTTATTCCATTGACTGAGAACCTTCGTCGTATGGCGCTCAGCCCCCGTCAGCTCAGGTGCCTGCAGTTGGCTGCCTCGGGGCTAAGCTCGCCGGAGATTGGCGCGCGTTTGGGTATCTCACCTCGCACGGTCAATCAGCATATCAGTGAAGCCTGTGAACGGCTCGGCGTCCGCACTCGCATCCAAGCGGTGGCGCGAGCGGTCCATCTGAGGCTGTTCGAAATTCTCTAGATCGTCTCTGGCCTCGCGCACCCGGACTTCAGCTCACGCCTGAACGCTTGCCAGGTATCCGGAACTTAGCGGACGGCAATACTGCCGAATTGTTATCGCTCACCGGCACAGCCACAATCACGGGTAGCGGTATGGATCGCGCACATCGAATGCGATGGCGACTATACCTTGCCGCTAGGGGGGTCATCCTGACGGTTAGCGAGTTAGTTCGTGTCCTCAACAGCCCTCCGCTGCGCCACTACGACCTCCGCCCACACTGGAAACCGGGAGCTCAATCCGGAAGAGCGCAGTTTTGCGCCACTTGGCATCACGCACCGGCAGTTGCAGTGCCTCTACTGGGTGCAGCACGGAAAGAGCGCCACGGACATCGGCGGTATTCTCGGAATATCCGGCCGGACCGTCGAAGGTCACCTCCTCAAGATTTGTGATCATCTCGGCGTAAAAACGCGCTTCCAAGCAGTGTTGAAAGCACGGGATCTCGGGCTATTGCGGGCGACGGCCCCGTAAACCTACGCGCTTGGGACAGGTAGGCTTACGGCTCCTCGTTGCGATCTCACCACGGCAGGCTCTGCCACAGGAGCCAGTGATGCCGACAGCTGCGAAATTTCGTGCCGCAACAGCCGAGGGAGCCGACCGATGCTCCTGACTCTGCCGCAGATGCTTGCGCTCACCGCTCAGTGCGCGCCCGCCATAGCGCCTGAAACCCTGATGTCCGTGGTCCAGGTCGAGAGCGGCTTCGATCCGTTGGCCATCGGCGTCAACGGCAAGCCGCGCATCACCGTGAACGCGACGACCCGCCCCGAAGCAGTGTCGAAGGCCTCGGCCCTGATCGCCGCCGGCCGTAGCGTCGATCTCGGCCTCGCGCAGATCAACAGCAAGAACCTTCGTTGGCTCGGTCTCAGCGTCGAAGACGCTTTCGACCCGTGCCGCAACCTCGCTGCAGCCGCGCGCGTGCTACGCGGCGGGTACGACGTGAACCAGGCTTCTGCCCTCGGCGAACAGCAGGCGCTGCGCGTAGCGCTGTCCCGCTACAACACCGGCGACGCCGCGCGCGGATTCGACAACGGCTACGTTGCCAAGGTGGTCAGCGCCTCGGCGCGCGTCGTCCCCGCGATCCAGCCGACCCCGGGGGTGCCGCCGAAAGCGGCCGAACCGCCGCCGTCGCGGCCCGCCTGGGACGTCTTCGGGCAAACCGGTCGGCCGGCGGATTTCGTCATCCGCGTCTCGACGTCCGCGCCTACATCCAACGGAGATCGGAAGTGATCGCCCGCCGCGCCCGCTTGTTCGCTTGCCTGACCCTGCTCGCCCTGGCGAGCGCCGAGCCCGCCTATGCGCAAGCCGTGGGCGGCAACATCGGCACCTTCATTCAGAACATCATCGACCTGCTCAACAACAACGTCATCCGCGGCCTGGCGGTGATCGCGATCATCATCACCGGCATCGCCTGGATGTTCGGGCACCTCGACATGCGCCGGGCCGGCACGGTGGTCGTCGGGATCATCGTGATCTTCAGCGCGGCGGCGATCGTCGACTTGATCGTCGGCGGCGGAGGCTGACGCCATGACCGCCGAGCCCGAAGAGCGCCTGGTCGAAGACACGCTGTTCCTGGCCTGCACCCGGCCGGCCATGGTGGCCGGCGTGCCGATGGAGGCCATGGGCCTCAACGTCATCGTCTCGGCGACCATCTTCCTGGCGGCGCACTCGCCGTTCTATCTGCTGATCGCCTTGGTGCTGCACATCGTGTTCCGGGCCATCTGCAAGCACGACCACAACGCCTTCCGGGTGCTGTGGATGTTCATCGACACCAAGGGCCGAGCCCGCAACGGGTCGGCCTGGGGCGGAAGCTCCTCGACGCCGCTGCCCCTTCGCCGACGCTTCACCGCCCAGGAGGTGCTGCGTGGCTAGCCTGGCGCTCCAACCCCGGCCGGCGTCGTCCGCCCTGGCGCGGGAACTCGATCCGCGCGCCGCGCTGCCCTATGCGCGCCACGTCACCGACCGGATCATCGGCCTCGACACCCAGGCGCTCATGTTGTCGTTCCAACTCGACGGCGCCAGCTTCGAGACCGCCGACATCCGCGACCTCAACGATTGGCACGCCAAGTTGAACGGCGCCTGGCGCAACCTCGCCGACGATAGGCTGGCGGTCTGGCATCACCTGGTTCGGCGCGAGCAACGCGGCTATCCCGAAGGCCGCTTCCGCTCGGCCTTCGCAGCCGATCTCGACGGCCGCTATCGCACGCGCCTGGGCGCAACGCGGATGTTCGTCAACGAGCTGTTCGTGACCCTGGTGCTGCATCCCGGCCACGAGGCCGCGGATCGCGCCGGGGCCTGGTTCGCCCGCACGCGCAAGGCGCCGATGCTCGACGCCGAGGACGAGGCGGTCAAACGGCTGGAAGATGCCGGTCGCGATCTGGCCCAATACCTCGGCCGTTACGGCGTTCGGCCGCTCGGCCTCTATGAGCGGGACGGCCTGTGGTTCTCCGAACCCATGGAAGTGCTGCGGCTGGTGCTGACCGGTCGGCGCGAGCGGGTGCCGCTGATCCGTGGCCACCTCGGCTCGGCGATCTACACCGCGCGGGTGATCTTCGGCCGTGAGGCGCTGGAGATCCGCGACGCGGCCGAGGCCCGCTTCGCCGGCATCTTCGGGGTGAAGGAATACCCGGCCGTCACCCGGCCCGGGCTCTGGAATGGTCTGCTGTCGGCGCGCTTCCCGTTCGTCGCCAGCCAGTCTTTCAGCTTCCTCTCCAAGGCCGCCGCCCGTGCGGTGATGGAGCGCAAGCAGAACCAGATGCTGTCGGCCCGCGACCGGGCCGCCTCGCAGATCACGGGCCTCGGCGACGCCCTCGACGACCTGATGTCCGGCCGGTTCGCCATGGGCGACCACCAGGCCTCGGTTCTGGTCTATGGCGACGACCCCCACGCGCTCGCCAACAACCTCTCGGCGGCCCGCGCCATGCTGGCCGACTCCGGCCTCGTCACCGCCCGCGAGGACCTGGCGCTGGAGGCGGCCTTCTGGGCGCAGTTTCCGGGAAACTTCAGCCGCCGCGTGCGGCCGGCGGCGATCACCTCGCGCAATTTCGCGGCCCTGGCGCCGTTCCACACCCATCCCGCCGGCCGCGCCGACGGCAACCACTGGGGCGCGGCGGTGGCGGTGCTGCGGACCTCGGCCGGCTCGCCCTATCACTTCAACTTTCACGTCGGGGACCTCGGCCACACCTTCATCTGCGGCCCGTCAGGCTCGGGCAAAACGGTCGTCCAGAACTTCATGCTGGCCCAGCTTGAGAAGCTGGGGCCGCAGATGGTGGTCATCGACAAGGACCGGGGCGCGGAAATCTTCGTCCGGGCCTGCGGCGGGACGTATCTGACCCTGCGCAATGGCGAGCCGACCGGCTTTGCGCCATTCAAGGCGCTGACGTTGTCACCCGCCAATTGCGCTTTCCTGGGCGCGTTGGTCCGCCAGCTCGTGGGCGCCGGTGACCGGCCGCTGTCGGTGCAGGAAGAGCGCGCGATCGACGACGCGGTCCTGGCGCTATGGCCGCTGCCAGCCGAGCAACGCTCGCTATCGGCGCTGCGGACCTTGCTCGGCCAGCGCGACGCCAGCGGCATCGGCGCCCGGCTGGAGAAGTGGTGCCGGGGCGGCGCGTTCGGCTGGGTGCTGGACAACGAGGCCGACGCGATCGGCCTCGACGACCGCTTCCTCGGTTTTGACATGACCCACGTGCTGGACAACGCCGAAGTCCGCACGCCGATGATGATGTACCTGTTCCATCGGCTGGCCGCCCTAGTGGATGGCCGCCGCCTCGTCATCGACATCGACGAGTTCTGGAAGGCGCTGGGCGACGAGGCCTTCCGTGGCCTGGCCCAGGACGGCCTCAAGACCTACCGCAAGCAGAACGCCTTCATGGTCTTCGGCACTCAGTCGCCCGCCGACGTGCTGCGCTCGCCCATCGCCCACACCATCCTGGAGCAGTGCCCGACCAAGATCTTCCTGCCCAACGCCCACGCCGCCGAGCGCGACTATGTCGAAGGCTTCGGCCTGACCCGCCGGGAGTTCGCCCTGGTCCGGGAGGACCTGGCGCCGGAGTCGCGCCAGTTCCTGATCAAGCAGGGCCTCAACTCCGTCGTCGCCGAACTGCGGCTCGACGGTCTGGACGATGAACTGGCCATCCTCTCGGGGCGCACGGAGACGGTCGATCTCCTCGACCGCATCCGCGCCCGCGTCGGCGACGACCCCGCCCAATGGCTCGAACCCTTTCATCAGGAACGGAGGCTCCTCCCATGAAGACTCGCCTCGCTAGACACCGTGTTGGGGCGGCCGCAGCCGCGCTCATCATCGGCCTGGCCGGAACCGCCGCCCACGCCACGGGCATGGTCGTCTATGACCCCGCCGCCTACTTCAAGCTGATCGAGCAGGCCAAGACCGCGCTCGACCAACTGAACGAGCTGAAGACCCAGGTGAAGCAGGGTGAGAAGCTGTTCGACAGCCTCAACCAGGCTTCAGGCGTCGGCCAGATCGCCAGCCAACTCAGCCTGCCGTCGCTGCGTGGAATCCTGCCCGACGTCTCGGCTCTGTCGGCGGCGGCCAAGGGCGACCTTTCGGGTCTCGGCTCCATCGGCACGCGCGCCGACGCCATCCGCGACGCCAATCGGCTCTACACCCCGCTGGCCGGCGATCCGCTCGGCGCCGATCTGGAAGCCGCCGGCATGCGGGCGGCGCGCGACCAAGCTTTGGGCGAGGCCGTCTCGACGGCCGGCGCCCAAAGGCTTACCGGCCTGCAGACCCTCCAGCAGGCGATCGACTCCGCGCCCAACGCCCGCGCCGTTCTCGACATCCAGGCCCGCGCGACCACCGAGCAGGCGATGATCGCCAACGACCAGATGCGGTTGCAGGGCCTGGCCATGGCCCAGGCCGCGGAGGACCGGTTGCAGGCCCAACGCGATCGGGAACGCATGGCGGCGGCCCGGGACGCGCGCATGGCGCTCTACCAGCGGACCTTCCAATGACCGCGCAGGCCGTCGGCCTCCTCGCGTTATTGGGGCTCGCGGCGTGTTCACCCCAGCTGCGCAGCGCCTCCTACTTCGAAGGCCACCCTGAGGAGGCGGCCAAGGTCGTCGTGGACTGTGCGTCCGGCGCCCATCGCGGCGAGGAGTGCGTGAACGCCAAGGCGGGCGCCGCCGCCATCCGGCGGAATGAGCGCATGGCCCGCTACAAGCAGAACTTCTGAGGCGCGCTGTGGAACCGTTCGCGATCTTCCAGCCGGCCTACCAGTTCGTGGACGCCAAGCTCGACGTCTTCCTGAACCAGCGCGCCAGCTCGGTGATCGCCGAGGTATCGGGGCCGCTGCGCGTGGCCCTGGTGCTCTACGTCCTGCTTTACGGCTTTGCGATCCTCCGCGGTTCGATCTCGGAGCCCTTCATGGATTTCGTGATCCGAGGCGTGAAGCTCGCCTTCATCTACATGCTGGCGACCACGGTGGCCTATTCGAGCTACGTCACCGATCCGCTGTTCCACGTCCTGCCCGACACCCTGGCCCGGGCGATCAGCGGTGGAGGCGTGCCCGACGTCGGGGCGGCGTTCGACCAGTTCTTCAGTCGTGCGGCCTATCTCGCCGAGAAGATCTCCAAGGAGGCCAGCCCCGTCGACTTCGGGCCATGGATCCTGGCGGCCGTCGTCTATGTCATCGGTGCCCTGGCCGCCGCGCTGGGCTTTGGCGTGGTCCTGATCGCCAAGGTCGCCCTGGCTCTGCTGGTGGCGCTCGGGCCGATCTTCATCGCCTGCACCCTGTTCGACGCCAGCCGCCGCTTCTTCTTCGGCTGGCTGTCGCAGGCCGTGAACTACCTGGTGCTGTTCGCCCTGATCATCACCGTCTTCCAGCTCATCTTGTCGCTGGTCGACCAGCAGTGGGGCCAGATCGACGGCCAGGACCCGATGGCTGGTGGCCTGCTGTTCATCGCGCTCTGCCTGCTGGGGGCGATCTTCTTCCTGCAAACCCCGGCGATTGCGGCCGGGATCGCGGGCGGCGCCAGCGCCGGCCTGGCCGATTTCGCCAACGCCGCTTCGCTCAGCGGCACGCCCAGGTCGGGTGCGCCGCAGGGTCCGCAGGAAGCCCAGCGCAGCGCGCCGCGCGGCGGTGGCAGCATCCGTCCGGCGGGGGCGCGGTGATGCGTCGGCTGCTCATCGTCCTCGCGGCCCTCGCGCTCGCCGGCTGTTCGACGGTGGGCCGGGAGAAGGCTCCGGTCTGCGATGGCAAGCACCGTCGGCCGGCCAACCTCTATGGCTCGGTGCTGGACCCGGCGGTTCAGCCCATCGCGCCGGCGGCCAAGCCCGACCAGCTCTCCGCCGTTCCGTCGGCCAGCTATCGGAGTTGCGCATGACCGGCGCGCCTGGCCTCAAGGGGTATTTCGACGAGGCGAAGAGCTGGAACGCCGACCGGCTGCGCACGGCCGAACGCTCGCGACGGCTGGCCTGGGGCGTCGCCGCCTTCGCCGGCCTGGTCGCCACGGTCGCGGTCGGGGCTGTCGCGGCGCTGGCGCCGCTGAAGACAGTCGAGCCGTTCGTGGTTCGCGTCGACAGGACGACAGGCGCGGTTGACGTGATGTCGGCCCTGACGTCGGAGAAGCCGCTCAGCTACGACGAGGCGGTCACCAAGCACTTCCTGGCCCAATACGTCCGGGCCCGCGAAGGCTGGCTCGCGCCGGCGGCCGAAGCCAACTTCCGGCAGGTCTCGATCATGTCGACGCCTGCCGAGCAGCAGCGCTGGGGTGACTACTTCCGGCCAGCCAATCCGACGAGCCCGCAGGTCGTCTACGGCCCAGCCGGCGAGGCCCAGGTCGATGTCCGGGCGATCAGCTTCGTCAGCGAAGGCGTCGCCAACGTCCGCTTTCACCGGACCGTGCGGATGTCGCAGCAGGTCACCGAGAGCGACTGGATCGCCACGCTGGCCTTCACCTACACCAAGGCGCCGATGGCCGAGGCCGATCGTTGGCGCAATCCGCTGGGGTTCCAGGTGACCAGCTACCGCGCAGATCCGGAGGTGGTGCGGTGAAGCGGATCGCCGCCCTCGCGGCCGCCATGCTGCTGGCGGCGCCAACCGCCGTCCTGGCCCTCGATGCGCCAAAGCCCGGCCCGTCCGACCCGCGCATCAAGGTCATCGACTATGACCCGTGGGCGGTCGTGAAGGTGACCGGTGTGTTCCGCACCGCTACCCAGATCCTGCTCGGCGACGATGAGACGATCCTGCACGTGGCGGTGGGCGACGCCACCGGCTGGGACGTGGCGGCCGAGAAGAACATCCTGTTCGTCAAGCCGAAGGCGCCGCGCGGCCCGACCAACCTGATCGTCACCACCAGCCGTGGCGCGGGCGCCCGCAACTACACCTTCGAGCTTTCGACGCGCGCGGGCTCCTCGAGCCGGGCGACGTCCGACACGGTCTTCGTGCTGCGCTTCCGCTATCCGGCCGACGAGACCGCCAAGGCCGCCGCCATGCTTTCGGTCGAAGCCGCCGCGTTGGAGCGTCGGATTCTGGAACTGAAACTCGACCGCGCCGTGGTCGAAGGCCGACGCAACATGAACTACGCCGTCCAAGGCGCTGGCAGCCTGCAGCCCTCCGAGGTCTCGGACAACGGCCGTTTCACCGTCCTGCGGTTCCCGGCTAACCAGCAGGTCCCGGCGCTCTATCAGGTTGAGGCGAACGGGACCGAAAGCCTGGTCCCGTTCGACGTGCGCGGCGAGTTCGTGGTGGTCCATGCGGTGGTCCGCGAGCTGCGCCTTCGTCGCGGCCGCGAGGTGCTCTGCATCTACAACCAGGCCTTCGAACCCTACGGGACCAACCCAGGCACCGGCACCGCAGCGGACGACGTCGAGCGCACCGACAAGGAAGGGCCCCGTCCATGACCGACACCTCCGACGGACGCCCGGAACGCGACCCGCCTCCCGCCACCGAACCGGCCTCCGCGTCCACGGTGGAGCGTGCGATTTCGCCGATCGCGGGCCAGCTGGGGTCCGGCCGGGCCGGCAAGGCGGTGATCTTGGCCGCGCTGGTCGGCGGCTGCGGCGTGTTCATCGCGGCCACGTGGGGCCACGACAAGCCGAAAGCAGATCGCGCGCCGGTCCAGCCCGCGCGCCAGGTCGTGCCGTTCGAGCCCCTGAACACCCCCACGGCGCCAACGCTGGCCGCGCCCGGCCCGGACGCGCCGAGCCTCGGACCCGATGCGCAGGTCCCGGCCTTGCAGCCCGGCGGCGCGGCCGCCGCGCCAACCGATCCGGCCGCCCAGCGCCAGGCGGAACTCACCGCCATCCGCGGTGCGCCCCTGCTGGCCTACAGCCGCAGCGGCGGAACGCCCACGGCGCTTGAGGCCGTCGCCCCAGGCGTCCCGGCGCTGCAAACCTTGGTGGCCGAAGGCCAGACGGAGCTGGACCAACTGCGGCGCGGCTCGACCATCGGCCAGGCCCGCGCCGCGCGCCTGCCGGACCGCAACTTCCTGATCGTCGCCGGGGCGGCCATCCCCTGCATCCTGCAGACGGCGATGGACACCGCCACGCCCGGCTATGTGAGCTGCCTGATCCCCCGCGACGTGCTCTCCGACAATGGCGCCGTGGTGCTCATGGAGAAGGGCACGAAGGTGCTCGGCGAATATCGCTCCTCGCTGCGCCAGGGCCAGCGGCGGCTCTTCGTCCTGTGGACGCGGGCCGTGACCCCAGCCGGGGTGGCGATCAGTCTGGCCTCGCCGGCGGCCGATCCGCTGGGCCGGGCTGGCTTCGACGGGGACCTCGACACCCACTTCTGGGACCGGTTCGGTGGGGCGCTGCTGCTCTCCATCGTCGATGACGGCGCCTATGCCCTGGCAGGTCGCGACTCCGTCGGCTCGGGGGGCTCGGCCACGGCTCGGCTGCCCTCGGACGCCGCCAGCATCGCCTTGCAGAACTCGGTCAACATCCCTCCCTCCTTGCGCAAGCCGCAGGGCTCGGAGGTCTCGATCTTCGTGGCGCAGGATTTCGACTTCTCGGGCGTCTATGGGCTGAGGGCGCGGTGACGCCATGGCCCAGGATTCCTCTGTCCTGCTGCATTACCTCGCGCCGCTCCAGCGCTGCCTTGAGCCCGACGAGGTCACCGAGCTGGTGGTCAACCGGCCGGGCGAACTGGCGATCGAGCGGGCTGGCGGCTGGGAGTGGCGCGACGCCCCGGACCTGACCGAGACCTGGTTGGCGACGTTGGCCAAGGCCGCCGCCGCCTTCACGACCCAGGACGTCACCGACGAGACGCCGATCTGCTCGACGGTCCTGCCGCAGGGCGAGCGCTGCCAGATCGTCCTGCCGCCCGCCGCCGAGCGGCTGTCGCTGACGCTGCGCAAGCCGTCCGCCGCAACCTTCGACCTCGACGCCTTTGCGCGCGGCGGTCTGTTCGACGCCGTGGCGGTCGCGACCAACGACCTCTCCGCCGACGAGACGGCGCTGATGGCGCTTCGCGACGCGGGTGACTGGCCGGGCTTCTTCCGCCTGGCGGTGAAGAGCCGGCGTAACGTGCTGATCTCGGGAGCCACCGGCTCGGGCAAGACCACCTTCGCCAAGGGTCTGGTGCAGCTGATCCCGCCGCAGGAGCGGCTGCTGACCATCGAGGACGCTCGCGAGCTGGTGGTCCCGCACCGCAACGCCGTCCATCTGCTCTACGCCAAGGATGGTCAGGGCCTGGCGAAGGTCGGACCAAAGCAGCTGCTAGAGAGCGCGCTTCGGATGCGCCCCGACCGCATCCTGTTGCAGGAGTTGCGCGACGGCACGGCGTTCTTCTACCTGCGCAACGTCAACACCGGCCATCCCGGGTCGATCACCACCATCCACGCCGACAGCGCCGTCCTGGCCTTCGAGCAACTGACCTTGCTGGTGAAGGAGTCCGAAGGCGGCCGCGACCTCGCCCGCGATGACATCCGCGCTCTGCTTCATCTGCTGGTCGACGTCGTGGTGCAGATGCGCCGGATCGACGGCCGGTTCCGCATGACCGAGGTCTGGTATGACCCGCTTCGCAAGCGCGCCCTGGCCGCTTAAGGCCGCCTATGTCGCCACGCTGACGACAGCCGGCGTCGCCCTGTTGGGCGGGCTCGCCGCTGTGATCGCCCTCGCGGGCCTCAAGCGCTTGTCGCCCGACATCGACCCCGTGCAGGTCCCGGCCTGGTTCTGGTATTTCCGCGCCGACCCTGAAGTGCGGCGCTGGTTCGGCGTCGGCCTGCTGTCGGCCTTCGGATCGGCCGGGGCCATCGTACTGGGCGTGGCTCGCAACCTGCGCCCCCCGCTGCACGGCGCCGCGCGCTGGGCCAGCGAGGCGGAGCTGGTGCGCGAAGGCCTGCGCGCCAAGCAAGGCATTGTCCTTGGCCGCAAGGGCGGACGGCTGCTGGTGTTCGGCGGCCCCGAGCACGTGATGCTCTATGCCCCGACCCGCACCGGCAAGGGCGTCGGCGTGGTGATCCCAAACCTGCTGACCTGGCCGGACTCGGTCGTCGTGCTGGACATCAAGCGCGAGAACTGGACCGCGTCGGCCGGGTTCAGGGCCGACCACGGTCAGACGGTGATCCTGTTCGATCCCCTGGACCCGGAGGGCCGCACGGCCCGGTTCAACCCGCTCGGCCACATCGACCGGGCCGATCCCGTCGCGGTGCTGGACGAACTCCAGAAGCTGGCGGTGATGCTCTTCCCGGTTCCGCCCAACACCGATCCGTTCTGGACCGAGGCGGCGCGGGTGGGCCTGATCGGGATCGGCGCCTATATCGCCGAGACGCCGGAGCTTCCGTTCAGTCTCGGCGCCCTCTACGCCGAGCTGACCGACGGCGATCCCCGCACCCGCCTGCCGGCCGTCATGGCCGCCCGCGCCGATGCCGGACGGCCGCTCTCAGCCGGCTGTGCGAAGGCGCTCACGGATTTCTGCTCGGCCTCGGAGAACACCTTCGCCGGGGTCAAGCAGACGATCACCAGCCGGCTAGGGCTCTGGATCAACCCGCGCGTCTGCGCGGCAACGGAGATAAGCGACTTCGATCTGCGCGATCTGCGCGAGCGCCGGATCTCGCTCTATCTGGCCGTCTCGCCGGACAACCTGGCCAGGGTGGCGCCGCTGTACAATCTGCTCCTGCAGCAGCTGGTGGACCTCAACACGCGCGAGCTGCCGGGCGGCGGCAAGCACGGGGTCCCGGTGCTGATGCTGATGGACGAGTTCGCAAGGCTCGGCCACGCCGCGGTGATCGCCCGTGGCTTCTCCTATGTGGCCGGTTACGGCCTGCGGCTCCTGCCGGTGCTACAGAGCCCGGCCCAACTCCGCGCCGAATACGGAGCGGATCTGGCCGAAGAGATCATGGCCAACTGCGGGGTGGAGATCGCGTTCGCCCCCAAGGAGCTGAAGGTCGCCCAGGACCTCTCCGAACGGCTCGGCTACTGGACCTATCAAGGCCGCTCGCACAGTCGGCCCAGCGGCCTGTCCTGCGGCCATCGCAGTGTCAGCGAGTCCGACCAGCGCCGGGCTCTGATGTTGCCGCAAGAGCTGATCCAGATGCCGGCCGATCGGCTGATTGTTCTGCGCGCCGGCATGCCGCCCATTCGTGGGCGCAAGATCGTCTACTGGCGCGAGCGCGCGTTCGCCGAGCGCGTCCTGCCGCCGCCCGCCGTTCCCGTCCATCCCGCTGTCGCCAACCCCACGCCGCCGGTGCGGCCGATGGCGACGCCCGCCAAGCCGAACAGCCAGGCCTCGGCCAAGGCACGACGCATGGATGACCTGACGCTCGCGCTGCCGGCGCTGGACGCCGCCGGCCTCGAACCGTTGCCGCCCGAGGGCGCGACCGAGGCCGAGATCGAGGCGTGGGTGAACCGCTTCATCGATCGTGAGGCCGGCGTACCGGCCGAGGATGAACTCACCACGAAAGGAGCCGACGATGGCCGAGAACTCTGAAGGCGTCATCATGCCGACCGGCGGGGTGCCGTCCCTGGCGCAAGGTGACGTGCCCGACGCCGTACGCCGACGCTATTTCACCGAAGGGCGAGGCGCCCAGCTCGCCTACTTCACCGACCACGCCGTCAAGCACCCGGCCTTCCACGACGCCGGCCGGCGGCTCATGGCCGACCGCGCCAGCCCAGCGGTCATCAAGGACATGCTGGCCATCGCCGAGCATCGCGGTTGGACGCAGGTTCAGGTGCGCGGAAGCGTCGAGTTCCGACGCGAGGCGTGGTTGCTGGCGCAAGCTCGAGGGCTTGAGGTGAACGGTTACCGCCCGACCGGCCGTGACCAGCAGGCGTTGGAGCGCCGAACCGGAGCGCCGGCGCGGGACGGTCCGGCGAAACCGGCCGCCAAGGCCGCGCCGGATCAGGATCGCGGCTTAACCGGCAAGCTGATCGAGGTCGGGGTCGCCCCCTACAAGCAGCGGCCCGACGCCGAGGACTCGCCGTTCATCAAGCTGAAGCCGGAGAGAGGCCGCGTGCAGACCCTCGGGGGCGTGGGCCTTCCTGGCGCCTTAGAAAAGGCTGGCGTCCAGATCGGCGAGACCGTCACCGTGCGGCGCACCGGCGTTGAGCAGGTGCTGAAGGCGGTGCGCGAGACCGACAGGGAAACCGGCGCGGTCCAGGTCCAACGGCGGACCGTGCCGCGTAACCAATGGGAGGTCGTGGCGGAGCGGTTCCGCGGGGCCACGCCGGAGCAAGCGACGCGCGACCCGGAGCTTCGCGGCGCGCAAAGCCGCATGGCCGCGATCGAGACCGTGGTGCGCAGTCGCGCCGAGCCCGCCGCCGCCGAGCGGATCATCGGCGCGGCGCGGGAGCGGATCGCAAATTGGCTCATGCGGGGCGCGCGGTTCGAACCGGCCCCGGCCCAGGAGCGGGCAGTGGATCGACGGCGGGAGCGGCATCGTTAGACCCCGATCACGGCGAAGACCTTGCCCAGATTTTCCATGCCCCACCTGTCATCGATCATTCGCCGGCTAGTCCAATTGCTTGAAGGCCCACAAGTGGCCGTAGAGCTCAGCCAGGTCCCCGGCCTTTTGCGGTGAGAAGCCGTGCCGCGACAGCATCGCGCGCAAGGTCGGCTCGGGGATCTCTTGGCGACCCTCCTTCACCAAGCGGTAGAACCGCTGCCAGTCGAGCGGATGCAGCGACGTGGTGTTGGCCAGGACCCCGAAGCGCTCGACTAGGTCGCAGGTCCTGGGCGTCGCCTGCCAGCCGCCAGCCCCGCGACGCTCTATGCGCAACCGATAGCGTGTTCCGCGCGCCTTATTCCAGGCAGACAGCAGCGGCTTGATCATCGCCTGCGCGGCCTCGGCATAGGCGTCGTAGGTTGGTGGATCTGGCGCCCAGCGGTGCGCGGTCAATTCGACACGAATGGGCGTTGGCCGATCGGGCGGCGAGAGGAGCGCGAAGTTTAGGTCCTGGTGGGCGCTTTCCTCCCGCAACTCGAAGGTCGCGGCCTCGTAGCCGGCCTCGCCCAGAGCATTTGAAACGCGCTTGGCCTTGAAGCGTCCCGAGGCCCGGCCAAGCTCCACCATCTCGTCGAGAAAGTCGATGCGGTCGCCAGCGACGGCGATGTCGATATCGGGCAGGGTCATGTGATCCTCGTATGACGAGGCCAGCCTAGACGATGCGCGCCGCCAAAAGCGGACGCAGGTCCCAGCAAGGCCTCGCGGCCGACGAATTTCAAGACCTGCGGCATCGAGTGAGAGCGGTGGAACCGTCCCCTCAAGAGCGCCCTCGGGCGCACAGGGACGGCACGGAGCGGGAGCGCCGGCGCATCGAACTCGATGCGTATTCCCGACGCTCTGCTCCGCATCAAGCGGCTCTTTTCGCCTTCGGCCTGACGGCCGGCGCCGGGGCCTCGGCCGCGTCTCCGTTCACGGATCCGCTCTTGGCCTCGACCTGGGGTGCGTCGGCGATAGGCTCCCAACCGGGCAATCCCTGAAGAATGCGCGCGGCATTCTTCACCGGCGTGATGTGCCCGTAGTGATCCTCGATCATCTTCACCGAGGTCCCCATCTGCTTGGCCAGGAAATAGACGTCCACGCCCTCGGTCAGGCGGAACGTCGCGTAGGTGTGGCGGAAGCAGTAGGTCGACCGCAGCTTGCCGGACGAGCTGACGCGCAGCTCGGACTTCTCCAGCAGGGTCTCGATCAGGCTCTCATAGAGCGTGCTGGCCGGCTCGCCGTTCTCCGTGGTGAAGACCGCGTCGTCCGGGTCGGTGGCCGCGCTCGTCTCGCGAACCCGCTCCAGGTAGGTCGCGACATTGCTTGCGGCCACCAAGTCTCGAAACTTGTCCTTGCCCCGAACATGCAGCACCACGAAGGCGCGGCCCTGGTCGTCGGTCCGGAAGGCGACATCCCGCCAGCGCAGGTTCTTGGCCTCGGGCGGGCGCATGCCCGTATTGCACATGATCAGGACGAAGTTGTAGGCGACCGTCCGAGCCCACCTTGACCGCTCATGAGGAGCCGCCTTCACCCATTTGCGGGCGAAGGTGTGGAGACGGCGGTATTCCTCCGGCGTGAACTCTTCGCGCCGGACCTTGGCCAGCGGCAACCGGCCGTCGAAGACCTGGCTTTCGTTGATCAGCTTCTTGCCGGCGGCGTAGGTCATGATCGCGCGAAAGATCGACATCTCGGTGCGGATGCTGGCGTCGCTGACGACACCCGTCGGCAAGCGGATGCGGCCTTTGCGGTCTCTCGGCGCCGCCGCGCGAAGCCTCGCCAACTCCCGCTTGTCGTTGGCCTGCTCCGCTTCGCGCAGATGGGTTTGACGCTCATCCTCGACCGCTTTCCGTTCCAGCGCGTCGAGGCGCCGCCAGGTCGGATAGCCGGTCCAGCGGTCCTTGCCGAGCTGGTTGATCTGGACCGACCCGACGTAGGTGTTGAGCTGGCAGTAGATCGCCGAATCCACCGTCTCCAGCCGCTTGGCCGTGATGTCTCCGATCTTCACGCGGACCTTCTGCTCGGCCAGGAAGTCCTTGGCGACGGCGCTGAACGGCCGATTGAAAATCGGCACGTCATGCTTGATGCGAAAGCGAAGGTCCGCGTCCTCGTCGAACGCGCGCTCCTTGGCGGCGTCCACGTCGGTCGTCTTGAGGCAGACCGTCTTGTAGCGGTCGGTGTTGGGCAGCTTGATGCGGCAGTACCACTTGCGGTGCTTGACGTCGCCGCGTCGGAAAATGATCAGCCCGTCTTTCAATTCCTGGGGTTCGAGGAGGAAGGCCATGGCAGGACACCTGTGCAGGTTCTGTGTCTGTTGCGCGCCTAAGTCCTTGATTTTGCGTGGCTGGGTAGGACCGGTGCATGGCCCAACGGTGAGTGAAAGGTAAGCAAAATCAAATGCGTAAGCTTACCTGCTCTCCCCTTGCAGGAGAGGGTGGCCCGCGAAGCGGGTCGGGTGAGGGGTCGCACAAGCGTCGCCGCGTAACCCCTCATCCGTCATCCTGCGGATGACACCTTCTCCCGCAAGGGGAGAAGGAAAACTACCGGATCCGCGTCCACTTCTGCGTCTTGCACAGGGGCGCGACAATGCAGCCTTTGAGCTTCAGTTCGGTGTTGCTGATCAGCTCGATGGTGCCCGAATAGGTGCCGCCGTCCTCGGGATTATAGACCTTGCCGCCCGTCCACTTGGTCGGGCCGCCGCTGAAATCGTAGAGCATCTGCAGGTTCTTCAAGGTCCGGCCGCGCTGGCTCTCGTCCTTGTTTTTGACGTCCTTCAAACTCGGATTGGTCTTGATATGGTCGGACGTGACCAGCTTGCCGCATAGGCTGTTGCCGCAGCGCGCGATCTCGACTTGGCCGCCGTTGCCGGGCGTGGCCCAAAGACCCGTGACGTCCGCAGCGAAGGCTGGCGCCGCCGTCGCGAAGCTCAAACCTAGCGCGGCGGCGGCGATCGTGGCGGTGCGGATCATCGAAATCTCCATGTTCACGCGATCAGCGTGCGTCTTGAGCGCTTGGTTGCGCGATCGCGCCCTTCAAAACAAGCGTTCGCACGAAATCGCGGCAAGAATTCGGAAAGCGATCAGCCCGCGACCAGCGCCAGCCACTCGTCCTCGGTCATCACCTGGATACCGAGCTCGGTCGCCGTCTTGAGCTTGGAGCCCGCGCCCGGCCCCGCCACGACAAGATCGGTCTTCTTGGACACCGAAGACGCTACCTTGGCGCCAAGCCCCTCGGCCTGCGCCTTGGCTTCGTCGCGGGTCATTTTCTCCAGTGAACCGGTGAAGACGATGGTCTTGCCGGCCACGGCGGTGTCGGTCTTGGGCTTGGCCATCGGCTGGATGTCGAGCTCTGCGACGAGGTTGGCGACCTTCTGGCGATTGTGATCCTCGGCGAAGAACCGCGCCAGGGACTGGGCTGCGACCGGACCGACGCCGTCGATCGCGGCCAGGTGCAGATAGTCATCGCCCGGCGCGCCCGTGGCGGCGGCGGCGAGCCCCTCGGCGAAGGCGGTCCAGGTTCCATAGCGCTGCGCCAGAGCCGCACGCGCCGGCTTGGTCAGCTTGGGAACGGCGTGACCGATCTTGATCTCAAGATCGTCGGTCTGCGGCCAGGGATCGGCGACGAGCCCGCCCTTCCCCGCTTCGATCAGCATGTCCAGCGCCTTGGGTCCGACGCCCGGCGCGGTGGAAAGCGCAAGATAGGTCTCGCCGGGTAGCGCCCGTGCGGCGGCCTCGGCGGCGGCCTGCAGGTCCTCGAAGCGGTCGAAGTTGCGGGCCAGCACGGTCGAGGTGGTCTCGCCGATGTCGCGCGCGCCCAGGCCATAGATCATCCGGTCCATGCCGATCGTACGGCGCGCCTCGATCCCCTTCACAAGATTCGCCACCGAGGTCTCGCCATAGCCCTCGCGTTCGCGCAGGACGGCCAGCTTTTCCTCATCGCGGGCCAGCTTGAAGATGTCGGCGGGCTCGGTGATCCAGCCGTCCTCGAAGAAGGCCTGAAGTTGCTTCTCGCCCAGGCCCTCGATGTCGAACGCCCGGCGGGACACAAAGTGGCGCAGGTGTTCGACCCGCTGAAACGGACAGGCGAACTCGCCCGTGCAGCGACGCACCACCGATTCCTGGCCTGACGCGGTCACCTCGCGCGCCAGCGGCGTCTGCAAGGGACATGGACAGACGTGCGGGAATTCGTAGGGGGGCGGCGCGGGATCGGGCCGCGCGTCTAGCGCGACCTCGACGATCTGCGGGATCACGTCTCCAGCCCGCTGGATGACGACGGTGTCGCCGACGCGAACATCCAGGCGCGCAATCTCGTCGCCATTATGCAGCGTGGCGTTGGTCACCGAGACGCCGCCGACCGTCACCGGCTTCAGGCGCGCCACAGGCGTGATGGCCCCCGTGCGTCCGACCTGCAGATCGATCGCCTCCAGCACCGTCCGAGCCCGCTGCGCCGGGAACTTCCGCGCGATCGCCCAGCGCGGCGAGCGGGAGACGAAGCCCAGCCGGCGCTGCTGCTCCAAGTCGTCGACCTTGTAGACAACGCCGTCGATGTCAAAACCCAAGGTCGGCCGGAGAGTCTCGAACCGAGCGTAGATGTCGAGCAGCCCTTGCGCGTTCTCGACACGCTGCGCGGGCGGCGCCGTGGTCACGAAGCCCCATTCGGCCAGCGCCTCCAGCGCGTCCCACTGGGTCTCCGCGAACGACCCCGAAACCAGACCCCAGGCGTAGCCAAAGAACCGCAGCGGTCGCTGGGCGCTGATCTTGGGATCAATCTGGCGCAGCGAGCCGGCGGCGAAGTTGCGGGGATTGGCGTAGGTGCGCTGACCAGCCTCCTCGGCGGCCTTGTTGAAGGCGGCGAAGGCTTCGAGCTCGACATAAACCTCCCCGCGCACCTCGATGACGTCGGGCCAGCCCGAACCTTTCAGGCGGTGAGGAATGTCGGCGATGGTGCGCAGATTGGCGGTGACGTCCTCGCCCACGCGCCCGTCGCCCCGCGTCGCGCCCTGAACCAGCACGCCCTTCTCATAGCGCAACGAGGCCGACAGGCCGTCGATCTTGGGCTCGGCCGTGTAGGCGACTGTCTCGGACGGCGAGATCCGCAGGAAGCGCCGGATGCGCGCGTCGAACTCGATCGCCTCGTCGTTCGAGAAGGCGTTGTCCAGGCTGAGCATCGGCACGCCGTGCTCCACCGGCGCGAACTGCTCGGCTCGCGCCGCGCCAACCCGCATCGACGGGGAGTTGTCGCGTATCAGATGCGGGAAGCGGGCCTCGATTTCGAGGTTCCGGCGCTTCAGCGCGTCATACTCGGCGTCGCTGACCGTCGGATTGTCCTGCTGGTGATAGGCGATGTCGTGCGTCGCCAGGAGGTCGGCCAGACGCTCCAGTTCCTCGACGGCCTGGGCTTCGGTGAGATCGGCGACGGGGGTCTGGGACACGAGGGCGAATCCGGCGGAAGACGGGATCGCACGTTAGCAACCTCGCCCGCGCGGCGGGAGAGCCTGGCGTGGTCCTTGCGGTGACCTCTGCGAAGGAGCCACCGATGTCCAAAGCCGGCACAAGCCCCGCCCAGCCCGCGCTGTCGCGCGACGGCCCCCTGGACGCCCTGCGCTTCCTGGCGGCGTTGTTCATCGTGCTCTACCACGTGGCCGAGCGCGCGCCGGTGTCGCTGTTCAGCCTGTCGCCGGCGTTCGGCCGCGGCTATCTCGCCACCGACTTCTTCCTGATGCTCTCAGGTTATGTGCTGGCCAGAACCTACGGATCGCGCGTCCTGAAGGGCGACGTCGACACCTGGACCTTTCTGAAACGCCGCGTGCAGCGGATCTGGCCGCCGCATCTGGTGATGCTGACCCTGTTCGTCGCCTTCTTCCTGGTAACCTCGGCGATCGGCCTGGCGCCGCAGAACCCGCAATGGTTCCAGTGGGACCAACTCCTGCCTCAGATCTTCCTGGTTCAAGCCTGGTTCGTGCCGGGGACCTCGGGCTGGAACATTCCAACCTGGACTCTGTCGGCCCTGATTGTGGCCTATGCGCTGTTTCCGATGGTGTGGCGTAAGGTCGCCGCCACGTCGCGGCCCCTCATGCTGCTGGCCATGGGTGTCTGCACTTGGGTGATCATCGACCAAGCCGCGCTGATGGCGTTTGGCGTGCACGGCTATCAGCTGCCGCTACGCCTTGGCCTGATCCGCGGCGTGCCCCTGTTCTTGATCGGGGTGCTGGTCGCCCGTTTGCCGGTCGCGCGCCTGGCTGAGCGGCAAGCCCTGCCCCTGGCGGCGGCCAGCCTGGCGATTGTCGTCGGCGTTCAGGCCCTGGGGAACTTCGACTATTTCAGCCTCGCACTGCTGGCGTTCCTGATCTACGCGGCCGGCGCCTCAAAGCCGCGCGCCTGGCGCTGGGCGGGCGCGGCGGGACGCCTGTCGTTCCCGCTCTTCCTGACCAACACCCTGACCGCGATGGTGTGGTTCGGCCTCGTGCGATTGCTCGACGCCAAGCTTGGCCTGCCCCTCCCTGCGCAGTGGACGCTGTGGGCGGTGACGATCCCGGCGAGCATCATCGTCGCCTGGCTGTTCGAGCGCCTGGTCGACGCGCCGCTGCAAACCTGGATCAAGTCCCGAGCAGTCCGGTCAATCGCGCCGCGTTTGGCCCAAGTTCGTCAGGCCTAGGTTAGGCCATCAAGGCGCGGGCGGCCGCGCGGGCGGCCTCCGTCACCTCGGCGCCAGAGAGCATGCGGGCGATCTCTTCCTCGCGCTGCGCGGGCGAGAGTGGCTCAACCTTGGTGCGGGTCGAGGTGTCGTCGCCTGACTTCGAGATCCGCCAGTGGGCATCGCCTCGCGCGGCGACCTGGGCCGAGTGCGTCACCACCAGCACCTGAGCGTTCGCGGCCAGCCGCTTGAGACGCAGACCCACCGCATCCGCCACCGCGCCGCCAACACCCTGATCGACTTCGTCGAAGATCATCAGCGGCTGCGGTCCCCCGCCGCGACCGGCCAGGGCCGCCTTGAGCGCCAGCGCAAAGCGCGCCAGTTCGCCCCCGGAGGCGATAGCCTCCATCGGTCCAAACGGCGCGCCCGGGTTGGTGGATATCTCGAAGACCACGCGATCCAGACCCGACGGCCCAGCGCGATCCTCGCCCAAAGGCTCGAGCGCGACCCGGAACTTTGCCTTCTCGAGCTTCAAGGGCGCCAGTTCGGCCTCGACGGCCTTGGCCAAGGCGTCACCGGCCGCACGGCGTTCGGCTGACAAGGCTTCGGCGGCGTAGAGATAGGCCTCGCGGGCTTCCGCAGCGTCCTTCTCGGCGGCGTGTAGCGCGTCTTCCGAGGTTTCGATGGCCTGCAGGCGGGCGGCGAACTCGGCGCGCTTGGCTGGGAGATCATCGACCAGCACGTTCAGCTTTCGCGCCATGCCGCGCAGGGCGAACAGGCGTTCCTCAGCCTTTTCCAGGCGATCGGGCTCGAACTCGAAGGTTTCGGCGACAGAATCGATGGCGGCCGACGCTTCCTGCGCCTCGACCAGGGCGCGGTCGACCGCTTCGCAGGCCGCCAACAGACGAGTCATCGCCGCGCCCTCGGCGGGCGCGCCGGCCTGGAGCGCACGATCGCGCGCGCGCTCCAGGGCGCGATAGGCCTGAGCCAGGCGGCCGGATAGATTGTCTCCGCCCAGCGCGTCCTGGGCGGCGGCTATGTCGGCCATGGCCTTTTCGGCCGAGCTCAGCAGGGCCCGCTCCTCAGCCAGACTGGTCTCCTCACCCTCGCGAGGATCCAGGCGATCCAATTCCGAGAGCCGCAGCGTCAGCTCCTCGGTCTCCGCCGCCGCGCGGCCAGCGAGATCGCGTAGATCTTCGGCCTTGTCACGCGCCGCTCGCCAAGCGCTCCACGCCGACGCCACCGCGCCCAGGCTGACTCCGCCGAATGTGTCGAGCAGCCCACGGTGGGTCTTGGGGTCCAGCAGGCCGACGGTCTCATGCTGGCCATGCACCTCCAGCAGCAGCGCGCCCAAGTCCTTCAGCACGCCGACGCTGGTGGCCTGGTCGTTGACGAAGGCGCGCGAGCGACCGTCGGGCGACAGCTGCCGGCGCAGCACGAGGTCCTCGTCGCGCGCGTAAGACAGGCCTTTGTCGTCGAGGTACGCAAAGGCGGGATGATCTGCCGGCAGCGCGAAGATCGCCGTGGCCGAGGCTTGGCCTGCGGCGCCCCGGCGAACCAGTCCGGCGTCGGCGCGAGCGCCGGTTGCCAGCCCCAGGGCGTCAAGGATGATCGACTTGCCCGCGCCGGTCTCACCGGTCAGCGCCGTAAGGCCTTCGCCGATGGCGAGGTCCAGGCTCTCGATGAGCACGACGTCACGGATGGATAGGCCGATCAGCATGGGGGCAAGATCGCCGGGAATCGCGGTTTTTGGAAGGGCAAAGGCGGAACGAAACGGGATCGCAATCACGATCCCGCGTCCCCTACATGCCGAGGATGCCCGTCAGACCCTTGCGAGCCTTGCGCTCGCCGGGCGGAGCCAGGGTCGTGGTCTTGTCCTTCGACAGGATACGCTCCAGAGCGTTGCGCTTGGCCCCGGCCTTCAGCGGCTCGACGGCCGGGCGAAGACCGTTGTCGTTCAGCAACCGGTACGCATCCAGGTACCAGCGATCGCCTGGGAAGTTGTAGCCCAGGACCGCACCGTTGCGCTTGGCCTCTTCGGTGAGGCCGATCGTCAGATAGGCTTCGACGAGGCGGAACAGCGCCTCGGGCGTATGCGACGTGGTCTGGTGGCGCTCGATCACGGCCTTAAAGCGACCAATGGCGGCCAGCGTCTGGCCGTTCTTCAGGTACCAGCGACCGATGGCCATTTCCTTGCCGGCCAACTGGTCGTTGACCATGTCGATCTTCAGGCGCGCATCGGTCGCGTACTCGGTGTTCGGGTAGCGCTGAACGACGTCGCGCAGCGCCGCAAGGGCCTGCTCGGTCGCGGCCTGGTCGCGGTTCACGTCGACGATCTGCTCGAAGTAGCAGATGGCCTTCAGGTAGAAGGCGTATTGGGCCGACGGATTGCCGGGATAGAGCGAGATGAAGCGATCCGCGTCGCCGATCGCCTCGGCGTACTGGTTACCCATGTAGTGGGCATAGCCGGTCATCAGAATCGAACGGCGCGACCATTCCGAATACGGGTGCTGGCGCTCGACTTCGCGGAAATAGTCGACGGCCTCGTTCCAGTTGCCGCGATCCAGGCGGTCGGCGCCGGTGGAATAGAGCAGTTCAACGGGACGCTCTTCGTAGGCGAGGGTCGGCTTCTTGGCCTTGCCGGCGCAGCCCGCCACCGAGGCGGCGACGAGGACAGCGGCGATAGTGACGGCCGAACGTCCCTGAAAAATACGAAGCACGGAGTCTCTCACCCTCGAAGCAAACGCGCGCCCCTGCGCCGTGCAAGGCTTCTACACCACGCCGTCAAAGGCGCAAATGCGAAGGCCGAACCCGACTTTTCGGAGACGCTTCTAAACCGCTTCCGCCAGGGCCGGCGCGAGGGCGCGCAGGCGCCAGGCGCGCGGCTGGGCCAGCAACGCCCGAACCACGGCGTTATTGAGGCCGTGGCCGGCCAGAACGCCCTCGAAACGGCCGATGATCGGCTTGCCCAGGACGTAGAGATCGCCGACGGCGTCCAGCGCCTTGTGTCGAACGAACTCGTCAGGACGCCGCAGACCTTCAGGATTCAGCACGCGGTCACCGTCGATCACCACGGCGTTCTCCATCGAGCCGCCGCGCGCCAAGCCAATCGCCCGCAGCGCCTCGACGTCGCGAACGAAGCCAAAGGTGCGGCAGTCGGACAGCTCGGCGCGGAACGAGTCTTCGTCGACCACCAGATCCACAGCCTGACGGCCGATGGCCTTGCTCGCGAAGGCGATCTCGAAGGCGACCTCGAATCGATCCGAAGGCAGCAGCGCGGCGCGCTTGTCGCCTTCCTCCACGGTGATCGGAGCCAGGATCTCAATATATTGGCGAACCGCTTCCTGCCGGCGACGGCCCGCGCGGTCCAAAATCTGAACGAAGGGTTCGGACGAACCGTCCATGATCGGCACTTCCGGACCGTCGACCTCGACGATGCAGTTGTCGATCGACAGCGCCGCCAGCGCCGCCATCAGATGCTCGATCGTCGAGACGCGCACGTCGTCAGCGTTGTTGATCACCGTGCCGAGTTGGGTCTGACAGACGGCTTCCGCAGTGACCGGCACGCGGTTGTCGCGGTCATGTACGTCGGTCCGCACAAAGACGATCCCCATGTCGGCGACCGCCGGGCGCACGGCGACGCGCACATGTGCGCCCGTGTGCAGGCCGATCCCCGCGAAGATCACCGGTCCGGCGACCGTGTGCTGAAAATAACCCGAAGCCGACACTCGAAACCCTTATTGGCTACGGACGACTCTGCAGCCGACCTTTCGCCCCCGCTTAGCATTTAGGAGCGTTGCCGCGCTGCGGCAAAGCAAAGTCTGTTTCGGATTGTTACCACGTAAGAGGCTGTATTTATTTCACTTTTATAACGCGACTACGCGGCCGGAGATCGAACGCGGATCGATGATCGGCGCTCCGGGCGAGACGTTCCGGCGGGCCTAGCGGCGGAGGCGAAGCAGGTCTAGGCTCCGCCGCCAGTGAGCATAACCGTTTCCGGGAAATCGGGTTTCATGATCAAGCGTTTGCGCGTCGCCGCCTCCGTCCTCGCCCTGTCCGCCGCCGTGGTCGGCGCGGCTGCCGCCCAGATCCCGGCGAAGGCGGACATCTTCACCGCCAAGGAGATGGCCAGCCTTGACCGGCTGAGCGACCCCCGCCTCTCGCCCGATGGTCGCTATGTGCTCTACAGCGTGCGGACGATGGATTACCCCGCCAACAGGGCGTCGATGTCGCTTTGGCTGGCGGACCTGAAGACCAAGATGGCCCCGCGACGGCTGAAAATCTCGGACGGTGGCGCGGCCAGCGGCCGTTGGGGTGCCGACGGCAAGACGATCTACTTCACGTCCAGCCGCGCTGGCGGAACCGAGCAGGTGTTCAAGACCGACGCCATGGGCGAGACCGCGACCCAGGTGACCTCGGCGCCGTTCGATGTCCAGGCCTTCAAGGTCGCCCCGGACGGCAAGACCATCGTCGTGGGCATGGCCGTGTTCCCCGACTGCGCCGACTTTGCCTGCACCGAGGCCAGGCTGGCCGCCAAGACGGCAACCAAGGCCACGGGCGTGGTCTACGACCGCCTGTTCGTCCGTCACTGGGATGCGTGGAACGACGGGACCAAGAACCACCTGTTCGCCTGGACCCTGGACGCCAACGGCGTGGCGGCGGGCCAGCCGGTCGACCTGATGAAGGGCTTCGACGGCGACACGCCGACCAAGCCCTATGGCGACGACGCCGACTTCACGATCACGCCGGACAGCAAGACCGTGGTGTTCTCGGCCAAGGTGGCCGGTAAGGACGAGGCGTGGAGCACCAACTACGACTTCTGGGCCGTGCAGCTCGACGGGTCGGAACGCCCGCGAAACCGCACCGAGGCCAACAAGGCCTGGGACACGGTTCCGATCATCTCGTCCGACGGCAAGTTCGCCGCGTACCGGGCCATGAAGCGGCCGGGCTTCGAGGCCGACCGCTTCGCGATCATCATTCGTGACCGGACGACCAAGCAGGATCGCGAGCTGGCGCCGAACTGGGATCGCTCAGCCGACGCCATCGCCTGGAGCCGCGATGGCAAGACGATCTACGCCACCGCCCTCGATGTAGGCCAGGGCAAGCTGTTCGCGATCGACGTGAAGTCCGGCAAAGTCACCGCCCTGACCGGCGAGGGTCACGTCACCGCCTTTGACGTCGGTCCCAGCGGGATCGTCTACGCCTCGGACTCGCTGAAGAGCCCGTCCGAGCTGTTCCTGCTGCCGGCCAAGGGACCGGCGGTGAAGGTCGCCAGCGTGTCAAGCGAAGCGCTGAAAAACGTCGCCTGGGGCGAGCCGGAACAGTTCAACTTCAAGGGCTGGAATGATGAGACGGTCCACGGCTTCGTCCTGAAACCCGCCAACTTCGACCCGGCCAAGAAGTACCCCGTCGCCTTCCTGATTCACGGCGGTCCGCAGGGCTCGTTCAGCAACAGCTGGTCCTACCGCTGGAACCCGCAGGTCTACGCCAATGCCGGCTACGCGGTGGTGATGATCGATTTCCATGGCTCGACTGGCTATGGTCAGGCCTTCACCGACGCGATCAGCCAGCACTGGGGCGACCGGCCGCTGGAGGACCTGCAGAAGGGCTGGAGCTTCGCCCTGTCGAAGTACGGTTTCCTGGACGGTGATCGCGCCTGCGCGCTCGGCGCCTCGTACGGCGGCTACATGGTCAACTGGATCGCCGGCAACTGGAACCAGCCCTGGAAGTGCCTGGTGAACCACGACGGCGTCTTCGACACCCGCGCCATGGGCTACTCGACCGAGGAACTGTGGTTCACCGAGTGGGAGAATGGTGGCCCGCCGTGGCAGGCCGGCACAACCTATGAGACGTTCAACCCCGCGCTCCACGTCGACAAATGGGTCAAGCCGCAACTGGTCGTTCAAGGCCAGCTGGACTATCGCATCCCCGTCGAACAGGGCCTCGCCACCTTCACCGCCCTGCAGCGCCGGGGCGTGCCCAGCAAGCTGCTGTACTTCCCGAACGAGAACCATTGGGTGCTCAAGGCCCAGAACTCGGTGCAGTGGCACAAGGAAGTGCTGGACTGGCTGGACCAGTGGACAGGCAACACCCGCCCGGGGAAGTGATCGCGACCTAGCGTCCTCTCCGCCGTTTCACGGTGGGGATGGCGCTTCCTCCTCACCCGTGAAGCGAGGAGTTGGCGCGCCGCGAATACACGGCGTGACGGAGGCGGCGCTAAAGCCGCCCCGTCGCTACCGAGAAGGTCAGGCGAGCCTTTTTCTCGAGCTCGCCTATCTCGCGCCCGGACACGTAGGCGCGAGCAAGAGCCGCCGGGGCCACGGCGGGGAAGGCCGCCACCGGCAGGCGCTTCACCTCGCCGCGCGCGGCCCTTAGTTGCGTTTGGACCCGCTGCTTCACCTGTTCTTGGGTCCAGTCTTCCGGCAGACGCGAGCGTCCCGCCTGCTTCAGGCGCAATAGACCCGCAAGGCCCCAAGCGCGCGCCGCGCCCTTCACGGCGTGCGGATCAGCACGGGAGTCCAGGCGTCGCGCCGCCAGCACGGCCAGCGCTCCAGCCGTCCCGTCGATATAGGCCAGCACCGCAGCCTCATCCTTCAGGGGACCCTCATCGAGGTCCACGAAGCGAGCATCAGTCAAGACAGCCAGGGCGCTGGGATCAAAGCCGGAAGCCGCCAAGGCCTCGACATTGGGATGCTTGCGGGGCGCCTTACCGGCGGCGATCTCTTCCATCGCCTCGCGCCACCAGGTCAGACGGATTTCACCCATCAGAGCATTGGACACACCGCCGGCCACGCGGGCCAACTCATAATTCAGGCCATAGAGAGCAATCACATCGGCGCGCGCCGCCGCATCGGCGATGAACCGGGTCGCCAGCCAGCGGTCGGGATCGACGCGGCGCACGAGGTCGTCGAGGGTCTCGGTGTCGGCCATGGTGTCCAGAACTAAGAAGGCCCGTCGCGAGTCGCGGCGGGCCCTCCCCTTACAGCATTTTCGCGCCGCGTTTAGCCAAACAGCGTCTGGTTCATCGCCATCGTGGCCAGCATCGGGATGCTGAGCAGGGTGTTGGTGCGCGAGAACAGCATGGCGGTCTTGGCCGCCTTGGCCTTGGCGTCCGCATCGGCCTCGACAATGCCCAGGGCGATCTTCTGGTTCGGCCAGATGAAGACCCAGACGTTGAAGAACATCACCGTCGCCAGCCACATGCCGGTGCCGATGAAGGTGAAGCCCATGTCGACGCCGGGCGTGTAGCCACCGGCGAGACCTAGGGTGAAGGCCTCCACGAGATAGCCGCGATTGTAGGCCAGCAGCACGCCCATCACCCAGGTCGCCAGGGCGGCCCAGCGGAACCAGAACAGCGCCTCGGGCGCGATATACTTGCTGACCGCCGGCTTCAGCTCGGCCGGGATCTGCGGCATCACGCGGATCTGCACGAAGTTGAAATAGTACAGCAGGCCGATCCACAGGATGCCGAACAGCACGTGTAGCCAGCGGAAAATAGCCTGGAAGTAGGTGCTGTCATGCCCGTGCGGGCTGTGGCCGTAGCCAATGACGATCACCAGGGCCAGCACAAAGCTGACGATGATCGTGTTGCGGAAGTTTGAAAGCAGTCCAGTCATCGGTTTCCCCCTCGGATCCCATTTCCCTTAAGGGGACCATAAGGATGTTTCGGAGTCGGGCAAAGCCGGGATACCGAGAGTCGGCGAGACGACGGCTAGACCGCGATCAGCGCCGCCGCCAGCCTGCGGCCTTCACTGGCCAGGACGTTATAGGTGCGCGCGGCTGCTTCGGTGCTCATGAATTCCAGCCCCATGCCGGCGGCCTTGAGGGCGTCGCGAACCGAGCGCGGCGGCAGCGCGTTGGCAAGGCCCACGCCCAGCAGCACGAACTCCACCGCGCCGCCGGCCGCGAAAACCTCTGCGAACGACTCCGGCGTGAGCTCAGAAAGAGCCGAAACTGCCCAGTCGCGCGGCTGATCATCGAGGATCAACAACGAGCCGGGCCGCCAGACGCCGGCGACCCGAAAGCCGCCGCCGCCCCAGGCGTCGATGGACGGCGGCTGGCGCATCAGGGACGCGAGGCCGCGCCGAGCTTGATCGGCGTGGCTTCTTCGTCGTTACGCTTCACGCCCCACAGTAGGATGATCGGCGCGCCGACATAGATCGACGAGTAGGTGCCGACGGCGATACCGAACATCATGACGACGGAGAAGCCGAACAGGGCGTCGCCGCCGAAGATCGCCAGGCCCGCCAGCGCCATGATTGCGGTCACGCCAGTGATGATGGTGCGCGATAGCGTCTCGTTGATCGACAGGTCGATGACCTCGCCAAGCGGCATCTTCTTGTACTTGCGGAGGTTTTCACGCAAGCGGTCGAACACCACGACGGTGTCGTTCATCGAGTAGCCGATCACCGTCAGCAGCGCGGCCACGGTGTTGAGGCTGAACTCGATCTTGAACAGCACGATGAAGCCGAAGGTCAGCACCAGGTCGTGCAGCAAGCCGGCCACGGCGCCGAGACCGAACTGCGGCTCGAAGCGGAACCAGATGTAGAGGAACATCAGCGCGATCGCCAAGCCCAGGGCCAGCAGACCGCTGCGGAACAGCTCGCCCGACACCTTCGGCCCGACGACCGAGGGGTTGAGGAACCGGGCTTCATTGCCGAGGGACTTGCGCAGCTCGCCCTGCACCTTGGTCATGGTGGCGTCAGCCTCCATGCCGGCCGGGGTCTGGAAGCGAACCAGAGCCTTGTCCGGCGAACCGAACTGCTGGACCTGGACGTCACCAAGGCCCTGACGATCCAGGGTCTCGCGGATCAGGCCAAGGTCGGCGGCGCGCGGCGCGGTCGAAACCTCCATCACCGTACCGCCCTTGAAGTCGATACCGAGCTGGAGGCCGGGATAGAAGCAGCCGACGATGGACGCGACGACCAGCACGGCGCTGAGGATGCCCATCAGGCGCGAGAACCGGACGAACTGGAAATTGGTTTTCTGCGGAAGCAGCTTGATCAGGGGCCAGGACATGGGGGCGCTCCGTCAGATCGGAAGTTTCTTGGGACGCGCGGCGCGGAACCACCATCCGATGAAGACTTGGCTGATCATCACCGAGGTGAAGACCGAAGTGAAAACGCCGATCGACAGCGTCCAGGCGAAGCCTCGAACCGGGCCCGCGCCAAAGGCGAACATGATCGCGGCCGCCACCAGCGTTGTGACGTTGGCGTCGATGATCGTGCCCATGGCGCGTGAGAAGCCCGCATCGGCGGCCATAATCGGCGATTTTCCTGCGCGCGCCTCGTCACGCATGCGCTCGTAGATCAGAACGTTGGCGTCGACGGCTACGGCCAGGGTCAGGATCAAGCCGGCGATGCCGGGCAGGGTCAGCGTCGCCTGGGTCAGCGACATGGCGGCGACAATCATCATGCCGTTGACGACGAGGGCGATCACAGAGATGCCGCCGAACAGGAAGCCGTAGCTCAGGATCATGAAGGCTACGATCGTGATGAAGGCGACCAGGGTCGAAACCGCGCCGGCGCGTACGGCGTCCGCCCCCAGCTCGGCGCCGACGGTGCTCTGCTGCTCGACCTTCAGCGGCGCGGGCAGCGCGCCCGAACGGAGCAGCAGCGCTAGGTCAGAAGCGCTCTCGGCCGTGAACGAGCCGGTGATGATGCCGCTGCCGCCCAGGATGGCGCCGTTGATCGTCGGCGCCGAGATGATGCGGCCGTCGAGAACGATGGCGAAGCGCTTTCCGACGTTGCGCGCGGTAGCGTCGCCGAACTTGCGCGAACCCGAGCCGTTGAACTTGAACGACACTGCAGGCGCGCCGCGATCATCAAAGCTCTGGCGCGAATCGACAAGTTCGTCGCCCGACACTAGGGCGCGTTTGCGCACAACATACGCTGCTTGAAAGCGATCGTCGCTCGGCAGGGCCTCCGAGCCCGGCGGGATCCGGCCGGCGGCGATGTCTTCGGGCGTAACCGAGTCATCGACCATCTGGAACGTCAGCTTGGCGGTCTTGCCGACCACGGCCTTGAGCCGCTCCGGATCGCTCTCACCGGCGGCCTGGATCACGATGCGATCCGCGCCCTGGCGGGTGATGTTAGGTTCCTTGGTGCCCAGGGTGTCGATACGGCGACGAATGGTCTCGATGCTCTGATCGACAGCCATCGACGCGTCCTGAGCCGCCGCTTCCGGGATGAAGGACAGTTCCAGACGCTGGTCATCGCGCTTGTTCACCGTGACGTCGCGGCCGCTGACCGAACCGGCGAACGGCGAGCCAACGGAGCGACGCAGCACGCTGGCGGCCTCGTCGACCTTGGCGGCGTCCGCGATGCGAAGCCGGACCGTGCCGTTCACCTCGGCGAGCTCGCCAAAGGTGATCTGCTCGCCGCGGAGGACGGTGCGGACATCCTCGACGAGGTTCTTCAGCCGCTCCTTGCGCAGAGCGTCGGTATCGACCTCGTACATCAGGTAGGAGCCGCCCTGCAGATCGAGGCCGAGGTTCAGCTTCTGCTTGGGCAGCCAGCCCGGGAAGCTATCCAGCGTCTTCTGCGGCAGGAGATTGGGCAAGGTGAAGAGGATGCCGAAGATCACCGACAAGGTGACCAAGACAATCTTCCAGCGAGACAGTGTCAGCATGGATTAAAGCTCGGAGCGACGCCTTTTGACGCCTGGATTTAGCGCTGAGACCCAACCGTTATGCCATGAGGGCCTAAGGTCGGGTCTCAGATCAGCAGGTTCGAGGCCGTTCGGCGGGAGTACTCGACCGACGGCCACTTGGAGAGCGTTTTGGATCAGCCCTTGGCGTCGTTGGCGACCGCCGGCTCACCCTTGGCGCGGACCTCGGCGATCATGCCCTTCACGACCTTCACGGTCACGCCGGTAGCGATCTCGACGCCCACTTCCCGGTCCTCGACGCGGACGATCTTGCCGATCATGCCACTGGACAGCACGACGGTGTCATTGCGCTTCAGGTTGTTGAGCATGTTCATATGCTCTTTCTGGCGCTTCTGCTGGGGACGGATCAGCATGAAGTAGAACAGCACGACCATCAGGATGATGGGCAGGATGTTCATCAGGGTCGCCGTCGTGGAACCGGTGGGCATGGTCTCTCCAAAAATCCGATATGCGCGCCGCCTAAAATAGGGTCGCGCTGAGCCGGCGGAAGCTATGCGTTCGCCTTCTCTTTTGCAATGCGAGCGCGTGAGGGTATGCAGCCACACATGACAGACGCGATCGCCCCCCTCCTCGCCCGTATCGCCGACGCCCTGGAGCGCCTGGCCCCGCCCGCCCCGCAGGCGCCGGATTTCACGGCGGCGCGCCTTTTCCGGCACGAGCCCGCGACCGGCGCGTTCGTCGCGGCCCCGGACTATCCGTTGTCGCTGGATCTGCTGGTGGGTATCGACCGGCAAAAGGCGCGGTTTGTCGAGAACCTCCGGCGCTTCGCCGAGGGCCTCCCCAGCAATCACGTGCTGCTATGGGGCGTGCGCGGCACGGGCAAGAGCTCGGTCACCAAGGCCGCGTTCGTGGCCCTGGCAGAGGCTTATCCAAGCCTGAAGCTGATCGAAGTGGATCGCGACGAGGTCGCGGCTTTGCCGCCGCTCTTTGATCTATTGCGGGCGCGAGCCGAACGGTTCGTCGTACTTTGCGACGATCTTTCCTTCGAAGACGGGGCGGCGGCGGCCAAGGCGCTGAAGTCCGCGTTGGAGGGCGGCGTTTCGGGTCCGCCCGAAAATGTGCTGTTCGTGGCCACCTCCAACCGCCGCCATCTGATGCCGCGCGATCATGTCGAGCGCCAGGGCGCCATCGCGGCGGCCGAGAACGCCGAGGAGGAGATGAGCGTTTCCGATCGCTTCGGTCTGTGGATCGGATTCCCGCCGATGGACCAGTCGACCTATCTCGAAGCGATCCGCAGCTACGCGGCCCGCTTCGAGCTCGACGTCGCGGATCTCGACCGCAGGGCCTTGCAGTGGTCGCAGATGCGGGGCGGACGATCGGGCCGAGTCGCCTGGCAGTTCGTCCGCGATCTGGCGGGCGAACTGGGCGCTTCCCTGCCCAGCTAGACCCCGAACGACAAAGGCCCGCCTCTTTCGAAGCGGGCCTCTTTGAGATCAGCGCGGCAGCACCAGTCCGGGGTCAACCGGCTTGGCTTTGTCCTTGGCCGTTGGCGCATAGCGCATTTCGAAGTGCAGCTGAGGCTCATTGACCCCGCCGGTCGCGCCGACCGTACCGATCTGCTCGCCCTGTTTGACTTGCTGGCGCATCTTCACCGACGTGCTGGAGAGGTGCGCATAGGCCGTGACCCAGCCATCGGCGTGCTTGACCAGAACCAGATTGCCAAACGTCGGCACCTGGTTGCCCGCATAGGCGATCTCGCCGTCGGCGGCCGACAACACCGGAGAGCCCTGCGGCGCGCGGATGTTCAGGCCATCGTTGCGCTGACCCGTCCCCTTCACGCCAAAGCCGGAGATGATTTCACCCCGCACTGGCCAGGCGAACTTGCCCTTGCCAGACGCAATAATCTCGGCCTCGGTCGGCGCAGCGGTGCTTTCGATGATCGGCCGCGCAGCCGGCGGAGGCGTGATCGGCTGCGCCGCCACAGGCGCGCTAGGGCGCGGCGGCGTGGCGCCGCTGGCGGTGTAGGGGATGGGGCCAGACGGCAGGGCCGGCGCGGTCGCTGACGGCGCGCTGCTGTCGACACGCGCATAGGTGTTTGCGGGGGTGTTCGTGGGCGGAGACGCAGGACGCGCGGCCGCGACCGTCGTCGTGGTCTTGATCGGCCCCCTGTCCTTATAGCCGTCCGGGAGCGCGAGCTTCTGGCCCTTCTTGATCGCCGCCGTGGCGCGCAGGTTGTTTTCCGCCGCCAGGTCCTTGACGCTGACGTTGAAGCGCTTGGCCACCGCCGCCAGCGTATCGCCGCTCTGCGCGACATAGGCCTTCTGGGTGGTGGCCGGCCCCTTGATCTTGGCGCCCAGCTTCAGAGGCTTGTCGGTGTCGAGCTTGTTGGCCTCGGCGAGTTCGCTGACGCTCATGTCGAACTTGCGCGCGATCGCGGTCAGGGTGTCGCCGGACTTGACGGTGTGGATCTGGCGCGGACCCGCCACGCTCACGACCGAACCCGTCACGCTCAGGGTCGTGGTGCTGGTGGCGATCGGCGCCGGGGCCTCTTCCGAGACCGTCTGGCGCGCGGGGCGCGAGGCGGAGGCGGCGGGCGACGCGGGACGTTGCGTGGCCGGCGCGGGCTCGGCCTCGGCGACCGTCGCCTTGGGCCCCCCCGGGATCACCTGGGTGGTCTTGATCGGACCCTTGTCCTTGTAGCCGTCGGGGAGGCGAAGCTTCTGGCCCTTCTTTATGGCCGAGCTCGCCTTCAGGTTGTTTTCTTCGGCGAGGGCGGCGGCCGTGACGTTGAACCGCTTGGCGATCGAGAACATCGTATCGCCGGTCTGGACAACATAGGCGTTGGCGGTCGTCGCGGGTCCCTTGATCTTCTGGCCAAGCTTTAGACGGTACGGCGGCTGCAGGTCGTTCAGCTTGACCAATTCGGCGCGGGTGGAACCCATGCCGCGCGCGATGGCGTCGAGCGCGTCGCCGGACTCGACGACCCGTACCTGGGGTTTGCCCTGCACCTCGACCACTGGCCCGGTCACCGTAGTGGTCACCACGGTCCGGGTCGGGGCCGCACGCAGTACGGGTTTAGGCTCGGCCGGTGGGGTCTGCTGGGTCGGAGGCGGCAATTCGGCCTGGGTGACGGCGGGCGCGGGCTGGGACGCGATCGGCGTCGGCGCCGGTAAGGCCTCAGGTTCGCTCGGCGGCGTCGAGACGGCCTCGCCAGGCGGCGGCGCGGCTGGTTGGGTGATCGGGAAATTGGGCGTGAACCGCTGCGCGGCCAGTCCGGCGGCGTGCGCGGGAGCGCCGAGTGTTCCAGCCGTCAGGGCGATCACCGCCGCTTGCGTCCACAACTGCCTCATAGCCTCTCCTTTCCCGCCGGAGCGCCAGAACGCCCCGCCAGGGTAAACCAACCTTTAACATCCGGAACGCGTGATGGACGCGTCCCCAGAAACTCACTGATCCTTGGCGACGCCGGCCAACAGGGGCACGAAGCGCACGTCGCACAGAATCTCGACCCGGAAGCCCCCTTTTCCATCCCCGGCATAGCGCCGAAGGCTCTGGACAGGCCCCTTCCCGACCGGCGCGACCAGCACGCCGTTCGGCTTCAACTGCGAAAGCAGTCGCTTAGGGTCATCTTCCGCTGCGGCCGTGACCATAATGCGGTCAAAGGGCGCTTGTTCGGCCCACCCTTCGCCGCCATCACCAAACTTGGTGATGACATTGGTCAAGCCGAGCGTGTTGAAACGCGCCTCCGCCTCCTTCATCAGGGTGCGGTAGCGCTCGATCGTATAGACCAGACGCGACACCTTGCTCAGGATCGTCGTCTGATAGCCCGACCCGGTGCCGATCTCCAGCACTCGCGCGCGAGGCTCGACCGTCAGGGCCTGGGTCATCAGACCGACGATGAAGGGTTGGCTGATGGTCTGACCGCAGGCGATCGGCAAGGCCGAATCCTCCCACGAGCGGTCCTTGAACAGATCCGGCGTAAACAGGTCGCGCGGCGTGGTCTCGATGGCCTTCAGCACCTGGGGGTCGGTGACGCCCTGGTCGCGCAGCGCCTGCATCAGGCGCGGCAGATCTGCCTTGGCGTTCTCAGCGGCGCGGGCCTTCCCTCCGCTCATGCGCCGGCCTTCTTGGGGAGCGCACCGCCCAGCACGCCCTTCAGCGCATGGACGGTCTCGTTATGCGTCAAGTCGATGTGCAGCGGCGTGACGGAAATCCGCCCCTCGTAGATGGCCCGCAGGTCGGTGCCCTCAGCCGGCTGCGACGCCTTGGCGGTGAAGCCCATCCAGTAATAGTCACGGCCGCGCAGGTCGGTGCGCTTGTCCATGTGGCGAAGATGGCCGTCGCGGAAGCCCTGACGGGTGACCTCGACCGCCTCGACGCTTTCCGGCGGCAAAGCGGGGAAGTTGACGTTCATGACCACGTCGGCCGGCCAGCCCACCTCCAGCAGGCGCTGGACGATGCCCGGCGCGAAAGCCTCGGCCGTCTCCCAATGGGCCACGATCTCATCGTGGAAATAGTTCATCGACTGCGAGAGGGCGATCGACGGGATACCCAGGGCCATGCCCTCAATGGCGCCGGCCACCGTACCCGACAAGGTGACGTCCTCGGCGATGTTCTGGCCGCGATTGACGCCGGACAGCACGAGATCAGGCGCAGCGCCCTCGATCAGCTGCTGCACCGCCATCATCACGCAGTCGGTCGGCGTGCCCTCGACGGCGAAGCGGCGCGGATCCAGTTTTCGCACGCGGATCGGGTCGGCGAGGGTCAGGGCGCGGCTGGCGCCCGACTGTTCGTACTCGGGCGCGCAGATCCAGACGTCGTCGCTCAGGGCGCGCGCGATCTTCTCCAAGGCCTGCAGACCCGGCGCGTGGATGCCGTCGTCGTTGGTGAGGAGAATCCTCACGCCTGCCCCCCGATGTGCGTCACACCGCCCATATAGGGCTGCAGCACGGCCGGGATATGAATCCTACCGCCCTCGTCCTGGTAGTTCTCCAGCACCGCCACCAGGGTGCGGCCAACGGCCAGGCCCGAGCCGTTCAGGGTGTGGACGAAATGGCCGCCCTTCTCACCGGTCTTGCGGTAGCGGGCGTCCATGCGGCGGGCCTGGAAGTCGCCGCAGTTCGAGCACGAGCTGATCTCGCGGTACATGTTCTGCGACGGCAACCAGACCTCGAGATCATAGGTCTTGCGCGCGCCAAAGCCCATGTCGCCGGTGCACAGCAGCATGGTGCGGAACGGCAACTCCAGCTTCTTGAGCACGGTCTCGGCGCACTCGACCATGCGCTGGTGCTCGGCTTCCGACTGGTCGGGCGTGGTGATCGAAACGAGCTCGACCTTGTAGAACTGGTGCTGGCGGATCATGCCGCGGGTGTCGCGCCCGGCCGAGCCGGCCTCGGCGCGGAACGACGGCGTCAGAGCCGTAAGCCGCATCGGCAGCTCTTCCTCGGCCAGGATCTGCTCGCGGACGATATTGGTCAGCGAGACCTCGGCGGTGGGGATCAGCCAGTGACGATTGTGGCTCGGATCACTGTACTTCAGGCCAAAAGCAATGTCGGCCTTCTTACCACCAGGCTCGAGCCCACCCACTGCCCAAGAGCCGTCCAGTGGTTCACCAGGCTGGCGCTCAGGCCGGACATACTGGCTACCTAAAAGTTCATAGATGTAGTCAGGCCCGATCGCCGCAAATAGGTCATCTGCGAACTTCGGCAGTTGCCCGGTACCAAATAGTGCATGATCGCGCACCAGCAACGGCGGGCTCACCTCCATATAGCCGTGCTCGACCGTCTGCAGGTCCAGCATGAACTGGCCGATGGCGCGCTCGAGGCGGGCGATTTCCCTCTTGAGGACGACAAAGCGCGCGCCGCTCATGCGGGCTGCGGCTTCAAAGTCCATGCCGCCGAGGGCCGCGCCCAGGTCGACGTGGTCCTTCGGCGCGTTCAGCTTGCCGGCCGGCAAGGCCTTGGCGTCGCCCCAGGCGCGCTGCTCGACATTGCCGTGCTCATCGTCTCCGGCGGGGACTTCCGGCGCGGGAATGTTCGGAAGGCTGGCCAGCAGGTCCTTCAGCTTGCCGCCGACCAGGGCTTCTTCCTCGGCCGCCGTAGCCATGACGCCCTTCAGCGACTCGACCTCGGCCATCAGGCGCTGGGCTTCAGCCTCGTCCTTCTTGGCCTTGGCCATGCCGATCAGCTTGGAGCTCTCGTTCCGCTTGGCCTGGGCCTCCTGCAGGGAGGTCTGAGCGGCCCGAAGTTGCGCGTCCAGCTTGACGGCCTCAGCGGCCGCGCCCGAACGACCCTTGGCTGACCAATGGCGGTCATAGGCTTCAGGATTTTCGCGGATGGCCTTGATGTCGTGCATCGAACGCTAGCTCGGAAGAGGCGGTAAGAAACGCCCTCTCTAAGGCGCGTCGGCGGGGGCGCCAAGCTTTCCGGATCGCGCACCGCCGTCTGAACGCCTTCGTGATCAGGCCCAGGCCGAACCTCCTGGAACGTTCATTGCACTAAACCACGCCTTTTTCGCCAACTGCGACCGCATGACGCACGGTTCGAGAGCGCAAGATTCCCCGTTCTTGGCCGTGTTCAGCATCATGATTCCAATTATTAATGCGAATTAATCATGCTTTGTCACACGGGTTTAACGCCGAGCGTCGAGAAGCCGCGCTCAATTCAGTGCGCTTTTCGCTTCTCACCCGGCCCTCCCCGGCCCGCTCGCCCCTCCAAGGACCAATCGAACCCCATGAAGACGTTCGCCGCTCTCGCCGCCCTCGCCATCGCCGCCGCCGTCGCCGCCCCGGCCAGCGCCAAGACCAACGAAGTCCGCGTCTCGATCGCCGGCAAGAATTCGGTCGAGATTCAGACCGCGATCAAGGCGGCCGCCGCCACCGTCTGCACCGCCAACGGCAAGCTGATCGCTCAGGACTGCGTCGACAGCGCGATCGCCAGCGCCAACCGCCAGCTGGCCATGATCGTCCGCGCCCGCGAGACCGGTAAGGCCCTGTCGTCGGAAACCCTCTCGGTCGTCCGCATCTCGCTGAAGGGCAAGACCCGCGACCAGATCCACTCGGAAATCCGCGTCGCCGCCCAAACGGTCTGCAAGGCCCAGCCGCGCTTCAGCGTCGCCAGCTATCAAGCTTGCGTCGCCGACGCCGTTCGCGACGCCAAGGCCCAGCTGCAAGCGCGCATGGGCGCCGCAGCCTAAAACCACTCGAACCGACCGGAAATAAAGAGGGCTCTGCGACAGGATCGCGGAGCCCTTTCTGTTACGAGGCGACGAGATCCGTACCCGCCTGCTCGTCTTCTTCCTTCCGGCGGCGCTCAATCAGCCACACGCACCAGATCGAAATTTCGTAGAGCAGGCACAGCGGCAGCGCCAAGGTGATCTGGCTGATCGGATCGGGCGGCGTGACGATGGCCGCCACCACGAACACCGCGACGATCGCATAGCGACGTCCCGTGCGCAGCATCTGCGACGTGATCAGCCCCGCCAGACCGCCCAACGACAAGACGACGGGCAGTTGGAAGCTGAGACCAAACGCCAAGAGCAGCGTGGTGACCAGCGTCAGATACTCCGAGACGCGGGTTTGCAGGACGACCTTGACGCCGTCGCCCACGATCTGCTGGCTCAGCGAGAACCACAGCACGAACGGCAGCATCACGTAATAGACCAGCGACGCGCCCATCAGGAAAAGCACCGGCGAGGCGATCAGGAACGGCAGGAACGCATTGCGCTCCTTCTTGTAGAGGCCCGGCGCCACGAAACGATAGAGCTGCCAGGCTATGATCGGGAACGCCAGGATGATCGCCCCGAACGCCGACAGCTTGATATTGGTGAAGAACTGCTCCAGCGGCGCGGTGGCCTGCAAGGTGATATTGGCGAGGGCGCCGGTCGCAACCTTCTTCACCCCAACGAGGGCCAGAAGCAGGTCGAATGGGCCGTGCTGACCGCTCGTGTCCTGCATGGCCTTAAGGCCTTCAGCCACGGTGAAGGGGCGCACCAGAAACAGGAAGATCGGCTTCACGAAGGCGAAGCAGACACCAAAGGCGACAGCGATGGCCGCGACGCAGATGATCAGACGGGTGCGGAGCTCGATCAGATGATCCAGCAGCGGAGCCCGCGAGGCCTCGATCTCCTCTTCGGGGTCGTGTCCGATGGCCTTGCTCACGAGACGATATCCGAAGCGGTGGAATCGCCGGCCTTGCTAGCGCGCTTACGCGGCGCGCGGACGGCCTTGGGCGCTTCCACGGTGATGTCCTTCTTGGCGCTGGCCCGCTTGCGAGGCGCCTTGACCGGCTCCACCACAGCAGGCTCGGCGGCGACCTTCTTGCGGGGCGCACGCTTGGGCTTGGCTTCGACGATCTCGGCCGACGGCTCGGCCGTGGGCAGGATCGAGTTATGGGTCTCGCTGGCGGCGTAAGGATGCGCCCGCATCGCGCCGCTGGACAGCGAGGCGTCGATATCGGCGAATACATCGTCGACCTTCACGTCCCGCGCGGCGTCGGCTGCATCCTGCACCGGGTTGGAGAACTGCCCCGACCGCATGGCCTGGACCTCGCGGCGCAGCTCGTCGAGTTCGGACTGGCGGGCCATCTCGTCGAAGCTGGCGCGGAACTCCGACGCCATGCCACGCATGCGTCCTACAAATTGGCCAAGCTTTCGCAGCAGAACGGGAAGATCCTTGGGACCCACCACAATCAGGGCGACGGCGGCGATGATGAGAAGTTCTGTGCCGCCGATATCAGGAAGCATGGACGCGCCTTAGAGCGGAGGAGCCAGAAGACTCCCCGCGAGGTTGGACCAACGCACGAAGCTAAGCTCCGCGCGCCGCGATTACGACTTGCGGAGCTCTTCCGCCTCGGCCTCGGTACGCGGCAAGGCGCCCTTGGCTTTGTTATCGGCGACTTCGCTGCTGGTGTCTTCCTTCAGGCCGTCCTTGAACGCCTTGATGCCCTTGGCGGCGTCACCCATGACGCTGGAGAGCTTGCCGCGACCGCCAAACAACAGGGCGACGATCCCGATGACGATCACCCAGTGAATCCAACTCATGCTACCCATAGCGTCGGTGCTCCTTGCGACAGCGGCGCTTTAGACCGTGAGCCGCGCCGTTACAATCTCTGTCTCAATATAGGCGTTCGCGAGGCTTAGAGCCAAGCGTAGCCGGATCTTATCGGCGGTGTCGCCCGGCGCGTCAGGCTTTTTCGGGCTCGCCCAGGAAATCCTGCGCGAATTCGGGCGGGTCCGCGTCATCAAGGTCGAGAGGATCCTCCTCTTCGCCGGGCCGCAGTCCGAGCGGATCGGGCACGGTGAAACCGGGAGGCAGGTTCATTTCCAACAGCCCCGCCGCCTTCATCTCGGCGATCCCGGGCAGATCGGCCAAGGTCGCCAAGCCATAGTGCTCCAGGAAAGCGTCGGTGGTCCCGAAGGTCACGGGCCGCCCAGGCGTGCGCCGCCGCCCCCGCATGCGGATCAGTCCCAGCTCCAGCAGTACATCGATAGTGCCCCGGCTGGCCTGCACGCCCCTCACGGCCTCGATCTCGGCGCGCGTGACGGGCTGGTGATAGGCCACGATGGCCAGGGTCTCCTGCGCGGCCTTGGACAGGCGTCGCGGCTCCTCGCGTTCCTCGGTCATCAGGAACGACAGGTCGGCCGCTGTCTGGAACCGCCAGCGCCCCGCCACGCAGGCCAGCTCAATCCCGCGCCCCTCGTAGCGCGCGCGAAGCGCTGCGATCCCTGCGGCGATGTCCGCCCCTTCAGGAAGGCGCTTGGCAAGATCCACATCGCTTAGCGGCTCGGCCGCCGCGAACAGCAGCGCCTCGATGCAGCGCTCGACAAAAAGCGGATCCAACGCGGTGGTCATTCGACGATTTCCAAGGGCTCTGCCCGTGTCCGCAAGTAGATGTCCTGGAAGTGCTCCAGCTGGCGCGCCTCCAGAACCCCCTCCTTCACCAGCTCCAGCGAAGCCGAGAGCGTCGAGGCCAGATACGACGCCGGAGAGGGGCCATCATCCTCCTCCAGCACCCGATCGATGGGCGCCACCGAGGTCAGGACGGTCCAGTCCTCCATCTTGGGCAGCAGGCTCCGGAGGCGATCACGAGCGTCTTCCAGAGGATAGGCCGTCGGCGGCCTTGGCGCATAATGGCGGCTGTGCTCACGCTTGCGCTGGGCGATGTAGGCGCTCATCAGGCCATAGAGATCGCCCTCCAGCCGCGTCGAGGAAACGATCTTCACCGCGTCCGGGTCCCCGCGCATGAAGACATCGCGCTGGAGGATCGGACGCTCCTTCAGGGCCTCCACGGCCTTGCGCATCACGTCCAGCTTGGCCAGGCGGAAGGCCAGCTGCGCCGCCATTTCCTCGGCCGGCGGCTCCTCGGCCTTGGCGCGCTCGGGCTTGGGCAGCAGCAGGCGCGATTTCAGGTAGGCCAGCCAGGCGGCCATGACCAGATAGTCGGCCGCCAGGGCGAAGCGCACGCGACGCGCCTGCTGGACGAAGGCCAGATACTGCTCGGCCAGACGGGTGATCGACAGCTGCAGCAGGTCGACCTTCTGGCTGCGCGCCAGGGCTAGCAGCACGTGAAGCGGGCCTTCATAGCCATCGATGTCGATGACGAGCGCTGCGCCATCCTCGGCAGCCTCGTTGGCGGCCTCGAAGTCGAATGTGGGCTGAAAGCCCGTGCTCAAGCGTACTTTCCGTCAAAGGCCGCGTCGAAACGCGCCCGGGCCTCGGCCACGTCGAAAGGTTCGGGAACCTTGACCAAGCGGCCCATGACCGCCTGCGCGCGGCGACGGGCCTCCTTGCCCATGCGCCCCACGCCAGACATCACGGCCTTCATCTCGGCCATGTCGCCGTTGCAGTGCAGGACGACGTCGCAGCCGGCCGAAAGGCTGTCCTTGGCGCGCTGCTTGAAGTCGCCTGACAGCGCCTTCATCGACAGGTCATCGCTCATCAGCAGTCCGTCGAAGCCGATGGACTCCCGGATGATCTTCTTGATCGCTTTCTTCGAGGTGGTGGCCGGGTTCTTGCGGTCGATGGCGGTGAAGACGACGTGCGCGGTCATCGCCATCGGCATGTCCGACAACACCCGGAAAGGCGCGAAGTCGCGCGCGTCCAGCTCGGCCAGCTTGGCGTTGACCACAGGCAACTCCAGGTGGCTGTCGGCCATGGCGCGGCCGTGCCCCGGGATGTGCTTGATGATCGGCAGGACGCCGCCGGCCAAAAGCCCTTCGGCCGCCGCGCGCCCCAGGGTCGCCACCTGCTCGGGCGTGTCGCCATAGGCGCGGTCGCCGATGATCTCGTGGCCTTTGGGGTCGGGTACGTCCAGCACCGGCACGCAATCGACATTGATCCCCAGCGCATGCAGGTCATGGGCGATCAACCGTGCGCCCAGGCGCGTAATCTCGCGCGCGACCAACGGATCGTTCGCAACCAGCTCGCCGTAGGCCCGGCCCGGCGGATAGGTGCGCCAGCGCGGCGGCTGCAGACGCGCGACGCGGCCGCCCTCCTGATCAATCAGGATCGGCGCGTCGGGACGGCCGACCGTCTCGCGCAGGGCGGCGGTCAGCGCCCGCACCTGGTTAGGATCAGCGATATTGCGCTTGAACAGGATGAAGCCCCAAGGCTTCACGTCCTTGAAGAAATCAATCTCCTCACGCGTGAGCGTGGTCCCGGCGCAGCCGAGAATAGCGGCGGAAGGCGCGCCCATCAGAAGGCTCATTTCACGAAGCAGGACTTGCCCGAGGCGGCGATCGCCTCGCAGAAAGCCTTAGCCGCCTCGCGGGTCGCAAAGCCGGTGACCGAGGTGCGATAGAGCGTCGCCCCGTTCTTTTCGACCGTCTCGACCTTCTTGCCCTTCCCGGCCGCGAGGCCCGGAGCAAGACGCACTGCGTCGGTCCAGGCCTTGTCCGCCAAGGCCGGCGACGACAGGGCGCCGATCTGCACGGAGGCAGGACCGGTCGAAACCGTAGCAGGCTTTGGCGCGGTCGTCGGGGTCGTGGGAACTGCAGCGACGGGCTTCGGGGCGGCGGTCTGAGCCACCTGCACAGGCTTTGGCGCCGGCTTCGCGGTCGCTGCAGCCGTGGCCAGTGACTCGATCGTCGGCGCAGGCGCGGCAGGCTTGGCGGCGGGAAGGCTGGCCGTCTCAACGGGCGCTGCGGCCGTCGGGGCGACGGGACGCGCCTGCGGCGTTTCCGGCGGCGCGGCGAAGGTCGCGGACGGTTGCGGATCCTCGTTGTGATAGATTTGAAGGCCCGAGGCCGGGTCCTTGGGCTGGCTGCCCTCGGCCGGCGGCGTCTTCATCTGCGCGACCTCGGTTCCAACCGTCTGCGGCGGATCGTTCGGACCGCGCACGCCGCCGCGATAGATCATGACCACCGCCACCACCAGCGTGACGAGGACGACCGCGCTGATGATCAGGGTCATGGGCAGCGGCCGCGCGCCGCGCACGGGCTGACGCGCATCGAACGACAACGGCGCGTCGGTAGGCGGCGTATAGGCCCCGCGGTGCGGATCAGACATCTCAGATAGGCTCCAAAACTCGGCGCGCCGACGAGCGGCGCACGGAACGACGCATCGAATCAGACGCGCGCGACCCTAGGTTACCCAAGGCCGGCCCGTCTCAGAAGCGTCCGCCCCGCTCCGGTGGCGGACGATCGGCCGTTCGCCTCAACGGTGCGGCGCCTGACCCTCGAGGGTCAGTTCCAGACGTCGAGATGGAACAGCTTGCGATGTTCTTCTATCGCGAAGCGATCGGTCATGCCCGCGATATAGTCACAGACCACACGGGCTCGGCCGGCTTCGTCGCGGTTCTGCGACTTGGCGAACCAGACGGTGGGCAACACCTCCGGCTCGCGCAAGAAGAGCGAGAACATTTCGCCCAGAATACGGCGAGCCTGGCTGCGGGTGCGGTTGACGCGCCAGTGGCGGTACATCCGCTCGTAGAGGAAGCCCCGAAGCCTCGCCAGATCCTCGGCCATGTCCGAGGAAAAGGCGACGAGGGCATGGTCCAGCGCGCGCACGTCGTCGGCTGACTGGACGCCGCTGGCGGCCGCGCGGTGCAGCGTCTCGCCCATCACGTCGTCGACCATGGCCCCGATCATGCGGCGCACGGCCTCCAGATGGGTCAGGCGCGCGTCCAGGTCGGGCCGCTCGCTCTTCACCGCCGCCAAGATCGGTCCGATCAGCGGCACGTCCATCAGCTCGTCCAGCGTGAACAGGCCGGCCGTCACACCGTCGTCGACGTCATGGTTGTTGTAGGCGATGTCGTCGGCCAGGGCTGCGACCTGGGCCTCGGCCGACGCCCAGGTGTTCAGGCCCAGCTCGTACTCATTGTCGTACTTGGAGATCGCCTTCCAGGACGGCTTACCCAGCTTGTTGGTGACCGGCCCATTGTGCTTGATCACGCCTTCCAGCGTTTCCCAGGTCAGGTTCAGGCCCACGAAGTCTGGGTAACGGTGCTCCAGCTCGGTCACGACCCGGAAGGTCTGAACATTGTGATCGAAGCCGCCGTACTCGCGCATCTGGATTTCGAGCTCATCCTCGCCGGCATGGCCGAACGGCGGATGGCCCAGATCGTGCGCCAGGGCGATGGTCTCGGCGAGGTCAGCGTCCAGGCCCAGCGCCGTAGCTAGCGAACGCGCCACCTGCGCGACCTCCAACGTGTGGGTCAGGCGCGTACGGAAATTGTCGCCTTCGTGGGCGACAAAAACCTGGGTCTTTTCCTTCAAGCGCCGGAACGCCGAGGTATGGATGATCCGGTCGCGGTCACGCGCAAACGGCGTACGCGTGCGGCTCTCGTCCTCCTTGAACCGACGCCCCTTCGACTTGGAGGGATCTTCGGCGTAGGGCGCGCGCGGAACGTAGTACGGAGTCTGAGACATAGACCGCCTTTATCGCATTGGACGATTTGGCCCCTTCCGAAGAGGCCACGACACCCTCATATAGGCCGAAGGTGAGTTTTCCACAGCCATGACCCAAATCGACTTAACGCTTTCCGAAAACGCCGCGCGCCGGATCAGGGCCATCGCCGAGACCGAGGGGCGGCCCCTCATGCTGCGTGTGGCCGTCGACGGCGGCGGTTGCTCGGGATTTCAGTATCGCTTCGATCTCGTCGACACCATTGAGGACGATGACCTGAAGGTCGAGCGCGATGGCGCCGCGGCCCTGGTTGATGTCGTGTCGCTGGCTCTCCTGAAGGGCTCTGAGATCGACTTCGTCGACGAACTGGCCGGCGCGGAGTTTCGGGTGCGCAATCCGAACGCGAAGTCCAGCTGCGGTTGCGGCGTCAGCTTCTCGATCTGATCCGTCAGGCCGGCACGAAGCCAAGAAGCGTGACCGTGGCCGCGCCCCAGGCCAGCGGTGTGACCATCGCGGCCCAGGCCAGTTGCGTCGCGCCCTTGCGCCAAAGGATCCAGCCGGCGAGAGGGCCGAGCAGACAGACAACCCAGAATAGGGCCGCAAAGGCGAAGCTGAGCCAAGCGAAGGGGTTCAGCACGTTACCTGCACGATCGAACACCAGGGGCGTGAAGATCGCCAGGATGGCTCCAACGATCGCCAGGGCGACGCTGACACACGTCGCCAACGCCATCAGCGCTAGCTGAGTGCGGTCTTTAGAAACCTTCCCCGACTTGAGCGCGGCCTTCATGCGCCCTAGCCTCTCGCCGCATCTCGGAGCCGTCAATGCGTATCGCCACCTGGAACGTCAATTCGATCAACGCTCGCCTGGAAGGCGTGTTGGCGTGGTTCGAATCGGAAGCCCCCGATGTGGCGGTGCTGCAGGAGCTGAAGTGCGTCGACGAGAAGTTCCCGACCGAAGCCTTTGAACGTCTTGGCTATAATGTCGCGGTTCACGGCCAGAAGACCTACAACGGCGTCGCGCTGCTTTCGAAGCACCCGATCGAGGACGTCCGCAAAGGTCTGCCCTTCCTGTCCGAGGACGAAGTCGACGAGCAGGCGCGCTATATCGAGGCGGTCATCGCCGCGCCCACACCGTTCCGCGTAGTCGGCATCTACCTTCCGAACGGCAACCCGATCGGGACCGAAAAGTTTGCCTACAAGCTGTCTTGGATGCGCCGGCTGCACGCCCATGCCCAAGGACTACTGGCGTTCGAAGAACCCTTGGTGATCGCCGGCGACTACAACGTGATCCCGGAGGCCGAGGACGTCGCCAACCCGCAGGCCTGGTTGGGCGACGCCTTGTTCCAGCCGGAGAGCCGCGCCGCCTTCCGCGCGCTGAAGAACCTGGGCTTCGCCGACGCCTATATGCAGGCCGACGGCGCGCCGGGCGGCTACACCTTCTGGGACTATCAGGCCGGCGCCTGGCAGCGAAACCTTGGCATCCGTATTGATCACCTGCTGCTGTCACCCCAGGCGGCGGACCGCTTGACCGGCGTCGTCATCCACCGCGACGAGCGCGACAAGGAAAAGCCTTCGGACCACGTACCGGTCGTCGGTCACTTTCGAGATTAGAGCAGTGGACTTACCTAGGGTTTAGCGAGAAGGTTCTGGAGCCGCCCGGAGGTTTCAGATGCTCATGACGACCTTGTTGGGCTTCACCCTGGCGGCGAGCACGCCGCCCGCGCCACCCGCCGCCGCGACTTCGCCAACGGAGGCCGCACGATACGCCCTGACCCACGGGTGCCTCGCGGCGGCGCGCCAGGGCGTGAAGCTTGCCACACTGTCCAACCCGTCCATTGTGCTGGCCGAAAAGGGTCGCGGACTTTACGTGATGAAGGGAGCGGGCCAGATCCTGATGTCCGATAGTCCGCCTCAGGTAGGCTGCTACATGCGTGTCGGACAGGGAAACGGCGAAGACCTGCGTCGGATGGCGCTGGGCTTGCTGGCGGCAGAGGCGCCAACGCGCGTGGTTCAGGATAGCGGTCCAGGTTCCAAGCCGATGCGCCAGGAACTGCATTGCATAAAGGTGGCTGGCCGTTCCATGGCGGCGTTGATTTCCAGTTCAAGCGGTCAGGGCGGCGCGCCGCTGCAGTTTTCGCTGCTGGATGGCCAGGACATTTGCCGCGCGCCCTAGCCCGCCTGTCCCCTCGTCACGACTCTCGCTAGTTTCGCGCCACCATGAGCGAACTCGCGCGTCTTCTGCTGTTCGTGGCCATCGCCGGCTCGGCGGTGACGTTCCTCGGCAGCCTGGCCATCTGGTACGGCGACGAAGACCGGCGGATTCGCCGGGCCCTTCGCAACGTCCTAAGAAGTGAGCCGGAGGGCATCGTGGTCGCCCGCGGCCGCGGACGGGGAGCCGGCTTTTCCTTTTCGACCAACTTGCTCGCGGTCGCCTGGGATCGAGGCGCATGGTGCCTGCTCTACCGCCTGGAGGAACTTGTCGGCGCCGAGCTTCTGGTCGACGGCCAGGTGATGGGGCGCGTGTTTCGGGGCGAAGGCCGTCGAGCGATCGATCATGTCGCGCCGCAGGCCCAGACCGTCACCCTGCGCTTGATCTTCGACGATCCGCGTCACCCTGATTTCGCGCTTGAACTTTGGGCGCCCGGCGACGAACTCCGTCGTGAGAGCCGTTCTCCAGCTGAGTTGATGCAGGAAGCCAATCGCTGGCTGGCGCGCTGCGAAGCGATCGTGCGCCGCCCACTGCCGCCACGTCCCGCGCCGAAACCGACAGAACCGGCGGTCGCCTCGCCGCCGAGCCCGCCGCAGGACCTAGCGCCTGTCGATCCGGGAGACGACGACGATTTCCGCGCCCCGCCACAGCCCCTGCCCGACACACCACCGCCTCTGGCGAGGCGGCCTTCGCTGGACGATCCGCGCCGCCCCGGCGGCTCGCGCCCCGGGTCGCGCGTCGCGCCCGTG